>Ga0214202_1000015_pt1 | contig 121594 bp, 111 predicted proteins | sample TroBogEpilimnion_9_FD_153040 | JGI IMG/M metagenome (GOLD analysis project Ga0214202, IMG submission 153040) | Freshwater microbial communities from Trout Bog Lake, WI - 03JUN2009 epilimnion | ecosystem: Environmental > Aquatic > Freshwater > Lake > Epilimnion/Euphotic zone | place: Trout Bog...
CGAGTCTTTGAGGTGATATTCGATCTTAGGGCCATAAAAAGCGCCTTCGCCTGGTAATTCTTCCCACTCTTGACCAGAAGCCTTAAGGGCACCGCGCAGGGCCTCTTCTGCTTTATCCCAAATCGCATCGTCGCCAACGCGCTTAGCAGGACGTAAGGCCAGCTTTACAGCAACCTCAGCGAAACCAAAGTCTTGGTACACGGCACGGACAGCTTTATCAAATGCCGCAACCTCAGACTGAATTTGATCTTCAGTACAGAAGATATGACCATCATCTTGCGTGAAACCTCGGACACGCATTAAGCCATGCAAAGCACCTGATGGCTCATTGCGATGGCACTGGCCAAACTCACCAAAACGCAATGGCAACTCACGATAGCTATGCAAACCCGAGTTATAAATTTGTACGTGGCCAGGACAGTTCATCGGCTTTAATGCATAAGCACGATTCTCCGACTCAGTTGTGAACATATTTTCTTTGTAGTTTTCCCAGTGCCCGGACTTTTCCCAAAGACCGCGATCTAAAATCTGCGGTGCTTTCACTTCTTGGTAGCCTTCTTGTTGATACACGCGACGCATGTATTGCTCAACCTCTTGCCAAATCGACCAACCTTTTGGATGCCAGAAAATTAAGCCTGGTGCCTCTTCTTGGAAATGAAATAAATCGAGTTGCTTACCGAGACGACGGTGATCGCGCTTCTCAGACTCTTCAAGCATATGCAGATACGCGTCTTGATCTTCTTTACGCAACCACGCAGTGCCGTAAATACGCTGCAACATCTCATTCTTGCTATCACCTCGCCAGTAAGCACCAGCAAGCTTCATAAGCTTAAATACTTTAAGCTTACCTGTTGATGGCACATGGGGGCCACGGCATAAGTCAGTGAACTTACCTTCAGTATAAAGAGAAACATCCTCACCTTGCGGAATGCTGGCAATGAGTTCTGCCTTGTAGTTTTCGCCCTGCTTCTTGAAAAACTCAACCGCTTCATCACGCGGCATCACAGTACGGCTTACTGGCTCATCCTTTTTAGCGAGCTCAGTCATTTTCTTTTCTAAAGCAACCAAGTCATCCGGAGTGAATGGTCGGTGATAGGAGAAGTCATAGTAAAAACCATTCTCGATCACTGGACCAATCGTGACTTGCGCTTCAGGAAATAGTTCTTTAACAGCGTATGCCAACAAGTGCGCTGTGGAGTGACGCACAATCTCCAACGCTTCTGGACTCTTGTCAGTAATGATGGCTAATTGACTATCTTTAACAATCATAAAGTTGGTATCAACCATCTTGCCGTCGACGATGCCACCTAAAGCAGCTTTTGCAAGACCACTACCGATACTTTGAGCCACATCCGCTACGCGAACTGGTGCCTCAAACTCACGTTTTGATCCATCGGGCAGAGTAACTACAAGCATGATGACCCCATCTTATTTACAAAGCTTATTTATTAAGCCTATTTACTAAACTTCATTACTGACATCATTCCCAAAAAGAAAGCGCGGCAGCTTGTCGGCATCCGCGCCTCTTTGGATCTCCTAATGGAGCTCCTTTTTGGGTCTTATTCGTTGGTAGGCTCGATTGGACTCGAACCAACGACCCCCACCATGTCAAGGTGGTGCTCTAACCAGCTGAGCTACGAGCCTATACAGCCTTAGAGTTTATCACCGGCGGCGTACTTGGGTGACCCCTTTGACCTCCTCCAAGCTATTTTGAACCAGACGGAGCACCTCAGAATCCTTGACCTCAATGGTTAAGAGGATCTGGGCAAGACCTTTTTTGGCAGATTTGCGTAAATCGATGACATGAACGCCTTGCCGAGTAAGGATCTCAAAAAGCTCTCGCATTAACTCAGGTCGATCTAGACCAGTTACTACTAAATCTGCTGGGAACACCTTTTTTTGTTCATGATGCGCCACGGAATCTGTTGCAGAAGCAGTCCAGGCCGTCTGAATTACTCGCTCGGGCGCCCTGTCCAATAAACCCCTAAAAGTTTTACAAGAGCGGCGATGGATCGAGACCCCTCTACCTTGCGTAACAAATCCTGCGATTGAATCTGGAGGAACTGGCCGGCAGCAACGCGCTAGTTGAGTAAGCAATGAATCAACCCCAACCACCAACACATCTCCACCTCGCCCTGGTTTATGACTACTGTTGCGTAAAACAATTTCAGGTGCGACTGGGGTAATTTTTAACTCGGGACTTACTTCTGCTTTATTTTCGACCGCTTTGGATTGCCCAGTCTCTTCATCATCAATGGCATTAAACCAAGCTCGGACTCGTTGACGCGCTCTTTGTGAGCGTATGTAGTGCTTATCAGGACTAATCCAATCGCGTGATGGGCCACCATGCTTCACCGCAATAATCTCTATGGTTTGACCATTCTTTAATGCGGTCTCTAACGGCACCATAGCGCCATCAACGCGCGCACCTCTGCAGCGATGGCCTAAATTGGTATGCACTGCATAAGCAAAATCAATCGGTGTTGAGCCTTTTTCCAAAGAGATGACTTTTCCCAAAGGAGTAAGTACATAAATGTGATCATCAATCTCGTGATGCTTGAGTTGCTCCCAGGCGTCTTCTTTCCAGGAGATCAACTGACGAGCCCAAGCAATTTGCCTCTCATAGGCAACCTCAGCGCTATGCGTACCTTGCTGATGGATGACGCTAGGCTTATTAGTTTTTACAGGATTAGGCGGTGTTGCAATGCCTGCGTATGCGCCCTCTTTATAGCGCCAGTGCGCAGCTAAACCATACTCAGCTTGCTGATGCATTTCTTGTGTGCGCACCTGGATCTCAAACGCAGTGCCGTCCTCATTCATGACAACTGTATGTAGCGATTGATATCCGTTCGGCTTAGGACGCGCAATGTAATCATCAAATTCTCTGGGTACTGGTTGCCAGACGTTGTGAACAATACCCAAGACGGCATAACAAGATTTGACATCATCTACCAATATCCGAAATGCTCTGACGTCATACAGATCGGCAAAGTCTAAAGATTTACCTTCCATCTTTTTCCAGATACTATAGATATGCTTCGGTCTACCAAGCACTTCACCGTCAATGTGTGCCGCCTTTAATTCATCTTGTAGTTGCAAGACAATGCGATCAATGAATGCTTGGCGCGCAATGCGTTTTGCATCAAGCATCTTGGCAATCTCACGGTAAGTATCCGGAGATAAAGCTCTAAAGGCTAAATCCTCCATCTCCCACTTCATTTGCCAGATACCTAGACGATTTGCCAATGAGGCATCTATATTGAGAATTTCTTGTGCCCATACAGCAGGCATCTCAATCTTTTCATTTGTGATCCAGCGCAAGGTCTGCAAGCGGGATGCAAGATAAATGAGAACTACCCTCAAGTCATCACCAAATGCCAATAACATTTTGCGTAGCATCTCTTCTTGACCAGTGACACTTAAGCCACCATCATCACGCACCAGCTTTGCCTGTGCTTGACGCAAGCCTCGATAACCAATGAGTAACTTCGCCGGCTCTTCGCCAATCAGCTTGATCAGCGCTTCTTTACCGTGTGTACGAGCAATATTGCTTGCAGCGGTCAAGCTAGCCTCATCAAGATTCAGGATTTGCAGTATTTGTAATACCCCTGCTGCATGGGTTTCTGCTGGCTCGCCGTACCACGCATCAATAAAAATTGGTGGTTTATTTAAATTGTTAGGATTGTTTGCCATTCGCAACTAAGCATGATTAAGAAAAAATTAACCAAAGAACTCTTTTGCTAAAGCGATTTGTTCTGGCTTCACAAATGCGGGTGCATGACCTACATTCGGAATCTCGATGCTACGCGCATAAGGATTGACTTTGCACATTTCAGCCACCGTAGCCGCAGAAAGCAAATCAGAATTACCGCCACGCACGATCAGCATTGGAATATGAATCTGCTTAAAGGTATGCCACATTGCCATCTCACCGGCTTTAGCCATAATGGGATTAACAGAGGCAAATGGTACAGAAATATCAGGGTCATAATGCATGATCCATTTACCCTCTTTTTGAACCAGCATTGGGCCGTTATAAATTTCCCACTCCTGTGGAGTGTGCTCACCAAAGCTTGCGCAGATCTCATTTATACGTCTCAATGCATCAGCGCGATCCGTAAAAGCAAATGGCTGACCAACATAAGAACCCAGTCGTTTAATTGCCTCAGACTCAATCTTGGGACCTACATCGTTAATTAACATGCGGCGTATAGGTGAATTTGGCATTGCAGCGTAGACCATACCAATGAGGCCGCCCATTGAAGTACCAAACCAGTCCACCTGATTGACGCCAAGTTTTTTGACCAGTACCGCCATATCAGAAACGTACTGCGGAACAGCATAGAGCATTGGATTAGACAGGCGATCAGAATCACCTCTACCCACCACATCGGGACATACAACGTAATAGTCTTTGCACATGGCCAGAGCAAGGGTTTTAAAGTCACTACCACGTCTTGTTAAGCCATGAACGCACAGCAATACTTTATTGCCTGGATTTCCCCAAGCGTGATAAGCCATGCGGTGCGTAGAATTACCGCTTACGCAATCTACATAAAAGGTTTCACCATCATGAAATACATTTGCCGTCTGGATATGATTGTGAATTTGATAAGTTGCATCATCATGCTCGTGGTTGTGATCGTTCTCATGATCATTACCAACCTCCTCTGGCTGCAAAGTAACGTGATCAATACCATGCTTATCTAGAAGCATTGTATTAATACGAGCCATGATTCGAGGCCACTCCTGCATATTAGCTATTTCAATATGGCCTATCAAGGCAGGAAAGCTTGGCGTCATTTCCCATACGTGCAGATCATGCACTGCCAGTACGCCCGGAATATTTCTTAAATCGGTACCCACTTGCAAGTAGTCAATATGCAAAGGCACGCCCTCCATTAGGAAGTGATAAGACTCATGAAGGATGGAGATGGTGGACTTCAGAATCAACAGTGATACCAGAATAGACAGAATGGCATCAATCGGCATCCAACCAGTGAGTTGAATCACCACACCTGCAACAAGTGCAGCTACAGAGCCCAACAGATCGCCCATGACATGGACCAGTGCAGCGCGAGTATTTACGCTTTTCTTATCGCGTGAGAGAACCCACGCTACAACAATATTCATCAGAAGACCGATAGCTGCCACTACAGTCACAGTTAAACCATCAACCTTATGCGGATTAGCAAATCGACTCACTGCTTCAATCACAATCCATAAAACCAAGGCTAGCATCGCAATACTATTTACAAATGCGGCCAGAGCTTCTGCGCGACCAAAACCAAAGGAATGCTTTGGTGATGGCGGGCGACGAGAAATAATTTGCGCCAATAATGCAAGGCCTAAAGCTGCCGCATCAGTCACCATGTGGCCAGCATCAGAAATCAAGGCTAAAGAGTTAGCAAAATAGGCAGCAGCACCCTCTACCCCTGAAAAACCTAAAGTTAGTACTAGGGCAATGAGAAGTAAATTTTGATTGGAAACCTGCTTACTGTGTGAATGCTTTGCATCACCCTTCTTATGAGCATGTAAGGATAAGTCAACCCCAGATTGATTCTGGGGCCCTGATGGCCTCGAATGATGATGGTGGGAACCCGACATGGTGAACCCATTATTCCATTAAATGATGACGCCAGTTAGAAACCTGTTGTATCAACAGGGGCCCCCGTCTTAGCGATAACCTCTTCTTTGGTCACGCCTGGGGCTAGCTCAGTTAACTTCAATCCCTTGGGAGTAATGTCAAGAACACAAAGATCAGTAATGATCTGACTAATGACGCCCACACCAGTCAAAGGCAATGTGCACTTTGGCAAAATTTTGAGTTCTTCAGTGCCGTCTTTTTTCTTGGCTACATGCTCCATCAACACGACAACGTGTTTCACTCCGGCTACCAAGTCCATTGCACCACCCATACCTTTGACCATTTTTCCTGGAATCATCCAGTTAGCCAAGTCGCCATGCTCACTGACCTGCATCGCACCCAAAATTGCAATATTGATTTTGCCGCCACGGATCATTCCAAAAGAATCGGCAGACGAGAAGATAGATGAACCGGGCAAAGTCGTAATAGTTTGCTTACCAGCATTAATTAAGTCGGCATCAATCGTCTCTTCTGTTGGAAACGGTCCAATACCCAATAAGCCGTTTTCAGACTGAAGCCATACTTCCATATCTTTTGGCACATGGTTCGCAACTAGGGTCGGCATACCTATGCCGAGGTTTACGTAGTAACCATCTTTTAATTCTTTTGCAGCACGTGCTGCCATTTCATCTCTAGTCCAAGGCATTTCGATCTTCCTAAGTGTTCTGCTAACTATTCTTTTTTGTTACTGTCTATTGTTTTGCTGTTTGGGCAATTACGCTTTGGCAGTCATGGTGCGCTGCTCAATGCGCTTTTCTGGGGTCTTATGCAGTACTAAGCGGTGGACATAGATCCCAGGCGTATGGATCTCATCCGGATGTAGCTTGCCGTTCTCGACAATCTCTTCCACTTCAGCAACGGTAATCTTGCCAGCCATTGCTACTACTGGATTGAAGTTGCGCGCTGTATAGCGATAAACTAAATTACCAGACTTATCTGCTTTCCATGCTTTGACTAAAGAAACATCTGAAACAATTGAACGCTCCATAATGTATTTCTCACCATCAAATTCTTTTTCTTCTTTACCTTCGGCGACTAATGTACCAACACCAGTTTTAGTATAAAAAGCGGGAATGCCGCAACCACCTGCGCGTAATTTTTCAGCCAAGGTTCCCTGCGGAGTAAATTCCAACTCCAACTCGCCTGCCAAGTACTGACGTTCAAATTCTTTGTTCTCGCCTACATATGAGGCAACCATTTTTTTCACTTGACGTGAGTTCAGCAGTAATCCTAAGCCAAAGCCATCCACACCCGCATTGTTAGCAATTGCCGTCAAATTCTGGACGCCTAAATCCTTAACAGCCTGAATCAAGGCCTCAGGAATACCACACAGTCCAAAACCGCCGACTGCTAACTTTTGTCCGTCTTTTAAAATATCCCGCAGGGCATCTACTGCCGATGGGTAAGTTTTATTCATAACTTTTGTCCTAATATTGCCAAAATGGGTAAAAAAGCAATCATAACGCTTCAGACCTCCTAAACTGGGCAGCCTTAGCACCAAATGGGTTTTTAGCAGTTAGAACTAAACTATCAGGGCTTAGGCACCTTATTTTGAGAACTTTCGGAGAAATTGAATGAATGCTGCAGAGCTAGTAGCGCAATTTGGACCCAGAGACTCCATGGACTATGACCTTGTCATTGTCGGGGGTGGACCAGCAGGCCTATCAGCCGCAATTAAGGCCAAACAGTTAGCCAACGCTTCTGGCAAAGAGATTAGCGTATGCGTTCTTGAAAAAGGTTCTGAAATCGGAGCCCATATTTTGTCTGGCGCAGTCATGGACCCAAAAGCCGTTACTGAACTATTTCCTGATTGGAAAGAGCGAGGTGCCCCATTAGAGACGGAAGTAACTCAAGATCAATTTTTATTCCTAACCAGCGATAACTCCTATCAAGTTCCTAATTGGATGTTGCCGCATTGCTTAAAGAATGAGGGCAACTATATTGTCAGCCTAGCTAACGTGACTCGCTGGCTAGGTCAACAAGCCGAGAATCTCGGTGTTGAAATTTTCCCAGGCTTTCCTGCTGCAGAAATTCTTTATAACGAGCAAGGTGCTGTGTGCGGCGTCATTACTGGATCAATGGGTCTAGATAAAGAAGGTAATCCAACAGATCAGTTTCAGCTTGGTATGGAATTGCGTGGCAAATACACTCTGTTTGCTGAAGGCTCACGTGGCCATCTCGGCAAACAACTGATTGCCAAGTTTGTATTGGATAAAGATGCAGACCCGCAAAGCTATGGCATTGGCATTAAAGAGTTATGGGAAGTAGAGCCTTCCAAGAGCAAGCCTGGGCTAGTAGTGCATACCGCTGGCTGGCCCCTAGAGAGCGATACTTATGGTGGATCCTTCCTCTATCACCTGGGTGATAACAAGGTTGCCGTTGGTTTAGTGGTTGGCCTTTCTTATAAGAACCCATACCTTTCTCCATTTGAAGAGTTCCAACGCTATAAATTACATCCAAAGATCCGTGAAACCTTTGAAGGTGGTAAACGGATTGCATACGGCGCACGCGCACTTACTGCGGGCGGCTTAAATAGCCTTCCTAAAACGGTTTTTCCAGGTGGCGCACTCATTGGTTGTGACGCTGGCTTTCTGAATGCTTCACGCATTAAAGGTAGTCATGCAGCGATTAAGACTGGCATGCTTGCTGCTGAAGCTGCAGTAGCAGCCATCAATGAGAACCGCTCTGAAGATGTTCTCTCTGCATACCCAACTGCATTCCAAAATAGTTGGTTGCATACTGAACTCAATCAAGCGCGCAACTTCAAACCATGGATGTCAAAAGGTCTCTACCTTGGAACTTTGATGGTGGGATTAGAGCAAAAGGTGTTGGGTGGCAATATGCCTTGGACAGTCCATCTCAAGCATGCAGATCATGAATGTCTTGAGCCGGCAGCTCAGCACAAGCCAATAGATTATCCAAAACCAGATGGCAAGCTGACATTTGATCGCCTGTCTTCAGTATTTATTTCAAATACTAACCATGCCGAGAATCAGCCGATTCACCTCACACTCAAAAATGATTCCATCCCTGTGAATGTCAATCTAAAAACTTATGCTGGTCCAGAACAACGCTACTGCCCTGCTGGTGTTTATGAATACATTGAGGCTGATGGCAAACCGCGCTTGCAAATCAATTCGCAGAACTGTGTTCATTGCAAAACCTGTGACATTAAAGACCCCACACAAAATATCGTCTGGGTTACACCAGAAGGTAGTGGTGGCCCTAACTACGCATCTATGTAATTATCATGATCCTCCACACTATGCTTCGCGTTGGCGACTTGAATCGCTCAATTGATTTCTATACCAAAGTATTGGGCATGAATTTACTGCGCACTACAGAGCGCCCTGAACAAAAATATTCGCTGGCATTTGTCGGGTTTAATAAAGGCAATGCCAACGGACGGTCAGAGATTGAGCTCACCTATAACCATGGTGTTCATAGTTACGATATAGGTACCGCTTACGGCCATATCGCAATTGGCGTCCCTAATGCCTATGAAGCCTGCGCAGCCATCAAAGCCGCAGGCGGGAATGTTACTCGTGAGGCTGGCCCAGTCGCTGGTGGTGACACCATCATTGCTTTTATTACAGATCCCGATGGTTACAAAATAGAGCTGATTCAGCGCTAATTGTGACTGAGTCTGACGCTTTTCAATTAGAAATCCTGGATCGCTTAAGCGATCTTCCAGCTAGCGAATGGAATGCCCTGCTTCCTAAGGATGCAGGGCCCTTTCTTCGCCATGAGTTTCTCAACACCCTAGAAGAAAGCGGTTGTGTTGGCGGTAATACAGGCTGGCAAGTAGCCCACCTTGTTTTAAGGGATGGCCAGAAGCTGCTCGGTGCAATGCCACTCTATTTGAAGCAACACTCCTACGGGGAGTTTGTGTTTGACTGGTCCTGGGCGCAAGCTTACGAGCAACAAGGAATGCAATATTTTCCCAAAGCCCTTTGCGCTATTCCCTTTACTCCTGTTCAGGGCTCCCGAATTCTGAGTGCTGGCAATGTGGATGCTGGTTTGGCTAGGCAATATCTGATTAAAAGTTTAAAGACTTTGGTGTTGCAAAATGATCTTTCATCAGCACACATCTTATTTCCCTACCCTGAGGAAGTCTTCGAGTTAGAGATGCAAGGCTTCATGTTGCGAGATTCAGTACAGTTTCATTGGCATAACCAAGGCTTTGAAAATTTTGAGCACTTTCTAGCTGTACTAACAATGAAACGCCGTAAAAATATTCGGCGTGAGCGTGAGCAAGTTGCGCGAGAAAATATCAGCTTTAGACATGTTCCGGGAAAATCATCGGCTGATACCGACTGGGAATTCTTTTATCGCTGCTATGCAAATACTTATCTTGAGCATCGCTCTAGCCCTTATCTTAGTGCAACATTCTTTAAGTTATGGGCTCAGCGTATGCCTGAGAATTTACATCTTATTATTGCGGAGCGTTCTGGAAACCCCATTGCCGCATCGATGCTGGTAGTTGACCCTACAAGCTCTAAGTCCTACGGTAGATATTGGGGTGCGATTGAACACGTGCCCTGCCTTCACTTTGAAACCGCCTACTATCAGGCGATTGAATACTGTATTGTCAATCAAATTCAAACCTTTGAAGGTGGTGCACAGGGAGAACATAAGATGGCACGGGGTTTCTTGCCAACCACGATTCAATCCGCTCACTTTATAGCAGATCCTCAATTTGCAAAGGCAGTTCAGCACTTCCTCAATCGCGAACATCAAGGCATTGGTGCCTATGTTGATGAGCTTGCCGAGCACAGTCCTTTGAAATCGTCTAAAGTACAGCCATGAATTCTGAAGACACTAAATCAATAGCGCAAGATGGCTCTCACTCCCTCTCTACAGGAGATGAAGACTCTGACTCACCTTGTATTGGCGTATGCACCACGCTATACGATGAGATCTGCCAAGGTTGTGGCCGCACTTTGGCTGAAGTAAGCAATTGGGTATTCTTTTCTCAGGAAGAAAAAGATTCAGTCTGGCAGCGTATCCGCGCAGAAGGAACTGCGACACGCTTTCAGCGACAAGCTAAAGAAAATAAGCCCACGTAGTATTTTATAGATGGTCTTATTTGTGTGCTTATTTTTTATAAATAAATTGTTGTTTTAGCTTTATCAACCAGCTAATTCTTGGCTACGCAGATACTCTTCATAAGTTCCTGAGTAATCCACCACTGTGCCGTCCATCTTTACTTCCAAGATACGGTTAGCTAAAGCAGATACAAACTCACGATCGTGAGAAACGAATATCAATGTACCATCGAATTTCTCGAGCGCAATCTGCAAACTCTCGATCGACTCCATATCCATATGGTTGGTTGGCTCATCCATTGCTAGGACGTTATATTTTTGAAGCATCAACTTACCCCAAATCATTCTTCCTTTTTCACCACCGGATAGCACTTTGACAGACTTACCAATATCGTCACCAGAGAACAAGAGGCGACCTAATGTGCCACGAATGACTTGATCATCGTCGCCGGTGTTGCGCCAGTTATTCATCCAATCCATGAGCAACTCATCTTTAGCAAACATCTCGGTGTTGTCTTGGGGCATGACACCGACGTTAGCATTCTCAGCCCACTTCACATCACCACTGTCTGCAGCAATTCCGTCAAAGCGCTTGCTCAAAATCGTTTTTAGAAGCGTTGTTTTACCAGCGCCATTCTGACCAATGATTGCAATCTTCTCACCAGCACGAACACCCAGCTTGAAGTTTTTAAAGATAGTACGGTCATAGGCTTTAGTCAGTGCATTGCACTCCACTGCCATATTGTGTAATTTTTTCTCAGTATCAAAACGAATAAATGGGTTTTGACGTGAAGAAGGCTTTACTTCAACAATCTCGATTTTCTCTAATTGTCTCTGGCGTGAAGTGGCTTGACGCGCTTTAGAAGCATTCGCGGAGAAGCGGGCTACGAAAGCCGCTAATTCAGCAATTTTTTCTTTAGCTTTTACGTTATTGCTCAGTTGCTGTGTGCGTGCCTGTACAGAAGCCAGCATGTAAGAGTCGTAATTACCTGGGTATACCTTCAAAGTTCCATAGTCCATATCGGCCATATGCGTACAGACTTCATTAAGGAAGTGACGGTCGTGGGAAATGATGACGATAGTGCTTTTGATTTGATTAAGGATGTCTTCAAGCCAATGAATCGAGTGAATATCCAAGTTATTGGTTGGCTCATCGAGCAGCAAGACATCTGGATCAGAGAATAAGGCTTGCGCAAGCAGCACCCGTAATTTCCAGCCTGGAGCAACATTGCTCATCGGTCCGTTGTGTTGCTCAATAGGAATACCAATACCTAACAACAACTCACCTGCTTTAGCTTCTGCGGTATAGCCGCCGTATTCAGCATACTTTCCTTCGAGCTCAGCAGCCTTCATATAATCTTCGTCTGTAGCATCAGGATTGGCGTAGATTGCGTCACGCTCAGCCGCTGCTTTCCACATCTCCTCGTGACCCATCATCACTACATCGAGTACACGAACATCTTCATATGCAAATTGATCTTGACGTAGCTTACCCAAACGAATACCAGGATCCAAGCTCACATTACCGCTCGTTGGCTCGAGCTCACCACCGAGGATTTTCATGAAAGTAGATTTACCGCAACCATTTGCACCGATGAGGCCATAACGATTGCCGCCACCAAACTTCACGGAAATGTTTTCAAACAGGGGCTTTGCCCCAAACTGCATAGTGATATTAGATGCTGACAGCACGGATGTTTTCTAGCTTTCTGAAAATCAATTCAATAGTTACCCCCGACTTTTGGGGCAAAGACCATTATTTTAACGGCTTAGAGGGCTTGGTTGGCAGGAAGCCAATGTACTTGCTTAGACTTTGACCCTAAATGGGGTGAAATTCGTATGAATATCGTAAAAATCCTCATTTTCCATGCGCTTGAGGAAGCTCACGACCCAATAAGTCATTGGGGTTGCTAAAACTTCCCAAGAGGTCTTTAGTACGTATTGAGCCAGTGCTACCTGGATCACTTCATGGGTGGGCCAAATACCGTAGAACGCCAACACATAGAAGAGAGAGGAGTCTATCAACTCGCCGACAGCTGTCGAGCCAATTGTGCGCATCCACAAAAAACGCCCCTGAGTCCAGACTTTCATCTTCGCCAAAACATAGCTGTTTACCAGGCTGCCACACCAAAATGAGAACATAGAGGCCAAGGCGATACGCCAAGAATTCCCGAAGACCGTTTCGAGTCCCTGCTGATAATTAGCCATATAGGCGCCAGAAGCTACTGGCAAGGCAATCACTATTTGCGCCATGACGGCCGCAAATGCTAGAGCAGCAAAGCCTGTCCACACTGCTCTGCGGTCATAGGCATAGCCATAGACCTCAGTGAGAATGTCGCCAAAAAAATAGGAAATAGGGAAAAACAAAATACCGGCACCAAAAGGTACGGCTCCAAAGTAAGGCAAATTAATCACCGCTGCCTTGCCAGCACCAATAAAGTTTGAACAGAGCAGGACCACCACAAAGGCAGCTAAAAGTAAGTCGTAATAGCGGTGGTGACGTCTAGAAGAGTCCATAAGGCCAGAAAAATGGATAATAGAAATAAGAATATCCGTATTCCTGAAAATTCGCAGGAATCAGGCAAAAACCAAATAAACACCGAAAAATAGGACGATAAGGCAATGAGCAAAAGTAAGGTTAGCTTTAACTGGGCAGACCCCCTTCTTCTGGACACACAACTGAGTGAAGAAGAGCGCATGATTCGGGATGCTGCCGCCGAGTATGCTCAAGGCCGCCTCATGCCGCGCATTCACGATGCTTTTCGAAATGAAACAACCGATCCTGCCATCTTCCGTGAAATGGGTGAGCTTGGTCTATTGGGTATCACCATTCCTGAACAGTATGGTGGTGCTAATTTGAATTACGTGTCTTACGGCTTAATTGCTCGTGAAATTGAGCGTGTAGATTCTGGCTACCGCTCCATGATGAGTGTGCAGTCATCGCTAGTAATGGTCCCCATTAATGAATTTGGTAGCGAAGCTCAAAAACAAAAGTACCTGCCTAAATTGGCTAGCGGCGAATGGATTGGCTGTTTTGGTCTGACCGAACCCAACTACGGATCTGATGCAGGCGGGATGATTACCCGCGCTAAGAAAGTTCCTGGTGGATTTTCCTTAACGGGTTCCAAGATGTGGATTTCTAATTCTCCGATTGCTGATGTCTTTGTCGTGTGGGCCAAAAATGATGAAGGAATTATTCGTGGCTACATCCTTGAAAAAGGTATGAAGGGCTTAAGCGCTCCGAAGATCAGCGGCAAGATGGGACTTCGCGCCTCCATCACCGGAGAGATAGTAATGGATGAAGTATTCGTCCCCGCGGAAAATGAATTCCCCGAAGTTGAGGGCCTCAAAGGCCCCTTCACCTGCTTAAACTCAGCACGTTATGGTATTGCCTGGGGCACACTTGGTGCCGCCGAATGGTGTTGGTATGCCGCCCGTCAGTACACCATGGATCGGAAACAATTTGGTAAACCATTGGCCGCCAACCAGTTGATCCAGAAAAAATTAGCTGACATGCAAACAGAGGTCACACTTGGTCTGCAAGGTTGCCTACGTTTAGGTCGCATGAAAGATGAAGGCATTGCTGCCCCAGAAATTACCTCCATCATGAAACGTAATTCTTGCGGAAAGTCTTTGGATATTGCTCGCATGGCCCGCGATATGCACGGTGGTAATGGCATCTCAGATGAGTATGGCGTTATACGTCACCTGTTGAACCTAGAGGTTGTTAATACCTACGAAGGCACTCACGATATTCATGCCCTAATTTTAGGCCGCGCTCAAACTGGTATTCAGGCTTTTAGCTGATTCCCGCAGCAAGCAATTAAGCAACTAAAAACTAAGAATTAATTTTTAGTGACAAGGCCTTTGCTGCTTTAGCAAAGGCCTTGTCACTATCATTTTCTAATTGCACAAAATTCTCGATCTTGTATTGAGGAAAATTCCTCACAATCGATGATTGATATGAGGGATCGTAATGCTTCACTAGCAACTCCTCAACCAAATCCGGAAAATTACCGGAATCAATCGCTTCATTCCATTTCGCAATCTGTGCTTTTCCATAGTGGGCGGTAAGCAAAGCCAATTTCTGCTTAAAGTTATCGGTATCAGTCAAGAAGTGATGGTATTCACGAATCAACCAAGAGACTCTGGTTTTGGCGCTAGATCGTAACTCAATACAGGTGCCATTGCGAATTCTTTCCATCAAGGTATCTGGTATATGCAGTCCACCAACCTTCTTACTTTCTGATTCAACAAAAACAGGTTTAGCTGGATCAAGCAAGCGCAAGGCATTCCAAAGAACTGTTTCGAAACCTTTTTGCGATGGTTGCTCAATATTGGGCTCATTACCAAGAACTGAACCACGATGCACTGCCAGACCTTCTAAATCTAAAATCTGCTCACCTAAAGCACCTATCTCTTGTAAAACTCTTGTCTTACCGCTGCCAGTCATCCCACAAATGACTTGGAAAGAAAACTGTTCTGCCAATGTTTCTAAGCCATCAATCACAGTACGACGAAAACCTTGATAACCACCTTCGAGTTGTTTTGCTTTCCAGCCTATGCGATTAAGGATGTGAGTAAAAGCACCACTACGTTCACCGCCGCGCCAGCAATAAATTAATGGACGCCATTCACGCGGCATTTCTTGTAAATGATTTTCTAAGTGGTTAGCGATATTGCGTGATACTAGTGCCGCGCCGAGTTTCTTGGCAGCAAATGGGGACTCTTGCTTATATAAGGTACCGATAGTTATACGTTCATCATTGCTGAGCACTGGATAATTAACCGCTCCAGGAATATGATCCAATGCAAACTCTGCTGGAGATCTGACATCAATGACTACATCAAAGCTATCGAGCTCCGATAGAAATTGTTCTGTTCTAAGAATATGGGGATTACTTGGTTGCACGATGAACTAGCGCAACTTCTCTAAGACATGCTCAGGCCAAGGCGCTGATTTATTGGTGGTGAGATCAACCCAAACCATGGTAGCACCACCAACTGCCGCCTCTAGTTCTGGCGAGCTTGTTAATGCCATGCTCGTATAAACATCCAGGCTGGTTCTGCCAATTGCGCCAATAGAGGTCTTTAATATCAAATCACCTGGAAAGGTAAGTTGTTGATAAAAATTACAAAATCCATTGAGCATCAACATTGATTCACGACCAGGAGCAACTTCATATCCCATGGCAGTAATCCATTCGCAGCGCGCTTGTTCAATATACCGAAAGTACACAGTGTTATTAACATGACCATACGCATCCATATCACCCCAGCGAATGGGCATGATCATTTCATGAACTAGCTTTCTTTCTTCAGGAATCGCGATGCGCATAGCGTAAAGAATATTTCTTTAACTTATCCGACTTGCAATGCCAGTTGGTACAAGTTTGTAGAGCGAGCACCTGAGCGACAGAAAGCCAAGATAGGACCTGGCATTGTTTTCAAGAGGCGAGCCATTTCTCTCGCTTGCTCAACAGTCATAGCACTGGGCACGACAGGCAAATAGGCGTAATTCAATCCCAATTTTTCTGCTTCTGCTTGAATAGTTGCACTAGTTGGCTGATCTGGACCACCCTCACCATCAGGACGATTGTTGATCACACTTTTATAGCCCTGTGCTGCAATTTCAGCCAAATGACTTGGGTCGATCTGACCAAGAGTGCCGAACTGTTCGTTATGACAAGAAATAGGAAGACCCATAAAACCCTCTACGTTCAATAATTCGTAATAGGGTCATTCTAAATCAGGCCTATCAGAATTGGTCAGATGCCTTTTGATGAGCCAAGGAGAAACGCTCACAAATCTCCATACCTACCAGCATGGCAGTCACGAAGACTAAGGCCTTCAGGTATCCAGCGCCCACTGCAACCAAGGCAGGGCCGGGGCAAAAACCGGCAATTCCCCAGCCTGCACCAAAGATCAAACTACCGACAATAAGAGGTTTTGTAATGTCTTTACGGGTTGGGATATGCAAGGCGCTACCAAAAAAGGCTGCAGTTCTTTTACTAGCAATATAGAAGCCGCCAAGTCCCACCAACACGGCACCTAGCATCACAAATATCAAGGAAGGGTCCCAGTTACCTGCTAAATCTAAGAATCCAAGTATCTTCTGAGGATTACTCATACCGGAGATGATTAAACCCCAGCCAAAAAGAACACCAATGCAGTACTGACTAAAAAGGCCAAAATGTTTTTTCATCTTAGAGTCCAATCAAATGGCGAAGAACAAAAACAGTCAGAAAGCCTGCACCCATAAACGATAGCGTGGCAACCAATGAGCGCGGCGATAAGCGCGAAAGACCACAGATACCATGGCCGCTTGTGCAACCTGAGCCATATTGCGCGCCAAAGCCAACCAGAAGGCCTGCAATCACGATGGCAATCCAGTCAGATTCAATTTCTACAACAGGTAATATTCCAAAGAACACTCCCGCCAAGAAAGGAGCTGATACTAAACCCAAAACCAGACTGAGACGCCATGCTGTATCAGTTAATTTTGGATGCAATAAACCAGACACAATTCCACTGATACCCAAGATGCGCCCATGCAATAAAACATACAAGGCTGCAGCAACCCCAAGAATCATCCCGCCAAGTAATGACGGGATGGGTGTAAATGAGAACCAGTCAATTTGCATATGTGATATCCAGTCTTATCAAGCGCAAGGATTTGGGGCTAGTCGCATTTGCAAATAACGCAAGCCTATGTAGGCCCCCAAGAAAAAGCCAGGGATGGCTAAAAAGGATCCGACTGCCAATGTAGAAATCCCACTGAGTCCCTGCCCAATAGTACAACCCAATGCGGTAATGCCGCCAAAACCCATTAAGGCTCCACCAATCAAATGATTCGCGGTATCTTCAACATTTAGAAAAGTCTCCCAACGAAAGGTTTTGCTTACCAATGCAACTACAGCAGAACCACAAACCATGCCCATAACAGCAACTACGCCAATAGTAAGTACTTTAGAGGTATCGCTATAGAACATTAACCAATCTAATGAATACGCATATGGAGCCACAAAAGAGAGACTCTCCATCTTGCCAGAATTCGTAGCCAAAAATACCTCTTCCAAAGTATTGGGATCTTCAGCTACAAATGCTAAGTATCCGGAGATCCACCAAACTGCACAGATCACAAAGCCCACTCCAAGTCCGGCTAGAAGATTCTTGACTGTCCAAAATGACTTATTGAGAAGCGCGAATAGCACAAATGCTCCACCAACAACTAAACCAAGGAGCGTATGTGCGACAGATCTACTTTGACCAAATTGGCTACTAACAATACTCGGCAGATCTTGATTTGAATTAAGTGTAATGAAGAATGTATCTAAAGCAGTAATGCGAATTACCGCCAAGAATCCGCGTAATGTCATATAAGCCACCAGACCCAAGACCAAGAAAACTACCAATGATTTTAGGTTGCCACCACCAATACGCACGAGTGTCTTGCTGCCGCAACCCGAAGCCAAAACCATTCCTAACCCAAATAAGGTACTGCCGACCAAAATAGAGAGATACATTAATTTGCTTGATGTATAGATAGACTTAGAGCTATCGATCATGCCGAACAATGACAGTAGCATCACGCCCAAGATAGCAATGCCAATAGCCAAGGACCATTGACGGAGTCTTGATAGATTTGACATTACAAAAAGATCCGCAATCGCACCCATAGTACAAAAGCTGGTGTACTGCATTATTCCACCCAGCAAAAAAGTCACAATAAAGGAAGCCCACAAAGCTTTGCGGCTAATTAAGGAGATGTCTATAGTATCCATACGTCTATTTTACGTGTCTGCTGAGGGAATTAGAGAGTTAAATAAAGACTTTGAATCAAGGCTTTATATAGGCGTAATGAGCCACATACTGTAGGTCAGCAATCTTGACCACGCCAGAGGGCGTGAAATCTGCATCTAGTACAAATTGATTTTTATTGAGATTACGATTCTTGAGTGTGATTTCACAAACCTCAAATACCACGCCACGGGATTTGAGCGCAGAAACCAATGGGCTATATTCAACATTATTCTTTTGATCTTTAGCGCCCTCCATTAAGAGGTCTACTCCTGCCGCATGGGTAACCACAATGATTTTAGTTTGAGGGGCAGTATCTAGATGGTTGCGAATATTGCGCAATCCTTTTAAGCCCTGTGCCTGAGCATCATCGATGTGATAAACCACTTTGGTTTGAGCAAATGCAGCCTCGCAAGAAACGGCACCAATAAATGCAATAACACTAAACACCAAGAATTGTTTAAGCACCCTAGAAAATTGATCGTATAAATTCATTTGATTGAGTAATTTTTATGTAAATTATTAAATCGATTCGATACCAGGATTGTTCGCTGAGCCTCTGATGATTGGCTCATTCAATTTTTTAGGCTTAATGACTTTAGCCTCTTTTAAATGCCTCGCCATGAGATCCCAAATTGGCTCTGAGTTGGACGCTTTTGCTTCCTCACTCACAGGAGCCCAGCCTGCAACACGATAATTTTTATCAGCCTCAATGAGTGATCCATGGAGCCTCATTTCGGAGATACGTTTACCCATGCCAGCATTCGGATCGATCGCGTATTGCAGTCCGCCAACCCTAACCATATCGCCGCCCTGTTGATAATAAGGATCAGGGTTGAATAAATTATCAGCAACATCCTCTAAGACGGTTTTGATATTTTCGCCAGTCATATTGGAGACCGTAGTATATGGATAGGTTATGGCAGTTTGATCCATCAAATGCTCCATTGTGATTGCCTGACCAGGCAACAAAGATGTACCCCATCTAAATCCTGGCGAAAAGGCAATTTCGGCATTTTTTTGTGTCATCAAACCATCTAAGATTACTTGATCAAAGCTACCATTGAAATTACCACGACGATATAAAAGTTCATCTGTGAATGCCAGCTTTTCATTTAAACGGACTTCAAATGGCTGACGAATTTGGGTAATGAGCTGATTCATTTTTGGATCAGGCATGATTAAGCTTGAGAAAACAGGGAGTAACTTGTAACGAAAATCAACTACCCTCCCGCCCTTCACATCAAAGTCAAGAACTCCTAAAAATTTACCGTTTGATCCTGCGTTTGTAACTAAGGTAATGCCACCTGCATTTTTTACCTTAACCGGAATTGGCACCCCATCGTGAGTATGACCACCAAGAATGGCATCTAAACCTCTTACTCTAGAAGCTAACTTAAGATCAACGTCCATTCCGTTATGCGATAACAACACAACAGCCTTAGCGCCTTTTTGACGTAATTGATCAATAGTTTTTTGCAGATTTTGCTCTTGTATTCCAAACGTCCAATTTGGAGTGAAGTATCTTGGATTTGCTACTGGGGTATAAGGAAAGGCTTGGCCAATAATTCCCACTGGCACACCATTCATCTCGCGTATCACGTACGGAGCAAAAACTTCATCTCCAAAATCAGCAGTTGTAATATTTTGCGCAATAAACGAGATCTTATTTTGGAAATCTTTTTGCACAATCTCCATGACCCGCTTCTCACCAAGCGTCATTTCCCAGTGAGCTGTCATGACATCTACACCAAGCTCTAATGCTGCATCCACCATGTCCTGGCCCTGTGTCCAGAGCGCAGTACCAGACCCCTGCCAAGTATCTCCACCATCTAAAAGCAAGGCACCAGGTCTTGATGCTTTAAGTTGCTTGATAAGGGTTGCTAAATGAGCAAAGCCGCCCATTTGCCCATACTGATGGGCCGCAGCCGTAAAGTCTAAGTACGTAAAAGCATGGGCATCACAAGTATTCGAGGCAATCTTATTAGCCTTCAGAAAATACTCGCCAACTAAGTGTGGCATTTTTCCTGCTTGTGGACCTATACCAATATTGACATTGGGCTCACGAAAATAGACTGGGAGAAGCTGGGCGTGGCAATCGGTGAAATGCAATAAGTGCACATTACCAAAGCGCGGTAGATCATAAAAAGATTGTGCGTGCGATTGGGCTAAAGCCAGCTCGGACTGTAAGCTCATGCCACCAACTGAGGCAATAGCTAGAGCCTGTATAAACTCCCGGCGATTAAGCGACATGAGGGTCAGCTATTGGTTAACAGGAGACTGAGGATCTAAGAGTAAAGCCATCAGATCTTGCATTTGCTCTTGTGTTAACAATTTAAAATGACCAAAGCGCGGCATATTACTGCAAGCGTTATAGGCTTTTGAGTTGTTTATGCGGTTCCACGTATAAACCAATAACTCTTTTGAATTACCGCGGTTTTTACCGTAGTTCCAAAGACTGGGGCCCAGATTACCGTAAGAAATTTCTTTTTTATCAATCTCATGGCAGTTGTAGCAACCACCGCCATTCACGGTATCAGACTTATCCGTCCAGGTAGAGCCTCGACCACTTTGAGCAATTGCCTCGCCATTCTTCCAGTCGCCAATATATTTACCATCGGCGGGCTGAACGATAGTAGCCATATTGAGCTTTTGTATTTCAATAGCTTTGGCGGCACCCTGCTTTGTATTAATTAACTTTGGATCAGAACAAAACTTTTGTGTTTCATCTTGCTTGATACGATCTAAGCCGGTAATACCCTCTGCCTTAAAACCCTCAGACATCATCTTCTGAAACCTCGCATCAAAACTCGATTGAGCAAAAACCGGGAAAGATAGCGCAGCAAGAAACGTAGCAGATAACAGTACTTTAATTTTCATAGTTATTAGCCCTAACGTTTCAAACCAGGAGTCTGCATCGTCCCACCATTAGCGTTGACAGCCATGAACATGGAGACCGCCGTCAACAAATCAGATCCATAGATTGGGAATGGGAAGCGCTGTTGCCGATAGCAGTCATTTAAACGTAAACCCATTGTCCAAAATTGGCCACTTGATACGCGGTATGCAGGCCAAGAGCCCCATCCAGCTGCAGCACCAGCTTGCGTAGTTAAATTAGGAAGGTCTTGTAGACGAATCCTTTTACCATTTGAGCCGTGGCAAGTTGCGCAGGAGAAATCCATGGGGCCGCCCTCGTAATAAAAGGCTCGCTTACCCAACTCATAAGCTTCTTTTTCTTTTGGATGCTGCATGCTGACTTTAATCTTTTGATCTTTTGAGGCAGTAACAACGTAAGCAACCAAAGCATCCATGTCCTTCTTCAGTCCTTTTTGAAATGGAGCATCCACAATCTCTTGCACAGAAATACCCTGCAAAGTAGATATACAAGTGATTAATCGTGACTCTAAATCCTGAACTTTATTAGTGTCATTAAAGTATCTTGGTAATTGTGCAGCAGCACCTTTGATAACTCCAGGCCCAAGTCCTAAGTTACATTTTTCGAGAGTGGCATTTTTTGGACCTGCGGGCTTCTTCCATAACTCAGCACCTGCATCCTCATATAGCTCTGAGGGATTGCCGTCAGCAATCATTTGACGATATTTTGCAATCTCATCAGCAGTGGATTGAGCAAACCCAACTGAGGTAAAAAATAATGTTGCGCTAGCTAGTAATAAGCCAAATAAGGGCTTTAATTTTTTTCGCATCATTAAATTAAGAAACCGTTGCCTCATCACTGCGTTTATCGCCTTTAGTATCGACCCAACTCACGACTAACTTATCGCCCTTGGTGCCTTTGTATTTAAAGTTCAGGAAGGGATCTTTAGAAATGGCTGAACCGAAGTCTGCAGAGAAAACATCTTTTCCCTGCGCCTTGACTGATACTGTAGAGATAAACCATGCAGGGATTAATTTACCGGACGCATCTTTGCGTTGGCCAGATTCCATATCGTGCTTCATCAAAATCTTGACATCTACCACCCCATTTGATTCGGCTGCCCGAATACGCATTGGATCACCCATACTAGTTCCTTTATCTTCTTTAGCTTTTCTATTTAAATCACTACGAATTGTTCAGCAGACTCTTTAGCCGCCACAACCCCCCAAAGTCACCTTAATCTCTTTAACGGTCATCATCCACTTACCATCTGCCTTCACTAGGGCATATACATTTGATGTCTGAGCCATTTTGATTCGAGTTGTCACCATTGGCTCTGTGCCAGCGGGGATAAAAAATTGGGCCGCTAAAGGGCTAGGATTTTTCTCGACCAAAATTGCCAATTGACTTGCCTTAAGGGTAGTTGTAATACCAACTGGAACAACTGCACCATTTTCTGCAATATCAGGCGCATTAATCACTACCGCCCCGGACTTATCAGGAGTACTTGTTCCCAAAGCCTTAAATACCTCATCTAGACTTTTGCCTTCAAAAGCCGCTTTATTCCATTCTTCAGCCTGCGCAGTGCTGATTAAGCCTGCGGATGCCATAAGTCCAAATACCGTCGAATATTTCAATAAGTCACGACGCTGCTGATTCATATCCATCCCTTTGAATACCCTTGATTTGGGCAATTAAAAATGTCGTAAACCTCTACTTTAAAGGGGATTTCATAATCTGTCGTAAACCAGATCCACTAATCGTCTGAAGCAAGCCAAGATAGGTGAAAATGGGGGTAATCATTAACCTGAAGGCAACCTAATCTGATGTTTGATCTAGAGGCACTCATCCTCTCGCTGAAGCTAGCTATTTGGACTCTGGTCCTAATTCTCCCCTTTGGAGTCTGGGTAGCCCATTCACTTCAGAATATGGGTAGCAAAAAATCTTGGATCGAAGCAGCCCTGGCATTACCTTTAGTCCTTCCCCCAACTGTACTGGGCTACTACCTCCTCGTAGGCTTAGGAGGAAAAACAATCATGGGCATCCCACTAGTGTTCTCCTTTGTGGGGATTTTGATTGCCTCACTGATTGTCAATTTACCCTTCGCAATACAGCCAATCCAACGCGCCTTTGAGGCAATCAACCCTGAAATTCTCGAGGCGGCCCAAGTAAGCGGACTCTCTAAGTGGCAGATCTTTCGTCTCATTGAATTACCGCTAGCTTGGCGCGGCATCACGAGCGCAGCAGTACTTACTTTTGCGCATACTCTAGGCGAGTTTGGCGTCATCCTCATGGTGGGTGGTGCAATCCCCGGGGAAACGAAAACTGTATCTATCTCAATCTACGACAAAGTTCAAAGCTTTGATACCTCTGGTGCTGGAGTTCTCTCTTTAATATTGCTAAGCACCTCACTCATTGCGATTGCCCTCTCCTATGGCATATTTGGCGGACACCTACCTCATGCAAGAAAGTGGAGGGGCTAATGCTCAAAGCAAAACTCTTTCAGGTCAACCCCAATCCTTTGCAGCTCGATATTGAATGCTTACCTGGAGAATTGCATGCATTAGTAGGTCCATCTGGCAGTGGCAAGACTACTGCTCTACGGACCATCGCCGGTTTAAATAACGCAGAGTCCGGAAAAATTGCATGCGATGGCAAGTTATGGTTTGAAGCAAATGATATCAATGGTATCGCCACCTCTCTTACGCCAGCCCAACGCTCCTGTGGATTTTTATTTCAGCAGTACGCCCTCTTTCCTCATCTATCAGCGCTTGAGAATGTTTGCATTCCTTTGCACAACAACAAAAATGATGTCATGCAACGCAAGGTATTGGCTGGGCAGTGGCTAGAACGCATGGGAATAAGTGAATTAGCAAACCGCATGCCCAATCAGCTTTCTGGTGGCCAACAACAAAGAGTGGCGCTTGCTAGAGCATTAGCACGTTCACCAAAAATATTATTGCTAGATGAGCCATTCTCTGCGATTGATGCGCCTACACGACAAGGCCTATATAAAACACTGGCTGAACTCCGTAAAGATTTAAATATCCCTATTCTGCTAGTAACGCATGACCTGCGGGAAGCAGATTTATTAGCTGATCGTATTACTGTCATAGATAAAGGCGTGGGGCTACAAACGGCTTCGCCACAGGTCTTATTTGAAAGTCCCAGGAATTCCCGTGTTGCAGAGCTAGTGGGTATTAGCAATAAGTTTCAAGGCATATTTACAGCTGGCAAACTCAGTTGGGAAGGATGCCAACGAATTTTTAATGTAGTCGACAAAGGGAAGATTCCACCAAACACTCTGGTAGCCTGGGTTATTCCAGCCGATGGCTTGAGTTTGCATAATCATGCCAGCGCAAATACGCTCAATGCAAGCGTTGAACAAATCAGTACATTAGGTCAGATTGCAGTCATTCAACTACGGACTAATGAAGGCAATCACGTCATTACTTGGGAAGCTTCAGCTGCGGAAGTGAAGCGTCTCTCCCTGGAGGTTGGCAAAAATACCCATCTTGAAATTGATGGCGGCAAGATTCATATCATGCCCTTGCGACCAATTAACGACCCTCGTCGCTTTACCAACTAGAAAATTTTGCTCATTTACTTCTGAGCAACCAAGCCAAGCAGTGCAGACATACCTGTATGCCTTGGTCCTTCGGAGAGCTCTTGCTCGTAGCTAATCAGCTCTAGAATTTCAAAGTCTTTAGCAAGATCTCTGATCAACTCTTCCGTATAAAGGTGCTCTATTGAAGAAGGGCCACCAGTCTTGTATTCCAACTGCTTTGGGGTATAGCCCTGCAGAATAAAGAGACCACCCGACTTAGTCGCCTTGTAGGCCTGCTGAAAAATTCTGACGCGCATAACCGGATCAGCAAACTGAATGAAGATCCCAATCACTGCATCGTAGGTATTTTCTTGCCAGGTATAACTATCGGTATCGGAGAATGCATATTCAACTTGAACTACGTTTTCTTTAGCGAACTGCTTTGCCTTAGCTAGCGCAATATCAGAAGCATCAAACCCGACAACCTGCATACCCTGCTTCGCAAGCCAAACACCGTTACGCCCTTCGCCATCGGCGATACATAGGACCTTGTCTTTTGGTTTTAAGTATTGCTTTGCTTTTTCAACTAGATATTGATTGGGTTCTTTTCCAAAGATGAACTCTTTTTTATCGAAGCGCTCATTCCAGAACTGAGTAGCATCAGCAAAACCCATAATTTTGTCTTGGTGTACTTGTTTACTTTTTGAGCCCACCAACGAGATCATTCTTTAAGTCGTTGATGTTTTCAAGACCGACTGCGATACGTACTAAGCCATCGGAAATGCCAGCAGCTTTGCGAGCCTCAGGCGTGACGCGGCAGTGTGTTGTTGTTGCTGGATGCGTAATAGTCGTACGAGTATCACCTAGGTTTGCAGTAATGGAACAAAGTTTCGTTTGATTGATGAGCTTAAATGCTGCCTTCTTACCGCCCTTTAAAGTGAAAGAAACAATTGCGCCACCCTCTTTTTGTTGGCGCATCGCCAAGGCATGTTGAGGATGCGATTTAAGGCCTGGGTGATAAACACGCTCCACTCCAGTTTGCTTCTCTAGCCATTGAGCCAGGGCAAGTGCGTTTTGACTCTGTTGCTTCATACGAAGTTCTAGAGTCTCTAAGCCTTTTAAAAATACCCAAGCATTAAATGCAGAAAGCGTTGGTCCGGCTGTGCGTACATAGGGGAATACCTTGCCCATGATGAAATCATTACTGCCAACAATGGCTCCGCCAACCACACGACCCTGCCCATCTAAATACTTGGTTGCAGAATGAATCACTACATCGGCTCCGAGTTCTAGCGGTTTTTGTAGCGCTGGCGTGCAAAAGCAGTTATCCACGGCAAACAAAGCGCCAGCCTTCTTAGCAATCTTAGAAATTGCTTTGATATCTGCAATCTCAGTCAAGGGATTAGAGGGTGTCTCTAAATAAAAGAGTTTGGTATTTGGGTGTACGGCGGCCTGCCATAATTTGACATCCGCCAAATCAACATAGGTAGTTGTGATGCCAAAGCGACCCAATATATTGGTAAACAACTGTATCGTTGCGCCAAATACTGAGCGTGAACAAACTACGTGATCACCTGCTTGCAGATGAGCCATTGCCATTGTGAGAATAGCTGACATTCCGGATGCAGTTGCGATACATGCCTCCCCACCTTCTAAAGCAGCCAAGCGATCTTGGAACATACTCACTGTCGGATTGGTGAAGCGAGAGTAGATAAAGCCTTGGTCAGCATGCGCAAAACCATCGGCAGCTAACTCTGCACTATCAAAGCAAAAACTAGAAGTAAGGTACATTGCTTCTGAGTGCTCTTGATATTCGGCAGTACGACGAGTGCCAGCGCGCACGGCTAAGGTCTCGAGTGCCAGCTTAGAAAAATCCGGTTTTTTGCGTGTGGTTTTACTCTTCATACCGCTATTTTGACACCGAAATTAGGATTTGCCTCGATCAAGGCAATTTCCTGTCGCTTTTTAGTCTTCGGTAGCCAAATGCAGATGGAGCTGTGATCGGGCAAAGTCACTAGAATCTCTCTGACGATCTGCTTTGGCGGCAGAGGTATTTCTAGCTGCCTCTAAGGCATCTAGATAAGACTCAGTAATGTCGCCAGTGATGTAGTTACCATCAAAACAAGAGGCTTCAAATTGTTTGATATCAGGATTAACATCCCTTACCGCCTGCTTCATATCCTCAATACTCTGATAAATTAACTGATCGGCACCAATCATCTTGTTGATTTCTTCATCGGTGCGGCCATAGGCAACTAGTTCGCTCCGGGTTGGCATATCAATACCGTAAACATTCGGGAATCGTACCGGAGGAGCAGCAGATGCAAAAATTACCTTCTTTGCACCAGATTCACGAGCCATTTGCACAATCTCAAATGAAGTGGTGCCGCGCACAATAGAGTCATCCACAATTAATACAGTCTTGTCTTTGAACTCAATACGCATAGCATTTAATTTCTGACGTACTGACTTTTTGCGTACAGCTTGTCCTGGCATGATAAATGTACGGCCAATGTAACGATTCTTGAAAAAGCCTTCACGGTAATCCACGCCAAGATTCTTAGCTACCTGCATAGCAGCTGGACGGCTTGAGTCCGGAATCGGCATAACGACATCGATCTCAGAAACATCCGTTTCTTTACGAATCTTCTCAGCCAAGTAGTCACCCATACGCATTCGTACGTTATAGACAGTGACACCATCAATTGTGGAGTCTGGTCTTGCCATATAAACATATTCAAAAATACAAGGCGTTAATACTGCATTCGGTACGCATTGACGGGAATAGAAATTACCATCTAAGTCGATATAGATTGCCTCACCTGGATTAACGTCACGTACAAATGTAAAGCCTAAACCCTCGAGTGCTACAGACTCAGACGCAATCATCCACTCAGGCCCCTGTGATGTATCGATACGACCAATACAAAGCGGGCGAATACCATACTGGTCACGGAAGGCTAATAAGCCATAACCCGCGATTAAAGAGACTACCGCGTAAGAACCTTTAACACGATTGGTGACTCCAGTAACAGCATTAAACATTGCTGCTTCATCGAGGGCAACACTATTGGTTTCTTTTTGCAGTTCGTCAGCCAAGACGTTGAGCAATACTTCAGTATCTGAGCTGGTATTGATGTGGCGACGATCCCGGTAGGCCATCTCTACTCGCAGACTTGGTGCGTTAGTAAGATTACCGTTGTGCGCCAAAATAATGCCGTATGGTGCACTTACATAAAACGGCTGCGCTTCTTCCTCGCTGCTAGCAGAGCCAGCAGTTGGATAGCGAACCTGGCCGATACCGGCGCTTCCTACCAAACTACGCATATTGCGGGTTCTAAATACATCTCTGACTAAGCCATTGGCTTTGTGCATCGTGAACGAATTACCGTTCATTGTTGCAATACCTGCAGCATCTTGACCGCGATGTTGCAAAAGCAACAATGCATCATAGAGAAGTTGATTTACTGGTGAGTGGGAAACAGTTCCGACGACGCCGCACATATCTCTAGATTCCTATTATTAATTTAGGAGTAATGGTAGGGGTTAAATTAGGCATTGCATTACCCAATTGCTTTGCCCAGTCGACAGGTAGCCAACCTTTAATTAAACCGGTTGCCATATCAATTGCAGGCCTGGTAATGGCGTTCTTCCAGGACATACTTTGTGGAATCGGTGTCAGCGCAGCCAAGGTCGCTAGCACTACCACAATTAAGCCGCCACGAATGACGCCAAAAATCAAACCTAAGAAACGGTCAGTCAAACTCAGTCCTACTGACAATATGATTTTCTGAACTACCCCACCAAACAAACCGCAAATGATGAGCGTTAGTACAAACAAAATCATGAAGCTTACGCCAAGGCTAAGTAACTCATCTAGATGAAAGGTCGACAACCATTCCGTTGAGAGGTAATTACTGTAGTGATAAGCAACCCAAGCAGCTACAAACCAAGAGGCCAAAGCAAGCACTTCTTTAAATAAGCCGCGCGAGATGCCTACCAATGCAGATACCAAGAGTACAACTAGGGTGAAGTAATCCACCGATGTTAACTTGAGGGTGGATAAGTATTCCATTACTGCTTACCGGATTCGACGAGTCTTGGTGAGAGACCCATCGCCTTAATTTTCTTTTCTGCCGTCTCTGCAGTGTCTTTATCAGCGTAAGGTCCAGCACGAACAAAAAATACTTTATTGCCTTCAGCGTTTGTTTTATTTAGAACAAAGTTTGGAATCTTTTGATTTTTTAATCTAGCTACCAAGGCTTTAACGTTATCTTCGGATGCAAATACGCCAATCTGAATAACATACTTACCCGATCCGTTTGGTGTTGCAGGTTTAGCAGCATCATCTGCCTTAGGCTTTGCATCTGCTTTTGGTACTGCAGAAATAGCAACCACCTCTTCCCCAGCTGCCAAGCCCAAAGTTCCAGACTTATTTACTACTGGAGCTGCTGGCTTAGTTTCCACTTTCGTTTCTACCTTGGCCTCAGGCTTCACCTCTGACTTAGCTTCAGGTGCAGCTAAAGCTTTAGGGGCTCCTTTTGCAGGCTCAGCAACAACCTCAGCTTTAGACTTCTCTTCAGGCTTGGTTTCAGCCTTTGTTTCAGTACCCGGGATAGGCAGGCTGGTAACAATATTGACGGCAATATCGTTAGGCGATGATTTTGGCTTGTTATCCAAAATGCGGGGCAAACCAACGACTGCAATCAGGACTAAAACGGCTGCACCGATTAGGCGATGGCGCGCTCGTTGTTGTTCTGGATCTTCGGTAAGAGCAAGTTCCTCAGCTTCTGCTGCACGCTGAAAACTGCGAGGGGCCATTCTTTTGGTGGAGCGTCCACCCCTTGAACCTAATTCAAGGTCATCAGACTGGGTTTTTCGCTTAAAAAAGCCTGGTAAACGAATCATGGATCAGTGAGCCTGGTTGTTTCGGTAAGTCATTACGCCTGCAACGGTATAGAAGGATCCGAAGGAAACAATTCTATCACCCTCACCAGCTTGAGAAAGCGCTTTTTGATATGCTAAAGCAGGGCTTTCAAAGGTTTCAACCCCGCCATCAGCAGCATTTTTAGGCTTTACGCCCATGCTTTCTAGCTTTTGAGCAAGGAACTGAGCAGAAGCGGCTCTCGGGGTCGGCAAATCCGTGCAAAACCAAAAATCTACGATATTCAGAAGGGGCTTGATAACACCCTCGATATCTTTATCTGCCATAGCCCCAAAAATAGCGTAGGTATAAGGGTGATAACCCATCTTATCGAGCCCCTGAGCCAAAGTAGCAGCGGCATGGGGGTTGTGAGCTACATCCAAGACAACAGTAGGCTGCCCTGGCAAGACCTGGAAGCGGCCTGGCAATTCGACTAAGGCAAAACCATTACGAATGTCTTGAGCGCTAACAGGCAGGCGCTGGTGAAGTGCCATGAGGGCAGCAATGACAGCAGAGGCATTAAGAATCTGATTAGCTCCACGCAGTGCTGGGTAACCTAGGCCACTAAAGCGTTTCTTACGTCCCGCCCAACCCCACTGCTGCTTATCACCTTGAAAGTTGTAGTCCCGACCCTGCAACCACAAATCGCAGCCAAGTTTTTCAGCATGGTCAATCAAGGACTGGGGAGGCACAGGGTCTCCACATACTGCAATATGTCCTGGACGAAAAATACCCGCCTTCTCTAGACCAATAGCTTCCCGCGTACCGCCCAGAAAATCCGCGTGATCAATATCGATACTAGTCACGATCGCGCAGTCCGCATCCACAATATTGACAGCATCAAGGCGACCACCCATACCAACCTCTAGCACTACCGCGTCTAAATTCGATTTAGAAAATAGATGCATGATGGCTAAAGTAGTGAACTCAAAATACGTCAGTGTTGGTGCATCAAGCAAACGGACGCGCGCATTTTCTACGGCGGCAAAGTGCTCCAACAATAAGTTGTCATTGACATCTTCACCATTGATACGAGCACGCTCATTAAATTTCAGTAGGTGTGGCGAGGTATGGCAGCCAACACGATAGCCAGACGACAAGAAAATACTTTCTAGAAAGGCGCAGGTTGATCCCTTGCCATTCGTGCCGGCAACAGTAATCACCGGACAATCAAAATGAAGGTCAAGTGCAGCCTTCACACGATTAATGCGCTCAAGACCCATATCGATTCCGACAGGGTGAGCAGTTTCAAGGTGGCTAAGCCATGCCTCTAGGCTGGAAAATAAAATCGGGGTTTGGTGTGCTGAGCTCAAGCGCTTAAACGGCTGCGCTACCCGCAATTGCAGGCTCAGGAAGCTTTTGCAGCAATGCCAGTAAACGGGCAATTTCACCGCGCATCTGACGACGATCAACAATCATATCGATACCGCCCTTTTGCATCAAAAACTCGGAACGCTGGAATCCTTCTGGTAATTTTTCACGAACAGTTTGTTCAATCACGCGTGGACCAGCAAAACCAATCAAGGCTTTTGGTTCAGCCATGACTACATCCCCCATAAATGCAAAACTCGCAGAGATACCACCCATCGTTGGGTCAGTGAGCACGCTAATGAAAGGCAAACCTTTTTTGGCCAATAGGGTCAACATCGAGTTGGTCTTGGCCATCTGAAATAGAGATAACAAACTTTCTTGCATACGCGCACCGCCAGTTGCAGTCACGCAAATGAAAGCACACTTCTTATTAATTGCTTCCTGTACTCCGCGAGCAAAACGCTCACCAACTACAGAACCCATAGAACCACCCATATATTGGAATTCAAAACAAGCGGCCACTACGGGTATGGCTTCAATTTTGCCGCCCATCACAATTAAAGCTTCAGACTCACCAGAAGCATCATTCGCCTCTTTAATGCGATCAGGATATTTTTTGGAGTCTTTAAATTTCAATGGATCCGTTGGAAAGATATCGGCACCGATTTCATAGCGGCCCTTCGCATCCAACAAACTATCTAAGCGCAGACGAGCTGCAATTCGCATGTGGTGACTACACTTCGGACACACTGATAAATTTGCCTCAATATCGGTGCTGTAGAGTACTGTTTCACAACTTGGACATTTAACCCACAAACCCTCCGGTACTGATTTGCGATTTGCAGGGTCAGTATGTTGAATTTGGGGTGGGAGTAATTTATCTATCCAGCTCATTAGCTTTAACTATCCAATGCGTCGCGAATCTCACGAATGAAGGTTTCTAGTGATTGTACTGCCTGCCCAGCAGGTGCATCTTCTAACAAGCGAATAATACGACTGCCAATAACAACGGCATCAGCGCTAGTGGAGACCGCCTTAGCGCTAGCAGCATCACTAATACCAAAGCCCACAGCGATCGGAATGTCAGTTTCTTCACGGATTTTCGGAATGATGCTGGCAACGTCTTGAGTATTGAGATTGGAACTGCCAGTAACCCCACGCATAGAGACATAGTAAATATAGCCAGAAGCAATTTTGGCTGCTTCTTTGATGCGATCATGTGACGAAGTAGGCGCCAGTAGGAAAATCGGATCAATATCAGCAGCGCGCATACGAGCTGCAAAATCAACACACTCTTCTGGTGGGTAATCAACCACGAGAACACCATCGACTCCAGCAGCTTTGGCTTCAGTTGCAAAACGCTCTGCTCCCATTTGCTCTACTGGATTTGCATAACCCATCAGAACAACAGGTGTATTGACATCATTCTTGCGAAACTCTTTCACCATTTCTAAGCAACTTCGCAAAGTGATACCTTGAGTCAAGGCTCGCTCAGATGATCTCTGAATCACGGGACCATCGGCCATTGGATCGGAGAATGGCACACCTAATTCAATCACGCTGGAACCACCACGAACCAATGCATGCATCAATTCAACAGTTTGCTTAGGATCTGGGTCGCCTGCAGTAATAAAGGGAATCAATCCCTTTTTACCGTTTGCTTTTAACTCTTTAAAGAGTGCAGTTATTTTTGACATGGATGTTTCTTATTTTTTTCTTATTTTGTTTCTTGTTTCATGTGTTTAGTTGTCTTATTTTTATTTTCCTCTTAACCCTCTGAACCAGTTGCTTGAGCAACTGTATGCATGTCTTTATCACCACGGCCAGACAGATTCACCAAGATGGTCTTATCTTTTGGCAAGGTCTTTGCGAGCTTGCAGGCATAGGCGATAGCATGTGAAGATTCCAGAGCTGGAATGATGCCCTCAATCTGGCAGCAGTCGTGAAAAGCCTTGAGAGCCTCTTCATCGGTAATCGCTACATAGTCTGCGCGACCAGAATCTTTTAACCATGCATGCTCAGGACCAACACCAGGATAGTCCATGCCAGCAGAAACAGAATGCGTCTCTGAGATTTGGCCATTCTCATCTTGCAATAAGTAAGTACGATTGCCATGCAACACACCGGGCTTACCCACGCATAATGCTGCAGAATGCAAACCACTACCCAAACCATGGCCCGCTGCTTCGACACCAACGAGCTTCACTTCTGGGTAATCAATATAGGGATAAAAAATACCCATCGCATTTGAGCCACCACCAACACAAGCCAAAACATAATCTGGTTGACGCCCAGTCATCTCTGGCATTTGTACTTTGCACTCTTCACCAATCACGCTTTGGAAATCCCTCACCATCATTGGATAAGGATGTGGGCCAGCAACAGTACCGATGATGTAGAAAGTGTTATCCACATTAGTAACCCAGTCGCGCATCGCTTCATTCAACGCATCTTTTAAAGTCTTGGTGCCAGACTCTACTGGAACTACTTTGGCGCCTAACAGCTTCATACGAAAGACGTTTTGCGCTTGACGGGCTACGTCAACAGAACCTTGGTATACCGTGCAATCAAGGCCAAAGCGAGCACAAATAGTTGCTGTAGCAACACCATGCTGACCAGCGCCTGTCTCAGCAATAATGCGCGGCTTACCCATGCGCTTAGCCAACATCGCTTGACCAATCACGTTATTAATCTTGTGCGCACCAGTGTGATTTAAATCTTCACGCTTGAGATAGATCTGCGCGCCACCGAGCATTTCACTCCAACGCTTGGCGTGATACACCGGCGATGGTCTTCCAACAAAGTGTTTGAGTTCGTAATGGAACTCTTCCATAAATTCAGGATCGTTCTGATATTTTGCATAGGCTTCTTTGAGCTCTTCTAGTGCATACATCAATGTTTCAGAAACAAACACACCGCCATAGGGACCGAAGTGTCCTCGTGCATCTGGCTTGTCGTACATAGCTACCTCTTTTGATTTATCTACAGCAAATTATTAGGAAGATGCTTTGGCATCTGCTACGCGCACCGCTTTAACAAACTCAGTCATGAGCGCAGGATCTTTAATGCCCTTGCTACTTTCTACGCCACTACTGACATCAACTGCGCAAGGGTGCAGACGAGCAATCGCCTCGCCCACGTTGTGCGTGTTCAATCCACCACTCAAAACGACCCGAGGCGCGTTTTCGCTTACCCATGTCTGTGGAATTCCTTGCCAATCAAAAGGAACGCCTCCGCCACCATATCCCTCAACGAGGGCATCTAGCAGAAAAGCGTTTGCATAACTATATTGTAGGGAAAAATCATCGAAAGCGAAGCTGCTTCCTACGCGTGCCGCCTTCATCCAGGGCTCACCTCTAGCCAGCTGGGCACAGCGTTCTGGGGTCTCATCCCCATGAAATTGCCATAGAGTGATCGGTGCCGCCGCACGAATAGCCGCAAATTCCTCATCTGTGGCATTTACAACTAGTCCAACCGCATCTATACCAGTTGGGAGTCTTGAAATCAGCTGAGCCGCAACGGCAGGGCTAACAGCTCGTACACTAGGCGGGTAGAAGACAAAACCGACCGCATCGACCCCCGCAGAAACGGCAGAATCAACGTCAGCTGAGGTCTTTAAACCGCAGATTTTGACCCTAGTTCGGCCTGGAGAGAATGTCAGTAAGCCCATAAACGAATGATAAGGCCTTGGACCTCTTATTTCTTGCTCTGGCTAATGACCTGGGCTGGCAGCCAAGAGTTTGCAAGCCAAGGGGTAGGAATAGCAAATTCTTCTGGATAGGTGATTTTGGCTAGATATAGCCCATCCGCCATAAAGGTAGGAGCGGCTATTTGCCTATTTTTAGCTGCCAAGACTTCTGCCATCCATTTAGCTTTTTGCCTGCCCTGCCCAATCTGTAAGAAACATCCAACTATGTTGCGAATCATGTGATGCAAGAAGGCATTACCGCGGATCCGAAAATACAACCAAGGTTGCTCAGAAATAATTTCAATCGAGTAAATGGTTTTGATTGGCGTTTTACTCTGACACTCTGATGAGCGGAAGGAGCTAAAGTCATGCTCTCCTATCAAACACTGAGCTGATATTTTCATTGCCTGAGTATCAAGCCATTGATTTGGTGGCAGCATTAAATAACCAGCACGTGAATGCGACATCGGCGAGCGACAAGGTCCTGCTTGTAATGCATAAATATACTCACGCTCATATGCAGAAAAACGCGCACTAAATTCATTGGAGACAGACTTAGCCCAATTCACAACAATCGATGGCGGTAAGAATGAGTTCACTCCCCTCACCCATGAAAAGTCATCACGCTCCGCATTCGTATCAAAGTGCACTACTTGTCCCAAGGCATGAACTCCCGCATCTGTTCTTCCTGCGGTAATCGTATGAATGGGGCACTGCGCAGATGACTGTTCTCCAACAAAAGCAGATATCGCTTTTTCTAATTCGTCTTGTACAGTGTTATGGTTAACCTGCGTTTGCCAGCCAGAATAAGAGCTACCATCATACTGAAGGCCAAGGGCAATACGCATCATCAAGTATTGCGGTGCGAGATCTCTGCCAACAAGCCCTGAGCCTCAATCGTGATTGCTGGTTCAACAGTATTACTGAGACGCAATACCTCTTCAATAGACTTTTTAGCTGCAGAGAAATCTTCAATCGTGATATAGGCACGCGCGAGATTCAGTTTGACGCGTAATGTATCAGCGAGAGGATTTGATATGGAGGAGCTGATGACAGTAGTCTCTTCTGCAGTCTTGGATAGATCCAGATCAATATCTGCAAACAAAGCTTTGGCACGTGCTGGCATTTCAAATGGTGCTGCAGCTGCTGGCTTCTCAGCTTTATCAATATCTTTGGCTGTATGATGGGTCTGCGTATTAAAGCTTGGCGCCTCTGAGCGACGTGCATTGCGAGCTAAACCCCAGAGTAATAAACCCGTTAATACAATTGAGGCCACAGCCAGTAACACTGGACCAAAGCCACCCAGACCAAAGTTATTCTCTACTGCTTTTTTCTCTTTAGATTTATCCAGGAGCTTTTGCAAATCAGCAATATTCTTTTCTAATTCAACAATACTAGCTTTGGTTTGCTCCAACATCTTCTCTTGAGCAACCAGCTCTTCCGCATAACGGCGCTCTTGTTCGTTGCCATCAGCGCTTGAACCAATCTTCAGGCGATCTTTAGATGGGGGTTCGGCTGTTTTGGAATTTGTAGACTTGGAAGTGTCTGGGTTACCGTCTCTTTCAGCTCGTTCTTGGCGCCATTGCTCATTTGCCTCTGCGACAAATTGGCTTGCCTCTGCTGGACTAATAGAGCGTAGTAGCGCCTGGCTTGGCTTAGATAATTCAGCGCCCGCAGCCAAAAGATTAATACTGCCACTGGCAAATGCATCCGGATTGGCCTTGAATAAAGCCATCATAGTTTGATCTAGAGTTGCCCCGTCCATCTGCGGCGCCATGATAGCTGCAATCTCCGATAAAGTTTGTCCAGATTTCACGGTGATCTTTTGTGCGTCACCCAAAAGCAAGGTAAAGGTTTTTGTCAGACTACCGCTTGACCAATTGAGATTAACCAAAACATCTAAGAATGGATCATCGCTCATCGGGACAGAATTTACCGTCTCAACCAAAACCATGAGTTGCTCTTGGCGATTGCGGTAAACCATCGTTTGAGGATTTAACTCCAAAATCTTTTGTGAGATACCCAAGCGTTCATAGTCAGCTTTGTTGGGCATCGCTACATTCAGACTAGACAAAGCGCCCTGCTCGTCTACACTGACCCGAATCGGAATCTCTACACGCAGTGGCTCGCCAGGACGAGACTGCAATTGTGGAGAGCCTAAGGAAATGGCACCAGCAATAGATGACCAACTAAGCAGAAGAATGCTAAGTAGCTTTAGAAAGCTTAGTTGGCTATTACGAAACATAAAAAATAAATTACTTCTCAAGCAAGATGCGCAGCATACGGCGCAATGGCTCAGCAGCACCCCACAACAACTGGTCGCCAACTGTAAATGCACCCAAATACTCTGGACCCATTGCCATCTTATGCAAGCGACCAATCGGCACAGTCAAGGTACCGCTTACAGCGGCAGGAGATAAATCACGCTCGGTAGTCTCACGATCATTTGGGATTACTTTAACCCACTGATTATCAGAAGCCAAAATTGTTTCGATCTCTTTGAGAGGAATATCTTTTTTGAGTTTGACGGTTAGGCCTTGTGAATGGCAACGCATTGCACCGACGCGCACGCATAATCCATCGACTGGAATACTGCCAGGCGCACGGAACTCTGGACGGCCCAAGATCTTATTGAACTCAGCACCACCCTTCCACTCTTCTTTTGTTTGACCATTTTCAACCGGCACATCAATCCAAGGGATCAAACTCCCCGCTAGAGCAGTATTGCGGAAATTCTTTTTCGGGAAGTGTGCTGAGCGCAATGTCTCAGTTACCTTGCGATCAATATCCAAGATCCATGAGGATGGGTCAGCCAACTCAGTAGCAACGCTATCGCGCAATGCACCCATTTGCAGGAGCAATTCACGCATATTTTGAGCACCCGCTCCAGAAGCTGCTTGATAGGTCATCGCACTGATCCACTCAACCATATCAGCCTTCACCAAGCCGCCCATAGCCATCATCATCAAGCTTACGGTGCAATTACTACCAATCCAGTTTTTACCACCTGCCGCCAAGGCTTTATCAATGACTGGGCGGTTTACAGGATCCAGAATCAATACAGCGTCATCTTTCATACGCAATGCACTTGCTGCATCGATCCAATGACCGTTCCAACCCGTGGCGCGCAACTTAGGGAAGATTTCATTAGTGTAATCACCGCCCTGACAAGTCAAGATGATGTCGCAACGTGACAATGCCTTAATGTCACTTGCATCTTGCAATGTGCTTTCGCTCTTAGTTACTTTTTTACCATTAAAGAGCGGCACTACGCCACCAGCTTGGCTAGTACTAAAAAATATCGGCTCAATCAAATCGAAATCTTTTTCAGCCAGCATGCGCTCCATAAGAACGCTGCCAACCATACCGCGCCAGCCAACTAAACCAACCAAAGGTATTTGTGAATTTGCCATAACCTTAACTATCTATTGAACTTGATTTCTATACTGAGTATTAATATTGCTTCTATTTTTATGCAAGGGCTACCACTACAGCATCGCCCATTTCTACCGTAGATACTTTTTTCGTGCCTTCGGTATAAATATCTGCCGTGCGTAAACCCTGAGATAATACTTTCTGTACCGCCTTTTCAATACGATCTGCTTCTCCAGGCATACCCAAGGAATAACGCAACATCATTGCGGCAGACAATATGGTTGCCAGTGGATTGGCGATACCCTTGCCGGCGATATCAGGCGCAGATCCATGGCTAGGCTCATACAAACCTTTATTGTTCTTATCTAAAGATGCCGATGGCAACATACCAATAGAACCAGTCAACATTGCTGCTTCATCAGAGAGAATATCGCCAAATAGATTACCAGTAACTACAACGTCAAACGCCTTAGGTGCCTTCACTAATTGCATCGCAGCGTTATCCACATACATATGGGATAACTCAACATCTGGATATTCTTTAGAAACTCGAATCATCACCTCACGCCAGAGCTGTGAAGTTTCTAATACGTTAGCCTTATCAACGCTGCAAACTTTCTTACCGCGTTTAAGTGCTGCGTCGAAAGCAACGCGAGCAATGCGCTCTACTTCTGGCTCGCTGTAATGCATGGTGTCAAAACCTTCACGTGCACCCTTAAATAATGGTAACTCTGAAGTACGAATACCTCTGGGCTGGCCAAAATAAATATCGCCATTGAGCTCACGCACAATCAAAATATCCAAACCACCAATAATTTCTGGTTTAAGACTTGAGGCCGCAGTCAGTTCTGCGTAACAAATAGCTGGTCTAAAGTTGGCAAACAACTCTAGGTGTTTACGCAATCCTAAGATCGCTTGCTCTGGACGAAGTTCACGAGCAAGTATGTCGTATTTCCAGTCGCCTACCGCTCCAAATAAAATGGCATCCGCTTTTTTTGCAAGCTCTAATGTGGCTGGCGGCAATGGATGTCCAGCAACATCATAAGCAGCTCCGCCTACCGGAGCTTCTTCTAAGTCAAACTTTGGACCAAGCGCTTGCAGCACTCGAACAGCTTGAGCAACGATTTCCGGGCCGATACCATCGCCCGGTAGAACTGCAATTTTCATGAAAGGCCTTTAAATCAACGAAATTACGGCAATTGAGTCGCAAGCCAAGGCATTTTGAGGATGCGCTCGGCTTCGTAGACCTTGATTTTATCTGCATGTTGCAGAGTTAAGCCAATATCGTCTAAGCCATTGAGAAGGCAAGACTTTCTAAAAGGGGCAACTTCAAAGCTATAGGCAGTGCCATCAGGGGTTATTACCTGCTGAGCCTCTAAATCTATGGTGAGTTGATACCCATTGAATGCTTGGGTTTCGTTAAAAAGATGATCCACCTGTATTTCTGTCAAAACAATTGGCAAAACACCGTTTTTAAAGCAATTATTATAAAAGATATCGGCAAAACTAGGCGCAATCAACGCTCTAAAGCCAAATTGATCTAAAGCCCAAGGCGCGTGCTCGCGAGAACTGCCACAGCCAAAGTTTTTACGAGCAAGCAAAATTCCAGCACCTTGATAGCGCGGCTGATTTAATACAAAATCCGGATTAACCGGGCGTATGCTGCAATCTTGGCCAGGCTCGCCGTGATCAAGATAACGCCATTCATCAAATAGGTTTTGACCAAAACCAGTCTTCTTGATGGACTTCAGAAACTGTTTCGGAATAATGGCATCGGTATCTACGTTCTCGCGATTAAGCGGTGCAACTAAACCTTTGTATACCGTAAATTTTTCCATGATTCGACTTTTACTCTATTTGCTCTAATGTTTTATTTCACTGGGGTAACAACTACATCCTTACCCTTGGTTTGGGATTGATTACTTTGTTGCGTACTGGATCCACCCATAGAGGTCCCCATTTTTTGTAAATCCTTACCAACACCCTCCATCGTATTGGAGCAAGCAGAAATAATAAGCCCTGCGAAACCAACAATAGTCAGTCTAGAAATCAATGAAAGTGAAATAAGCTTCATTCTGAATTACCTTTACGAAATCTTACGAACATCGACAAAGTGGCCTTCGATCGCAGCAGCAGCTGCCATTGCAGGACTTACCAAATGTGTACGACCACCATTCCCTTGACGGCCTTCGAAGTTGCGATTGGATGTTGAGGCGCAGCGCTCGCCTGGCTCAAGGCGATCAGCATTCATTGCCAAGCACATAGAGCACCCAGGTTCACGCCACTCAAAGCCAGCAGCCTTAAAAATACGATCCAAACCTTCACGCTCAGCTTGGGCTTTCACCAAACCAGAGCCAGGAACAACTAATGCTAATTTCACATTAACAGCAACCTTTTTACCTAGGCGATCTACTACCTTAGCGGCAGCACGCATATCTTCAATGCGACTATTCGTACAAGAGCCAATGAATACTTTGTCTACAGAAATGCTGCTTAACGGTGTGTTGGGTTCAAGATTCATGTACTGCAAAGCACGCTCCATAGCCGAGCGCTTATTGGGATCACGCTCTTTTTCTGGATCAGGAATACGCTCGCTAATCGGAAGGACCATTTCTGGAGAAGTACCCCAAGTCACTTGAGGAGCAATTTCTTCAGCACGCATTTCAACTACTGCATCAAATTTTGCATCAGCATCTGAGTGCAAGGTTCTCCAGTATTGCAATGCTTGCAACATCGCTGGACCTTTAGGTGCATATGGACGACCTTGAATGTATTCAATCGTCGTTTCATCTACAGCGACCATGCCGGCACGTGCGCCAGCTTCAATAGCCATATTGCAAAGCGTCATACGACCTTCCATAGAGAGGTTCTGAATGGCTTCGCCAGCAAACTCGATAGTGTAACCAGTGCCGCCTGCAGTGCCAATCTTGCCTATCACGGCAAGTACGATATCTTTAGCGGTTGAGCCTGGTTGCAAGCGGCCGTCAATGCGCACGAGCATGTTCTTACTCTTTTTCATAAGCAAGGTTTGGGTTGCGAGAACATGCTCAACTTCGGAAGTGCCAATACCAAAAGCCAAGGCACCAAAGGCACCATGAGTACTTGTATGGGAATCACCACAAACAACAGTCATACCAGGCAAAGTAGCGCCCTGCTCTGGTCCAATTACGTGAACAATCCCTTGACGGGCATCATTCATTTTGTATTGGGTAATACCAAAGGCATCGCAGTTTTGATCCAGAGTATCTACTTGCAACTTAGAAATCGGATCAGCAATTCCCTCTGAGCGATCAGTTGTAGGAACATTGTGATCAGAAACCGCTAGGTTGGCGGAGATACGCCAAACCGGACGGCCAGCTAAATTCAAACCTTCAAATGCCTGAGGGCTAGTTACCTCATGCAGCAGATGACGATCAATATAAATCGTGGCTGTGCCATCCTCTTCAGAGTAAACAACGTGGTCATCCCACAATTTGTCATATAGCGTACGAGACATGAGAGACCTTAAAAACCTTATTTACGAACTGAGATGTTTGGAACCTTGCGGGATGTTTCGCCAACGTATAACTGGCGTGGACGACCAATCTTGTACTCGGGATCTGTAATCATCTCTTCCCATTGAGCAATCCAACCCACAGTTCTTGCCAAAGCAAAAATACAAGTAAACATTTCTGTTGGAATACCCAGTGCACGTTGCACAATTCCAGAATAGAAATCTACATTTGGATAGAGCTTACGGCTAACAAAATACTCATCTTCCAAAGCGATCTTCTCAAGCGTCATCGCCAGCTTGAACAATGGGTCGTCTTGTAGACCTAGCTCATTCAACACTTCATAGCAAGTTTCACGCATCAATTTAGCGCGTGGATCAAAGTTTTTATAAACACGATGACCAAAGCCCATCAAGCGAACGCTAGAGTTCTTGTCCTTTACTTGAGCAATAAATTCATGAATCTTATCTACGCCACCCTGGGCTTGAATATCATTCAGCATTTGCAAGCAGGCTTCGTTTGCACCGCCGTGAGCTGGGCCCCAGAGGCAAGCAATACCAGCAGAAATAGCAGCAAATGGATTTGTGCCTGAAGAGCCACACAAACGTACAGTCGAGGTAGAAGCATTTTGCTCGTGGTCTGCATGCAAAATAAAGATACGGTCTAAGGCGCGCACCAACACTGGATTTACTTTGTACTGTTCGCACGGAGTAGCGAACATCATGCGCATAAAGTTTGCAGTGTATGACAAGGAATTATCAGGATAGATAAAAGGTTGTCCTACAGAATATTTATAGGCCATTGCAACCAACGTAGGCATTTTGGCGATTAAACGTATCTGCGCCACTTCACGTGCTTTAGGATCGGTGTAATGTATTCCGTCGTGGTAGAAGGCGGCCATCCCGCCAACAAGGCCTGTTAGGACCGCCATTGGATGCGCATCACGGCGGAAACCGCGCAAGAAAAATTGCATTTGCTCATGAACCATGGTGTGATGTATCACCATTTCATCAAAGTCTTTTTTCTCTTTCGCATTTGGCAATTCGCCATTGATCAAAAGGTAGCAGACTTCTAAGAAGTCGCAATTTGCAGCTAAATCTTCAATTGGGTAACCACGGTAAAGCAGCTCGCCCTTATCACCATCGATATAAGTAATTTTGCTATTACAAGACGCGGTTGATAGAAAGCCTGAATCATAAGTGAACTTGCTGGTTTGACCATAGAGCTTGCGAATGTCGATTACATCAGGACCTACTGTCCCTTTGTAAATTGGCAGATCAATATCTGGTGTGCCATCCGAAAACGAAAGTTTTGCCTTGATGTCCGATTCAATCATTTCTAATCCTTAGTCATTCAAATTTAAGATTAATACACTAGTCAATCATGCGTCTATACCGCTACAACAAGAAAGCTGAATTACTTCTCTCTCAACTTTTTTAAAATCATCCTGAAAGAGTCTGATTGCATCTCTTTCTCAAGGCTTGCTACAGAATCTTTACGACCAATCAACAAATCCATTAAATCGTTGTCATCTAAAGCTAACAACTGGCTCAATACATTTCCATCTTCTACGCTTAGCTCAGAGCTATAACGCTCGAAGAAGCGCTGCAGAATTAAATCGTTTTCTAGCAAGCCCCTACGAGCATCACTTTTTAAACGATATAACTCTGCATTACCGAGGGTCATACCGCCCTGCGAACCATTAACTCCTTGATCTTGCCAATAGCCTTTGTTGGGTTCAAGTGCTTAGGACATACATCAACGCAGTTCATGATGGTATGGCAACGGAACAGACGGTAGGGATCCTCTAAGTTATCCAAACGCTGATTGGTATCTTGATCGCGACTATCTGCAATAAAGCGATAGGCCTGCAATAAACCAGCTGGACCGACGAACTTATCCGGGTTCCACCAAAAAGATGGACATGAAGTGGAGCATGAAGCGCACAAGATACACTCATACAGACCGTTCAATTCTTCACGCTCTTCAGGGCTCTGGAGGCGCTCCTTTTCAGGAGGCCGGGTTTCATTTACCAAGTAAGGCTTGATAGAGAGATATTGCTTGAAGAATAGGGTCATGTCGACGATCAAATCGCGCACTACCGGTAAGCCAGGCAATGGACGCAATGTGATGACTTTAGGCAAAGTCAACATATTCGTTAAACAAGCCAAGCCATTTTTACCGTTAATGTTCATCGCATCTGAACCGCACACACCCTCACGGCATGAGCGACGATAAGAAATCGATTCGTCTTGCTTCTTCAAAGAAATCAACGCATCCAACAACATACGCTCACCAGTAAGCTCTAACTCATAGCGTTGCATGCGGGGAGCAGCATCGACATCTGGGTCATAGCGGTAAATTTCGAATATACGGATATCACTCATTTTCTATTTCTCTTCGCTTAGAAAGTACGTTCTTTAGGAGGGAAGGACTCTACAGTCAGCGGCTTTAATACCACTGGTTTGTAAGTCAAACGATTACCTTCGCTATACCAAAGGGTATGCTTCATCCAATTTTCATCGTCACGCTTTTGGTGATCGTCGTGCGAGTGTGCGCCACGACTTTCTTTGCGAGCGGCCGCTGAGATCATTGTTGCGTTTGCAGTCTCTACCAAGTTAGCCACTTCCAAAGCTTCAATACGTGCAGTATTGAAAATCTCTGATTTGTCTTTAACCCATAAGTGCTTAGCGCGCTCTGTTAACTTAGCCATTTGACGAACGCCCTCGTCCATCAACTCTTGGTTGCGGAATACACCTGCGTATTTCTGCATGCACTTACGAATGTCATTTGCAACATCTTGTGCGTACTCTCCAGAGGTAGAGTTATCCAATTTCGCAATACGGTCCAAAGTTTGTTCGCCAGCATTTGCAGGCAATGGCTTGAATTCACGATTTTTGAGATCCATTGCAACGATGTGGTTACCAGCGGCGCGACCGAATACCAAAAGGTCAAGCAATGAGTTAGTACCCAAACGGTTAGCGCCGTGAACTGAGACACATGAACACTCGCCAATCGCATATAAGCCATTCACGATTTCATTATGAATACCATTTGCCGGCACAACTACTTGACCATTGATGTTGGTAGGAATACCACCCATCTGATAGTGAATTGTTGGTACAACTGGAATTGGCTCTTTGGTTACGTCAACGTTTGCGAAGTTCACACCAATTTCATAAACCGAAGGTAAACGCTTCATGATGGTTTCAGCACCAATGTGCGTCAAATCGAGCACCACATAGTCACCATTAGGACCACATCCGCGCCCTTCTTTAATCTCTTGATCCATGCAGCGTGAAACAAAGTCGCGTGGCGCTAAATCCTTATAAGTTGGTGCATAGCGTTCCATGAAACGCTCACCATCTTTATTACGCAAGATACCGCCTTCACCGCGACAACCTTCAGTCAACAACACGCCTGCACCAGCTACGCCAGTTGGGTGAAATTGCCAGAACTCCATATCTTCCAATGGAATGCCGGCGCGAGCGGCTAAGCCCATACCGTCACCGGTGTTAATAAATGCGTTAGTTGATGCGTCCCAAATACGGCCTGCACCACCAGTTGCCAACATAACAACCTTAGCTTCCAGGATGTACACCTGACCTGTTTCCATTTCGAGAGCGGTAACACCAACGACATCACCAGCATCATCACGAATCAAATCGAGAGCCAACCACTCAACAAAGAAATTCGTTTTTGCACGAACATTACGTTGATACAAAGTGTGCAACATTGCATGGCCAGTACGGTCAGCAGCAGCGCAAGCACGTTGCACAGCCTTCTCACCATAGTTTGCTGTGTGGCCACCAAATGGACGCTGATAAATTGTGCCATCTGGATTGCGATCAAACGGCATTCCAAAGTGCTCTAACTCATAAACAACTTTTGGGGCTTCGCGACACATAAACTCGATCACATCTTGGTCGCCCAACCAGTCAGATCCTTTGATGGTGTCGTAGAAGTGATAGTGCCAGTTATCTTCGCTCATATTGCCCAATGAAGCACCGATACCTCCTTGTGCCGCAACAGTATGTGAACGTGTTGGGAAAACTTTAGTAAGTACAGCAACATTCAAGCCGGCTTCAGCCAACTGCAATGATGCGCGCATACCAGAACCACCTGCCCCAATAATTACCGCATCAAAACGGCGGTGTGGCAATGATTTTTTAATTGCAGTCATTGAATTACACTTTCCACAAAATTTGTACGGCATAGGCCGCACAGGCTACGAGATACAACACAGTCAACACTTGTAGTGTTAAACGAATGCTGACGGGCTTGATGTAATCCATCCAAATGTCACGGATACCAATCCATGCGTGGTAGAACAAGCTGATGAATGCCAAAAGTGTCAATAACTTCATAAATTGGTTGCTAAACAAAGCAGCCCAACCTTCGTAAGTAGCACTACCAGTGACGCAATAGTCGACCAACAAAACCACTGTAAATACCACCATGACAATGGCAGTTACGCGCTGAATAATCCACTCTTTAAGACCGTAATGAGCGCCTACAACTAAACGCTTTGGTCCAATTTGATAAATAGGCATGAAATTTCCTTAAATGATGTGCGCTTAGTAAAAGCCGAATAATTTGAGACCAACGACCGCAGTCAAAGCGAGGCCCAAGAAAAACACAAGGATCGCTGAACGGTTCGCATCTACTTTTTCAACGCCAATTTCTAAATCCAATAGGAGGTAGCGAATACCGGCACAGAAATGGTGTAAGAAAGCCCAAATCAAACCAAGGCAAATCATTTTGACTAAAATGTGACCAGTGATTGCCTGGAACTTTTGATAACTCACCTCTGAAGCAAGGCTCTGATCCAGAAGATAGAGCAAGAACGGCAACATTAAAAACAGCGCTGCACCACTAATGCGATGAAGGATTGATACTTTTCCAGCCCAAGGAAGGCGGTACTTGATCAATTGCGCTAGACCAATGTTTTTGTAAACCGGTCTATCTTTTTTGACACTTTGCTGTGATTCAACCATGGGTAATCTCTATCTTAAGGTGGAGGTTCATTGTGGTTTTGTTGTATTGCAACATATTCTATTGGAAACCTTAGGGCTGGTGGGGATTTTTATGGGTTTATAGGGGTTTAATAGGGGTTTTAACGGATAAATTTGTTTTTCTACTAGTTCAATTTGTTCTCGTAATGCTGCTCTGAAGTGTCGTATCTAGCGTGCCGAATTTCTACTGGCTTATTCCCGTAGGTGAACGCTACCCGCTCTACAGAAAGGAGCGGTGCACCCTCTTTTAAATGAAGGTTTTTTGCCAAGGCTTCATCCGCAGCTACTGCCTTAATCTTCTCTTCGGCGCGGACCATATGGGTAGCGTATTGACTTTCATAAAACGCATACATAGGACCGTGCCAAGTATTTAACGCCTCAATATCTAAACCCTTAAAACGGGTACCCGGCAGGAAAATCTCCTCAAAAACGATGGGCTTGCCAGCAAAACTCTGGATTCGGTCAATCTGAATAACAGGATCAGCTACCTTTAATTTAAGCAACTGGGCAACGTGCGCGGTGGCCTTGGTCTTTTCGCAGGCTAAAAATTGGTTAGTTAGGTGCAACTTCTCCCCGGAATCGGGTGCCAAACGTAAAAAACGGTATTGCCAGTCATCTTCTTGGTGGGTGGCTACAAAAGTACCTTTACCCTGGCGACGGACCAGGAGGTTTTGTGCCGCAAGCTCATCAATAGCCTTGCGGACTGTACCTTGGCTGACCGCGTAACGCGCTGCAAGCTCCATTTCGCTGGGAATAGCTGCCCCTGGAAGCCATTCCGCGGCCTGCAAACTAGCCAAGATCATTGCCTTAATCTGCTCATATAAAGGGCTAAATGAGGCAATAGGCACACTCACATCAGACAAATTCGCTCCATACTGTGTCAATTAGATAAAATTCAGAGTAATTCTAGTCTTGTATAAGACATCATTTACAGTGTAAAGCTAAAGTCCCTACACTTGAATGGATAATAGAAAAGTTTTCATTCATTAACCCTCTTAACCTTCTCCTGGAGTTATTAGTAATGGCAAAAGCCCCAATGCGTGTCGCCGTAACCGGTGCAGCCGGTCAAATCGGATATTCCCTTTTATTCCGTATCGCCAATGGCGACCTTTTAGGCAAAGATCAGCCTGTAATCCTCCAATTACTTGAAATTCCAGATGAAAAAGCACAAAAAGCCCTCGCTGGCGTGATGATGGAACTGGAAGATTGCGCATTCCCATTGCTCGCTGGTATGACGGCGCACTCTGACCCAATGACCGCATTTAAAGACATCGACGTTGCTCTTTTAGTGGGTGCACGTCCACGTGGTCCAGGCATGGAGCGTAAGGATTTGCTGTCTGCTAACGCACAAATTTTCACAGCCCAAGGCAAAGCATTAAATGCAGTTGCCAAGAAGACTGTCAAAGTATTGGTTGTAGGCAACCCAGCAAATACCAATGCATACATCGCAATGAAATCTGCTCCAGATATTCCTGCGAAAAACTTTACGGCAATGCTGCGTCTTGATCACAATCGTGCGCTTTCACAATTAGCAAGCAAGTTAAACAAGCCGGTAGCTGATATCGAGAAATTGGTTGTATGGGGTAACCACAGTCCAACAATGTACCCAGACTATCGCTTTGCCACTATTGACGGCAAATCAGTTAAAGACGCAATCAACGATGCGGCTTGGAACAAAGATGTTTTCATTCCGACAGTTGGTAAGCGTGGTGCCGCCATCATTGAAGCGCGTGGCCTTTCATCTGCAGCCTCTGCAGCAAACGCAGCAATCGATCATATTCATGACTGGGTTCTTGGTACGAATGGCAAGTGGGTAACGATGGGTATTCCTTCTAAAGGAGAATACGATATTCCTGCTGAAGTCATTTACGGTTTCCCAGTAGTTTGCGAAAACGGCGAATACAAAATGATCGAAGGCTTAGAGATCGATGCATTCTCACGTGAGCGCATGACACACACATTAAATGAATTACTCGAAGAACAAGCTGGCGTTAAGCACTTGCTCTCTTAAGGAAAAAACGAATGAAGAAAAACCTTCTCGCTATTAGCGTTGCCTTTGCAAGCCTTTTGGGCGCTGCAAACGCGAGCGCTAATGAAGAAGTATTTACTTGGACATGCCAGGAAGGAAAGCAGTTTAAAACCTCTGGCACAACCGAGAAAATTCGCTTAACTTGGGATTCCAAAACACATGATTTGGATCGCCAAACTTCATTGCCAGGTAGCTTGCGTTACAAAAATTCTAACTCTGGTTATGACCTTGTAGTATTAGGTAATAAAGCAATGCTATTTAACATCATAGCGGGTGTCCGTCTTGCTGATTTCTGCCAAACAGCAGAGATGAAACAAGGAAAGTTGCCACATTTATTTGCTGGAGCAGAACCATTTGTCCAGAATTAAATTCTGAGATTTCATCAAATAAAAAGGCCGCTTAATTGCGGCTTTTTTATTGTCTAGTGGAACAAGGGCTGCTGCGATGGCGCATCATCTGGCATCTCAGCATGCACTGCCTCACCTGAGCGATCTGGAAATAGAGGTGCGCCACAGTCGTCACAGAGTTCTGGATCAAACAACATCGCGTGACGAAATACATCCTCCACTCCAGCATCATGCAGAGCATCACAAATCTTTTTAATTGGACTCTCATCATCCGATAAATCATTTAAGGCATCGTTTGCAACACTCTCACGATCATATAAAGGCCAAATCACACCATAAATGATTTCTGATGAACCCTTAGCGGTAAATGAGATACGGTACTCGTCAGCCTGCTCCTCGCCAAAGGCGCCTACAACACAAGATAGACCTGCAGGCATTATTCCGAGAGTGCTTTCCAAGAAATTGACTGCTGCACGTATGCTCAAAGGTCGCACATGCTTATCAGCCAAGCGGCAGTTCGTGAAATACGCTTCTGGCAAGAGCAACTCAAACTCACAACCTGGCATCAAGGAAGCAATGGGTTCTTGCATTGCATTTTGCCAACCAATCAAGCTCACACCACGCTCTTGACGTGAAGGCGGTTCGGCTTGCCAGCGGAAAATCGGGGAACCAGTGGGAGCGCTCAGCGCACAAATGATGAAGCGTGGATCCGCTAAGACAGCAATGGTTTCAGACATATCTCGCAATTCAAGCTTGACATCTTTTCCAGAGATCGCAGCAGTTGCTAAAGCTTCCGTCAGGATACGAGTTTGACAATGCGAATGTGGCATTTGATCAATACTGTAAAGCCAAGGAACAATCGCTAAGCGCGTATCAGTAGAAGCGATAGCACTTTGTAAAGCCTGAGCGGTTGACTCAATGATATTGACTGGTAATGGACCTGACGGAATCTGATAGCGAGTGTGGGCAACAATAGGCATCGCCAATAAGAGTACGTCCCACTCCTGCCCTTCATGCTCAAGCTTCAATGATTCAGCCAAGGTTTCCGCAATATCAGCAAGCACTTCGAAGGCTACCGTATTAATCCGAAAAGTTTGATCTAGGGCAGCATCAATCACGTTTTGATTTTGACTTTTGAGTAAGCGCATGAGACGGACATTCAAACGTTCTTCCCAAAAACGATCCTCAACCTGACTTCCAGATGCAGCCAAGGAAATAGCATCTGCCACCAACCTCTCTACCTCGGGAGAATTACGTTGTGACGCTTTAGTACGATGTACGGCCATTATTTTCTTTCAGTCCTTCTAAATACTGGCTTATCCACCTTAGATTCTGAGGCATAGTACTTGTAGCCGTCTAAGTTAAACCTTTTTAGGTCTGCTGGATCAGTAATACGGTTTTCAACTACGTAGCGCGCCATTAGTCCACGAGCCCGCTTGGCGTAAAAAGAAATAATCTTGTACTTGCCGTCCTTAGCATCTTGAAATATCGGGGATATCACTTGGCAATCGAGATCTTTAGGCTGGAGCACCTTAAAGTACTCCTCCGAGGCCAAGTTCAGAAGAACCGGCTTCTTTTGCTTCTCAAGCACCTTCTTAATAGAATCAGTTACACGACTTCCCCAAAACGCATAAAGATCCTTGCCCCTAGCATTTTTGAATGATGTGCCCATTTCCAATCGGTAAGGCTGCATTAAATCCAAGGGTTTAAGCGCACCATAGAGACCGGACAAAATTCGAATGTGGTCCTGGGCAAACTGAACAGACTTAGCGTCAAGGGTTTTCACATCAAACCCATCGTAGACATCCCCATTAAAGGCATAGATTGCCGGTTTACTGTTTTCTTCAGTGAATTTCTTGGACCAATCGCGATAGCGACCAACATTCAAAATAGCCAATTGGTCGGATAAACCCATTAATTTAGCTATGTCTTGCGGGGCTAGCTTCTTGAGATCAGCAATGAGCTTGGCGGATTCCGAGACAAATTCAGGCAAGGTAGGCGCCTTAATCTTGGCGGGGGTCTCGTAATCTAAGGATTTAGCAGGTGAAAGGACGATCAGCATGGCACAATTTGTCTATGTATTTTTACCATTCTAGCGACTACCGAATATATCTGCTCTAAAAGATAAACATCCACCCCTTATAGTCATGCACCCGCTAGAAACCCCCTCTTTTCCAAGTCGCTTACCCCAAGTTGGCACAACGATCTTTACAGTCATGTCTGCCCTTGCTACCGAAAATCAAGCCATTAATCTTGGTCAAGGCTTTCCAGATTTTCCCTGCGATCGAAATCTAATTGCCGACGTTAATGAAGCAATGCATGCAGATCGCAATCAATACCCGCCAATGATTGGCATTGCAGAGCTTCGTAGTGGCATCAGCCAGAAGATTCATAATTTGTATGGACATCATTACGATGCTGATGCTGAAATCACAATTACGGGTGGTGGAACGCAAGGAATTCTGACGGCTATCCTCTCTTGCGTTAGCCCTGGTGATGAAGTCATCATCATTGAGCCTGCGTATGATAGCTACCGCCCTTCAATTGAATTAGCGGGCGGCAAAACCATTGCGGTTTCTCTGCAAGTCTCTCGCGATGAATCCGGCCAAGTGGCTTCTTATGAAATTCCCTGGGATGCCTTAGCGAAGGTGCTTAATCCCAAAACTCGACTCATTGTCATCAACACTCCACATAATCCTACCGGCATGGTTTGGGATAAGACAGATCTAAATCGCTTAGCGGCTCTCGTCAGAAATACCTCCGCCCTAATCCTAAGCGATGAAGTCTATGAGCATATGGTCTATGACGGTGCTAAACACCACAGTGTAGCTTCTCATCCAGAGCTCGTAGCCAGGAGCTTTCTTATTTCTAGCTTTGGTAAAACCTATCATGTAACTGGCTGGAAAGTAGGTTACGTGGCTGCCCCGCCCGCAATGACCAAAGAGTTTCGCAAAGTCCATCAGTTCAATGTCTTCACGGTCAACACGCCTATGCAATATGGCCTGGCATCGTATCTTTCTAAGGCTGATCATTATCTAAATCTACCAGCGTTTTACCAGACAAAACGAGATTTTTTTAGATCAGGATTGAGCAAGACGAAATTCAAGTTACTACCAACCCCTGGAACCTATTTCCAATGCGTTGATTACTCATCATTAAATATTCCACAAGCAAAAATGAGTGAAGCAGATTTTTGCAAATGGCTCACCACTGAAATTGGGGTAGCTGCTATTCCAGTTTCTGCTTTTTATGACCAAGCTACTGAGTCTGGCGTGATTCGCTTTTGTTTTGCAAAGCAAGAGCAAACCCTCGTCAAGGCCTTAGAGCGTTTACAAACTTTATAGAGAACTGAATGTCAAATCCAAAAAACAAAAACGTAATTGATGTCTTCAGCTGGCCTACACCAAATGGGCATAAGATTCACATCATGTTAGAGGAATGTGGGTTTCGCCTGGGTCGCGACTGGATCGCCCATCCCATTGATATCGGTGCTGGGGATCAATTTAATCCCAAGTTCTTGAAGATCAGTCCAAACAATAAGATTCCTGCCATCGTTGATCCCAATGGCCCAGGTGGCAAACCCATTAGCCTCTTTGAATCCGGCGCCATTCTCCTCTACCTAGCTGGTAAGACTGGCAAACTTTTACCTAAAGATGTGCGCGGTAAGTATGAGGTGTTGCAGTGGCTCATGTTCCAAATGGGCGGCCTAGGCCCTATGCTGGGACAAAACCACCACTTTAGACTCTACGCACCAGAGAAAATTGAATACGCTATCAATCGCTACACTAATGAAGCAAAGCGGATCTACGGGGTATTGGATAGTCAGCTAAAAGATAATCCTTACATTGCAGGTAAGTCCTATTCAATCGCCGATATTGCAATCTATCCTTGGACGCGAAATTGGAAAAATCAAGGCATTGATATCAATAAATATCCGCATTTCAAAAAGTGGTTTGAAAAAATTGGTGCACGACCTGCAGTAGTGCGTGGCTGTGAAGTGTTAACGGCATTACGCAAGCCTCTGCATGATGACAAAGCGAGGGAGCAGTTATTTGGCTCAACTCAGTATCAAAAGAGGAACTAAGATGATCATTAAATCAGTAGGCGTCATTGGCGCAGGCACCATGGGTAACGGCATTGCTCAAGTATGCGCAGTTGCTGGCCTCAATGTAGTGATGGTTGATATCAGTGATACAGCTATACAGCGCGGTCTTGAGCAAATTAGCAAAAGCTTAGACCGCCTTGTCAAAAAAGAAACGCTGACTATTGAAGCCAAAGATGCTGCACTTAAACGCATCAAAGGGAGCACTTCTTACGCTGAGTTCAAAGGGTTGGAATTGGTTATTGAAGCAGCCACTGAGAACCAGGTAATTAAAGAAAAGATTTTGAAGCAAGTAGATGAAATTGTTAGTAAAGACACCATCATTGCGACTAATACATCCTCCATATCCATCACCAAACTTGCTGCACTAGATTCCAATCCTGCGCGTTTCATTGGCATGCACTTCTTTAATCCACCTCCCCTGATGGTCCTAGTGGAGGTGATTCGTGGCTTGCAAACCAGTGATGCAACTCATGCCGCAATTGTTGATATGGCCAAGCGCATTGGTAAAGAACCCATTACCGTGAAGAACTCACCTGGTTTTGTTGTTAACCGTATCTTATTGCCAATGATTAATGAAGCCTTCTTTGTTTTATCCGAAGGACTTGCTAGCCCGGAAGACATTGATGCCGGTATGAAACTAGGCTGCAACCAACCTATTGGACCATTGGCTTTAGCTGACTTGATTGGTCTGGATACTTGCCTGGCAGTCATGGAAGTGTATTTCGAAAACTTCAGTGATTCTAAATACCGTCCTTGCCCACTACTTCGCGAGATGGTTGCTGCCGGATACCACGGTCGTAAAACTGGCCGGGGTGTTTATACCTACGATCAATAAACTTTTTAATTCACTTATCACATCATCCACTTACTTAAATCGTGAACCCTATTCCACCCCTTGTTCGCAAACTTGGCTACGCCGGTCTTATTCCATTTATTGGGCTAGCACTCATGGTTCAGTTGGCACCAACGCCACTCAATTATTTAAGCGCAGAATCTCTTGCTGGTTATGGCGCCGTAATTACGTCATTCATGGGTGCGCTGCACTGGGGTGCCAACTTGCATCTCTTGGGTAAAGCGCCTATTGGTGACCGTTGGGAAGATCGCAATGCCTGGATCTGGGGTGTCATTCCTGCACTAGTTGCTTGGCTAGCTCTGCATGTTTATATTCCGGTGGGCTTATTAATTTTGGCCTCGACTTTAATCATTCAGCGCAATATTGATCAAAATACCTATCAATATTATTTTGCAGATGAAACTGCTCGCTCTGCATTCATGGCTATGCGAAATCGCTTGACCTATATTGCAGCTGGATGTTTAACCTGGGCGTCTTTAGTTATCCTCTTTATTCAAGCCTGATGTAATGAGCAATCTTTTTGAAAACGCACCGTCTCCTCCTTTAGCGGAAGCATTGCGTCCAAAAACGATTGATGAAGTGATTGGGCAAACCCATTTACTAGCAAGTGGCAAGCCCCTTAATCTTGCATTTACCTCTGGCAAACCCCACTCAATGATTTTGTGGGGACCTCCTGGTGTTGGCAAAACGACTTTAGCGCGCCTTTCAGCTAAAGCATTTGATCGAGAGTACATTGCTATCTCGGCTGTTCTGGCTGGTGTAAAAGAAATTCGTGAAGCGATTGAACAAGCTCAGCAGAATATGGATCAGCATGGCAAACAAACTATTTTGTTTGTTGATGAAATACATCGCTTTAATAAGAGCCAGCAAGATGCCCTGCTACCCCATGTGGAATCTGGCCTTTTTACCTTTATAGGGGCCACCACTGAGAACCCTTCTTTTGAGGTGAATTCTGCGCTCTTATCACGTGCGCAGGTTTATGTTCTGAAGTCGCTGACCGTTGAAGAGTTGAAGTTGCTCTTTGATCGCGCGCACCAATATGCGATGCCTGATGTGCAGTTTGATGCAAGCGCAATTGATATGCTAATTACGAATGCGGATGGAGATGCGCGTCGTTTAATCAATTTAGTAGAACAGATTTGTAACGCCACTTCTGCACCTAGCTCTGAGGTGTATCTTGTGGATCAAGCGTACATTGAAAACGCCCTCACAACTCAAGCGCGTCGATTTGATAAAGGTGGTGATCATTTCTACGATCAAATCTCTGCTCTGCACAAATCGGTACGAGGATCTAATCCTGACGCTGCCTTGTATTGGTTTTGTCGCATGCTCGATGGTGGCGCTGATCCCCGCTATTTGGCTAGGCGAATTATTCGCATGGCCTGGGAGGACATAGGTCTTGCAGATCCCAGAGCAATGCAGTTAGCAAACGACGCAGCACAGACTTATGAGCGATTAGGTTCTCCAGAGGGTGAACTGGCTTTAGGTCAGGCTGTTGTCTACCTTGCAGTTGCATCAAAGAGCAATGCCAGTTACAACGCTTTTAATGCTGCACGTGCTTATGTTGCTAATGATCAGTCCAAGTCCGTCCCCAATCATCTTCGCAATGCCCCAACCAAGCTCATGAAAGAGCTGGGTCATGGCAAAGCATATCGCTACGCTCATGATGAACCTCACGGCTATGCTGCTGGCGAAACTTATCTTCCCGAGGGCATGAATGAGCCTCACTGGTATGAGCCTGTGGAGCGCGGTCTGGAGTCACAAATCAAAGAGAAGTTGGCTTTCTTAAAAAAGCTCGATGAAGAGCACAAGAAAAATTAATGATTCCAGCCACTTTTTATTACGACATTGTTTCTCCTTTTGCTTACTTGTATATCAAGCAAAGACAACGTCTTGAGGGCAAGCTCGATATCAAGCCTGTCCCAATTTTGCTTGGCGGATTACTGAGAGCCTCTGAGAATAAAGGCCCAGGAGAAGTTGCAGCTAAACGTCCGCACACTTATCAGTTTTGTGTCTGGCAGGCTGAGAAATTAGGCATTCCCTTTCGCTTTCCAGAACATCACCCATTTATGACGGTTGCGGCACAGCGACTCTTGGTTGAGCATAATGCAGATTGGACAATGGTTGAGCGTGCCTTTGATTATGTCTGGATAGAGGGCAAGGACCCCAATCTGTCTTGGTCAGAATTTTGTAGCTACCTAGGTCTGCCTGCGAACACCCCCAAACCCGAGAACCCAGAAGTCAAAGCCAGATTGATTGCTAACACCAATCAAGCCAAAGAGGATGGTGCCTTTGGGATTCCAGCTCTGATAGTCAATCAACACTGCTTTTGGGGTGTCGATACTATTGACTGGGTACTTGACTACCTTACAAGACCTGGCATGTTTGAGGAGGCCTCTTACACCTACGCCGGTAATGTTCCGAATGGGCTGGGCTGAAGGTTCATTTAAACCCCCTCGCGATATTGAGCAATACAATCTGAGACAGTCAATCTTTTCTAGTTTAAGGAGTTCTTATGCGTAAATTTTTTGTCGCCCTTGCTGTTGTAGTTTCTAGCTTTACCAGTCAAGCAGTATTAGCAGGCCCAAAGGTAGAATTCAAAACGACAATGGGTAATTTTGTAGTGGAATTAGATGACGTTAAGGCGCCCAAGACGACTGCGAATTTTTTAAATTACGTCAAGAGTGGTTTTTATAACGGCACAATCTTTCATCGCGTGATTGATGGCTTCATGATTCAAGGTGGTGGCTTTACTGCAGATCTCAATCAGAAACCAACGGATGCGCCTGTAGTTTCTGAAGCGCAGAACGGTCTTAAAAATAATGTTTATACGATTGCGATGGCGCGCACTTCTGATCCTGATTCTGCAACCTCACAGTTCTTTATCAATGTCAAAGACAATGCGGCATTGGACTACCCAAACGCAATGGGTAATGGCTATACCGTATTTGGCAAGGTGATCTCTGGAACGCAAACGATTGATGCTATTCGTAAAATACCGACTATGGTTGCGCCAGCTCCACGCATGGGCAGAATGGCCGATGTTCCAAGTAAAACTGTCACTATTGAATCCGCTACGATTCTCAAGTAAACAGAACTGCTGGGTCAGCCGCGATGATTTTGCTCGATGATGCACAAAGCACCGCGGTTTCACCTACCAGTCGGCTCTATGTAAATCCACTTCATCGCTGGTGCGTAATACCAAGCGGTAAACCTAATGTAGATTTAGCTGCAATACAAGCTTGCTTTACAGAAATATCCAATGCATTAGCCAGAGGTGAATATATCGTCTCAGCTTTTGCTTACGAAATGGGGCGGCTGATACATAAGCTACCAGCACGAATCAGTCATTCTGAAAATCCGCATCCCCTCATCGAGGCTTGGTCTTTTGGAGATTTGAAAAAGTTTTCCAAGCAAGAGGTAGATCTCTATATTTCTAGCAAACTAGCTTTGCTTGATCAATCCTTAGCAAGTGCTGGGGTAATGAATGTGCAGTCTTCCTTGGATAAGGAGCAATTTACTGCTGATATTGCGGCGATACAGGAATATATTCGCAGCGGCGATAGCTATCAGATCAATCACACCTTCCGAATTACCGGTAAGACGTACGGCGCCCCACTTTGCCTTTATAGCCGCTTGAGAGATCGCCAGCCTGGTAGGTTCGGTGCTTACATAGAGGACCAGGGGCGCTTTTTGTTATCGCAATCACCAGAGCTATTTATTTCTCGTGATGGTTCTACATTAAAGGCAATGCCCATGAAAGGTACTGCCAGTGCTCTATCTGCAGTAGCAAGTGCACTTTCTGATGATCCAAAGAATCAAGCAGAGAATGTCATGATTGTGGATCTGCTGCGCAATGATCTCAGTCGCATCTCTTTGCCTGGCACAGTCTCTGTACCAAACTTATTTAAAGTAGCAAGACATGGTGATGTTTTGCAAATGACGTCTACCGTGCAAGGCCAAATCAAGCCAGAGGTAGATCTATTTGATATTTTTACGGCCGTCTTTCCATGCGGCTCCGTTACAGGGGCGCCCAAGAAACGCAGTATGGAGATTATCCAAGAACTTGAGCCTGAAGATCGTGGCTACTACTGTGGAGCCTTGGGTTGGCTTGATCCCAATGGTGATTTTGCTTTTAGCGTTCCGATTCGCACGATAGAAATAGAACAAGACCCGCGATCACAAGCATCTGAATTCACCCTGGGGATTGGTGCAGGCATTACCAATGACTCTGAACCAAGCAAAGAATGGCAAGAGTGTGCGATTAAAGCAGCCTTCCTGGTGGATCTTCCAAGTGCTACTGGATTATTTGAAACCATTTCTATCTCTAATGGGGAGCCGCTGCGACTTCAAGAACATCTTCAGCGTATGCAAGCCTCAGCTCAAGCTTTAAGAATGACTTTTGATTTAACGTTAGCGAAAAAATTAGTGTTAAGTTCATGTGCCTCATTGGATCTAAATTTGTCTTACCGATTAAGGTTAGACCTTTCATCCAATGGCGAGCTCTACGTCACAGCCAGCCCTCTTGAGCCAATTAATGGGCCAGTAAAAATATTCTGGGCTAAAGATATTCTTCCTGATGATGCAACTATGTTTTCTGGGAATGCTTTATTGCATCACAAAATTAGTCATCGCACCCTTTACGATAAAGCCTGGCAAAAAGCGGTCCAGTTAGGCGGTTTTGATGCGCTTTTTATGAATGAACAAGGCTTTGTGACCGAAGGCGGCAGAACTAGTATTTTTATCAAACCCCAAGCTAGTGCTGAGTGGCTAACGCCACCTATTTCTGCCGGTCTTTTGCCTGGAGTGATGCGTGCAGCCTTGATTGCTAACCCCACCTTGAATGTCCGCGAAGCTAACCTGACTATTAAAGATGTTTCAATGGCAGAAGAGATTATGCTTAGCAATGCCCTACGCGGCACCATCAAAGCCTATTTTTAGAAAGTCAGCATGAAGTTTTGCCCTAACTGCGCCGCTATATTGACGATTAAGATTCCGGCGGATGACTCACGCGAACGCCATGTCTGTGAATCTTGTGGGAGCGTTCATTACCAGAACCCCCGTAACGTGGTGGGCAGCATTCCGGTATTTGGAAAACAGATTCTTTTATGTCGTCGTGCAATTGCACCGCGGCATGGTTATTGGACACTGCCTGCAGGATTCATGGAACTGGGCGAAAGTACAAGTCATGGAGCTGCCCGCGAGACTCTAGAAGAAGCGGGTGCAGTTGTGGAGATTGGCCCCCTTTATTCCTTACTCAATGTGCCGCACGCAGAACAGGTACACCTGTTCTATTTAGCGACGATGACAACACCAGAATTCTCTGCAGGCGAGGAAAGTTTAGAAGTCGCACTCTTTGATGAAAGTGAAATTCCTTGGAATGACTTAGCGTTTCCTACTGTTAAGCAAACTCTTGAGTGGTTCTTTGCAGATCGCGCAGCAGGTATTTTGGAATCAGGGAAAGAGTTTCATGTGCGCAGTCGCGATGTTTTGCCATCCGAACGAATTTGAGTCAATATGGGTCAAATTGCTTGGCTAGGGCCGCACGATCCTTTTCCAAATCCTCTCATTGAGGCAGATCCTGACCCGAGCGTTCCCGGCTTAATTGCTGTTAGTGAAAATATCTACCCAGGACAACTTGCACGGGCTTATCAACAGGGGATCTTTCCTTGGTATTCCGATAATCAACCAATCCTCTGGTGGTCGCCAGATCCAAGAATGGTATTAAAGCCTAGTGAATTTAAATGCAGTGACTCCTTACGCAAAATCATTCGCTCTTTTTACCAGAGCTCTCCAGCGCAGATAGTGGTAGACGATGACTTTGGTGCGGTCATACGCTCATGCGCTACCAGTAGCCGCAAAAATCAAGATGGCACTTGGATTACCCATGAAATTATTGATGCCTATACCGCTCTGCACGAGCAAGGGAATGCCCACAGTATTGCTGTTATAGAAGATGGTCAGCTGACTGGGGGACTCTACTGCGTTTCCTTTGGTGGCATGGTATTTGGTGAATCTATGTTTAGCCATAAGACCAATGCCTCCAAAATTGCATTGGCAGCGTTGAGTGCCTGGTGCCTGGATAATGGTATCAAGATGATCGATTGCCAACAGGAAACAGCCCATCTCCTCTCATTAGGGGCAGCCCCAATCCCTAGGCGGGCCTTTTTGGAGCAACTGCAAATATCCATAAATCAAACTAAGATTGAGCAATCTTGGACTTTTAATAAAACGATCCTGTATCACTGGCTATGACCCAGCTTAAAGAACTCCCTCTAACTACGTTACAGTTTTATGCAACTGCTCCATATGAGTGCAGCTATCTCCCCAATAAAACTGCACGTTCTCAGGTAGCCACTCCATCACATTTAATTAATGCGGATGTGTATAACGATTTATTGAATGCGGGGTTTAGGCGTAGTGGTTTATATACCTATAGGCCCTATTGCGATGAATGTAAGGCCTGTGTTGCTACGCGCATTCTAGTGAATCAATTTACGCCTTCACGTAGTCAACGCCGCGCCGAAAAGAAACATGCAGGTCTTGAGGTTTCGGTTCTAAATCTTGGTTACCAAGAAGAGCATTACCAACTTTATCAATGCTATCAAACTGAACGCCATGCTGGTGGTGATATGGATAGCGACGACCAAGAGCAGTACATGCAGTTTTTATTACAAAGTCGTGTGAACTCGCGCATTGTGGAGTTTCGAGATGGTCCACATGATCCACACCCCGGTCGCTTGCGTATGGTAAGCATGATTGACATACTCGAACAAGGTATTTCATCGGTTTACACTTTTTACGATACCTCTAATGCGACAGCAAGCTATGGAGCCTACAGTATTTTGTGGCAGCTTGAGCAAGCTCGCACACTCAGCTTACCCTACCTTTATCTTGGTTATTACATCCAGCAAAGCAACAAGATGTCTTATAAGATTAAGTATCAGCCGATGGAAGGTTTGATCGACGACCATTGGCAACCATTGTCTGAGTCATAATACTGATTCATGATCGATTCCTATTCTCTTCTTCGCCCTTGGCTTTTTTGCATAGATCCAGAAAAAGCACACAACCTTACCCTTAGCAGTCTTGATCAAGCCCAACGATGGGGTTTTTTAGAACCCTTAGTTACCAAGCCACTTAACGATCCGCAAACACTCTGCGGCATAGAGTTTCCAAATCCGGTTGGCTTGGCCGCAGGACTAGATAAAGACGGCAAACACATCGATGCACTGGCTGCATTAGGATTTGGTTTCTTAGAAATTGGTACTGCTACACCCAAACCACAACCTGGCAATCCTAAGCCACGAATGTTTCGCTTATCTGAAGCCCAGGCCATTATTAATCGTATGGGCTTTAATAATGATGGTGTTGATGCTTGTGTAGGGCGTGTACGTCGTTCCCAGTTTTGGCAAGGTGGTGGTGTATTGGGTTTGAATATTGGCAAGAACGCCAGCACACCAATTGAACAAGCATCAAGTGACTATGTTTTAGCCATGGAAGCAGTTTATGAAATTGCGACCTATATTACCGTCAACATTTCCTCTCCCAATACCCAGAACCTGCGCGCCCTTCAAGGCGAAGACATGTTCCGAGAATTGCTGAGCAGTCTCGATGCAGCTAGAAAGCGTTTAAGTGATCGCTATGGTGTACGTAAGCCACTCTTTCTAAAAATTGCTCCAGACTTAGATCACGGCGATATCAATCTCATTGCCGATCTCCTCATGGAGTTTGGAATGGATGCAGTCATTGCTACCAATACAACGATCTCACGAGAAGCAGTTCAAGGAATGGAATTTGGCGATGAAGCTGGAGGTCTCTCGGGAGCGCCGGTCCGAAATGCCTCCAATATTGTGATCAAAGCACTCAAAGCAAGATTAGGCAATCAGCTACCCATCATTGGTGTTGGTGGCATCCTATCGGGCGCAGATGCTCGCGAAAAAATCATGGCTGGTGCTAGCCTAGTTCAACTCTATAGCGGTCTAATCTATCGCGGTCCTGGGCTCGTGAGCGAATGCGCTAAAGCCCTAAGAGAGCCCTAAAACGGCCCTGTAGTACCTTGATTTACAGGGTCAGTCTCATCAGATTAGATTTCACAATATGCAATTTGATATGAAATCGCTACAATAGGGTCTATGAACGTTAGCAAACCTATCAAAACTCCTAAACCTACTGGTGAGGTTGGTAAGACTGCCATCCAAGTGGTGGAGCGTATGATGAATTTGCTTGATGCCCTCGCCGATCAAGAAGATTCCAGCAGCCTCAAGAATCTTGCTGAGATCACCGGATTACACCCTTCCACAGCCCACCGTATTCTGAATGATATGGTTGCATGTCGCCTAGTTGAGCGTGGTGATGGTGGCACTTATCGTCTGGGCCTAAAGCTCTTAGAGCTAGGGAATTTAGTTAAAGCGCGTTTATCAGTTCGTGAGGCTGCTCAACTTCCAATGCGCACACTCCATAAACTGACTGGTGAGACCGTGAACTTGTCGGTTCGTCAGGGCGATGAAATCGTTTACGTTGATCGGGCCTATAGCGAGCGCTCAGGTATGCAGGTAGTCCGCGCCATTGGTGGTCGCGCCCCTTTGCACCTTACCTCGGTTGGTAAACTTTTTTTAGCAAGCGATGATCCTAGCCAAGTTCGCGCCTACGTGACTCGTACTGGACTATCAGGTCACACCCGCAATAGCATCACCGAACTTGGCAAACTAGAGAGCGAACTCAATCACGTTCGTAAAGTTGGTAACGCCCGTGATGATGAAGAATTAGAGCTGGGTGTCAGCTGTTTAGCTGCCGCTATTTTGGATGACACCGGAAAATTAGTTGCCGGCCTCTCATTGAGCGCCCCAACTGACCGCATACAGGCTGATTGGCTTCGAGCACTCCAAGAAACTGCTTTGCAGATATCTAAGGGGATGGGTTTTAAGCCCAAGTCTACTGAGACTGGCTCAGCAAGCTAACTTAGCAAATCTTAAATTAATAAATTACATTAAGCGCCTAATGGGTTGCACGCCTGAAGGCATGCGCTCATACCAATCACGCACACGTACTGCATCAGCAAAGCGAGATTGCGTTCCCACAGAATCTAAGAAGACCAAAAGCAATGGTGTGTTATTGACTCGCGCTTGCATTACCAAGCACTTACCCGCTGCATTAATAAAACCAGTTTTTTGCAGACCGATATTCATATCACCAGAACGAACCAAGCGATTAGTGTTCAAGAATTTCTGCGGACGTTTTGCAATCACCATGGTTAAATCTGGCCAGGTTGAAAACTCACGAATCATTTTATATTGGTATGCTGCACTCAACATCCGCGTGAGATCTTCCGCTGAAGCAACGTTCTCGCTCATGAGGCCAGTTGGATCTGCAAAATGAGAATGCTCCATACCCAACTCTTTTGCCTTACGGTTCATAGCATCCACAAATGCCGGAATGCCGCCTGGGTAATTTCTGCCTAAGGTATATGCAGCACGGTTCTCAGAGGACATCAAGGCCAACAGTAAGGCTTCTTCACGGGTTAAAACAGTACCGCCAGCTAAACGTGAAGTGCGGTAAATATGCACGTCATCAGCATTAATAACGATAGTTTCATCCATTGGTAACTTGGAATCCAATACGACCATCGCAGTCATTAGCTTGGTAATAGAAGCGATTGGCAAACTCACAGACGGATTCTTCTCAAAATACACTTCCTTGGTATCTTGATTGACGACCATGGCCACACTTGACTGCAGGCTGAGCTCATCGTGTTGACCACGCAAACCCAAAGCTGTTGCAAGAGATGGTCTTGCAGGAATAACAGGTTCAGCCGAGCGCGTTACAGTAACGCGTACCGATTTAGGCTTCTTGGCAGATTTTGTTGGAGTCTTGGTACTTACTTTTGCAGAAGTTTTGGTCTGTTTATCATGGTTATTGGCAGCAATAGCTAATGCATTTACCATCGTGCCAACAGCAAAAAGCATTCCACAGGCAGCTAGCCAAAATCGATTCACAGGCATCCCAAAAGACCTTCCAAAACTTTCAACATATGGAATGATAATATGATTAACCTACTCCGCAATTGTTATTAATGTATTGCTCTTACGGGCATTAACGAGCACTACACCCGTCATTGTCAAACACAAGCCAACTGCCATGAGTAATGTAAATGGCTCGTCAAACAGCATCCATGCCATAACAGCCGTTGTAGGCGGTGTTAAATAGAGCAAGCTAGTGACTTTAGTAGCAGCCCCCTTCCGGATCATCATAAAGAGCAAGCTCATAGACCCAATTGATATAGGAAAAATGGCCCATAGCAGCGCGCTGATGACTGGCGCATTCCAGACCATGACTCCAGTTTCAAAGAAGAACATACAAAAGAATGAGAGTATCGCGGATACACCAAATTGAATTGCTGATCCAGCACGTAGATCAAATATCGGGCAATATTTTTTTTGATAAATCGTTCCAAAGGTAATGGAGAGTAATGCGGCGAATGCTAGAAAGTAACTGACTAGTGGAATACTCAAAAGCCCTACTTTTGCTGCCACGACTAAAGCAACTCCTATAAACCCAAACGCCAATCCAATCCATTGCTTAGTTGTCACCTTCTCCGAAACCCAAGCAGCAAACCAGGCAGTCAAAATAGGTTGAAGACCGACTATCAAAGCTACCAATCCAGCGGTCATACCCAACCTCACTGCAACCCAGACACCCATCAAATACCCAAACTGAAGTAAAACGCCTGCAATAGCAATATGCTTAATTTGTGACCAATTAGGCCAAGTGATTCTCCACACCAGACTAAGTACCGCCATGGCTGCCAAAACCCCCGCAAAGCGCCAAAACAAAAAGGTGGCAGGCTCTACGTATGGCATCGCTAAACGTGCAATCACAAAGCCAGTGCTCCAAATGAGGACAAATATCGGGGCTATAGCGTTGTCTAGCGAAAACTTCATGGATAACTTGCTGAAAATATTAAGATTTTTTACTGAGGTTCTAATTTTAGGCTCTTTTCATATTTACCCAAGCTCGATTGAGTTTTTATAACTTATGCTGCAATGCAATATATATATCCAATATCATGTCGCAAAAGGAGTAAATTAGGCACAAGACTAAAAATAAAAAAGTTAGACGAAAGAGACGAAAATGAATTTAACTCCTGAACAAATTGCGGCTGCGCAAAAAGCAAACTTGGAAACTCTAAGTGGCTTAACCAGTCAAGCGTTACAAAGTATCGAGAAATTAGTTGAACTCAATATGCATATCGCTAAGCAAACATTGAGCGATAGTATGAACAGCGCCAAGAAAGCCTTGGAAGTAAAAGACATTCAACAGTTGCTGGCACATCAAGCTGAAGCAGTGCAGCCAATGGCAGAAAAAATTATGGCATATAGCCGTCATTTGTACGACTTGGCACATGAGACACAAAATAGCTTTACCCAGTCTGCTGAAAAAGAATTTCAGGCGGGCCAAAAGAAAATGAACGCACTAGTTGAAGAGTGGACTAAAAATGCGCCTCCAGGATCTGATGCAGCCGTTCAAGCAATGAAGCAAGCGATTGCGTCTGCGAACAATGTATTTGAAAATAGTCAAAAGGCTGTGAAGCATGCGGTAGAGGTTGCGCAAACTAATATGAATAGCGCTACTGAAACAGTATTAAAGGCAGCTGACACAGCGAGTAAAGCCGGCAAGAAGTAATAAAATCTTCAGCACTCAGATTGAATTAAAAAGCCCCGATTTTCGGGGCTTTTTTGCTTCAACTACTTACTGCCGCATGCCAATAAGTTTATTAGGCTTTCTTTTTCACTGGCGGTAAATCTGTGCAATGGCCGTGGGCTGCTTCAGCTGCAAGCCCCACTGATTCACCTAAGGTTGGATGCGGATGAATTGTTTTACCGATATCTACTGCATCGGCACCCATCTCAATAGCGAGACACACTTCGCCGATCAGATCACCAGCATGTGTACCCACGATGCCGCCGCCAATAATGCGATGAGTAGTAGCATCAAAAATAAGTTTGGTGAAGCCTTCATCGCGACCGTTAGCTATTGCTCGTCCACTAGCTGCCCATGGGAATAAACCCTTCTCATAAGCAATTCCCTGCGCTTTGCACTGCTCCTCCGTCAAACCAGCCCAAGCCACTTCAGGATCGGTATAGGCGACGGATGGGATTTGCTTAGCATCAAAGTAGGACTTTTCACCAGCAGCAGCCTCAGCAGCAACGTGACCTTCATGTACCGCCTTGTGAGCCAACATTGGCTGACCAACTAAATCACCAATGGCAAAAATATTAGGAACATTCGTGCGCATTTGTTTATCAACTGGAATAAAGCCGCGCTCATCTATCTGAACACCTGCTTTGCCAGCATCAATCTTCTTGCCATTTGGTGTACGCCCTACTGCCACCAATACCAAGTCATAAGTCTGTGGTTCAGTTGGCGCATTCTCGCCCTCGAATGACACCTGAATGCCATCTGGTTTTACTTCTGCCTTAGCTGCGCGAGTCTTAAGCATGATTTTTTCGAAACGTCCGGCATTAAATTTCTCCCAGACTTTCTCTAAATCACGATCGGCGCCAGCCATCAGGCCATCCATCATTTCAGCGATATCAATGCGTGAGCCCAACGTACTGTAAACAGTCGCCATTTCTAAACCAATAATGCCGCCGCCAATGACCAGCATGCGCTTAGGAATACTCTTAAGCAATAAGGCGCCAGTACTATCGACAATACGGGGGTCCTCTGGCAAGAAAGGCAATTTCACTGGTTGACTACCGGCAGCAATAATCGCCTTCTGAAAACGTACTACTTCCTTTTTGCCAGTCAAGTCCTGCCCAGCACCATCTGTTAACTCAACCTCGACATGGTTTGCATCTAAGAACTTACCCAGACCACGCACCACTTTTACTTTACGAGCCTTTGCCATACCAGCAAGACCGCCAGTCAATTTAGCGATGACTGACTCTTTGTAGCCGCGCAATTGATCAATTTCAATCTTCGGCGCACCAAAAGTAATACCGTGCTTAGCCATGGTTTTGACTTCATCCATCACTGAGGTTGTATGCAGTAATGCCTTTGATGGAATACAGCCGACATTCAAGCAAACACCACCCAAGGTTGGATAACGCTCCACTAAAACAGTATTAACTCCTAAATCAGCACTACGAAAAGCTGCGCTATAACCGCCTGGGCCAGCACCGAGTACTAGAACCTCACATTCATGGTCAACTTTGCCGCTGTACTGCCCTGCCACTGGAGCGGGTGCTAGCATTGGTGCTGGTGTAGATACTGCTGGGGCTACTACCGGAGCTGAAGTGGGCATTGCAGCGGGCGCTGCGCTACTTGCTTCAATTTCTGCAATCACAGAGCCTTTGCTGACTTTGTCACCCATCTTCACTGCGATGCTGATCACAGTACCAGCAGTATCTGCAGGCACTTCCATAGTCGCTTTATCAGACTCCAGCACTAATAGGGGCTGCTCTTTTTCAATCACATCACCCACTTTGACCAGCACTTCAATCACTGGTACATCTGCGTAGTCACCAATATCCGGAACTAAAATCATTTGCTTAGCCATAGACCCCCCCTTACAGACTTGCGCGACGGAAGTCGGCTAAGAGCTGAGCAATGTAGACGTTAAAGCGTGTTGCTAGGGCGCCATCAATCACACGATGATCTGCTGAGAGAGATAACGGACAGATGAGGCGCGGCACAAATTGCTTACCATCCCACACTGGTTTCATGGCAGCCTTACTTATTCCCAAGATTGCAACTTCAGGTGCGTTAACAATGGGTGAGAAATATGTACCACCGATACCACCCAGGGATGAGATCGTAAAGCTAGCACCTTGCATTTGATCTGGCTTTAATTTGCCATCACGGGCAAGTGCAGCTAATTCTGAGGTTTCTTTAGCTAACTCAAAGATGCCTTTCTTATCAGCATCTTTAATCACCGGAACAACCAATCCAGTTGGGGTGTCTGCTGCAAATCCAATATTGAAGTATTTCTTGAGAATCAGATCATCGCCGTCTAAAGAACTATTGAACTCTGGATGCTTTTTTAGAGCAGCCACTGCAGCCTTCATTAAGAAGGCAAGCATGGTGATCTTGACGCCCTTCTTCTCATTCTCTTTATTGGTATGAACGCGAAATGCTTCTAAGTCAGTAATGTCTGCATCTTCGTGATATGTCACCGCAGGAATCATCACCCAGTTACGACCTAAGTTGGCTGCCGTTAGTTTCTTGATGCGATTGAGCGGCTGACGCTCGATCTCACCAAACTTCGTGAAATCGACTTTCGGCCATGGAATCAGATTCAAGCCCCCTAAACTGCCACCACTAGAGGCAGCTGCAGAACTACCAGCACCACTGCTCATTGCGGCTTTAACGAATGCTTGAACATCCTCTTGAGTAATTCGACCTTTAGGTCCAGAACCTTTAACTTGCGTAATCGTGACGCCAAGCTCACGTGCAAACTTTCGTACTGATGGGCTTGAATGACTAACTACTGTATCTACCGGTGGAGGAGTATTGCTAATCGGGGGAGGTGCTGGAGCTCTTGGAATAGGAGGCTCAACTGCCTTAGTTGCCTCAGTCGCTGGTGCTGATGGAGCAGATGCCGCAACGGCAGGTGCGGGTACGGATACGGCACTAGTTGCACTGTCATCCAAGATCAACACAACAGATCCTTCAGACAAATTGTCCCCTACCTTAACTTTGACTTCTTTAACAATGCCAGAGTGTGAGGATGGAACATCCATGGTGGCTTTATCAGATTCGAGCACAACAATGGATTGCTCTTTTTCAATCTTGTCACCAGCTTTAACCAAAACTTCAATGACGGGTACATCTTTGTAGTCGCCGATGTCCGGGACTTTGATTTCAATTATTTGACTCATAGTATTTGTCTCTTATCAAACCGTCATTGGGTTTGGTTTAGTAGTATCGATGTTATATTTCTTGAGCGCTTCAGCCAACTGAGAGCGATCAAGCTGACCAGAGTCAACTAGAGATCTCAATGCGGTCAAGACCACCCAACGACGATCTACTTCAAAGAAATCACGGAGTTTTTCACGAGTATCGGAGCGGCCAAAGCCATCAGTGCCGAGAACTTCATAGCGACGAACTATATGCTGAATCGCTGGACGAATTTGCTCGGCAAACAAGCGCACATAGTCAGTAGCTGCAACGATTGGACCTGAGGTATCTTTCAAGCACTTCTCAACATGGGATAAAACTGGAGCAGTAGTTGGATTTAGTAGATTACTACGGTGAACTGCAGTCCAATCACGAGCCAACTCGGTAAAGCTTGGACAGCCCCATAAATCAGAAGCAATACCCCAGTCTTTATACAGAATCTCGGCCGCTTCAATAACCTCGCGGAAGATCGTTCCTGAGCCTAAGAGCTGAACTCTGAGTTGAGCCCTATCATCACCAACTGACTTAAGCTTGTACATCCCCTTGATGATGTCCTTCTCGGCACCCTTCGGCATTGCTGGATGAGCGTAATTCTCATTCATCAAGGTGATGTAGTAGTAAACATCTTCCTGAACTTCTAACATGCGACGCATGCCATCCTGAATCACAACGGCCAATTCAAAAGAGAAGGTAGGGTCATAGCTAATACAGTTAGGAACCGCACCACTCCACAAATGACTATGGCCATCTTCGTGTTGCAAGCCTTCGCCGTTCAATGTTGTTCTACCGGCTGTACCACCCAGTAAAAATCCACGGCTACGCATATCACCTGCCGCCCAAGCTAAGTCACCAATACGTTGGAAACCAAACATCGAGTAGAAGATATAGAAAGGTAACATCGGCACGCCATGTGTAGAGTAGGAAGTTGCCGCAGCAATCCAGTCGCACATACCACCAGCTTCGTTAATACCCTCTTGCAGGATCTGACCAGTCTTGTCCTCTTTATAGAACATCAGTTGATCATGATCTTCTGGCGTGTACAGCTGACCTAATTGGTTCCAAATACCGAGTTGGCGGAACATACCTTCCATACCAAAGGTACGGGACTCATCTGGAACGATCGGTACTACGCGCTTACCTAAAACTTTGTCACGTACAACGGTATTGAGCATCCGTACGAATGCCATCGTTGTGGAGATCTCGCGTCCTTCAGAGGTTGCTTCAAGTAATGGGGCAAAGGTTTCTAAAGGTGGAACTGGCAAACTCTCCGCCTTAGTACGTCGTTGTGGCAAATAGCCACCAAGTTCTTGACGACGCGCTTTCATGTATTCCAACTCAGGACTGCCTTCGGCAAACTTCACTAGTGGCATTTCGTCTAACTGCTCATCTTTCACAGGAATCTCAAAGCGATCGCGGAAACGACGCACATCGTCATCGTTCATCTTCTTTGCTTGGTGGGCGATGTTCATTGCCTCACCCGAACCACCCATGCCGTAACCTTTAATGGTGTGAGCCAAGATCACTGTGGGTTGATTCTTATGATTTACCGCTGCATGGAATGCTGCATAAACTTTATGAGGATCATGACCGCCTCGGTTCAGTTGCCAGATCTCATCATCACTCCAATCGCTGACTAAGGCTTTTAATTCTGGGGTATTAAATACAGTCTCACGAACATAGCCCCCGTTCTTTGACTTCATAGTTTGGTACTGACCATCAACGATTTCGCCAAGGCGCTGCATCAAGATACCCTTCTTATCCCGGGCAAACAATGCATCCCACTGACCACCCCAAACTACCTTGATGACATTCCAACCAGCACCACGGAACTCGCTCTCAAGCTCTTGAATAATGCTGCCGTTGCCACGCACAGGCCCATCGAGGCGCTGCAAGTTACAGTTAATGACGAAAATCAGGTTGTCGAGTTTTTCACGACCGGCCATACCGATTGCACCTAGTGATTCCGGCTCGTCAGTTTCGCCATCACCCAAGAAAGCCCAAACCTTACGACCTTGCTCTTGAATGAAACCACGGTCTGTGAGGTACTTCATAAAACGGGCTTGATAAATCGCCATGATCGGACCTAAGCCCATCGATACAGTTGGGAACTGCCAAAAGTCTGGCATCAACCAAGGATGTGGATAACTAGAAATACCTTTACCGCCTACTTCTTGGCGGAAATTATTGAGTTGACCCTCTTCGAGACGGCCCAACATATAAGCACGCGCATATACACCAGGTGCTGAGTGACCTTGTACAAAAATTAAATCGCCACCATGCTTGGGAGATGGTGCATGCCAAAAATGATTAAAGCCTACGTCATATAAAGTAGCTGCCGACTGGAAAGAAGAAATATGTCCGCCAACGTTTGTATCCTTGTTGGCACGCAGAACCATGGCCATTGCATTCCAGCGAGTGTAAGAACGAATGCGATGCTCTACGTTTTGATCTCCTGGTAAACGTGCTTGGTTCTCAACAGGAATCGTATTAATGTAGGGCGTCTCGGCGTGAAATGGCTGGACCACTCCATTCACGCGTGCATGAGAAATTTGTTGATCAATTAAATAGGCAGCTCTCTCTGGACCCTCATTGCGAATCACGCCATCGAGCGCTTGCAACCATTCTTGGGTCTCCCCAGGATCAGCATCCTGGGCATTCTGTTTACCTAACACTTGATCTGGAACTGCCGCCATCTTCTATCTCCGTTAAATAGTGATTTATTTGTCATTAACTCTATAGACAATATTCTAGGAAGGTATATGGGTGTAAACAAGCAATTTTCCACATAATGATAATATTTCTCATAATATGGTAATTTATTGCACTGCAAATAGCAAGAATATGCAGGATGAAAATGCTGTTCTGAGTGGGTAAATAGGGCAAAATCGTCACATTCATGAAAAAAACGGCTATTTACGGACTCATCATCAACCCCATCAGATGGTTGCGCAAAATACGGGGTTTTCGGCTCGTTTACACCCCACTGCTTGCAATTCTTCTCTTTACAGCGGTGATGGGCATTATTTTGGGTACCTTGCACTTGCAAGAGAAGAATCAGCAAGAGGCTGCTCTATTTAGAGAGCTTTCATTTGCCAAACAAAGAATCCAATCTCGCTTCGCCAATAACCTTGAGGCATTGACCACTATTAATCGTGAGGTCGCAGCAAGCGAAGATCAAGTTAAGCTGAGACAAATAGCCCGCGAGCAAGCAGAAGATATTGTTTTGAACAATCATGAGATCGTCAAAATCATTTGGTTGAATAATCAAAATCAGCGACAGTGGGCAGCTCCAGCGGAAAGTAATAAATCAGACTGGATTAGCAAAACTCAAAATGATCAACTGATCAATTCCAGCCTTTTATCCACAATCGAACTGAGTCGGGTAACCAGTCGAGCAGCTTTTAGTCAATTCATCTCCCTCAATCTTCCAGGAGATGCGCTGATTGCTGCAGAGCGAAAAATCGTTTTGTGGCAAGTAGTCCCCAATATCGTTGGTGGCGAGGTTGTTGGCTTCTTGGCGGCCCTCTACACAACACAAGGAATCTTGGATGTTATTCCTGGAGAGCTGAAGTCTCACTATCGCTTTACCTTACTTACTGACAACGAAAAAGTATTGGGGATTTCCTCGGATCGCGACACCCCTAAAAGAGCATTTAGCAATCAAACTAGTTTAGATATTGGCGTCTTAAGCCCTAATATCAACCTACGGATTGATACCTACCCTCCACCAACTAATCTGACCTTCAGGATGTTAATCGGGGTTGTATTGGGATTATGTGCATTCGTGATTTGGAGTTTGTGGTCTGTTCTCAAACAGATGCAAGTGCGTCAAGAAGCCGAAGCAAGCCTGCGTACAGAAACCACTTTTCGCAATGCAATGGAAAACTCTACCCCCGTGGGTATGCGTGCGCACGATATGGATAAGCGCATTACCTATGTCAATCGCGCCTTTTGTGAAATGTCAGGCTGGTCATCGGAAGAGTTACTTGGTCTCACCCCGCCCTTCCCGTTCTGGCCCGATAACAGAAGAGATGAGCTTGTGGAGAAAATGAATCAAGCGCTTAAGACCGCCATCTCCGATAACATGAAAATTGGTATTGAAGGCGCGATCCTAAAGAAAGATGGCACTCTAATCCAGACGCGCACCTTTATTGCTCCTCTGATTAATGAAAAAGGCAAGCAGACCGGTTGGGTGACTTCCTTGATCGATATCTCTGAGCCTAAAAAAATTCGCGAAGAACTTGCAGCCTCTCAGGAGCGTTTTACTACCGTTTTAGAGAGTTTGGATGCAGCGGTATCCGTAGTCTCCCTTGAGACAGATGAACTACTTTTTGCCAATCGCTTCTATCGAGAAAACTTTGGTAACGATTCAAAAGGTCACTTTCAGCTAGCGCACCAGGATAAGGAAATTGATACCCTACATAATATTGCACAAGATCTTCAAGACTACATTCGCGACGGTATTCCAACCTCCTTTCTTTATCAAGAGTCAGAATCAGAAGATATTCAATTAACTGATGGCAGTAATAAATGGTTTGAAGTACGTCGACGCTTTATTCCCTGGGTTGACGGACACCTTGCGCAGTTATTAATTGCCACTGACATCACTTCTCGTAAGACTGCAGATGAGCAGGTGCGCCAACAAGAAGAGCGTATGCAATTTACCAGTCGCCTCACTACCATGGGTGAAATGGCTTCATCTTTGGCGCATGAGCTTAATCAACCGCTTTCTGCAATTTCCAATTACTGCATGGGTGTTGCAAAGCGCTTAGATGGCCATCTTGATCCTACAGTCACCAAAGATATCCTGCCGGCTTTAGAGAAGGCCTCTGAGCAGGCGCATCGTGCAGGCACGATCATTCAACGCATTCGTGGTTTTGTTAAACGCAGTGAGCCGCAACGCAAGGAATCGCGTATTACTGAAATTATTAATGATGCTGTTGGTCTAGTGGAGATTGAAGCCCATCGTCATCGCCTGAGTATCGACTCTGAAATTGCCGAAGATTTGCCAGTAGTCAACCTAGATCCAGTCCTCATTTTGCAGGTGGTGGTTAATCTTTTGAAAAATGCTTTAGATAGTGTCCGAGAGGCCTACCCCCTCTCCTCTCGGTGGTCGGCACCACCCGTCCGCATCAGGACGGATTTAGACACCAGCATTTTCCCAGCAATGCTGCGCATCCAGGTAACAGATGCTGGGGGCGGCATTCCAGAAAACGTCATGGAACGCATATTTGAGCCTTTTTACAGCACAAAATCGGATGGAATGGGCATGGGGCTCAATATCTGCCGCTCCATTATTGAATCCCATCATGGCAGGCTTTGGGTTACGAATGTTCAGGACTCAGAACAGACCAAGCTAGCCGGCTGCACCTTTACAATACTTCTACCCCTGGAATCTCCTGAAACCAAGGCCGATATTTAACTTCGAATTTATAGGTTTACCTCGCGAGAACTGATATGAACTTAAGTGCCACTGCAAAACCAAACCAAGCTGAAGTTGTCTACGTAGTAGATGATGATGAAGCAGTTAGAGACTCACTCACTTGGCTTTTAGAAAGTAACGGTTACGTTGTACGTTGCCATGCTAGTGCGGAACGATTCTTGCAATCTTTGCAGAGCACAGATAAGTCCACTATTTCTTGCGCCATTTTGGATGTGCGTATGCCTGGCATGTCAGGCCTTGAACTACAAGAGCGCTTAACTAGTGAAAATCTTCCTATGCCAGTTGCTTTTATTACTGGTCACGGTGATGTATCGATGGCCGTCTCTACCATGAAGCGTGGTGCAGTTGACTTTATTGAAAAGCCATTTAAAGAAAATGACCTCTGCGGTTTAGTGGATCGCATGCTTGCTAAAGCGCGCATCGATTACTCGCAAGCAAGTCAACGCAAAGTGACTCAGAGTTTACTTAGCAAACTGACTGGTCGCGAGCGTCAAGTGTTAGAGCGCATTGTTGCCGGTCGTTTAAATAAGCAAATTGCTGATGATCTTGGTATTTCCATTAAGACTGTTGAAGCGCATCGCGCGAATATCATGGAAAAGCTGAACGTCAACACCGTTGCCGACCTTCTTCGCCTAGCCTTGTCTGATCCTCAGCCTAATTAATTACTGAGGTTTTCTATGCCAGCTCAATTATTAGACGGAAACGCGCTTTCTAAAAAACTACGCTCTGAGATTGCCGCGCGCGGCGCTATTGTTACGGCCAAAGGCACGAGACCTGGTTTAGCAGTCATTGTGGTTGGCGATAATCCTGCTAGCGCAGTCTATGTTCGCAATAAGGTTAAAGCCTGTGAAGACGTTGGCTTTCATTCTGTTCTAGAGCGTTACTCCGCTGAGCTTGGCGAAGAAGAATTGCTTGCTCGCATCGCGACTCTGAATGCCGACCCTGCCATCCATGGTATCTTGGTACAACTTCCATTGCCAGAACATATTGCTTCTGAACACGTACTTGAAGCGATTGCGCCAGAAAAAGATGTCGATGGCTTTCACGTTGCCAATGCCGGTGCTTTGATGGTAGGTCAACCTGAATTCAAACCCTGCACGCCTTATGGCTGCATGAAGATTCTCGAAAGTATTGAATACCCCATTCGTGGTGCACGTGCTGTGATTGTTGGCGCCTCTAATATTGTGGGCAAGCCTATGGCTATGCTGCTCTTGCAAGCTGGAGCAACAGTGACTATTTGCAATAGCAAAACACGTGACTTAGCGCACCATACCAAAGACGCCGATATCTTGGTGGTGGCTACTGGCAAACCAAAGATGATTTCTGGGGATATGGTCAAAAATGGTGCGGTAGTAATTGACGTTGGTATCAACCGCCTACCAGATGGCAAGCTCTGTGGCGATGTCGATTTTGACGCAGCCAAGTACGTGGCCGGCTGGATTACCCCAGTTCCAGGTGGAGTTGGCCCCATGACCATTACCATGCTGCTAATGAATACCCTGGAAGCCGCTGAAAAGGCTGCCAAACTCTAACTAGGCTTCCACTCAAGAATTGGCTAGGACTTTTTCGGCAAAATTGCTTCCAGTCCATTAAGCTAGAGGGATGACTACATCCTCATCCACTACTCTCTATAGCAATCTCCCCGCAGAACTACAAAATAACCCTCTGACTACTTTTGGTCGGGGGATTGCGGCTTACTCAGAAGTTAAGCCAAAGCATATCGCACCAGCGATTGAGTACTTACTCAGACGTGCGCAAGATGCCGTCGATGTCGCGGTGAATCCAAACACACCACCTACTTGGGATGCCTTGGCTGAACCATTAGAAGACGCTACTGAATTTTTTGGCAGGTCTTGGGGCGTGATCTCTCATTTGAATAGTGTTGCAGATACACCGGAGTTACGTGCTGCTTATGGAGAGATGCTACCGAAGGTTACCGCCTTCTTTTCTAGTCTTAGTCAGAACTTAGCGCTCTACAAAAAGTTTAAAGAACTTAGCAAATCACCTGACTTTGCAAAGCTAAGTACTGCCCAGAAAAAAGTGGTTGAGAATTCTTTACGTGATTTTCGTTTGGGTGGTGCAGAGCTTAGCGATGCAGTTAAACCCCGCTTTGCCCAAATTCAGGATGAGCAAGCAACATTAGGAAAAGCCTTCTCAGATCACGTATTAGATGCAACTGATAACTTTATACATCTCATTACAGATAAGGCTGAATTAGTAGGGTTGCCCGAGGATGCGATTGCTGCTGCTGCAGATACTGCTCAGCAAAAGAATCTTCGAGGCTGGGCCTTCACCCTGCACTTCCCTTCTTATTACCCTGTGATGCAGTACTCAGAGAGCCGTGTACTGCGCCGCTTGATGTATGAGGCCTACGTAACCCGAGCTTCTGAGTTAGCACCGCAGTATGCCAAAGGTAAATTAGATTGGGACAACACCCAAAACATGCTTGAACAGTTAAGACTGCGCGATGAAGAAGCGCGTATGCTTGGCTTTAAAAATTATGCCGCATTAAGTTTAGCGCCAAAGATGGCGAGCAGTGTTGAAGAAGTAGATTCGTTCTTGACTAATTTTGCAGAAAAGGCAAAACCCTTTGCCTTGAAAGATTGGCAGGAACTCTCTGAGTATGCTAAATCTGAATTAGCCATTTCTGATGGTCTAGAGCCCTGGGATATTGCCTTTGCTTCTGAAAGATTGAAACAAGAACGTTATTCTTTTTCTGAAAATGAGCTCAAGCAATACTTCCCATTACCCAAAGTACTGGACGGTCTCTTCGAAGTAATCCAAACTTTATTTGGGGTCAAGATAGAATCTGCCAACTTACCTACCTGGCACGCCGATGTCCAATCCTTCTCGGTCAAGAATGCCAAGGGCACTGTCGTGGCTTACTTCTATTTAGACCCGTATGCACGTCCTGGTAAGCGAGGTGGCGCCTGGATGGATGATGCCCGCGGTCGCAGAGTTCTGCCCAATGGCGAGATTCAAGTTCCGGTAGCTTATTTAGTTTGCAACTTTGCTCCGCCAGTCAAAGTCGATGGCGTCTTGCGTCAGCCTACCATTACCCACGATGATGTCATTACGCTCTTCCACGAAAGTGGGCATGGCTTGCAACACCTCTTGACCCAAGTTAGCGCTCTAGGTGTATCAGGTATCAATGGTGTGGAATGGGATGCGGTTGAGTTACCAAGTCAGTTTATGGAAAATTTCTGCTGGGAATGGGAAGTTTTAGAAAAGATGACTGCACATGCTGAAACAGGTAAACCACTACCACGTGAATTGTTTGACAAGATTCTGGCTGCCAAGAATTTTCAAAATGGCTATATGACCTTGCGTCAGATTGTGATGTCACTTACCGATTGGCGTTTACATGCCAGCTTTGATGCTAAGAAAGCTCGAGGACACGCCGTACTCGATCTCTCTAGAGCTATTGCAGATCAATTCAATGTTATTCCCCAGCCAGTCATCTCTCGTTGGATAAATACCTTTAGCCACATCTTTGCGGGGGGTTATGCAGCTGGTTATTACAGTTATAAGTGGGCTGAAGTACTTTCTGCAGATGTGTACTCAGCGTTTGAAGAGGCAGCAAAACTGACCGGCAGTGTCCTAGATGAAAAGACGGGCACTCGTTATCGGGAAGAAATTCTGGAAGTCGGTGGTAGCCGCCCTGCAGCAGAATCTTTTAAAGCCTTTAGGGGAAGAGAACCTAGTATTGATGCCTTGTTGAGACATGGCGGCTTGGCCTAGAAAAAGCATGCACTTGAATCTCCTTGGCTGTCGCAAGCTTCACTAAACCTCGAATTTGCGTGTCTTTTTATTCAACTCACTAGTTAAATCATGAAGCACCTTCTTACATGCGTATTTTCTTTGATATTCAGTACACCAGCAATGGCGCAACTTGAAGTCATGATTTCGGGTGGCTTTTCAGGCCCTTATAAGCAAATGCTTCCTGCCTTTGAAAGGCAGACTGGCATTCAGGTTGTTACTAAATCAGGTGCATCCCAAGGCTTGGGGCCAAATACCATCAAAGCACAGCTCGCTGCTGGTACTTCTGCTGATGTCGTCATTTTGTCTCGCGAAGGTCTAGCGGAATTGATTGGGCAAAACAAGATACTTCCAAGCTCAGATGTGGATTTAGCACAGGCACCCCTAGGTCTAGCCATCCCTGCGGGAAGTCCAAAACCGGACATTTCAACTACGAGAGCGTTTTCTGATGCACTAGTCAAGGCTAAGAAAATTGTGGTTCCAGGCAGTACTAGTGGAATTTACTTAACCGAAGAGCTATTTCCAAAGCTTGGTATTAGCAAACAAATCTCGGTGCAGGTTACCGAACGTGGTACCCAATCAACTGCAATTTTGGCGGCGCGAGAGGCGAATATTGCCATTCAACCGAGTAGTGAGCTCGTGAATGTGCCTGGCATTGATTATGTGGGTGCAATTCCAAATAGCATTCAGCTTGTTCAAACTTTTGCTGCAGCCATCGCCATAAATTCAAAAAATCCAGAAGCTGCCAAGAAACTCATTGAATATCTCAGCTCATCAAGCGCAACTGGGCCCATTAAAAATGGTGGTATGAATTTAGTACGCTAAAACTAATGTGCCGATAACTAAAGCCACATTACGCACCTACCAGAAGTTATATAAAAACCACCCGAAGGTGGTTTTTTAATCTACCGATCCCAATGTCATGGGTATTCACTTCGATCTAACTCTTTGGGCAAGCGTTGACTAATGGCTTACCGGCAATACGATCTTTTACCCAATCAAGATACATAGGGGCCGATACACTAGGTGTTGTGAAGTGCGTTTGCTCTCCAGGGAGTTGATTTCTACCCACATTCGCACCTAAAGCGCACATTTGCTTTTGATAAAGCTCATGCTGAATTGGAGGCACTGCAGTATCTTTTGTGCCCCAGTAAATAACCACTGGAGCAGTTGGCTTAACTGGTTTTACGCTGCCGTCAACAAATGCTTTAACCCACGCCAAGGAATTACTAGGTTGAGGTTTAATCAATGATTTATATTGATCACCGTAACTATAGTTAAAGGAATCGGCCATCACATGAACGCATTTATTTCTGGCTAACTGATCAACTGCCTTTGCACCTTCATCAGTTAAGATGTCGCTCAATTTCAAATTCGGATATGCTGCCTGCGTACCCCAAAGGCCCATCACATAATGAGCGAATAAAAATATATTTGGAATATTAGCCGCAGTAAACTCATTCATAAGCTTGCTGGCTCCGACCTCATCAGCTGGTAGCTTCGGTAACATAACTGCAATGTCATCCGGTGCCAATGCTACAAAGCCAAGATATTGCAGACCATCTGCTGCAGTTCCTTTTTGTGCTTGATACTCTGGTAAGCTTGCAGCCGCAATAGTGGCCCCACCACCTTGAGACCAGCCATAAATAATGGCCTTCTTGCCAGCACCAACTTCTTTCATTGAACTGGCAGCTCTTGTAGAATTAATTGCATCCCTACCATTTGTGCCCGCAACAGCATACTGATGCTTACCACCACCGCCCTGCCCCTGATAGTCAGTTGCAACAATGACATAACCTTCCTTAATAAATTCCTCTACATTCGGAATACCATAGTCTGTCCAAGAATTGCCATCCATTAAAAAGTATTCATTTAGAGGAGCGGTGGGATTGATGATTTGTGAGGGGCCACAGTTTTGAGCTGAGCCTGTTGTACCGTGCACCCATGCCAATATTGGCCTTCCTGCTTCAGGAGCCTGTCCAATCGGAGAAATAATCACTCCCGTAGCAATCGTCTTACGTTCAGCAATATCTGATGAAATATAAGCAATCTTCCATGCTTGCGCCCCTTTAACAGATGTCTCAATCTTCTCTTTTTTGATGACTTGTCCCAACTTACCTTCAGGAGTCATTTTCATGACAGATGCATAAAAAGCTGCCATTGGGGGATCGGCACATACAACAGAAGAAAAAATACTCAAAGATATGCTAATTGCTAAGGCAAAAAAGTATTTCATTTTTGTCATGGACTGGGTTGGTTAGTTTTGCTCTAAGAATTATATTAAACAACAAAACTAGATAGATTCAAATAGATACTCACTAGCTCTTGTTGATTGTCGCTATCACTGGTGCATGATCAGAGGGTTGCTCCCAGGCCCTTGGCTCCTTATCCACCACGCTAGCAGAGCATTTTTCTTTGAGTGCGTCGCTCAATAAAATGTGATCAATTCGCATGCCAGCATTTCTTCTAAAACCCATCATACGGTAATCCCACCAACTAAATATTTTAGGGGATTGCTCAAACATTCTGAAAGAATCAACAAATCCAAGCTTAATGAGTTCTTGAAATGCATCACGCTCTGGTGGGGAGACTAAATTCTGCCCTTCCCATGCCTTGGGATCATGCACATCTTCATCTGCCGGAGCAATATTGAAGTCCCCCAGAAGGGCTAAGCGCTGGTTTTGCTTGAGCTCATCCGATAGCCAAGTTTGTAGGGCTTTGAGCCAACTCATTTTGTATTGAAACTTATCGCTATCAGGTGACTGCCCGTTTGGAAAATAGGCCGATATCAATCTCATTGGTTGAGTACCAGCAAAACATACTGTGGCAGCCAGAATACGCTGTTGCTCATCCACGTGATTAGGAATATTTCTGATCGGTTTTAAAAATGCTGTTTCTAAGTCAGAGGCTATTGGTGCAAGCGCTGCTTTACGCAAAATGATTGCAACACCGTTATAAGTCTTTTGCCCTGATGCAATACTTAAATAACCTGCATCCTCTAATTCTTTATGAGGATATTTGTCGTCAGTGAGCTTAAGCTCTTGAAGGCAGAGTGCATCAATTGGTGTTTTCGCTTTTTCCTGATCCTGTAGCCAGCGCAGGACATGTGGAAGGCGAACCTTTAAAGAGTTCACATTCCACGCTGCTATTCGAACATAATCAGTCATCGATACCTAGCTCTTGCAACTTACGAGTAATCGTATTTCGACCAATGCCAAGACGCTGCGCGGCCTCCACTCTTCTGCCACGCGTCACCTCTAGGGCAGCTTGCAACACTGCTTTTTCAAAGCGTGCAGTCAAGGCATTAAACACTTCTTTATCGCCATCTTGCAACATCTTCACAGCTAAGCGTCCTAACCCACTCTCCCAATCGCCTGAGGCAACTTTGCTTTGCGCAGGATTACTAGGGGAAGACTCACCATGAACGATGACTGGCTGTTCAGCTGCTTGTGCAAGGATATCCGCAGGTAGATCGCTTGCACCAATGATATTGGCTGGCGTCATTACAGTTAACCAGTGACACAAGTTCTCCAACTGACGAACGTTACCTGGAAATGGCATTGCACTCATTTCTTTTAATACTTCGTCAGATAGTTTTTTAGGCTCCACGCCTAAAGACTTGGCGCAGCCCAACATAAAATGTCTGGCCAGCATTGGTATATCTTCGCTCCGTTCACGCAGGGAAGGCATGCGCAAGCGAATGACATTTAAGCGATGTAACAAGTCTTCGCGAAAGAAACCTGCAGCTACTCGGGCATCCAGGTTTTGATGAGTGGAAGCAACAATACGTACGTTTGCCTTAATCGGATCCTGTCCTCCAATGCGATAAAAATGCCCATCAGTGAGAACGCGGAGCAAACGAGTTTGCAGATCAAATGGCAAGTCACCTACCTCACCTAAGAATAGAGTGCCGCCATCAGCTTGCTCAAAGCGGCCGCGACGTAAGGTTTGCGCACCAGGAAACGCTCCTCGCTCATGACCGAACAATTCTGATTCCAATAAATCTTTAGGTACTGCTGAAGTACTCAGGGATACAAATGGGCCTTTAGCGCAAGGGCTATGCTTATGCAAAGCGTTGGCAACCAACTCTTTACCAGTACCAGACTCTCCTGTAATAAGTACGGTGGCATTCGACTGCGCTAAACGACCAATCGCACGGAAGATCTCTTGCATTGCTGGAGCCTGACCGATGATCTCAGTCGCATCCTGCCTCCAGGCAGTTAACTCCTTAGCGCCAGAATCATTACGTATACCCTGCTCAACTGCACGATGAATAAGTTCAACCGCTTTTTCTACATCAAATGGTTTGGTGAGGTATTCGAAAGCGCCGCCTTGAAAAGAAGAAACCGCTGAATCTAAGTCCGAATACGCTGTCATGATGATGACAGGTAGATTTGGATGACTCACTTTGACATGCTGCAATAGATCTAAACCATTGCCGCGGGGCATACGAATATCTGAAATAAGCACTTGAGGGGATTCCTTCTCCAGTGCATTCAGTACGTCGTTTGGATTAGAGAAACTCTTATGCGGAATATTTTCACGCGATAAAGCTTTTTCTAATACCCAACGAATGGATTGATCATCGTCGACGATCCAAATTGGTTTCATGATGCTTTCTCCTGCCTACGGTATGGAATTTGAATATGAAAATCGGTACGTCCAGGACGGCTATTACAAGCAATAAATCCCTGGTGCTGCTGAACAAAGGTTTGCGCTAAGGTAAGACCAAGCCCGCTCCCCCCATCCCTACCCGAAACCAAGGGGAAAAAGATGCGCTCAATAATTTCTTCTGGGATACCAGGACCGTTATCAATCACATGCAAATCCATCGCCAATTTATAACGATGTTTTGCAATAGTGACAGAACGTGCTACGCGGGTTTTTAACTCGATTTGCGCAACACCAGCACCGATCTCCTCAGAGAGGGCTTGCGCTGCGTTATGCACAATGTTGAGTACTGCTTGTATCAACTGCTCGCGATCACCCAAGACATCGGGCAGACTCGTATCGTAGTTACGGATAATACGTAGGCCTTTGGGAAATTCTGCCAAGACCAAACTACGAACACGCTCTAAAGCTTCGTGCACATTGAATGCTTCAATCACATGCGCCTTACGATGGGGAGCTAAAAGGCGATCAACTAAAGTTTGCAAACGATCAGATTCTTTAATAATGACCTGCGTGTACTCACGCAAGCCCTTATCCGGTAACTCAAATTCTAATAATTGAGCAGCTCCACGAATGCCACCCAATGGGTTTTTAATCTCATGCGCCAAATTGCGCATTAATTGTTTATTAGCTTCTACTTGCTGAGTTACGCGTTCATCGCGCTCACTGCGAAGCTGTTGATCAATCGGAAACCATTCCATCATGATCAGAGCGGGATCGTCCAGAGCTGCTATCACTACGTGTGCTGGAATGGATTCGTGATGAATACTGCCAGGAAGAGAGTGAAGTATCAACTCTTGACGCTGAGCAGAAACATGTCCCTGCCTCACCTCAGAAATCATCTCATTTAAAGCGACGTTATCACCAAATAAATTGTGCACAGACTGACCCTCAAGTGATTTACGCGAGAGATCCAGCGCTGACTCAGCAGCCGGATTCACATAAACCAATTGTTGGTTCTCAGCCTCAAATACCACGATGGCATTGGGCATCTGATCAAGCAATGTCGGAAAAAAAGGAGCAGCCGAAGCTGCTCCCTTGAACGAATTGCGCAACAGACCTGCGCTCAAGTTCTCTCCTTCGCTTACAGGGAGTAGTACATATCAAATTCGATTGGATGAGTTGTCATACGGAAACGTGTGACATCTTCCATCTTCAAATTGATATATGCATCAATCATGGATTCAGTGAATACACCACCGCGAGTCAAGAACTCATGGTCTTTCTTCAATGCGTCCAAAGCTTCTTCCAAACTCGCGCAAACGGTTGGAATCTTTGCATCTTCTTCTGGTGGCAAGTCATACAAGTTCTTGTCAGCAGCTTCACCTGGGTGAATCTTATTCTGAACACCATCCAAACCAGCCATCAACAAGGCTGAGAATGCCAAGTATGGGTTAGCCAATGGATCAGGGAAGCGAGTCTCGATACGACGACCCTTAGGACTTGCAACGTGTGGAATACGGATTGAAGCAGAACGGTTACGTGCTGAGTAAGCCAACTTCACCGGAGCCTCAAAACCTGGCACCAAGCGCTTGTATGAGTTTGTACCTGGGTTAGTAATCGCGTTCAATGCCTTAGCGTGCTTGATGATACCGCCGATGTAGTAGAGAGCGAACTCTGACAAACCTGCATATCCATTACCAGCAAACAAGTTTTCACCATTCTTCCAAACAGATTGGTGAACGTGCATACCAGAACCGTTATCACCAACTACCGGCTTAGGCATGAAGGTAGCTGTTTTGCCATAAGCGTGAGCAACATTTTGAACAACATATTTCTGCCAGATAGTCCAGTCAGCACGCTGTACCAATGTGCTGAACTTAGTACCCAATTCGTTTTGGCCTTGACCAGCAACTTCATGGTGATGAACTTCGACAGGAATGCCCAATGATTCAAGAATCAAGCACATTTCAGAACGCATATCTTGGAATGTATCTACTGGGGCAACTGGGAAGTAACCGCCTTTTTTACCTGGACGGTGGCCAGTATTGCCGCCTTCGATTTCTTTTCCGGAGGACCATGGAGCCTCTTCAGAATCAATGCTCACGAAGCAACCCTGCATGTCGGCGCCCCATCGTACACCGTCAAAAATAAAGAATTCTGGCTCTGGACCAAAGTAAGCAGCATCGCCCAAACCAGTGCTCTTCAAATAAGCTTCAGCGCGCTTGGCGATGGACCGTGGGTCACGATCGTAACCTTTGCCATCAGCTGGCTCGATCACATCGCAAGTCAAAACCAATGTTGGCTCTTCATAGAATGGGTCGATATAAGCAGCTGTTGGATCTGGTCTGAGCAACATATCAGAAGCTTCAATACCCTTCCAACCAGCGATAGAAGAACCGTCAAATGCATGACCATCCTCAAACTTGCTTTCATCGAATGCGGAGATAGGAACTGTCGTGTGCTGCTCCTTACCCTTTGTATCTACAAAGCGAAAATCAACGAAAGTACATTCTTTCTCTTTAACTAACTTCATCACATCAGCGACGGTCTTCGTCATGCAAATCTCCTCTATTAACGAAATTCGGAATTAAAACTTAAGGCTCACACCCTTGTTTATTCCAAGCATTAAACATGCCTATTGGATGTATGTAATTTACTGAAGCAAACAAATGGGAACCCTCATTATTGCACTATTTAAGTGCTCAAATACCTCACATGTAGCCTCAAATACTTATATTTGCACCATAGTAGTGCAAATATACTTAGCTGATGTCGTGGATTTCGTAACCCAGCTCCTGGGTACCTGCCCTGAGAGCAATCCAAGCACTTTCTAAAAGGTTTGCATTGCCTTTAATGCCCAATTCAATATGTCGTTGGGCATACACACCACCTCTGGAGGGATCGCCAACAGAGGGCAAGCTAAAGACCTTAACACCCGGAAAATTAGCCTCCACCCTCTCCATTAAAGGCGTCAAAGTGGACTCAATACCCTTGGGAACAATGAAGCTTTGCTCAGCCCAATTCTCTTGATGAAAAAGATCCTTGTAATGAGTATCTAAACACCAAGCCATCATCGGTGCAGCCATCACTGGAAAGCCTGGAAGAAAATGATGTTCCTTGATTCGAAACCCCGGAATCTGGTTGTAAGGATTTGGAATAATTTCACTGCCAATCGGAAACTCGCCCATCTTGAAGCGATGCTGATTCTCTGGCGTATTGAGATCGGCTTTCATCGGATCGCCCTCTGCCATCGACTGAATACGGCCAGTGATCAACTCTTGCGCGGTTGGATGTAATTGGGTTTTAGTACCCAGTGCCAGCGCCGCACATTGACGCGTGTGATCATCCGGTGTTGCACCAATGCCGCCGGTACTAAACACCACGTCACCACTCGCAAAACTGTCTTTTAAGGTCCCAGTAATTTGTTCAGGATCATCGGCAACATACTTTACCCAAGCAAGACTCAGGCCGCGTTCATTGAGCAACTCAATCAGCTTACTCATGTGCTTATCCTGTCGACGCCCAGAGAGAATCTCATCGCCAATAATAATTAAACCAAAACGGCGTTGCGAGGCAGTTGGAGTTTCTTGTGTCTGGTTTACTTCAACTGTTTTCATTACGTTGTTCATTGCATCACTCATTTCATTAGTCATTGTATTAATTGCGATGCGAAAGCTCCGCATTAACAATACGGGCTTGAACTGTTAATGCCTGATCTACTTCCTCTTCTCTTAGTTGCTTGAGCGCATCTAACAAGAAGTAGCTAAACCACAAGGCAGCGAATATGAAAATTAAAGAATAAATCCACAGCGCTACAAAACTCACGATGGGGAATAAGACCAATGCTAGTGCAGAGGTGGCCCAAAAGAAAGTGGGTACTGCACCCAACAACCCAGAGGCAATACCCATGCAAAGCAGAGGCCAACGGTATTTTTGAAGGAGTAGATCACGCTCTTCTGCGCTGGCATGTTTAGCTAATACGTCATACGACATCAGACGCATCGTTAACCAACCCCATAGCAATGGTGGCAATACTGCTACTAGTGGGGGCACCCACCATACTGGCAAGGTCAACATTACCAAAGACAAACAAATCAAGGCTGACCAAAGGCTGTAGAACAAACTACCAAGAAAACTACCTCCTTGCTTACAGTCAAGATCATGAAATTGAGCCTGTCGTGAGACGATTTTTACGATCGCTGGCACCGTAGAAAAGGCGATAAATACCAGCAGGCTGATCGTGATCAAAGGAATGATGAGCATGACAAAAAAGAGTGGCGCAATCCATGCCCTGGCATTTTCGAAGCCTGCCCAGATTAAACCGTCTTGGATCCAGCTCGTGAAGATAGATGTCGTTAGAAAGATGCTTAAGGCTTCAAGCACTGGCGTCCATGCAAGCCAAATCAAAGCGCCCCATAAAACTGAGACGATCAAAAATGGTCTCAGACTAAGCCAGAGCATGCGTGGATGCATGCTTCCAACTAAAGCTATACCGAAAGATTTAAATACTTGCTGTAATCCAACCATACAACTCCTATCACCTAGGCAATTAACTACTTAGGCATGAGCTCTTTAACGGCGTGAACCAAACCTTGCCATTGTTGAGTAAAAATATTGTGTGAAACGCTTAAGTTTCTGACGCCCGTAGGGTAGACCTCTTTGGTAAAGATGGCTGTTCCGAATAACATATCCCACCATGGAAACAAAATACCAAAATTACAACCACCTAAAACATCAGGCTTGCTTTTGGCTTCATGTCCGTACCCTACCGCATGATGCATGCGATGAAACATCGGAGAAATTAATAAATATTTAGCAGGACCCAAGTGCACTTTGATATTGGCGTGCTGCCAACTTTGAATAAATTGACTGAGCGCAATCAATATGACAAATTGCCCTGGAGAAACGCCAAACAAGAGCGCAAAGAAAGCCATAAAGCTCGCACGCATGATGTCATCAAGAATGTGATTGCGGTTATCTGACCAAGAAGTCATCACGGTTTGACTATGATGCAAAGCATGAAGCTGCCACCACCAGTTGAAAGTGTGATTGGCGCGATGATAAAGATAATCTACAAAGTCTAAGAGGATGAGGTAGATCAAAAAACTAATAACAGGAACTGATGTTACGCCCGGCCACCAAGATTCCACATTGAATCGACCGAAACGGAAGTCGTGCAGGATTGAATCGATTTCAAAAAAGAATCCCGAAAGCGCTATAAAGATAATTCCATGAAATATCCCCAGTCGATGAAATAAGGTGTAGATAACATCAGCCTTACTCTCCCTCGCAAAGCGCTCTTGCTTTTCTGCAGGAGCGAATCGCTCCCAGGTTCTGAGGACAAAGAAAATTAAGAAAATCTGAATACAGCCAAACAAAAACCAATCAATACCATCGAAAATATCTTCAGCCCACGACATTAAATCGAGTTGATACAGAATCGGGCCTACAACATTAGAAAACAGAAACTCCTGAACGCTGGCATAAGCGTCTGCAATGAAGGAGGTAATGCCGCTGAAATCCATGTCTTATTTTGCTGGATTTGGAGAATTCTTGGGCAGGAGCCCAAAGCAGAAGCCCCGCCCCTTGAGATTGACGATGAGTTGTTCCAATACCGCTGGCGCCCAAGGGTCTTTTCTGGACCAGATTCCTAGGTGAGCCATGGTGATGTCACCATCCCTAAGATCTCTAGTGGCTTTCTCAAGGAGCATGGCATTAGGGTGCTTATCTGAGTTCAGCTCATCTCCCAAAAAACCAGCGGGAGCCCAGCCAATATGCTGGTAGTCACATATATCTCCCATCCGAATCAGGGTAGGCGAAGTTTTGCCGCCTGGTGCACGCCAGATTTTCTGAAGGGGTTGGTTTGTCATCTCCTGAAAGCGCTGATCAACCCGACGAATCTGCTTGCACATTACCGCCTCGTTATAAAGCACAGTTTCTCCTGCCTTTGGACCAAATTGCGGGTTCTCAAAAACCTGCCCTTTTGGACCATCCTTCACAAAGTAATCATGGTCATATGTATGGCTACCAAAGTGATGACCCTCTTTTGCCAATTGCTGCCAAAAGGGTTTCCAAGAATCATCCAAAGCAAAGTCGCCACGGAAGGTTTTTTCATTTGCGAGGAAAAAAGTTACTTTAACATTTTGACGTTTCAGAATTTCAGCAACCTTCTCAGCTACAGACATATTGCCAGTATCGAAAGTGAGATAAATCTTCTTAGAACATTCTGCTTGAGCCATGGCGCCCAAAGAAAAACAGCTGAACAAAAGCACGGCTGCAGTATGGATTAATGCGTTACGGCTACATACTTTATGCATATGCGCCTTATGAGTCATACGCTTCATTATGAGGATTACTCCCAACCAGCCCTTGGAGTAAAGAAGACACCATGAGGGGATTTACCAACGGGGATCACGGCGACTAATTTCATGGTTGGGATATCAATCACGCCAACCTTCTTAGAAAAACGGAATGTAACCCACATTGTTTTACCGTCAGGGGTAATTTCCATATCATCTGGACCTGCAGGGAGACCTGTAATATTGCCCACCTTTTCCAAGGTTTGCATATTAATCAAACTGATTGTCGAAGCAATACGGTTACTCACAAAGACATTTTTCTTATCACCCAGTGGACGGAAGTTATGGGCACCTTTGCCAGTTGAAATGCGCTTTACTTCTTTACGATTCTTCCAATCGATAACTTGCACGTAATCTTCACCTGTAATCCCGACTAAGAGATATTGGTCTCCGGGCGTCATCCATAAACCAGCCGGTACTTTGCCTGTCGGCATGACCCACAATACGTTTTGCGTTTCCAGATCTATTGCAGCAAGCCCATTTGAGTCCTGCAAGGTAATGAATGCAGTCTTACTATCCGATGTAAAGGAAATGTGACTTGGCGTCTTGCCCAACTTCACCGTTTTGGCAAGCTTAAGATCAGCGCCATTAGCAGCATAAATATCAACGCGATCTAATCGGTTACCGTTTGCAATAAACCACTTGTGGTTTGGTGAGAAGCCAATTTGATAGGGGTCAATGATATTAGGGATCTTCCCCGTCAACTCACCAGTAGTTGGATTCATTAGGGCAACATCATTACCAGCAGCATTTGCGATCAATAATGTTTTTTGATCAGGCGTGATCATTAAATGATGAGGCTCTTTACCAACCGGAATAGTTTTGACTACCTCACGAGTACCCATATCAATCAAACTGACTGATGCTGAGCCCGAATTTAGAATGACCGCTAGCTTTGGCTGATTGGGGTTGCTTGTCGTTGCTGCTGTTGCAACCGGCGTTGTTATGTTACTAGTTTGCGCAAAGGAATTTTGATTGGCTAAGAGAAGCGCAAATAATGCAGAGATCGCAATTCTGAAAAAAACTCTAATATTAATAAATGTATACATACCTCTATTGTAAGCACTCAGGGGGCGTCAATAGACCTCAGCAACTTAATGGATTTGTGAGGAGTTTAACTAACGAAAACTCGCTAATACCTTTTCTAGGCGCTTTAATGACATGGGGGTTGGGGTTTTAAGCTCTTGGGCGTATAAAGCCACCCTAAGCTCTTCTAATTGCCACCGAAAGTCCATCAAAACCTGGTCCTCAGCCATTGCGTAGGATGTGGTAGATCTATTAACTTGTAGCAGCTTTTGCCATGGACGAGCTACCGACTCCCAATCCTTTTGACATTGAGCATCACGGCTTGGGTTAGAGCGTAATTTATCGATGCGCATTGCTATGGCTTTTAAGTAACGTGGTAAGTGGACTAATTGGGCATAGGGTATCTCAGCGACAAACTTCGGGAAGATCAAGCCCTGCATTTGGGCTTGTATGTCGGCATGAGCAGTTGGTGAAGCAGCTTTTGCACTGGCCACTTTTTTCTGCAGATCAGCATAAGACTGCAATGCATTTAAGGCGTGGCGAGCAATCTCCTGAGCAATCAGCGCTAATCTTGGCTTACCCGCTTGTGAACGCTCTGCAAATTGTTCGGCGTTTATTGGAAGTGGCTCACTCATAAATGCTCGCTCAAGAGCAAGATTGAGTATCTGATCAATGAGGCCTTCAATCGATCCTATATTAATAAATAATAAGCCTAGCTCACGAATACCAGGCAACTGTTTATGCAAGGCTTTTAGTGTATCTTTATTACTTAAGGCAAATAAACGACGCAATCCCAAGTGATGCTGCTTCCGAGCTTCCTCCAGATCGTCAAATACTTCCAGATCACAATAGTCAATGCGATCCACCAATGCGGGGTAACCAAATAGTGTTTTATTACCCTTCTGAATTTCCAAAGTTTCGGGTAGCTCACCGAACTCCCAGGACCGGTATCCACCCTGCTCGACCTTGCGAGTAGTCTGTTCATTACCAGAGTTGAACTTTGAAATACTTATTGGCAGCTCTACACCCAACTCGACCTGAGCAGTCTCTTGGGCAATTGCTTGGAAGGCGTTACGAGCCGTCTGACCATACTCAGAGCGTAAGCGTGCTAAGTTGCGCTCTACTTCTAATTGGCGCCCATGCTCATCAATCAGGCGGAAGTTCATCGATGAGTGCAGGGGCAAAGCCTCAGGCCTGAAGTCGGTACGCTTGATTTCTAGACCACGCTCTTTACGGATATCGCTGATAAGACTATCCAAGAAATCCCCGACGCCAAATTGCTTTTCTTCTAGCTTGCGCTCAAGAAAGGACTTTGCATAATCTGGCAAAGGCACACAGTGGCGTCGTAATTTTTGCGGTAATGATTTGAGCAAGAGTAGCGTCTTTTCTTCACACATGCCAGGCACTAACCATTCACAACGACGTCCATCAACCTGGTTGAGTTGTGTGAGTGGCACCACCAGCGTAACACCATCCTTGGGGCTACCTGGTTCGAAGTGATATGTCAGGCTGAGCTGGGCGCCACCGACCAACATTGTTTTAGGGTAGCGATCTACGGTGATGCCTGCTGCCTCATGACGCATCAAGTCGGCTTTTTCTAAGCGAAGTTGTACATCTAATTCAGACTGCTTACTTAGCCATGCTTTAAGACTTTCTCGACTACGCACTTCTTTTGGAATACGAGAGTCATAAAAGGCAAACAGCAACTCATCATCAACCAATACATCGGGACGGCGTGAGCGATGCTCTAAAGCCTCAATTTCTTTAATGAGGCGACGGTTATGCCAAAAGAATCCAAACAAGTTAGAGTATTTTTTCTTGGCATCGGCTTCAGTTTCACGCTGCAAAGCTGGGGTATCCATGCGCCCAAACATTTCTTCTTGGACTAATGCCTGACCAATAAATAATTCTCTTGTCTCTTCTGGATTGTGTGGCTCGTAACGTACACGCCGACCGTGATAAATCGGCAAGCCATAAAGAGTGCCTCGTTCAAAGGCCATGACTTCGCCTTGGCGGTTATCCCAAAACGGATCACTCAATGACTTGATCAAACGGTGCGCCGCTACACGCTCTACCCATTGGGGCTCAATCTTGGCAATCGTTCTGGCATACATACGATTGGTTTCTTGTAACTCGCCGGCCAATATCCAGGCACCTGCCTTCTTGCCAATTGTCGAGCCGGGCCAAATGAAAGGACGGATACCGCGTGCACCAACATAGCCACCAGTCTTGCTGTTTCGGTCTTGAGATTTTTCGTCTTCTTCTTTTTTGGCCACATACCCAAGCAAGCCCGTTAATAAAGATAAATGAACTTGCTCATACGTTGCTGCAAGGCCATTTTCTTTCCAACCCTTCTCGCCCAGCATGGTATGCAATTGTCCATGCACATCGCGCCATTCACGCAAACGCCGCGGCGATAAAAATTTACTCTTACACAGATTTTCGAGTTGACGATTACTATGCTTATGTTGCAAAGCATCTTGATACCAATTCCACAGCTTTACGAAACTCAAAAACTCAGAGCGCTCATCGGCAAACTGTAAGTGCGCTTGATCTGCTGCAGCAGCTTGATCCATGGGTCGATCGCGTGGGTCTTGCGTTGCTAATGCAGAAGCAATAATGGTTACTTCTTTCAAGGCATTCTGCTCTTTGGCAGCCAAGAGCATTCTGCCGATCCGTGGATCAAGCGGCAAATCTGCTAGCTGCTTACCAATGGCAGTCAGTTTGAAACTGTTGTTGATATCTTTATTGATATCCTTACTAATAACTTTTACATCGGCAGGCTCTGATTCATCAAATTCAATCGCGCCCAATTCATCTAAAAGCTGAACGCCATCGGCAATTGCCCTAGCAAGTGGCTTGTCAATAAATGGAAAGTGCTGAATCTTTGGTAGGCGTAGGGAACTCATACGCAGAAGCACTGCGGCTAAAGAGCTACGCAATATCTCAGGGTCAGTGAACTTAGGACGACCTTGATAGTCTTGCTCACTGTAGAGGCGCACGCAAATACCATCTGAAACGCGCCCGCAACGCCCAGCCCTTTGATTGGCAGCGGCCTGAGAGATGGGTTCAATTTGGAGCTGCTCTACTTTATTACGATAGGAGTAGCGCTTGACTCTGGCCAAACCGCTATCGATTACGTAACGGATATTTGGAACAGTTAATGAGGTCTCAGCAACGTTGGTTGTGAGAATAATGCGTCGACCATTACCTGGGCTAAAAACCCTTTCCTGCTCAGCAACCGATTGACGCGCAAATAAACTCAGAATCTCCGGATGAAAGCGTTGCTGCAAGATATGGTCTTTACGTAATGCCTCAGCGCAATCTCGTATTTCTCGTTCGCCTGGTAAGAACACTAAAACATCTCCAGCGCCTGCTGCACCCTCTCTCCATAGGCTGGTAATTGCCTCAACTACCGCATCCGGAATTTCTTTGGCGGTCTTGGATTCTTTTTTACCGTCTGGCTTGGTATCGGGCTCCAATGGCGTATAACGCTGCTCTACCGGGAAAAGTCGACCACTGACTTCAATCACTGGTGCCACTTTGCCATTGATTGCAAAATGTTCTGCAAATCGCTGTGCATCAATAGTGGCTGAGGTGATGATCAGTTTAAGGTCTGGCCGCTTCGGCAGTAACTGGCGCAGATAACCCAATAAGAAATCAATATTCAGACTGCGCTCATGTGCTTCGTCAATGATGAGGGTGTCATAGGCCCGCAGTTGAGGATCGCGCTGTGTCTCAGCTAGCAAGATGCCATCAGTCATTAACTTAATAGAAGCACTATTGCTAGTCTTGTCCGCAAAGCGAACTTGGTAGCCCACATCTTGCCCAATGGGAGAGCCTAGCTCTTGGGCAATTCTCTTGGCAGTAGCAGTTGCAGCGATTCGGCGAGGCTGAGTATGGCCAATCAGCTTACCGCCATTAATCGTGCCGCGACCCAGGTCAAGACATATCTTTGGCAGCTGTGTTGTCTTACCCGAGCCTGTTTCGCCACACACAATCACCACTTGGTGGCTCTGCAGGGCATCCTTGATCAGCTGGCGCTGGCCTGAGACCGGCAATTCTTCCGGAAAGCGAATTTCCAGCTTGCGCGAGGTGTTGGAAGCAGACACAGGCTTTGGCATTGCTTTGGGTTTTTGTTGGTTTATAGGCTCTTGCACCCTATAATTTTCTCACTATGCCGACAAATGCACCGAACCAGGCTTCAGCGGCCGAAGAAACGACCTCCAACTTCCCCTTCGTAGGATGGTTGCGCGATGTTGCGCCCTATATTCATAGCTTTCGCGAGAAGACCTTTGTGATCGCCTTTGCTGGGGAACTTGCCCAAGAAATCGGACTTGAGAACCTAATTGAAGATATTGCCATGTTGCACGCTATGGGCATGCGCATTGTCTTGGTTCACGGCATCCGCCCTCAGATCGAAGAGCAGCTCATGCTGCGCAAGATTAAAAGCAAGTTTGGTAAGAGCGCCTTGCATAGCTATCGGATCACCGACGCAGCTGCACTCGAGTGCGTTAAAGAAGCTGCTGGTGAATTGCGTCTTGATATCGAGGCTGCCTTCAGCCGGGGATTACCCAATACCCCAATGGCAGGTTCACGCATATCCGTTATCTCTGGCAACTTTATTACTGCGATGCCTGTAGGTGTCGTGGAGGGTACTGACTACATCCATACCGGCTTAGTACGTAAAGTAGATTCAAGCTCGATTAGACAGTCTCTTGACAGCAATAAGATTGTTCTACTCTCGCCCTTAGGCTTCTCTCCAACAGGTCAAGCCTTCAATCTTGCCTATGAAGATGTGGCCGCATCGACTGCTGCTGCACTAAAGGCCGATAAGTTAATTTTCTTAAGTCCTTATACCGGCTTAAAAGACGTTGAGGGTGACCTTATTACTGAGATGTCCATGCCCCAGCTTCAGGATTACATTAGCCAGCACAAGGATATGGACCTTGGCATGAAGAGCCTGCTCAATACTTCTGGCAGAGCAATTCGTGCTGGTGTCAGCCGTGTTCACTTCTTACCTTGCAATCAAGATGGTGCGCTCCTAGAGGAGCTCTTTACCCATGATGGTATTGGTATGATGTTGGCCTCATCTGATATTGAGAACTTGCGTGAAGCCAATCAAGATGACGTTGGCGGCATTTTGCAACTCACAATGCCTTTGGAAGAAGAAGGCATCTTGGCTGCTCGCGGTCAAGACGTAATCGAGCGCGATATTCAGCGCTTCTCTGTGATTGAACATGACCGTGTTCTGTTTGGTTGCGCTGCCCTCTTCCCATTTCCTAATGGTGTGGGTGAGTTAGCTTGCCTTGCCGTTGATCCTGATGTGCAAGGATCTGGTGATGGCGAGCGTTTACTCAAACGGGTTGAAATGCGCGCCAAGCAAGAAGGTATTAAAAAATTATTTGTTCTCACCACCAGAACTGAACACTGGTTCTTAAAGCGTGGCTTCAAACGAGCCTCAGTAGATGACTTGCCTGAAGAGAGAAAGCAAATTTATAACTGGGACCGCAAATCCATGGTTTTAACTAAAGATCTTTAAGAAAATTGAAGAGACAAAAGTAATAAATACGAGATAAATACGAAAGGCATTACAGATGGCACGCATGGTTCAATGTATCAAACTCAATAAAGAAGCTGAAGGCATGGATTTCGCCCCGCTTCCAGGCGAGCTAGGTAAAAAGGTTTGGAATCAAGTTTCTAAAGAAGCTTGGGCTGCATGGTTAAAGCACCAAACTATGCTCATTAATGAAAATCGCCTCAATATGGCTGACCCACGTGCGCGCCAATACCTCTTAAAGCAAGTAGAAAAGTACTTCTTTGAGGGTGGTGCTGATATGGCTCAGGGCTATGTACCACCGGCAGAGTAAAGTTTTCTTGAGCGATGCACAGCAGCAATCATCTTTTTAAAAAATATTCCTTGATTGGTGTTGACACTAGCAACAATAAGCGTAGGATGAAACTGTGGTTAGGCAGTATTAGTGCCCTGCCACTTTGGCGAAAGCCACTTTAAATAAGTACATCTATGTACTTATAGGCTGAGGAACTAAATACCTTCTGAGAGCCTGAGCCATGCGTACCATGGCAAACAAACCCGATGGGGATGCCCCGTCGGGTTTTTTAATATCTAGATCAATGATTTCAACAATTAGTAGGTAATACGGTCAATGCCAGAGGCATTACTCACCAGCAAGAGGTTGGCTTTTTCTTTAGCAAACAAACCTACTGTAATAACTCCAGCAATCTGATTGATCTGCTCCTCCATCTTGAGTGGATCAACAATCTTGAGGCCTGCAACATCCAAGATCCAACCACCGTTATCTGTTACAAAAGGCTGGCTTGCTGTTTGATTTAAATCAGCGCGAGTATTTTTTTCTAGGCGCAGTGTTACTTTGCCACCCAATTTTTCTAACTCTCGACTCACTTCACCCTTCGCAAGCGGAATGATCTCGACTGGCAATGCAAAGCTCCCTAGAACGGATACTTGCTTAGAAGAGTCGCAGATACAAATAAATTGCTTTGCCATAGAGGCAATAATTTTTTCTCTGGTCAGCGCTCCACCCCCGCCTTTTATCATGTGACCAGCAGGATCAATTTCATCAGCACCATCTACATAAGCGGGTAGACCTTGAACGTCATTTGGATCTAGCACCTTGAAACCATGCTTTAGTAAGCGCTCGGTAGTTGCATTGGAGCTAGATACCGTTCCAGCAAAGTGATCTTTGTGGGCCGCCAAAGCGTCAATGAAACAATTGGCTGTAGATCCAGTGCCTATCCCCAAAATCTGCCCAGCAGGAAGTTTAAGCACCTCATCCCTGGCTGCCTCACCCACCATCTGCTTTAATTGATCTTGATTCATATGCCCGCTGAACGCCTTTATGCCCTAACTGGAACTGAGTAATTAATCCATCTATCATATGATATCCATCAGAAACCCACTATAGAGCATTAAGCAAGCCCATGAATAGCACCTCCTCTAACCCAAGTCAACTGGAGCAACTCAAGAAACTGACCACTGTAGTGGCTGATACCGGTGATTTTGAGCGCATGCAGGTATTTCAGCCGCAAGATGCAACCACCAACCCTTCACTAATTCTAAAAGCTGCACAGCAGAGTAATTACCAAGCTTTAGTGAATTCTGTAAAAGCAGCCCATCCAGGCACGAATCCAACAGACTTAGTGGATTACATCTTGGTAGCCTTTGGTTTGGAGATTCTGAAAATTGTTCCGGGACGTGTTTCTACAGAAGTCGATGCTCGCCTATCGTTTGATACTAAGGGCACGGTAGCCAAGGCAAAACATTTAATTTCTCTGTATGAGTCTCACGGGATTAACCGCAAACGTATTCTCATTAAATTAGCAGGTACCTGGGAAGGTATTGCTGCGGCCAAAGAACTTGAGGCGCAAGGTATTCATTGCAATATGACCCTACTCTTTTCTTTAGTCCAAGCTGCGGCCTGTGGCGCAGCCAATGCCAAGTTGATTTCCCCATTTGTGGGTCGCATCACTGATTGGCATAAAGCCAAGTTAGGCGCTAACTGGAGTGATACTACTAATGGTGGCGCAAGTGATCCTGGCGTCACTTCAGTCAAGAGAATCTTTCATTATTACAAGCACTATGGCATTCCAACTGAAATCATGGGCGCCAGCTTTCGTAATACCACCCAGATACTAGAGCTTGCAGGTATAGATCTGCTGACTATTAGCCCCGAGCTTTTAGCCGAGCTACAAAGTAGTCATGAAGCTGTTGAGAAAAAGCTTGATGTCGTCAATGCTCAAACAGCCTTAAAGGCAGACGGCATTGTGCCATTAAAGTTAGATGAATCCAGCTTTCGCTTGCAGCTGAATAATGATGCAATGGCAACAGAGAAGCTTGCTGAAGGGATTCGGAACTTCTGTGTGGATACTGAAAAGTTAGAGGCGCTACTAGCCAAGTAATTGGCCAGTAGGCTAAGCAGTTTATTTGGCTTCTTTAGCTAGACGCTGTCTTAGGGCCTCATAAAGGCATACGCCACTTGCAACCGATACATTCAAGCTCGAGACAACTCCTTGCATTGGAATGCGAACAAGTTCATCACAGTTTTCTTTTGTAAGGCGACGCATACCCTCGCCCTCAGCACCCATTACAACCCCAATAGAGCCCGTAAGGTCGATGTCATAAATGGATTTGGTAGCTTCATCATCGGTACCAATCAACCAAACGCCCGCCTCTTGCATTTCTTTCATGCTACGTACGAGATTGGTAACGGTAATTACTGGTATCACTTCCGAGGCGCCACTAGATACTTTGCTGACAGTGGCATTAATTGAAGCAGAGCGATCCTTAGGAATCACTACAGCGTCAACACCTGCGCCATCCGCTACACGCAGACATGCACCAAAGTTATGGGGATCAGTAACCCCATCAAGCACTAAGAACAAAGGCTTCTCTTTAGCGCCCTCAACATCCTCAACCACTTCGGTGATCGTACGAGCAATAGTCATTTTCTCAGCCAAAGCAACCACACCTTGATGACGATCATGACCGGTTAATTTATGCAAACGCTCTGCATCAGCTGCATGCAGGCGCTCACCTAATATCTCTTCCGCTTGCTTTAAAAAGTCACCCATACGCCTATCACGACGACTGGGATCAAAATACACCGATTTCAAGCTATCCGGATCGACACGTAAGCGTGCTTGTACTGCATGAAAACCTACTAGTATTTGCTTCATTGGGTTTGCTTATCTTGTGTACTTCATATTATTTGCTTTATTTGCGGCGAGCTTTAGTAGTACGTACTGGAGGTTTACTTCCTGCAGGCTTACCCACCGACCTACCAGGGTTTGCTTTACCGTTTTTACGAGCCGCTTTACTCTTAGATTGATTAGCACCTAAAGTTCCAGCAGATTTAGCCGCATTTACATTAATACCGCTTGGTTTTTGTGGAGTCTTATTAGCAGAGCGACCTCGTTGTGGGGCTGCTTTTTTATTGGGCCTACCTGTATCGCTTGCTAATAACAGCTGACGACGGTTAGAAGACCCGCCAGGTTCTGCCCCAACCGATTTAACCAGACTAAATTCGATCTTTCGGGCATCCAAGTCAACACGACTAACTAATACATGCATACGATCACCTAAACGATAACGAATGCCAGTACGCTCACCGCGCAATTCTTGACGTGCCTCGTCGTACTGGAAATAGTCTCCTCCAAGCTCCGTGACGTGCACCATACCCTCAACAAACAGATTCTCTAGCTGGATAAATAAACCAAAGTTAGCTACCCCCGTGACAGTACCCGCATACTCCTGACCCAAATGGTCACGCATGTAGTAACACTTGAGCCAAGCCTCTACATCTCGAGATGCCTCATCAGCACGGCGCTCATTAGATGAGCAATGGACGCCCAACTGCCCCCAGATTGGTAACGCTGCATTGGCGCCCTTGGGTTGCTTAGCGCCTTTGGCCACCCCTGCTTTTGCCTCACTTTGGGACTTCTTAGCATTGACAGCATTCTCACGGCCTTTACCTTTGCGTGGCAAAGTTAAGTTCAGAGGCACCTTAGGCGGCAGAACGGGCACGTAAGGCTTTTTCTGCAGAATCGATTTAATAACTCGATGCGTTAGCAAGTCAGGGTAACGACGAATCGGACTGGTGAAATGGGAATACGCTGGATAAGCTAAGCCAAAGTGACCTTCGTTATCTGGTTGATACATCGCCTGCTGCATGGAGCGCAATACAACTGACTGAAGCATGTTGGCATCAGGTCGCTCCTTAATTTCACGCATTAATTTTGCATAGTCACGCGGCTTAGGTTTATCACCGCCACCCAATGAAAGACCCGAGGTTCTCAGCACTTGGCGCAAGGTAACTAACTTCTCCTCTGAAGGCTCACCATGCACACGATAAAGACTCAGGTGTTTATTTTTATCAATAAAGTCAGCTGCACATACGTTGGCAGTCAACATACACTCTTCAATCAAGCGGTGTGCATCATTTCGAATCCGTGGTTCAATGCGCAGGATCTTGCCAAGCTCATTACTAATGATTTGCGTCTCCGTTGTCTCAAACTCAATGGCCCCACGTTTCTGACGAGCAGATAATAGAATTTTATAAAGTGAATAGAGATTACCCAGTAGTGGGCGGAACTGCGCAAAGCGCACTGCCTCAGGACCTTTACTGTTCGAGAGAATTTCCCAAACTGTGTCGTAAGTAAAACGTTGCGCTGAGTGCATTACCGCTGGGTAGAACTGGTATGCCAACACAATACCGTTGTTATCTACAACGGAGTCACAAACCATACATAAACGATCTACGCCAGGATTTAGAGAGCAAAGACCATTGGAGATCTTCTCTGGCAACATCGGGATAACACGTCTTGGAAAATAAACCGAGGTAGCGCGTAACAAACCCTCATCATCTAATGGATGACCTGGTTTAACGTAATGAGATACATCGGCGATTGCGACAATCAAACGCCAAGCCTTGGTCTGGCCATACATGACGGGCTCACAATAGACCGCATCATCAAAGTCACGCGCATCAGCACCGTCAATCGTGACTAATGGTATATCACGCAAATCAACGCGGCCCTCTAGGTCAGCCTGCTGAACCGTATCTGGTAAGGCTGCGGCTTCTTTCATGGCAGCGGCTGAGAATTCATGTGGTACGCCATACTTGCGGACAGCGATTTCAATCTCCATACCAGGATCATCAATCTCGCCCAAGACTTCAACTACACGCCCAACTGCTTGGCGATAGCTATCTGGATAATCAATAATCTCTACGCTAACCACTTGACCTAACTTCGCCTGTCCCTGTCCTTTGGGTGGAATCAAAATATCGTGACCAATACGCTTATCTTCTGGCGCAACAATTAAGACACCATTTTCATTTAAGAGTCGACCGATCACTACCTTATTAGCATGTAGAACTACCTCAACGATCTGTCCTTCTGGACGACCACGTCGATCCGTTCCTAACACTCTGACATTAACTCTGTCGCCGTGCATGACACGTGACATTTCTCTTTCTGAAAGAAAGATATCTTCGCCACCATCATCCGGAATGACAAATCCAAATCCATCTCGATGCCCCTGGACTGTTCCTGAGCGGTCAGCCTCACGTGGCATCAAGTCTTTTGCTTTACGCATTTAATTCCTTTGACAATACATGCAATGTATGGATCTATTGTTATTTATTTTTGCTATGAATAAGGCTACTGTATCAAACCACCAAGTCGGATTGGAAAAAGCCTTATCGGCTTATAAATCCGAGCGTAAGAGACCCAGAAACGCTCATCCCTCTATAATAAGGGCATGCCCAGGTGGCGAAATTGGTAGACGCACCAGCTTCAGGTGCTGGCGATCGTAAGGTTGTGGGGGTTCGAGTCCCTTCCTGGGCACCAAATAAGATTTAACGAGGCTCTGCGCCTTTAACTACAAGGCCATTATAAAGAAAACTGGCCCTTTCTACATAAAAATACATAAGACTTATATGGGGGGTGCCTTCTAAAGATCAACCCCAGCTTTTATCATTCGCACTTATTAGTCCCAATGGGGCCCTGAGCAAAAAAGTCGTTGGCCTTAACTTAACAGATATCGCGCAATTGCTTTAGTAATTGCCTGGATAGGAGCTTTTTCTGTTGAGGCTATTTCTCGTCAATTCCTCAGAAAGTCATTAAAGCCCCATTGAGCGATGCAAGATTTTAGATTTCATCTCTACCCAAAGACTCTCAAAATCCTCAGTTTTTTCTTCAGATAGGTGTACAGGCTCAAAGAGGCCTCCAAAAATAATAGAGGCTTTCTTGACTAAGGTCTTCTCAAATTCACCTAAATCAATTGGTTTGTCATCTACATCTCTGCTCAGCTCAGCTGAACAGACAATTGCCTGGGCATCATCTCGATCAACCACGGCAAACTCGATGTATTGCTGATTCTTTTCCACAATCACCAAGGTTCCGCGGGCATAGCAAACCGACTCATGCGCCTGGACTATATAAGCTAAAAAATGATTCTTTTCCTCTTCGCCCTCAAAAGGCAAGTCATCAATAAAGAAAAGATATTGGTCACCCTCACCATTAACCAACGTGAAGACCTTTGGAATAACTCCATGTCCTAGAGCTAGATTACGATAGTAGGAAGAAATTTCAACCGCAAGATTTTCAGAAAATAGGTGCATAGTGATTCAGAAATAATATAGCTCTGCAACCAAATAGTAATGTTTATTAATTAATGTATTTTTGTAAAAAAAGAATCGTTCGCTCCCATGCTAGTTGAGCTGCTACTGCGTTGTACTCAAGCGGCTTCATTCCACGAATCTCCGATTGAGGATTTGCAAACGCATGCTTCGCATCGTAGCGATGAAACTCATAACTCACACCCGCTTGCTTTAGTCTCTCTTCTAACTGATCAACACCTGAGATTGGAAAGAACTCATCTTGTAAGGCCCAATGCCCTAACATCGGCTTAGTAATGTTCGCTGCATTCACATACTCTAATGGTGGGTTGCCGTACCAAACAATCGAACCATCTAGCTCTGGCACATTGCATGCTGCTAGAACAGTTAAGGCGCCACCCATACAAAAACCAGTTACCGCAACCTTTGCGCTGCCAGTAGCCTTCAGATATTGAACGGCACCTCGAATATCTTGGCCAGCCGCTTCACCAAAATTGAGGTCGCCCATTAAATGTTCAGCTTCATGAGCCTCCAAAGCTAATTTTCCCCGATATAAATCGGGCACTAATGCACGATAGCCTGCTTTAGCAAAGCGATCCGCAACATCCTTTACTTCCGTATCCAGCCCCCACCATTCCTGAATAACGACAATGCCAGGAGCATTCTTCTTATCACTTGGCTCAGCCAAATATCCTTTAAGAGTTTGGCCATCAGGCCTTTTAAATTCAATCATGAGATCTCCTTTGCTCCTTAGCGCTTTGGTTCTGATGCTTTTTGCATATCCGCATGAATATAACCTACCAGCCAGAATGTCAGTAGTCCGCAAATGGCTGCTCCATAACCCACAATATTGTAGTGCTGCATCATTCCATCAGGGCCTATGGTGACAACCCAGCCGGCCAAGACCGAGGCAACTCCTGAAGAAAGCATTTGGACGGAGCCAATTAAGCTCATAAAGGTTCCACGTACTTTATTCTCTACTAGTTGGCTCACCATAGCCATTGCTGGAATCATTCTTCCTGATACCAGAATGAAAAAAGCCGTGGAGTTAATTAACACTATCCACAAAGGCGTCACCGGTAAATTGGTGGTAACTAAAAGTGGGACCAAGCTGATGATTGCTAAAAATCTGAACACCTTAACCTTGCCGTATTGATCAGACATATGTCCAATAAAACGCGAACTCATTAAAGTTGCTACGCCTCCACATAAGTAGATTAAGGAGATATAGGAGTTATTAATACCTACATTGGATGTGAGGTACAAAGCAATATAAGGGATTACTGAGAAGCCTGTAATCATGATCAATGCCATAAAGATGAACGCTTTGACATTCTGGCTTGCTGTCACAATCTTTAAAATCTGACTTAGACGACTACCCTCATGAACATGATTTAGATGGCCAGCTATCTTTGGAATATTGCGATAGCCTAGATAAAAAATCAGACTAGAGATAACAGCGATAAAAAAGAATGGCGCGCGCCACCCTAAGGTCGGAATATGGTTCGCAAGAAACAATCCAAGCGGAACTCCGGCAACTGTTGAAACCGAGAATGCAGCCATCACTGTACCCAAGGCTTTACCTCTGCGTTCAAACGGAATTGAATCAGCCACAATGGTTTGAACCAAGGAACCTAAAATTCCCCCAAATGCGCCTGCAAAGGCTCGAGCTATAAATAGCAACTCATAATTGGGGGCTAGGCCACAAGCAAGGGTCGCGATAATGAAGCAAGCATAGAGACTTAAGAGTAATTTCCTACGTTCGAATCGATCGATATAGTAGGTGGCAAAGATCCCTGCTGCAGCAGCTGCGAAAGTATAAGAAGACAGCAGTAAACCAAATTGATGCGTATTGATATTGAGCACCCGAATAAACTCAGGGCCCAAAGGCATCATGATCATGAAATCAAGAATGTGGGTGAACTGAATACCCGCTAAAGAGAATAAAAAGAAGCGCTCTTGCTTCTTCGCTAGGGCAGTATGAGGGCTATTATTCAAGGGTGACTTTACTTGGACTGTTCAATATGCCATTATCAACCCTGATAAAGAAACTTGCTTACGTTGAACCGACTGAAATCTCACTATATTTATGCCGCTTACTCTAGCTACTATTACTCAAACAACCCTGGCTGGCATACCACTTCTTCCGCTGATTAGAGATGCACTTTGCGGCATATTCGGTCTCATTCTCGTTCTTTTCTTTCATGGCAGTGCAATCAATTACATCATGCTGCGCTTTGAGAGATTTACCAATCAAAATCTCAAAGCCAAGCAATACAATCGCGTATTTTTTCATTTTTATTCAGCTTTTTTCTTTATTGCCCTTGTTCACATTACTGAAATTATTATCTGGACATTATTTATCTTATCCCTTGGTTTAATGGATGATGGTATTCAGACACTTCTTTTTGTAGGCAGTAGTTACACCACTGTAGGATTCGTTGGAGATATTCTGCCAATGGGATGGAAAAGTCTTGCATTCTTCGTTTCGTTCACTGGGCTATTTTCGATCGCATGGACTACATCCACCATGATTGGCATGACAAACTCTTATAAGGCGGCTTGGAATTTAAAGCACCACCAAAGAGATCCTACTGCTTGAGGTAGTAGCCATAAACGCATCGGTTGCCACCTCTAGATGGATCATGCGTATCGTGGATGACTCCATCTAAGACAGCTGTGAGGTGCTTAGAAACTTTAATAATCAACATGCCGTTTGGTAACTCATCGGGTCGCAAGTGAACCTGACAGCCTGCTCCAACCTGCATGGTTGGCACCCACTCAAAGCCTTGAGCCAAGATGTAGTCGTGAAATACATTGCGGTGATTGCCATTTCTTGGGGATGAGCCTTTAGCAGTTAGTCTTTTAGCCAGGCGATCATTTTTGAGCTTGGCATATCTCTCATTCGCTAGCCTCAAGTCTTCATACACCTGCATATAAGGAAGATTCGCAGCAATCGCAATCGACCTTACTACACAGTCGCCTGCCCCACCTTTAAAGCCAGCCGCCTCCCTACCACCATCATTAAACTGAAATGGAAATCTGGTGTGAGTTTTAGAGAATAGGTTTAAAAATCCGAACATTTTTTGATGGCTAATAAAAAAATGGATTTGCTTTTTGGGCAAATCCATTATTGTCTGAAGCTTTAGCAGAATTACTTAGCTTGAGCTTTCTTTACTTCTAAACGCCAAGCATGTAACAAGGGCTCTGTATAACCATTAGGCTGCTCGAGACCTTTAAAGATCAAATCGCTGGCAGCCTTATAAGCATATGAATCTTTGTAGTTCGGCATCATTGGCTTATACAAAGGATCGCTAGCATTTTGGCTATCAACCACTCTAGCCATACGCTGCAAAGTCTCATTCACTTGATCAGCAGTCACGATACCGTTGAGCAACCAGTTAGCTATGTGTTGACTAGAAATACGCAAGGTAGCACGGTCTTCCATTAAACCCACGTTATGAATGTCTGGCACCTTAGAGCAACCAACACCTTGATCAATCCAGCGAACCACATAACCCAAAATACCTTGGCAGTTGTTATCCAACTCTTGCTGAATGTCTTCCTTGGACCAGTTGACTTTCTCAACTACTGGAATAGTCAATAAATCATTGATCAATGATTCAGCTTCAGCAGCAGTATCAAGCTTTTCCATTTCTTTTTGGAGCTCTGCTACGTTTACTTGATGGTAGTGAAGTGCATGCAAGGTTGCTGCAGTTGGTGATGGAACCCAAGCAGTATTTGCGCCCGCTTTAGGATGAACAATCTTCTGCTCAACCATCGCTTTCATCATGTCTGGCATTGCCCACATGCCCTTACCTATTTGAGCACGGCCACGTAAGCCGCAATCCAAACCAGCAAATACGTTACGACGCTCATAGGCAGACAACCATTTGCTTGTTTTCATATCGCCCTTACGCATCATTGGACCTGCGTACATCGCCGTATGCATTTCGTCACCAGTGCGATCTAAGAAGCCTGTATTAATAAAGGCAACACGGGCACCCGCAGCGGCAATTGCTGCCTTGATATTTGCACTCATACGGCGCTCTTCATCCATGATGCCTAGCTTCACAGTATCTGCAGGTAAACCCAATAATTTTTCAACGCGGCCAAACAATTCGCCTGCAAAAGCTACCTCTTCAGGGCTGTGCATTTTTGGCTTAACGATATAAACAGAGCCCTTGCGTGTGTTACCAATTGCTTGGCTTGCTGGGCGGTTAATGTCATATAAGGCAATTAATACAGTTACCACTGCATCTAAGATACCTTCGTAGATCTCTTTGCCTTCACCAGTAATGATTGCTGGATTAGTCATCAAATGGCCAACGTTACGAAGAAACAAGAGTGAACGGCCATGCAAAGTAACAATGCCATCTTTTGCATCTACCGCACCGATACCAGCCTTGTACTTACGATCCGGATTAAGAGCGCGAGTAATCGTCTTATCGCCCTTCTTTACTTCCTCAACCAAAGTACCCTTGAGGATGCCTAACCAATTCTCATAAGCTAGAACTTTGTCATCACCATCAACTGCAGCAATAGAGTCTTCCAAATCTAAAATAGTAGAAAGTGCAGCCTCTAAAACAACGTCATTGATGCCTGCTGGATCGCCTGCGCCAATGGTTTTGCTCTTATTAATTTCAATATCAATATGAATACCGTTGTTGCGTAACAAGATAGAGCTAGGTGACGTTGCCTCACCCTGGTAGCCAACGAATTGATTCTCATTAGCCAAACTAGTAGTTGTGCCGTCTTTTAACTTCACAGACAACTTATTACCATCTACTGTGTAGGCTACTGAATCACGGTGTGAGCCATTTGCCAATGGAGCAGCTTGGTCTAAGAAATTACGAGCAAACGCAACCACCTTGGCACCACGAATTGGGTTATATGCGCCAGTCTTGGTAGCGCCGTCTTCTTCGGAGAGAACATCAGTACCGTAGAGGGCATCATATAAAGAACCCCAACGTGCATTAGCAGCATTTAATGCATAACGCGCATTAAGAACTGGGACAACCAATTGAGGGCCAGCTTGCAGCGCCAACTCGTCATCTACGTTCTTAGTTGTGGCAGTAATTTTTCCAGGAACATCAACTAAATAATCAATCTCTTTTAAGAACTTACGATATGCAGGCATATCTTTAATTGGGCCTGGATTAGCTTGGTGCCATTTATCCAAATCTAGTTGTAAACGATCCCGTTTAGCAAGTAATGCTTCATTTTTAGGGGTTAAGTCTTTAACGATCTCATCAAAGCCTTTCCAAAAATCAGCACTCTGAATACCAGTGCCTGGAAGCACTTTATCTTCGATAAAACGATATAGAGGAGTTGCTACTTGAAGGCTATTACAGGTGGTACGCGCAGTCATGTTATTAATTTCTTATACAAAAGTTGATAAATGGGCTTAGTTAATACATTCTTTAAATATTTTCCATCAATCCTGGAATGGATGCTGGAGAAGTATGGTCTCATCACGCTCAGGACCGGTCGAAACCATAGCGATTGGTTTACCAGCAACCTCCTCAATACGGCGCAGGAAGTTTTGAGCTTCAACTGGAAGCTTGCTCCATTCACGGATACCAAAGGTTGTACCCTTCCAGCCCGGGAAATCCTCATAAATTGGCTCGCAGCGAGCAACGGATTCAGCTCCACGCGGCAACACATCTAAGCTCTTACCATCGAGCTTGTAACCAACACATAAACGAATAGTTTCTATGCCATCCAAAACATCTAATTTGGTTATGCAAAGCCCAGACAAGCCATTGATCTGAATAGAGCGCTTCAGTGCAGCAGCATCTAACCAGCCAGTACGACGCGGACGTCCAGTAACAGAACCAAATTCTTTACCCACTTCAGCCAAACGTACACCAATCGGATCCTGTTTCGCAGGATTGTCATGGTCGTAGAGTTCGCTTGGGAATGGTCCTGCACCAACGCGCGTGCAATAGGCCTTAGTAATACCCAAAATGTATTGCAAAGAATCTGGGCCTACGCCTGAGCCTGCGGCAGCATTACCTGCAACACAGTTACTAGAAGTAACGTAGGGATAGGTCCCGTGATCAATGTCTAGCAATGTACCCTGTGCACCTTCAAACAAGAGGTTTTGGCCAGATTGTTCAGCCGCATATAGGGCGCTAGATACATCCACCACCATTGGCTTGAGACGCTCCGCATAAGACATTGCTTCAGCTAAAGTCTTCTCGTAATTTACTGGCTCAGCACCGTAATAATTAGTGAGCATGAAATTGTGGTATTCCAAGTTCTCACGTAACTGCTCAGCAAACTTCTCTGGATAGAATAAATCTTGTACGCGCAATGCACGGCGCGCTACCTTATCTTCATACGCAGGTCCGATACCGCGACCAGTTGTACCAATCTTAGCTTCGCCACGCTTCTTCTCACGAGCATGATCAATGGCTACGTGATACGGCAGGATCAAAGTGGTTGCTTCTGAAATCTTCAAGCGAGATTGCACATCCAAACCTGCAGACTCAAGCTCACCAATCTCTTTAAAGAGGGCCTCTGGTGAAAGCACAACACCGTTACCAATATAGCAAATCACATTCTTGTGCATGATTCCAGATGGAATCAAACGCAAAATTGTCTTCTTGTCGCCGATGATGAGTGTATGACCTGCATTATGACCACCCTGAAAGCGAACTACCGCTTGTGCATGATCGGTCAACCAATCGACTACCTTACCTTTGCCTTCATCACCCCACTGGGTGCCAATGACAACTACGTTACGACCTTTGGTTTGCTGCTTTGAAGACATAATGAAATCCAAAAAGATAATTACAAATTAAGTTAACTACCAAATACCTAATTCAAACTGTTACTTTATTTAAATGCTTGCCATACTTTTTCTTTATTTCTTTTTTACTTCCCAAGAGTTGCCCTGTTTTACCAACCCTCGGTCACATTGATATTCAGTGGCCTCTACTGTTGTGCCAGCAGGGATCTGAATCACCACCTCACCCTGACTTCTCAGGCTTGTGATGACTTCGCTTAATTGGGCATCATCAATCCAGGGGGCCAAGATTGCCAACTTACGCTGATTTAAGGGCGACAAGTTTGCTAATGTCAAAAGATCCAATGAAAAGCCTGTTGCAGGACGGGGACGGCCAAAAGCTTGACCAACATGATCATAGCGACCACCCCTAGCAATAGGCTGAGGCAATTGATCAACATAGGCAGCAAACATTACTCCGCTGTGATATTGATAGCCACGCAGATCTGCCAAGTCAATACTGAGTTCTAAATTTGTAGACATCTTTACTGCTGCAAAAACTAGACGCTCTAGATCAACCAAGGCTTGATCAATTGCGACGTGCTTAGGTAATACCTTTTTCGCCTTCGCCAATACCTCTGTGCATGGGCCATTTAACTCTGTGAGAGCCATCAAGGCCTCGGATACTCTCGCAGGCAAGCAAGAGGCCCACTGATTTAAGCGTGGACGATCCTTGCTCTGTAAGAGACTGTACAAAGATTCAACCGTTGCTTTATCCAAGTTCTGACCATCTAAGATACCTGTCAAAATACCGGCATGGGATAAATCGAGATAAACTTTCTCCAAGCCTGCAACAGAAAGTGTTTTTAACAGCAAGGTGATTGCCTCTAGATCAGCTTCCCAAGTTGCGCAACCGTATATCTCTGCACCCAGTTGCAGCTCTTCGCGTGCTGAGCTGCCTACTGGCGTGCGGGCGTGCGCTACCGAGCCGGCATAGCAAAGACGGGTAACGCCAGTACGATTTAAAAGATGTGCATCGATGCGAGCAACCTGCGGAGTCATATCTGCGCGCAGACCTAAGGTGCGACCAGACAACTGATCAACTAATTTAAAGGTTTGCAGATTGAGGTCAGAGCCGGTACCAGTCAATAAGGAGTCTAAAAACTCTAATATTGGAGGGGCGACTAACTCATAGCCATAAGATTGATATAGATCCAAAATCGCACGACGCAATGACTCTACCTTGCGAGCCTCAGCAGGCAATACGTCTGCAATATCCTCAGGAAGTAACCAGTGATTCATGATGTGGACTATTCGCTTTCTTATTTTTTGTGCAAGAACTTAAAGAACTCACCATTAGGCTCTACGACCATGACATCCTTCTTATCCTTAAAGGAGCTTCGATAAGCTTCTAGACTTTGATAGAACTGAGCAAACTGTGGATCACGGCCAAAAGCTTCTGCATATAGCGCAGTAGCCTTAGCGTCACCAGTACCCTTGATCTTTTGTGCATCACGATATGCTTCAGCCAAGATGGTGTCGCGCTGACGTTCAGCATTTGCGCGAATCTTGTCAGACTCCGCTGCGCCAGTTGAGCGTAGTTCATTCGCGACACGTTTACGTTCCGCTTCCATGCGGCGATAAACAGAATCACTAATTTCTGCTAATAGGTCAACACGCTTTAAACGCACATCCACAATCTCAACACCAATATCAGAAGCATCATCCGCTACTTTTTTGCGAATACCCTGCATGACTTCTTCGCGCTGATCAGAAATCAATTCACGTACAGTACGTTTCGTGAATTCTTCATTCAGTGCTGAGCGAACTAATTGGGTTAAGCGGTCTTGAGCCAAGCGCTCATCGCCTTTAAAACTAATGAAGAACTTGCGGGGATCGACTATGCGCCATTTCACATAAGAATCTACCAATAAGTTTTTCTTCTCGGCGGTAATGAAACGCTCTGCTTCAGGGTTATCAATAGTCAGGATACGACGATCAAAGAAGCGAACACTTTCAAATGGCGCAGGCATTTTCACCTGGATACCTGGCTTTTCAATCACACGAACAATTTGCCCGAACGAGAATACTACGGCGAATTTACGTTGATCCACCACAAAAATACTAGAAGACAGCACATATATCAAAACAATAAAAGCAATGCCTGCTGCAATTAAACGATTGGCATTCATTATCTGGACTCCCTGTCACGACTACGGAGACCATCACGCTTATCGCCACCACCATTATTAATAGGCGCTGGAGTTGGGTTGGTAGCTGGACTAGATGTCGAGCCCGCAGGGTTTGTATTTGTGCCAGTAGCACCACCAACAGTCACACTACCAGTTGGAGTGCTCGCGCCAGATGAGTTCACTTGTGTATTTGCTACTTGAGCACTCTCAGCACTGACCTGTGCAACGATCTTATCAAGCGGTAAATATAGCAAGCTATTACTCTTAGTGGTGTCAACCAAGATCTTGGTGACGTTGTTATACATCTCGCGCATGCTATCGATATACATACGATCTTTAGTTACTTGTGGGGCTTTGGCGTACTCAACCAAGATCTGCTTGAAGCGGGTAGCATCACCCTCAGCAGTAGCAACTACTCGGGCTTTATAGCCTTCGGCCTCTTGAATCAGGCGAGCAGCTGTACCCTTAGCGCGCGGAATAATGTCATTAGCATAAGCCTCGCCTTCGCTCTTCAAACGCTCTTGGTCTTGCCCTGCTTTGACTGCATCATCAAAGGCGGCTTGCACTTGCTCCGGGGGTTGGACGTTTTGTACTGTCACACTAGTGACGTAGATACCGGTCTTATAGCTGTCTAAAATCTTTTGAATAGAGTTAGCTAAATCAATGCCGATCTTTTCACGCCCCTCATATAAGACGGTATCCATCTTGCTGCGTGCAACGATTTCACGCACCGCTGTTTCTGCGGCCTGAACTACTGCGATATCTGGATCGCGGTTATTAAATAAATAGTCCGTAGGATCTTTTAAGCGGTATTGCACAGCAAAGCGTACGTCGATGATATTTTCATCTTCGGTCAGCATTGAGGAATCTTTTTGATTGGTTGCCTTAATCAATACTGGACGACCCACTTCAACGGAGCGTACGCCAGATAAGTTCACAGTCTCTTCAGATTGAATCGGCCATGGCATATGCCAATTAATGCCTGGCTTAGCGGTGTAATCGTATTTGCCAAAGGTCAGGATAACGCCAGCTTGACCTTCCTGAATAATGAAGAAGCCGCTGCATATCCACATGAAGAAGACAACCGCCGCTGCAATCAGAAAGCTTGCTTTTGATCCAAAGGGGTTACTGAAATTAAAATTGGGTGCGTTGAATCCGCCATTGTTGCCACCGCCACTTCCATTGCCGCCACGCTGTGAAGGCGGAGGAATATCTGTGTTGTTCGGTTTACTGGCTGGCCTACTAGAGGGATTACTACTCGCCCCAGGCTTTTTATTACCACCAAAAAGGCCCGCAATTCTGTCATTGAAGTCGCGCCATAACTCATCCAAATCAGGGGGGCCATCTGGTCTGCTTGCCGGATTCGATGGTTGACTTGTTGGCTGGCCGCCCGGTTGAGCATCTACCGGTTTATTTTCTGGATCGGCTTTTGGCGCTTGACCACTTGTCTGCCCATCTTTGGCATCCTTAGATCCACCGGAGTTGTGGCTATTACCCCAACCTGGATCATTGACTGAAAAGAGGTCGAGAAATTTACGCATCATTTGAAAAATAGCTTTGGTTGGCAATCGGATTAAATTCAGAAGTTTCTGGTCGTTCGGGTAAGGGCTCTAAAAACTCATCCGGGGCCAATTGCTTCTTGGCACGGTTGTGCTCGACCCTTATTCTATCAGTCATTTGGGAGCATTCAGCTAGGGCTGAACGAAGTAAATCAAGGCCCAAGCCCGTCTTGGCTGACAGGAAAACCTGGCTTGGAAAGCCCTGGGCATCCCGCTCTAAAACAGCCCCTCGAGTGAAGGTTTGGGGCATTTGGTCGATCTTGTTCATCACCTCGATCCTGGGGATGTCATCAGCTCCAATTTCCTCTAAAACAGCCTCAACCTCAGCCTTTTGCTCCTTGGCGACTGGGCTGCAGGCATCAATCACATGCAAAATCAGGTCCGCATGGATGGTTTCATCTAAGGTGGCTCTAAAAGCCTCCACTAGCTGATGAGGCAAATCCCGGATAAAACCCACCGTATCGGAGACCACAATTGACCCCACCCCATCCAAATGCACCTTTCTGGAGGTGGTATCCAAAGTGGCAAACAATTGGTCAGCTGCGTATGTCCCTGCTTTAGTTAAGGCATTAAACAAAGTAGATTTACCAGCATTGGTATACCCAACTAAAGAGACAGAGAACACATCCTTACGATTACGCGCTCTTCTTTGAGTTCTTTGTTGTCGTTGTAGTTTTTCTAGCTCGTTTTCTAAACGCTTAGCCTTGGTTGCTAACATCCGGCGATCTAACTCCATCTGAGTTTCACCAGGACCACCACGCACACCAATACCACCTCGTTGACGCTCTAAGTGACTCCACGCCCTCACTAAGCGTGACATGCGATAACGCACTTGCGCAAGCTCTACTTGGGTCTTACCAATATGACTTTGCGCTCGTTGGCTAAAGATATCTAAAATCAAACCTGTACGATCCATCACATGAAAACCAATGTGACGCTCTAGGTTTCTTTGCTGAGTTGGAGAGAGTGGGTGATTAAAGATGGCAAGTTCTGCGCCCTGCTCTTCCATCACTCTCTTGAGTTCATTGGCCTTACCGGAGCCTATAAAAAGGGCCGGATCGGTTCTACCTTTACGAGCGATCACGCTAGCTGCAGGTATAGAGCCAGCACTATCAGCCAACAAGCTGAGCTCGGCCATACTATCTGCAAAATCTTCGCGTCCTGTATCTACTCCAACCAGAACAGCGCGTGCCGCATCTACACCAGTTTTATACAGGGCTAGCTTCTTCCAAACGGAAATCAATCGCTCGAGCAGGAACGATCGTCGAGATTGCGTGCTTATAGACCATCTGCGTCACAGTATTACGCAACAAGACAACATACTGATCAAACGATTCAATATTGCCTTGTAACTTAATACCATTTACCAGATAGATCGACACAGGAACATGCTCTTTGCGCAAAGCATTGAGAAAAGGATCCTGAAGTAATTGAATTTGTTTGGGGTTGCTATTACTCATACTGCTCCTTGTTTATCTTTTGTTAACTACTTTTTTGGGAGTCTTGCTTTTTTATTAAATATCAATCTTTATCACCAATTGCCTACCGCTAAAAATACCTGAGCAAACTCAAATTACTTCTCGGGTTTGCTACACAGGATATATATTGAGCTGATTTTTCAAAAAATCAAGCCCCATTTATCCCGAGAATGCAAGCTTAGCCTAAATTAACGCTTTTTACCCTTTTTCCCCTTGTCCGCATCGACGTATGGGTTTTTAGCTGTATTCATCTGAATCCGTAGCGGCGTTCCGCGTAACTTAAAAACATCTCTAAAGCGACCCTCTAAGTATCGCTTGTAGCTATCGGTTACTCCGCTCAATGATGTGCCATGAATGACCACAATCGGGGGATTCATGCCCCCTTGATGGGCATAACGCAATTTCGGACGGCCCATACCCACGCGTTTTGGTTGCTGATGCTCAATAGCCTCTTGCAAAATACGGGTTAAGCGTGGAGTTGGAAGTTTAGCCATCGCTGCAGCGTAGGCTGAGTCCACGTCTTTAAAGAGCTCCTTAAGGCCAGTACCTTTCTTGGCGGAAATGGGGTGTACGTTTGCAAAGTCTAAGAAGCGTAGCTTTTGGGCGATCTCTAAACGGGCACGCTCTTTTACATATGCATCAAGACCATCCCACTTATTGACTGCAACCACCAGCGCACGACCAGCCTCAACAATGAATCCAGCAATATGAGCATCTTGCTCAGAGATATCTTGCTGAGCGTCTAACATCAAGATCACAACATTACAGTCAGCAATCGCTTGCAAAGTTTTCACGACTGAGAACTTTTCAATCGCCTCAAATACTTTCCCGCGACGACGCAATCCTGCAGTGTCAACCAAGATATAAGGCTTACCATTGCGTTCAAAGGGAACTTCAATCGCATCTCGCGTGGTACCTGGCATATCAAAAGCGATAACCCGCTCTTCGCCAATTAACTTATTGATTAAAGTAGATTTACCAACGTTAGGACGACCTACCACTGCAATCTTCATCGGGCGATTTGGATCGCTAGCCAATTCTTCTTCATCTGGCTCAGCAATACCTAGCGAATCTAATGCGTCATCTATCAAGCCACGCACACCATCACCATGCGCAGAGGAAATCGGGAAAGGCTCACCTAATCCGAGCTCATGAAAGTCTGCCGTTACAACACCAGCTTGCATACCTTCGGTCTTATTGACCGCCAAAATGACTGGCCTACCAGTCTTACGCAGGAAATCAGCAATCACGCGATCTTGTGGTGCCATACCTAAGCGACCATCGACCAAGAAAATGACAATGTCAGACTCAGCAACAGCTTGCTTAGTTTGCTTTGCCATTTCGGCAACAATCCCAGTCTTAGCAACAGGCTCGAAACCACCAGTGTCGACACAAATAAATGCGCGTTCGCCAATACGGCCTTTGCCGTAGTGACGATCTCTAGTTAAGCCAGAAAAGTCAGCTACCAATGCATCGCGTGAACGCGTTAAGCGATTAAAGAGTGTCGACTTACCCACATTAGGGCGGCCGACGATAGTGATGACTGGATTCATTTTGGACTGTACGCCGCTATTTTTCCACCTTGAGATTGAATCAAGATGAGGCCACCTACCGCAATCGGAGCAGCTGAGATTGGACTACTGTCGTGACGAATACGTGCAACCATATCACCATTCGCCTGTGAAAATGCATAGATGTAACCCTGGGCATCACCCATTAATAGGACTCTACCAATAGCAAGAGACTCTCCTACATCACGATATGTTAACTGGGTATTTTCCCAAATCTGTGTGCCATCCTTGGTCGAAAACGCAGTAACGTGAGATTTTTCGTTAGCAGAGAAAACCGTGTCTGTACTTTGTGATGTACCGGTATAACTTGAATAGTCTTTAAACCATAGTAGGTTGCCAGTACGAGCTTGACCACAACCGATGCGGCCTTGATAAGAAACCGCACAAAGAATATCGCCCTCCATACTTGGCTTGGCAGTCACATCATTTAAGCGCTCGATTTCTGAGAAGCCTTTTGGAAATGAGACGGGGGTCTCCCACACCAAACCGCCATTTGCAATCGCAATCATGCCAAAACGACCACCCGCAAAGCCAGTAACGATGACCTCATTGGCAATAGGGAGCATTCCATAGCCTACGCGCAAAGACAAAGCAGATTGCTGACGTTGATAAGTCCATTTTTTGGCGCCAGTTCTCTGGTCCAATCCAACAAAGCGATTATCAAGTGCGCGGACAACTACCACGCCACCAGCAACTACTGGCTCACTTAATACTTCGCTACCCACGCTCACATTCCAGATGGGCTTTCCAGCATCATCATAAGCATAGACCGTGCCTTTAGTAGTTACTGCTACGGTGGTGCGGCCATCAGAGCCTGGACCAACAGAGAGTCGCTCGGGTACTGACACTTCCCATGCTTTTTTACCGGAAGCTAAATCAATTTTGGCCAAATTACCTCGATGTGAAGCAACATAAACAGCATCGCCAGCAACAATCGGATGAAAGTTAAAGGATTCAGATGAGCCAATACTATTGGACCATACTGGTTGCAAGTCAAATTGGTTCGTCACTGCAACTAAATCTGCCGGCTTACGAACTCTGGAGCTTCCAGAGCAAGCAACCAAAGCGATCACCACCGCACCTGAAATGAGGGCGGCACTAAAGCGCTTTAGAAACTTCATCTTTTTAGTCATCACTGAGCAAGGCCTCCAACAGCGTCGAGCTTGACCTTCAAGAGACGGCGTGCCTCTTCCGGAAATTCTTTTGCTTGGTCTAATTTTTTCCATGCATCTTGGTAGCTTACTTTAGCTTCAGAATTTTTCTTCTGAGCTAAATACCAATCACCTCGACGCTCAAGCCATAAAGACTCAAAACCGGCAATGGGTTTCTCATTCAAAATTTGATTAGCCTCTGCAAAATCTTTCTCTTCACCCTGCTCAATCAACTGAGTCACCAAACGTAATTTAGCCAATGCAAGATAGCCATCGTTTGAAGCGTTCTTTGCAGCCCAACGCAAATAATCCAAAGCCTTTGTTGCATCACCAGCATCTGATGAAATACGCGCAGCAATCAAACTAGCCATTGCTGCATAAGGCGTACGGCCAAAATCTTTTTGCAGATCATCCGCTGCAAGTAAGGTCTGATTTTTATCGCCCTTAGCAATGGCACTCACCATCGTTTCATACAACTTAGAGGCTTCCATTGCCTGGCTATTGCGCCACCATTGATATCCACTATATGCAGCATACGCAAACAAGGCAGCAGTTACTACCCCAATAATGAGATTGCGATACTTTTGCCAAAACGCTTTGAATTGGTCTAATTGTTCTTGTTCTTCTAAATCTAAAGGCATATCAGTCCAAACTCATTTATCAATAATTAATGGAGATTTACTTAATTCTATTCGGAGGCGCCTACTAGGGCGTCAATTGCCGCTCCCAGTACATTGTCCAAAGGAACAGACTTCTGTTCGCCCGTGCCACGCAAGTCCTTAAGCTGTGCTTCATTCTTGGCCAACTCATCAGGACCAATAATGACGGCAAAGGTAGCCCCACTACTATCTGCCTTCTTCATTTGTGACTTAAAGCTGGCAGATTGACCATCTGGAGGGCAGAAAAGAATAGTATCAATACCAGCGCTACGTAAGCGCTCAGCAATAATCATGGCAGCTGTCAAAGTCTCGCCACCTTGATGCAAAACAAAAATATCGCATTGAGCCTGTGCTTCTGGCAAGGATCCAGAAACCTTCATTAATTCCAAAACACGTTCCATGCCCATAGCCCAACCACATGCAGGAGCAGTTTTGCCCCCCATACGCTCAATCAATGGGTCATAACGACCGCCACCAGCAATCGTACCTTGGGCACCCAATTCGTTAGTCACCCATTCAAATACAGTCAAATTGTAGTAATCCAATCCACGCACTAATCTTGGGTTAATTTTGCAAGGAATGTTATTTGCTTTAAGCAGTGCTTGCACAGCATTGAAGTGTTTCAGCGACTCTTCACCTAAGAAATCTAGCAGTTTTGGTGCACCCTCAATTAAGGCCTGCATCTCTGGGTTTTTAGAATCCAAAATTCTCAAGGGATTTGTAAGTAGGCGACGCTGTGAATCTTCGTCAAGCTGCGACTTATTTTTCTCAAAATACGTGACCAAGGCAGCGCGGTGCTCGGCACGCTCCGGAGCTTGGCCCAGAGAGTTAATCTCCAAGCGCACACCCTTTAAACCTAATTCATCCCAGAGACGTTGTCCCATGAGAATAATTTCAGCATCAATATCAGGGCCAGCAAAGCCCAAAGCCTCAATACCGAACTGATGGAATTGACGATAGCGACCACGCTGTGGACGCTCATGTCGAAACATGGGGCCGGTGTACCAAAGACGCTTAGGCCCTTCGTAAAGTAAATTATTCTCAATAACGGACCTCACTAAAGCGGCCGTTCCTTCAGGGCGCAAAGTAAGCTGCTCACCATTTAAACGATCTTCAAAGGAATACATTTCCTTTTCAACAATATCGGTAACCTCACCAATACCGCGCTGAAATACCGCTGTTGCCTCAACAATAGGCGTTCTCAAGAACTCATAACCATAGGCCCGGGTGAGGTCACGCAAAACATGCTCAAGATGCGCCCACTGCGCGGCGTCTCCTGGTAACAAATCATTCATACCGCGAACGCCATTGATCTTTTGCGTCTTTTGAACTTTGGCGTTATTCATTTGCTCAGTCATTTTTTATTCTTGTTTTGGTCTTGTTTTGCTCTGGCTTTACTCTAGCTTGCTTGGCTTTTTTAAATCTTAGCTGCGAAGTTTTGTTTGACGTACTCATCAACAATCACCTGAAACTCTTCAGCGATTTTCTCACCACGCAGGGTTTTTACTTTCACTCCATCAACAAATACCGGTGCGGCTGGAGTTTCACCCGTACCCGGCAATGAGATGCCTATGTTGGCATGTTTACTTTCGCCAGGACCATTCACGATGCAGCCCATCACAGCTACATTCATATTCTCTACACCAGGATGGGTTTTTTTCCAGACAGGCATCTGCTGACGCAAATACGATTGAATATCAGCAGCAAGTGATTGGAAGGTGGTACTAGTGGTTCTTCCGCATCCCGGACACGCAATCACCATTGGCGTGAAGTTACGTAGTCCCATAGTTTGTAATATTTCTTGCGCAACAATAACTTCATTTTCACGCGGAGCACCTGGGTCAGGCGTTAAGGAAACACGAATCGTATCGCCAATACCTTCTTGCAACAAAATGCCCATGGCAGCAGTGGAGGAAACAATCCCTTTGCTACCCATACCTGCTTCAGTTAAACCCAGGTGCAGAGGATAGTCAGAGCGACGTGATAAATCACGATATACAGCGACCAAGTCTTGGACATTGCTTACTTTGCAAGAAAGCAAAATTTGATTGGGGTTCATACCCAGCTCAACAGCTTTTTCTGCAGATTGCAGTGCCGATTGAATTAAGGCCTCAATCATCACTTCTTGTGCTGTTTTTGGCTCTGCAAGAGCCGCATTACTATCCATGATGGAGGCCAAAAGATCTTGATCTAAGCTACCCCAGTTCACACCAATCCGAATAGGCTTGTCATATTTACAAGCAGCCTCGATCATTTGTGCAAATTGTGGATCACGCTTAGCTCCCTTACCCACGTTGCCTGGGTTAATACGGTACTTTGAAAGTGCTTTTGCGCACTCTGGAAAATCATTTAACAAAGTGTGACCGTTGTAGTGGAAGTCGCCTATCAATGGCACCAAGACATCCATTTTGTCTAACTGCTCACGAATATAGGGAACTGCAGCAGCAGCCTCTGGTGTATTGACAGTAATCCGTACCATCTCTGAACCGGCACGCGCCAATTCTTTCACTTGAATTGCTGTACCAACTGCATCTGCAGTGTCGGTATTGGTCATCGATTGCACGCGTACGGGTGCATCTCCACCAACGGTAATGATATTGGTCTTCCAAGCTACGGTTGCTTGACGCGTAGCTCGCTTGGGGGAAGGTCCCAAAGGTAAACTTGGTAATGGAGGCAATGAATTATTAGAGCTCATCTTGATCCCATCTTTACTTTAATTTTTTAAGCCATTCAATCGGATGCTCATTGGGCTGCTCATTGGGCCGCTCATTAAACTGCGCATCCAAGTCTTCAACAGACTCTACTTCAGCAAGTTCGATCTCCGTATTGTGAACCGCTCGCTCCCGCACTCTAGTGCGATCCACTACGTCTCCTGCTAATTGGCCACAGGCAGCAGCAATATCATCGCCACGGGTCTTACGAACTGTAGCCACCATGCCTGCATCCAACAAAATACCAGCAAAAGCATTGACCCGCTGGGCTGATGAGCGCTTCAGACCAGACTCAGGAAAGGGGTTAAATGGAATAAGGTTAATCTTGCACTTAATGTTTCTGAGTAGGCGAACTAATTCTTTTGCCTGGATATCGGAGTCATTCACGCCATCGAGCATGCAATATTCAAAGGTCAAGAAATCTCTTGGGGCAAATGGCAAATAACGTTCACAAGCATCAAGTAACTCACGTAAAGGATATTTCTGATTGAGCGGTACCAATTGATCGCGCAATGCATCATTCGGGGCATGCAAAGATACTGCTAGTGCTACCGGACAATCTTTTGCGAGACGATCAATCATCGGCACTACTCCCGATGTAGAAACTGTCACACGACGACGCGACAAGCCATAAGCTCTGTCATCAAGCATTAAGCGCAATGCAGAAACAACGTTATCGTAGTTGAGCAAAGGCTCGCCCATGCCCATCATCACAACATTAGAGATGACGCGACCAGTGTGCTCCCAACCTGGAGTTGGAAACTTTTCAACTCTGCGAATCGCCTCTGGATCATTACGCAATAGATGTTCGGCAAACCAAAGTTGTCCGATGATTTCACCAGAAGTCAGATTACGTGAGAAGCCTTGATGCCCAGTTGAGCAAAAGCGGCAATTGACAGCACAACCGGCCTGAGATGAGATGCATAAAGTGCCACGATCATCTTCAGGGATGAACACAGATTCAACTGCGTTACCAGCACCCACGTCCAGCAACCACTTGCGGGTACCATCTTGCGCGTGTTCATCTTTAATTACCGGAAGGGAAAGCACTTCTACCTTGTCAAGCAAGGTTGCCCTGAAGCTTTTAGCTAAATCACTCATGTCATTAATGTCAGCGACACCGCGTTGGTGTATCCACTGCATGAGTTGCTTTGCCCTAAAGGGCTTTTCATTCAACCCCGCGACATACGCTGCCATTTGGTCAGCGTCAAAATCTAAGAGATTT
>Ga0214202_1000017_pt1 | contig 110577 bp, 113 predicted proteins | sample TroBogEpilimnion_9_FD_153040 | JGI IMG/M metagenome (GOLD analysis project Ga0214202, IMG submission 153040) | Freshwater microbial communities from Trout Bog Lake, WI - 03JUN2009 epilimnion | ecosystem: Environmental > Aquatic > Freshwater > Lake > Epilimnion/Euphotic zone | place: Trout Bog...
AACACCTACTGCACAAACCAGGAAGTTCAGAAGATGTCGAAAGAGATATGTTTGTCTTTCTTCATTGAGATTAAAAAGGCGCTCTAGCGCCATGGCGGGCAAAGTAAAACCAACCGGGTAAAAACGATCTCTATACTTTGCGAGATCATAATCTTTATATTCCGAGGGTAATTTAGCTGCCTCGAAACGAGTTTGTACGTAATAATTTAAAAGTTCATTTTTTTTAATGCCTAACAAGTCAAAAGTTTTGCCGACTTCAATAAGGCTTACTACTCCATTAATCCGCTCTAAAGGCTCATCAACAGAAATCCCATAGGATTTAAATAAAGCCAGCCCTATAGCTAAATAGACCAAGAAAAATATTCTTACAGAATATCTTTCTAATATTTTGATTAACTTATCTTTGGTTAAAAGCATTTAACAATTTGGTACTTAAACATATAATTAGCTATTTCCATAACCAAGCAAGCTTTTGATATTTTGTGGTTAACAATTAACCTAAATTGTAGATTACTTCAATTCTTGAGATGAATATAAAACCTCTTTGCCTTTTAATTCCAGTCATTATTGGAATTACAACGTTTTATATCATTGGCGGATACCACTTAATAGATCCCAAGTTTGTTTTTTGGATTCGCTGGGGTGACCCAAATCAAGAATTTCTAGGTTGGGAATTTTTTAGGCAGGCACCATGGTCACTGCCTATTGGAAAAAATCCATATTTTGGAATGGAGGCCAGCACCTCTATTGTGTTCTCAGATTCAATTCCGCTTCTAGCAATATTTTTTAAAATTTTTAGATCTTATCTTACAGAGCCATTTCAGTACTTTGGTATCTGGTCTTTACTTTGCTTCATATTGCAAGGCTTAGTTGCATGGCTACTCATTGGCACATTCATAAAATCCCTAAAAAATAAAATATTAGCTACTTTTTTATTCAGTTTTCTGCCATTTTTTCTTTTTCGATTGGGCTACCAGAGCTATATGCTTGGTCATTTTTTAATCCTCTTAGCTATTTATCTCAATATTGAAAATCAACATAAGCGATATAAATACTTCTGGATAGCATTATTGTCCCTTTCTATTTCTATTAATTTTTATCTTTTTACTTGCGTATTTGCATTGTGGATCGCCAATACAGCAGACCGTACTCTAATATCCAAGATGCTAACACTCCATGAAGCAATCAAATATACATGTGTAAGCTTGAGCATATTGACCTTTATCGCGTGGCAACTAGGATACTTTTTGGCAAGCTCATCATCCATTACAACCAATATGTATGGGACTTCAGGCGCCAACTTTAATCTCATTGGCCTTATAGATCCCAGTGGTTGGTCTGGCTTATTCGAATGGCTATTTCCGAAATTAGGTGGTTATGGCAAAGAAAGTATTGAAACTTTCTACTTTGCAGGCATCGGAATTATCTTCTTACTCCCCTTTTCATTATTTTGCGTATTCAAAGAAAAGAAAAATATTTTTGAAAGAATTAAACGTTATCGTTTTCTCATTGTCACATTAATATTATTAACATGTTTTGCGATTACCAATAATATTCAGTTTGGTAGTTACCAGATTAGCATTCCAATACCAAGTATCTTTTTGAAAGCTGCTTCTAGCTTACGCTCTTCGGGAAGAATGTTTCTACCTGCAATGTACTGTCTGATTCTATTTGAAATATATGTGCTTAATCTTCATTTCAAAAAAAATACGCTTACTGCACTTCTATTCATTGCCTGTCTAATACAAGTCTATGACACTAAATCAGGATGGGTCAAATTAAAGAATGAATTTATTTACGCCGCCTCCTCCGAAAACTACAACGAGATAAATTCAGTATTTTCTGATCCATTCTGGGGGCTGGCAGCATCTAAATATAAGAATATTTTAGGAATCCTGGATAGGGCCCCGGAGGGATTTATTCCCTATGACTGGGATTCAATCGCTGGCTATGCGGCTAAGCACCACCTCAGAACAAATCTGGCTTACCTAGCTAGAATCGATGAGAGCAAGGTTAGTCTAATTCGGAATAAAGTGGATGAGCAAATTGCCACTCGCATACTGGATCCAAATTCACTGTATGTATTAAATAATAATAGGTTATTTTTAGCCCTCAGTAATTTGGATCCCAAAAGGGATTTATTTGCCCAAATTGATGGATTTAATGTACTAGCGCCAAACTGGAAATTGTTATACCCCCAAATTCATCAGAATGAATTGACGCAGATTATCCCAAAATTAAGAAAAGATTATGTCTTCAAGCCCACTAAATTTGGGAATGAAAATATTCCGCTGTTAATTTCTGAAGGGTGGTGCTCACCCGAGGAATGGGGTGTATGGTCATGTAATCAAAAAGTGAATTTGTTATTTAATGCAGACGAGTCCTTTATTCCGAGCAGAATAAATCTTTCTGTCCGCGCTTTCCTCCCTCCCAAAGTCCAACAACAAAGAATCTTAGTCCTAGTCAATGGAGAGAGTGCTGGCCAGTACACCCTGAATGAGTCCGCTAAAAGTAATATTCTGATACTCATCCCAGAGACTCTAAGGAAACCAGGGTTACTTAATATTGGGATTGCATTGCAGGATATGGCAAGGCCTATTGATACCATACCTAATAGCTCCGATAATCGATTAATTGGCATCGGTCTTGAATCTGTGAGCTGGAATTAATATTTCTTTATTCATGCCAATGAAAAAAATTATTCCTCCCATAGCTTTCATTTTTTGTGGACTTACCATTATTGCGTACACACTAACTGTGGGTAGTTGGGACTTTAATAAACAATTTCTTCTATCAGATGTGTTCTTTAATATGTGGGAACATTTTAAGGATGGCAATCTTTATGTTGATGAAAATATCATTGGCAGGGAAGGCTTCTTAATAAATGGGAAAACTACTGCATACTTCTTGCCTTTTCCAGCGCTAGTAAGAGGGGTATTATCATTTTTTAATGGCGGAAGATCTGCAATATTTTCAATGTTGATTGCAAGTGCCATCTACTTAACAGCATCCTGGCTAATTTTTAAAAAACTCTTAGAGCTGAGCCCTATATCCAATCGAATTACAAAGTATTTTTCCAAGTTATTTTTTATTCTTCTTGTTTGTGCTCCTCCAACTCTTGGATTAATGACTTATCCAGATGTTTTTACTGAAGCAATAACATGGGGATATGCAATATTTTTACTATGTACCTATTTCAGTATTACAGCAGTCTCTGGAAAAGATAGGGAACTAAATCTCATGATTCTTAGCACCCTTGCAGGCTTATCACTGTTTACTAGACCGCCCTATTTAGTAGCCAGTAGTATTCTTTTAATCTTGACGCTAGTCATCTTTCGATTACCTAGCCCGGAAAACTGCACCAATAGATCTATTAGTAAAAGCTTCGCTTTTCCTATTATTATTTTTAGCGTCTTTCTTATTCTCTTGGGCTACTTTAATTACCTTAAGTGGGGGCGTCCATTTGAATTCTATCCACTTGAGTACTATTTGATGTACTCAAAAGAAGATTATGCGAATCTTCTCAAAATAGGCACAACAAAAATAAATCGTATACCGGAATCTTTTGCATACTATTTCTTACCGTGGATAGATAATTTTTCAAAAGGTATTCCGTGGCTCAAAACAGGAAGCCATCATTGCTTTGAGGGGCTTGGCTCACCAGTCAATTATCGAGAGCCAACCTACCCCATCACTCTGATGATGCCTTGGTATGTTCTGTCTGGGATCTTGGGGATATGGGCACTCATCTCATCACTCAGGCCTGTAATGAGGGGAAGTAATCAGCTTGCCCTAGCTCTTATCCCATCAGCAATAGCGACATGCTTACCAATAGCAGCAATATTGTCTTTACATGCTAATGCCTGGAGATATGCCGGCGAATTTATTCCATTCATCACTATTTTTGCAATACTTGGCTGGATATATTTACTCAAAAAACTTGACAACTATCTCTTAAAAAAGAGTACGGCGCATCGAAATCATGACCTACTGATTTATGTATTAGGCACAAGCATATTTTTAATAGTCATTATCAGTACAGTTTACTTCGCATTTGCTGCAGTTCTTAGAAAAGATAGCTTCCTCAGTCTTTGGGACATTAATTCTGCGTACGTTTCGCAATCTTCCCCAATCAAGTCAAGGCGCAACATTGTTTTCAATCAATCACTAGAGGAGCGCTATGGTATGCCACTTCTAATCCATGGTTGGAGTGAGCCAGAAAAAACTTATACGTGGTCTGAAGGCGATAAGTCAGTACTTCGATTTCCAATGCCAAGTGCTTATAAGTTATCAATGCTAAACATTCATGTTAAGGCCCTTATCTCCGAAGGTCATCCGGCTCAACGGATTGATGTTTATATCAATGGTAGATTTTTTACTAGAAAAATGATCAATACCCCAACTGATGTTATTGAAATTTCAATACCGCCATATTTAAATCAGAGCCTATCGAGTATAGAAAAAATTACCAATACCCCAATCAAGCCAAATATTCTTGAGATAGAGCTGAGATATCTTGATGCGACTACCCCTAGAGAAATTGGACTTGGTAGCGATGGTCGAAAGCTTGCAATAGCGATTGAATCAGCAACCTTTCGCTAATTTAAAAACGCTTAAGATTCGAACTCTGCATTACAGGTAAGACAATGGGTGCATTTGGATCCATTGCTCGAAATTAACTTGTATAAATATACTCCCGAACAATCTGGACAAAAACCATCCTCGATTCGGGCTTTACCAATATAAATAAATGGAAAAATTCGCACAAGATTTAGCGCGAGAAGCTTCTTCATACCCCTAAAGATTTCAAGTCTTGGTATCTTAGAGTCACCAGAGCTTCTATCATAGAAATGAATAGGTACTTCTGCAAATTGCAAACCAGAGCAATGTAACTGGGTGGCAACCTCAAGAAAAAATGAATACCCACGGTTTTTCATCCAATGCATATTGAGATTTTTTAATTTGGCTACTCTAAAAGCTCTAAATGAGGTTGTGAATTCATGAATGGGAATTCCCGTTGTGATGCGTGTAAGCCAGTTTCCTCCAACACTCAATAACTTGCGGTATCCACCATAATCACAACTACCACCCTTCATATAGCGGGATCCGATAACAAAATCACATGCGCCTTGATTTTGATCGCTTAGGCGCTCAATCAGACGAGGTATATCAAATGGACTATGCGAACGATCGGCATCCATGGTGACTAACACATCGTATTCATTTTTAATAGCGTAAATAATTGCTAGGGAATGGGCTGTTCCTAAGCCTTTTTTTCTTCCGCGATGGATGACAGATAAATTTGGATAACTTAATTTCAGTTGATCAAGCTTCTGACCGGTTCCGTCAGGAGAATCATCATCAACAATTAATATATCTGCCAGCGGAGCTGCTTGAGATATCTCATCTACAAGAGGCTCGACATTATTAATTTCGTTATAGGTTGCAGTGAAGACTAATGTTTTGGGCTGATCACTTCTTAGACAGTTCATCACTAGTTTACCTAAATATAAGGAGTAGCATACAGCATCTAATTATTTTTTAACCTTGACATATATAGAGTTTATCACCTCACCATCAGCTTTGATGTCTTGTATTTTCTTATAATCCCCTTGGGCCTCATAGTCCCGAAAATTGAATCGATAGTTATTGATTACATACTGAGCCTTATCAACATTATCAACTACGATTATGCGATTCCTGTCATTCTCAGGCAATGATTTAAGAGCCAAATCTAGAGGTGGGACTGTTTCACTCGCAACGTAAATTTGACCGCCAGAATCAATACTCGCTAGATATTCAAGTGCCTGTCGATTTGAGAGCCCCCAGTAATCTACCTCAAAATTTTTAATCAAGTCCTGGCCAGCCAAGATATTGAAGTAGACATTCTGAAATGGATGTGCAACATACATCCAGTATCCAGTAATTATTAATGAATAGACTCCTATCAGCAATACTAACAATCTAGCAGCCAAATAATTTTTTATTGCACTGAAATTTAAAAGGTCGACTAATCCCTTTGTTGCCAATATCAACATTGCAGGATAAATAAAATAGAGCTGCCTCCAACCATCATACAAGACAGAATTTAAGATGATTACCACCGCAATAGGGATGAATATCAAAGCAAGATAAATTAGATCCTGTAGATTTTCACTCGACTTTAGGGAGTGACGTCCAGCCTTTAATATAGAAGCTACAAAGTTAAATGTCCCAAGGGAAAATAATGCGGTAATAAAAAGCGGCGTAGTAAGCAAAATGTAAGCTGGGATATAGTACCAAGGTAACGCTCTAGTTTGATGTATGGCTCCCATAAAAAATACATCTTCTGGACCTCTTGAAAATAGAGACATATTCCTAAATCCTTCAATTATGTGTCCAGCCGGATTCTCCCAAAGCCATGGCCAAAGCACCACGGTCAAAGATGCCATGATTAAAATATATGCAAAAGTTATCCCCGAATATCTTCTGAAGTTTTGCCCATGATCTTGATACAGCTTCAGCAAAATACAAGCAAGTGTAATTAAAACCATGAGTACGCCCATGATTCGGACATTGATAGCCAAAGCCGTTGCTATGGCATGCGCGAGTGCCCACCTATAACTGGGATGCAATATTAATTTAAATAGGGTAAATGTAGCTATACAAAAGAAGGTTAGAAATACTAGGTCCTTGCTGTTATAAAAAGATTCGGCAAAAAAACGAGGGGAGAGAAGAAAAAAGGTGACAGGAATAAGTCCCATTTTCCAACTGCTAAACCTCAATTCTCCAAGTCTATATATGCCATAGATCCCCAACACGCTAATCAAGAATACGAGTAAATGTCTTAATTTATAAACGTCCTTTTCGTCGGTAATATGCAATAGACGCTCCAACATGGCTGCGGGCATATTAAAAAGAACTGGATAGTCTCTATCTTTATAACTTGCAAGATTTAAATGGCTAAATGCGACCAGAGATTCACTCTTTTGAATTGATTGAACCTTAAATATTTTGCCAACATAATTCAAGCTAACTATTCCATTAACTCGCTCGATTTCCTCGTCGGATGGAATCCCATAATCAGAATATATTTTGCAGCCAAAAAAGAGAATCGTTGCAAATACTGCTGCAACACAAAATAATTGGATTAGTTTATTTCTAGCGCTCACTGCAATAACTTCACTAAAGATTTTTTAGCTAGAAATTCAGAGGCAATTGGTGACAGATGATTGGTATCGGGGCTGGTGAGTCCATATTCGGGAAATTCCCCCAAATAAACCATACATCCATTATCGTTGCAGAAATGCTCATAAATATCAAAGAACATTACATTTTCCTTATTGGAAAAATTATTTTTTTGGCTGAGATTTTTTTTGTAAGCCTCTTGATTTAAGCCAAGCCATGAATATCGAGGAATATTTGCATCCATTTTCCGCTTCACAATCTTGGGAAGATCGGCATACCATTCTGGAGACTTACCATAAAAGATAATTTTTTTCACGCCTAATTTTTTCAAAGCATTAGTTAAGTCTTGAATCTGAGAGTCACTCCAATGATTACGCTGACCAAGCATTACAACCTTAGGCATTGTGGTTTCTATTGCCTTCAGAGCGAAATTATTCGCGCTCGCACACCGATCTTGCACATCGCGAGGACTGGAAACTAACCTGGGGCCACAATCAGCACGAGCAACTTGTAGCAGCTGCCAATTTTGAGGCAAATTCTTGGATAAACCATAATGCAACATCTCAGCATGTGAATCGCCCCACAAAAAAACCGTATTTTGGATGTCAGGATTAAATGCGAAACACTCAGAGGGCGGTAGAGATTGTCTTTCTAGTCCGCGCTCATTAGGCTCGTAGATGAAATTGTAAAAATCGCATTTTTTTGTATAACGATCAGATTCAGCCTGCATTTCTAGAAAACGGTTTTTGGCATGCTGTAGTTTTTCACTATCTTCCAGGGATAAATTTTTTGATGACTGAAATCGCATCGGCATACCATCACAAAGATAGGTAGTCAAGCCTGCAGAAAATATTAGAGTCATCGCAGCAATCAATGCGAAAGTGTAAGCTGACTTTGAATGCCCAAATCGAAGAGGTCGCTCTACGAATCTATACGTAAAAAATGCCAAAATAAATGAGAGTAATACCGCTAAAGTAGATTCAATTCTTTGTGGATATCCACTAACGCCAATATTTAAAAATGATAATATGGGCCAATGCCAGAGGTATAGAGGATAACTTATTAATCCAATCCAAACCAAGGGTTTTGCTGACAAAACGTAGCGATTGACTAAGCAACCTGGAGATGCAGAAATAATAAAAAATGTGCCAAGAGTTGGCAATAAAGCCCAAAACCCTGGAAATGCCACTTGTTTATTAATTTCAAAAAGAGCAATCAGAAGCAAGACCAACCCCAAGAAAGATCGCAATTCTCCAAAATAATGTTTCTTACCAGCCCAACTCTGTATATATTGCCAACCAGGAAATTGCAACTCAACTTCGGCAATGCAGGCAAGAAAAGCGCCAACAAGCAACTCCCAAAAACGAGTGACTGGCGAGAAAAATACACCAATGGGGTCTGAGCCAATAAGGTAAATATTCAGCGCAAATGAGCCGATCCCTATTGATGAAACGACTACGAAAGCATTCCATCTTCTTTTCCAGCCAAAATACAGGAGCATCGGCCAAATTAGATAAAACTGTTCCTCGATTCCAAGGGACCAAAGATGCAGTAATGGCTTTGTTTCTGCTGCGGCGTCAAAATACCCGCTTTCACTCCACAGAACTAAATTTGAAAAAAATGATGCCCCGGATAGGATGTGCTTTCCAAGGCTTTGCAACTCATCTGGAAACAAAAAGAGCCATCCAACAATAAACGTTGCGCTCAAAACTAGGCAGAGGGCTGGAAAAATCCTGCGGATTCGCCGGATATAAAAATCCTTAAAGGAAAAGGCGCCTCCCTTCAGGTCTTGCAAAATAATGGTTGATATTAGATACCCCGAAATTACGAAAAAAATGTCTACGCCAATAAATCCACCTTTAAATACATCAGGAAAGGCGTGATATGCCACAACCGACAAGACAGCAATCGCCCTTAGCCCATCGATATCGGACCTATATTTTATTGAATAAGGTGTACCACTCAATTAGATGACCTGTAGTCTCTTCATGCCAACTTGCTTGTAAATCAATTAAACACAACTTTTATCAATTCCCCCTATTTTTCCTAGATATAGAGAAAATTACCGTTTCTGATGATATTTTACCTGTGCAGACTATAAATAGCCTTAAGCCCCAAGATATCATTGAGGTGTCAATGCCCCAGTAAATATTGAGATAATCTATGCGTATGAATACAAACTCCAGCCATTTTAAAGTTCTGCTATCAACATTTGCGGCAATTTTCCTGCTTTGTTTGTATTTTTGGATTTCAAATAGAGTGGCTGAATCCACTCTTGCGCCAAGATATGAGGTAAGCCCACCTGAAGGCATTGATTTTTCAAAAAAAGGTTACCCTAAATTTTTGAAAGCTGTGCACGGTGTTTCTGCCTGGGAAGACTGGGGACGCTGGTCAGATGCAAATGAAAGTGAATTCCCAAACGCCGTAGATATCGTATTTAAAAATGCACTTCCCAAAAAATTTCAAATTGAATTGTCATCAAAGGCATTTGGCCCTAATATCAATAAACCAGTGGAAGTTATCGTAGATAAGAGGTCCTACTTTTTTACCCTTACTGGTCCCGATACCAATATAAGCATCATTAAGATTGCTGAAAATAAGGGTGATGACACTATACGCCTCATTGTTCCAGCACCCACCTCTCCAAAACAAATCAATAACCAATCCGATGACACTAGGAAACTAGGGATTGGCCTAGTCAAACTCAAAATACTTGAGAACTAAATAGCCGCTTGATTGAAGCCTATTTAAAGACTGCTGACTCCAGACCAATAGCTAAAGACCGCCGGTCCTCACTTTGAGAAATGGTAGACGGCTTAATAGGCTTCTGATATTTAAAATGAAGGCTTATCGTTTGTTTCTTGCGCTGACTATCACTTAGCTTCAAAACAAATAAATTACCTTCAGTCTTATCAAAATAATGTACGCCCTCACTTTTGTTATCGACAAACACTTCAACTGGCTGCAGCTTATGCTTTGCAGTGACCATAGCTCTAAACGTTAATTCTAAAGATATTGCATTTGATGGAATTGTCAAAATCATCCTTGAATCATTTCCATCCGACCAAGCACCCCATGATTCTGGATCGGACCAACCCCATATTAAAAATTGCGTCCAGATTGAATCCGCCTGAAATACTATTTTTGTTTCAAGATCTGGAAAATCTCGAATTTTAGGCACCTCATTATTTTGACTTAGCGCATTTTTGCATCCATATCTGGGCCAATTAGGAAGTAATACGTTATAACCATCGACATTTATCAACTTCGCATTAGGGACAATCCCCGACAAGGCAACGGGAAGTGCCTGATTTTCAATAATATAAACTGAGTCCATCTCGTACTCTCCATCGTATAAGGAATCCATAACTTTACGAGTAGATTTCACTAACTTATCTTGATCTGTTCTTGCCAGATACACCGCATTTGTCGACATCTTATTTTCAGCGGCAAAGACTGAAAAGGCCACCCAGTCTTTTGAAGAATACCTTGGAGGTGCTATGATAATTTTTTTATAATTCTTGGCGACACAATCCCAAAAAACATCATCTTGAACTGTAGGTGAGTAAATTTTTTGACTTTCTATTCGAGCTAAATTAGCACGCCTTGGGAGCCAAGCATGGCTAGTATCAATGATCTGCAAGATTAGGCCAATTGATAGTATCAAAATACATAATTTTCTGGGCAAGGTATACATCAGCACAGCAAGCGCACAAAAAATAATTACGTAATATATTGGCCAAAACATTCTGCCGGATGACCTAATAATATTCAAACCATTCAAAACTGAATTCGGAATGTCAAAATGATAATTTTTACCACCCACCCCTACATTATTAGAAAGGGCAATTAAAAATAATACAAAAAGGGTAAGGATTAAGAATTTATATTTTTTTATACTTGGAAGAATAGTCTCGCTATTCTTACTGATTTGAATGAGCGCAAAAAGGAATATCAAAATACCGCCAAGCCCAAGGTAATTGAAGCCTTCACCTGGGTAATTCATTACATGATTACTTGGAATCAAATATGACCAGTCGCCAGGGTGAAATAATGAAAGTAAATTCATTCGATGTAAACCAAAGCCACTACTTGAGATAGCGCTATGGCCGATTGAAAAGTATCCGCATTGCCAGATGACAAATAGCAAAGGAAGTACAACTAGTATCACTTCAATGAATATCGCCCAGCAGCTCTTAATAAATCTCTGTTGGGAGCTCGAATTCACTACTCCTCTACAAACCCGTTCACCATAAAAGTCAAACAAGCTTGATGTCCACAATGCCAATACCATAACAAGCAAGTAAAAATGAATTAAAGCAGTTAATGCAATTAGGGCTGCCCATAACAATTCACGATGTTTGCTTTGTTTGCTTACGCACAAATAAATCGCCACTAAGACTACAAAGTGGCTTGCTAGTGCAGTGTGGTAGCCCATGCGCCATAACATTGGTGGGGCTATGACAAAAAATGTAGAGCCCAAAACCTGGAACACATAGTCCTTTCTTACCAAGCCGACCAATAAAAATCCCGCATAAGATTGAAAAATAAAACATATCAAAGTCCATATGCCTAAATACTGAAAGGTTTCAGGTAAGAGAAATGATATTGATTTAAAGATAAATGCTAAAAGCGGAATTGAATCTGTGAACGCAATTGATGAAGAAAGATCCAGACCGTAATTTGGATTCATTCCAACTGGAGATGTCCAGGCACCTTCGCGAAAAAATGCCCATCCAATATAGTGCTGAATGGGGTCAACCCCAATAAGCCATGCCAAATTTTGAGGGTCTAGGGTCTTTGGCCCCATGACAACGATGAAAGCAATTGAACCCAATATAAATGGGACAAATAACTTTACGTATGATAATTTTCGATTAATTTTCAAGCCAAAGTGAAGTTGTGGGCCCGATTCAAGGGCTTCATTTCAAATGCCTCGCTAGCTCTTCGCCAAATGCAGTTCCATAAACCTCATTTCCCCTGACATTCAAATGAGCACCATCAATGTAGGAAATCATATCGCCACCATATCTACGAATCCGCTCAATACTTGCTGAAGGTCCACTTAATGGCACAAAGCCTGCTTCGATTGCCATCTCTCTCCAGCGGACATTTAACCCTTTACCCTCATTGTTACAGTTAACCATAAAAGCAGGAATATCTCCAACAGCTCTTCGCATTTCAGCCAACAATCGCCCAGTAATAAGTATCGACTCCGACTCTAACTCGACTTTTAATTGAGAATCAATAGGTGCGCCCCAGCCAAGACCAAATTTGTTCTTGTAATAATAAGACTGACCTATCTGAACTCCTACATCCAAAAAATTTAATACTCTAGACTGCCCTATAACCGGAAGCCTCCACAATGGTGCAGCCCATTCGGTTGAAAAAGTAATATCCCCCGAAGAACTCACATAAGGACGACGAAATTTTTGCGACCTTGTGATTGTGTAGGCCTCTAAATTTTTACTATTATTTGCAAAATCATTGTCACAAAATTGCAGCACAAAAATATCTGGACGTATTTTCTGAATGATATTTCTGACTAATACCAACTCTTGATATGTTCCCCAGCCTCCACCGCCACCCGCTACTACAAAAATGGATCCTGGAGAATTTTTTAAGTCAGCCAACTTTTTTGCACCCACCGCCCACCACATTTGTTGGTTACTTGCGTAAGGTTCCATCGTATAGGAATCCCCCACAACGAACATTTTTTGGGTAGCTCGACCTGGATCGCCATAAACTCTCAGCCCTAAATCATTCGTTACAAAATCTACGGAATAAGAAGTCTTATCAATATTCTTTTGTATATATGTATGTTTGAAATTAGGCTTTATGGACCAGCCCACTATTGGATCTAACTTATAAATAGAGGGGTTTTGTAAATTTACCCATAATTCAATAATGCCTATGCCGGCCAACAAAATAAGTACGCTAATAGCAGCTAATTTTAATGTTTTCAATTTATCCGCGCTTTTTATTGGCCGTCAAAGTAATGGTAAATAAAATAGAATCATTTACTATTGATATTTATACCAATATTACAAGAAACTGATTAATGGCCCTCAACACACCCGTCGTCTTTGTCGCCTTTAATCGTCCACGCCATACCGCCAAGACTTTCGAGGTTATTCGTGCGCAGCAACCCAAAACGCTACTTATCATCTCTGATGGTCCTCGCGAGAATCATCCAACTGATGCACAAAACTGCGCTGCCGTCCGTAAAATTTTGGAGGGTATAGACTGGTCATGTTCAGTTCTGCGCAATTATTCAGACGTAAACTTAGGTTGTAAAAATCGCCTCAATACAGGGCTGAATTGGGTTTTTGAAACTGTTGAAGAAGCCATTATTCTGGAAGATGATTGTCTGCCCAATGAGGACTTCTTTGTTTTTTGCGAATCCATGCTGGAAAAATATCGTCATGATAATCGCATCATGAGTATCACTGGCAATAATTTCCAAGATGGCAAGCTTCGTGGTGATGCAGCTTATTATTTTTCTAAATATAATCATATTTGGGGTTGGGCAACTTGGCGTAGATCATGGCAAAAGAATGATCAAACCCTCAGCTTTTGGCCAGAATGGAAAAATTCCCAAGACTGGCAATCACATACGCCCTACCCTGCAGAACGGCGCCATTGGACCAATATCTTCGACCAAATGTATCGCAATGAGATTGACACTTGGGATCATCCTTGGACTTGCAATATTTGGCATCAAGGCGGCCTAGTAGTAACACCCAACGCCAACCTAGTAACTAATATAGGGTTTGGTCCAGAGGGAACCCATACACTGGCCAAAGTAGATCAGGACGGTCTCCCAACTAAGTCATTAGGCCAGATTACTCACCCGACAACAGTTCATCAAGATATTATTGCAGATCGCTATATTTTTGATCATCTATTAGGTGGCTTAAATTACCAATGGCACTGGTGGGTATTGCGTCTGCCTAAACGGATTTACCGGAAAATTCGCCACCTACTTGGCTTTTAAAATACTCCTATGACATCATCAGCACCTGTCGTAGTTATACCCTTCTATCAGACCAGCTTAAGTAAAAGCGAATTATTTTCTTTCGCTCACAATACTAAGCTTCTTGCGAAATTTCGTATTGTTGCTGTGTGCCCTCATTCCATTGAGAAGCCACTAAAAAAAATACTTTTGAATCTTTATCCTAGTATTGAATTTGAACTATTTGATGAAACTTACTTTGGGAGTATTTCGGGGTATAACCGCCTACTAAAATCGATAGATTTTTATGGGCGCTTTGCTTGTCATGAGTATTTACTGCTCGTACAAACCGATGCACTTGTTCTAGCTGATGAACTTGAAAAATGGTGTGCTACCCAATACTCTTATATTGGAGCACCATGGTTTGAGGGCTTTACTCAACCCGCCGAACCACTGAGGCTCATAGGTGTTGGTAATGGTGGGTTCTCCCTGCGGCGAGTACAAGACTTTATTGATTGCCTGACCAGTAACCGCTACTTACCCAATTTATTAGCAAAATTACCGACTAGTATTTTAGATTTATCTGGCTACCTACGTTTTATAAAACACCACTACCTTTTTGCCTGGAGCAAAGGTATCTTGCAAACTCGAATTAATGAAGATGTATTTTGGGGTTTGCTGATACCCAATCGTTATCCTAAATTTAGGGTTGCTCCAATTGAGAAGGCTTATAGTTTTGCTTTTGATGCAGAGCCGCAATATCTATTTAAGCTCAATCACAATAAGCTTCCTTTTGGTTGCCACGCGTGGGAAAGATACGATCGAGATTTCTGGGTTGAGAAATTAAAATCCCTCGGGTGCGAGATACCCAAACTAGATTAAAAACTAATCGATATATTTATCATTATTTGCACCGGGTAGTTTTACTACTACAGTGACAGTATCCTCTAGAACCTCGAATGCAGTTGAGGTGCCAGGCTTAATGACAATAATGTCGCCCGTTTCATATATTTCGCCGCACATCTTTACTTTGCCGCTTTGTATCACAGTAATTTCAGTAGCAATTTTATGATGATGCTCTGGTTCGGCATCGCCCTTGGTGTAAACCTTGATACCCACTTCGCAGTCATTTGTTCGATATGCAGTAGGCTCAAAATTTCCTACAAACCACCCTTTAAACATATCTTGCAAATTGCCAATTTTCACAGCATTTTCTCCAAAACGGCTTGAAATTGAGCAATTTGCTGCTGGGACTTAAAAGGCTTATAGAGTGATTGATCAATCTTGTAAACACCAATTTTTTGATGCTTCAAAATCAACTCATTAAATACTGGGCACACAAAGAATGGCTTATCTAAAAGAGCTTGTTTGCGAATAGATCTCATAGCGGCTTCAACAAAGCTACTGCCATGTCGATACCAATAAAAGCCAACGGTTGCATTACGACTAATCGGGTTCTTTTCAGCCGCCTCAATGACTAAATCATTCTCATCCAGGCGAACATAGGAATAACGTGGGTGTACAGAGTCAAATGAAATCACGCCGGCATCAAACCCAGAGTCATTGAAGAACTTTAGAGGGGCTTCATAGTCGATATCCAGCAACTCGTCACCGTTCAAAATCAGCAGCGGCTCATCTGTATTAATCTGCTCTACAGCCATTAAAGCCGTGCAAGCAGCGCCAGCAGTAGGTGCGCTGACTGAATATACTTTGGCCGAAGGAGATACCTGGGTCACTACTCGATCCAAATGATAACGAGCGATGTCATCTGCACTAAGCATCACACCGAAGTTGACATTCAGCCCCCGCCATTTTTCCAGCAGAATTTGAATTAATGGCTTGCCGTTAAATTCAGAGAGGGAAACAGGATAGGCATCGCCACTTGAGCCGGCAGATCCAGCTGACAAAATAATCACATTCATGCTGATTTCTCCACTTCAGAAATCCGTTCCCGGATGGCTTGATAGCTTACATCCTCAATTCTAGAAACAGCTAGTACATGTGTTCCAGCTGCCTGAGCGGCGGCTATTCCATGTTGATTGTCCTCTACCACCAAACATTCACCTGGTTTAACTTTTAACAGTTCAGCTGCCTTTAAATAAATATCGGGTGCTGGCTTCGGCTTTGTGACATCCTGGTTGGATAATTTGATATCTAACCATGGGGCCAAGTGAGATTTATCCATCATCAACTCAACAGAATCCTTGACACTATTGGATGCAACCCCCAATAAATAGCCTTCAGACTTCAATCTAGACAAAGCATATTCATGTGCAAATACAGGACAGCATTTCGTATTGGCTATTTGCAATGTATAAATTTGCTTCATTTCATTGATGAAGTCATGCAAACCAACTGGAAGACTCTTTTCTAAAGAGAGCATCTCCAACTTTTTACGAGTTGGCAAGCCATCGTAAGCTAACAAGTGATCTTGGCGAGAAATGGAAAAGCCAAATAGGGCCAATGCCTTATTCAGGGCCTCATAATGCCATTCCTTGGCATCAATCAATACCCCATCCATATCAAATACAACGGCTTTAATTTTTGTCATACTTTCCTAGCTACAAAATCTCTTGAGAGCCTCTTCAGGCAAGTCGGTACATAGGGTCAGTTTATCGGATTTAGGTAGAGAATCCAAAAGAGCCCATTGACCTTGAGGGTCACGCCCATGTAGCTCATCTGAAACTAATAGCACCTCAAAACCCTGATCGAGCAAACCCTCAATGTAGCCCTGGGGATACCAAATGCCCCCAAAAGCATCCAACCAGATCGTTTTAACCTGGGACGCTAAAGAATCAACCCATGGCTCATATTCGCTTAAACGTACCGCTGTGGGGAGGCCTTTTCGCAAATATTGCTGCATATCTGGCACAGACATATCAAAAAAAACGTAGTGCTGATGCCCATATTGCTCCAAGATCTGACTTGCGGCGTTAGCAAGACCATCCGACTTGACATTCAGCGCCAAAAAAGCAGCCCTCGGAGTCATTTCAAGAAATTGCTTAAATGTTAAAGGACATCCAACAGGTGGATCATGACTGATAACCAACTCTCCATTGAGATCCCGGATATCGGTTTCTGTACCCAAACCTAAGGCAAAGCCTCGCTCAAATGCTTCAATACTATTCTTCTCTTCAGGACTCTTCCAGTAGCCACGGTGACAAATAATTTTCATAGGCACCAATTAGGAGCTTGAGGATTGTTCTTGAAAATTTCCAAATCCGCTGGTGTACCCAAGCCATGCATGCCGTTGCCAGCATCATCTCCAATATTCCAGACGCTAATGTAAAGACCGCGTTCAATGAGCTGGTTATAAACCGGTGCAACATAGAACTCACCATTTGAACGAAGATCTTTGGCAATCATCTCTTGCGCGCCTCGAACGAACTCTTTGCCATGCTTGAAGTTATAAATACCAACAGTGGCCTCCGAAGAGATCGGCTCCTTTTCAACAACATGAGTGACTTTCCCATTTGGGTCTACAGCGGCAAAAGACCATTTTGGATCCGTTGCAGTCATGGTCATAATGAGCCCATCCAAATGACGGTTTTGAATTTGATCGAGATAAGAATTGATATCAGCATCAACATATTGATCGCTATTTGCAATCATTAGCGCATCATCATTATCAATAAAATCTTTAGCAGCCAATACAGTGCAAGCAGCCCCATCAGTTATGCCATCGAGCTGCACCAAGATGCACCCAGGGGCATAGATAGAAAGCTTTTCTTCAAGACCGTATTCAACCACGTGAGATCGCTGGCAAATAAAAATAAAACGGTGCTCTAAAGCAGGCGCAAGATTATTAACAACCAACTGAATCATTGGTTTACCAAAGATCGGAATCAGTGGCTTGGGATCTTTAAAGCCAGCTTTTGCAAATCTAGAACCGGCACCTGCCATTGGAATAACGATATTCAACATAATTAACCGATAGCAAACTTATATTCAGATCGAAAGATCACATTATCAAGATCCATCTTCTGCACTGTCAATCCATTTTCTCGCAGATGATGTTTGAGCATAATCTCAGGATGTAATGGGAGATTCCGAAAGAAATAACGGCTGCTTTGGTGGTACTCCAACACCTTTTGATATAAGCCCAGATAGGAACTGATTCCATGGGCATCTGATATTGCAAATTGATCATTTACCCCATTTCGCCAATGCCCACTGCTAGGAACTAATACTGTATTTTGTTGTCGTACCATTTTTAGGCATTCTGAAATATTAATGGCATCAGTTAATGCAACATCAGGCCTAGTGTGAATAAATAGATCAAACAGCTCATCCTTTAGCAACCGCTCTTGCTGTAAATGCTCTAATAACAACTGACGCCCCCATAGCATCGATAGAAAATTTGCAGGATTAGTTTCAGCATGTTTACGATTTGTAACCGCACCAGAAAAATCTCTTGGCTCTGATTGCCAGATCACAAGGTTTGGAAACCGGGAACTCAAGGCTACCTCCAGATCAGAACCAATAGGAGTCCAAAAATGGCTAAAAAGGTAGATCTCAGATTCCGTTTCTGCCCCAAGTTGACGGCGAAGTAGGTCAAGGCCTGTGAAAAAGACCCGCGGCATTCCGGACATGAGCAAACAAATGCGAACTTTATTCATAATCGCTTTTGCATAAGCAGTAAACTTAAACGAGCCTTTATCTTATTATTTGCTGAAATGATAACCGAATCATTACATTCCGAACTCAATGTTTTACGCCTCATGATCATCAGAAAACCCTGTTATGCCTAAAGAGTCTAAATGGCTACCCATCTGGTTTGTTTTAGCAGGAGTAATGCTATTTAGCTTTTTTCCTAAAACACCAAATTGGTTTTGGATGGCTCAATACAGCGCGCCCGATTTTTCTCTGATTGGCACAGGTCTTCCCATTTTTAGACCACTGATTCCCTTAGAGACAATTGAATGGCAAATACATCATTCAAACTGGCTATCTGATAATTTTTTGTATGGGGTACTTAGCGGCTTCAGTATTTATTTTCTCTTCTTAAACTGTAACAGAAAGTGGACTATTTTCTTTTTAACTAGTGGGCCGTTACTCATCTCCATTTGGTACGCAAGTCATGGAGGCCCCATATATGATATTGCTGCAATATTAGGTGTCATCGGCGCACTCACCATCATTCAATCTCTAGACAAGCAAACTCCTACCAAGAGACTCATACTACTGGGTATATTCCTCAGTATTACTGACTTATCGAGACCCTTTGGGTTAACTTTGTGCCTACTGATGCTAGGCTTTATCTTCATTAAGTACCGCAATATGTTGTTTATCCCCCTCATTACACTCATTTTTATTGCGGCACCTTTTCATACCAACCAACTGGCCCGTTTTCAAACACTCGCCTTAAGCACCTATGGCGGCAATAATCTGATGGAAGCATTTAATACGGTCATATCTCCGGATCGAGATTGTTATTTTTTTGAAGCAACGAAGAGCTTAGACAGCCTCGAGGCTGCAAAATGTGCTGCCATTAACCAAAAGAAAATTTCTAAAGAATTATTGAAGAATCCTACACTCATTTTTACCGCAATAAATCCCGAGAGAATCACCAAAACCCTCTTTCCTCAGCCTATATGGCATGCAAGTAACTTAGATATTAATAGTCAAGTGCATATCGGGGTGCGTTATGCTTTCAACGCATTGTTAGGAGTGCTTTATGGGCTTGCCATATTCGCACTAATGATATCGAAGGATAGGACATATAAGATACTGCTATTACTTTCATTTTGCTATGTAGTTTTTACCATTTTGATAGCTAGCTGGCTCTCGGAAGTGATACGAACTTTCTTGCCTGCCCTTGCAATAGTGACACTGCTAGCGCAAACCAGATACAGGTCTTACGCTGATTAGCGGTCAATCAAAGTTTTAGTTTTTTAAAGATTGGCTCTGGAATATGCTGGATGATCAACATGATCCATGCCCAAAACCACGGGGTATAAAGTGTGTTCTTTTTCTTGGTAATGGCATTATCAATATCTTTTGCAACCTGATCGGGGCTAGCCCACAGAAATCCTTTTTTAAACTCACTTGTCATTGGCGTATCCACAAAACCGGGCTTAATCAACAATACATGCACATTTTCTTTACTCAATCGTTGACGTAAGCCCTGAGTAAATGCTGCTAAGCCAGCTTTAGCGGCACCATAAAAGTAATTAGAGGATCGGCCACGATCACCCGCAACTGATCCTATGACTGCAATTGCCCCCTGTTTTTGAGCACTCATGCGAGATGCAACTAAAGTTAAAAAGGAAACTGCCGTTGAAAAGTTGAGCGTAAGTTCTTCAACCGCATATTGATTATTTTGCTCGCCTCGCGCCTGATCTGTTAGCGAACCATGTGCAAGCAACGCAATATCCAAATTACCCAATGATTCACAGGCGCGACTGATCGCTCCTTGATGCTCAGCGATACTCAAAAAATCAACCACACCAATCTCTGCTTTACTGGCCCCTCTTACAAGAAGATCTTGAGCTAAACGCTCTAATTTTGCGCGATCACGCCCAACCAAGAAAAATGCAGCTTGCTGTTTAGCCCAAATGCGAGCTGTTGCTTGAGCAATTGCAGAACTTGCCCCGATAATGAGTATGTTTTTCAAGCTAATCCTAATCTTCTAGACTGACTAGAGGCAAATTTACCAAGTGCATGATACTTATTTCGAATCTCTTCAAACTCCATCCAGCGAGGATACCCTTTTTTGAAGGTTTCTTGACTCATTAAGGCATCTTTAGCCAAATACATTCTTCCACCATAGCCAACAACCAAAGGGTCTAGGGTTTTGATTAAGTCAAAAGTAGATTGCTCAGCCTTAAAATCTAAAGCCAGCGTGTATCCTTCAAGCGGAAAAGAAAGATGATTACTATTTTGAGGGCCAAAGCCTTTCAAGACTGCCAAAAAAGAACCCTTTCCAGCATTGGAGATTCTTTCCAAGATATCACGCATCCCCTTATACCCAGATGCTTTTGGTAAAACAAACTGGTACTGAACAAATCCCCGCTTTCCATATAAACGGTTCCAATTACGCAAACCATCTAAGGGGTAAAAATAATTCATATAAGAGACTTCACTTTGATGAATGGCATTTTTAGCACGCGCATAATACAAAGCATTAAATGCAGAAATAGAATACGTATTGAGCAGCGTAGATGGCATCTCTACAGGAACGGCTAACTTTTTAGGCTCTGCTAGCAACAATTCGCTCTCAGTAGCGTGCTCTCCCAACATCAATATAGACCTACCTAGCTGAGCGCCTTTTGCTAAGCAGTCAATCCATGCAACAGAGTAAGTACTCGCTTGATTCACATCAAACTGATGCAGTATCTCTTCTAAATTTTTTACCTTAATCGTAGTCTGACAAATATTGCTACTTTTGATAGCTTTTAATTTAAGGGCAACCGAGAGAATGACACCGGTCAAACCCATGCCACCACACGTAGCATGAAATAATTCTGGAAATTGAGATCTAGAGACCACCAATACCTCTCCAGACCCCAAGAGCAGTTCAATTGAAAGTACATGATCCCCAAAAGCGCCGCTAATGTGATGATTTTTGCCATGTACATCACTAGCAACTGCACCACCAATAGTCACATAACCACTACCGGGGGTTACCGGCAAGAACCACCCCTTAGGAATAATGCAATTTAATATTTGATGCAGACTCAGGCCTGCCTCACACCGAAGAATACCTTGCTCAACATCAAAGTTGATGTAATGGTCTAAATAATCCGATTGCAGAACTAATGAGGCATTTGCGCTGTCACCATAGGATCTACCAAGCCCCCGAGAAATTATTTCCCCTTTGTCCTGGAGTGATTTTTTCCATGCATTTAAATCTACAGGAGTAATTAACTTGGCATCTGTTGTGGGGAAACGCCCCCACCCTGAAATTTTCATAGGAATTGGTCTACAAGAACTTAGCCAAAATAAAAGCGCTTAAAATACAAATAACAATTAACAAGCTTACTCGATCTTCAACAGCAAAAATGATTGGGTCATCATGCATTTCACCCCGATGAGTCTTTAGCCAAACATAACTAATCCAAAGGAGCATGATTGGTATAGCACACCAAATGATTTGAGGAGATTCATACAAAGCTACCACGGTATCGCTATTTAAATATAACGCAAGTACTAGCACGGCCATATACCCAGAAACTAGGCCCAAGACTTCAATGAGAGGCATATCTTGCACTCGATACCCCCTGCCCTTTAAATCGAGCACGCCACGTTGTTTTTGAGCCTCCATCTCTGCATAACGCTTCACAAATGCAAGTGATAGAAAAATAAATACAGAAAAAGCTAAAAGCCAAAAGGATATAGGAACATTGACAGCAATACCACCAGCAATGATACGCAGCGTATATAAGCCTGCAAGTAATATGCAATCCAATAGGACAAGCCGCTTTAAACCAAATGTATAGGCTGTTGTTAGCGCTAGATATGCAAGTAAACATACGAAGAATAGATTGTTAACTGCAAACCCAATACTCAAGCCAGTAATCAACAGCAAGAACGCTAGTATCAGACCTTTATCCAAACCAATAAGTCCAGAGGCGAATGGACGCAGCCGCTTTCGAGGATGCTGACGATCACCTTCGATATCACTAATATCATTGACAAGATAAACCGCTGAAGCACAAAGGCTGAATGCAAAAAATCCTAGACAGGCCTGCACCCACATCTGCCGACTTTCCAATTGATGAGCAGCAAGCATCGGTATAAAAATTAACAAATTTTTAAGCCACTGATGAATGCGTATTGCCCTTAAGTAATCTTTTAAATTCGCAGTATTTGAAGGGAAGGTGTGTTGGATTTCTTTTTGGCTTTGGATAGACCGAATAACACTAAAAGATGCATTAGCCACATAAACAGACCGGGCATTTTTCCATACGGCAATATCTGCATGAGAGTTACCGATGTAGTCGTAACCACCTTCTCCAAATTCTGCGGTTAGTAAGGCTGCCTTATTTACGCCAGCCAAATTGATATCTTCGCTGCCAATCACTTTACTAAATACCCCTAAATGATTTGCTATTTTTTGAGCAATATCAAGATGAGAGGCTGTGCATAAAATTAATTCACGGCCACTCTGTTTTTGATTGCGAAGATACTCAAGGACTGCAGTGTTATAGGGCAAATTAGCCGGTTCGAACTCTCCTAATTGAGAGAGACGAGATTTTAAGTAGGCTTTTCCTTTCGCCAACCAAAATGGAATGGCAAACAGAGAATATGGTTTTGAACGAACTGCACTAATACAACTTTCATGCAACATATCACTGTAGATAAGAGTGCCATCTAAATCTACAACCAAAGGAATGTGAATGGCTGCCATATGCTTACTTATTTGGATCTTCTGAAGTCGCAAATCTGTGACCATAATTGAGCGGCGCTTTGAGACCAAGTTGACCAACGAATCTGGGAGGAATCTGGATGCCGCTTTTCCCCAAATAGCCTTATCCATGCCTCAATACCTTTAGCAAGATCTTCAGGTTGGTTGCCGCTAAAGTAATAAGCCCCTTCACCAGCTACTTCATGAAATACTGGGATATCACGCGCTATGACTGGAATACCTTTTTGCGCAGCCTCAATGAGCGGAAGGCCAAAGCCTTCTCCATATGATGCAGCAATAAGGCAAGTACATTGAGAATAGAGCTCCTGCAAGCCTTCATCATCAGTATCTTTAACCCAAAAAAGTCGCTTATTCAATTCTGGATGAGCCGCCAGTTTTCTAAAAAATTCATCAATAAGCCAGCCTTTTTTGCCGACAATAATGAGACTAACATCACTGCCACTAGCCCAAAGAAGCTCAAAGGCATCCAATACTTGTGCATAACCTTTTCTTGGCTCCAGAGTGCCCACCATTAAAAAGCTTGGTTTTTTACCGAGCGCTTTGAGCAATTCACTTTCAAACTGACTTGATGGCGCCGCTGAAAATCGTGGACCACCTAAATCCGCTCCTAGATGAAACCATCCCATTTGAAATTGAGGGGAATGTGGAATGCTATTTTTAGAAATCCAATCGCGCAACTCATCAGCAACTGTTTTGGAGATACAAATTGCACCATCAGACTGTATCACCACCTTTAGCCACTCTGCATGCATTTGATCTACCAAATGACGAGACTCCCAAAATTGAGGAAACTGTATTGGGAGTAAATCATAGACTACAAAGAACACTTTTACACCTTCAGTACGGTAGTGGGCCAATGTTGCTGCCTGAGTCCGAGTGACGTGGTGCTGAAGATCTAACCCTAAAAATACATCACCTGCTCGAGGCTGAACCAACGCGTCATCTTCAATACTTTTTTGCCCTAGTAAATTCGCCATAAAGTGATTAGCAAATTTATACCCAGATTCATTTGTGCTGGCATAGACCGGCATTACGCGAAACCCCTTTGGGGGATTCTTTAGCAACTCTGTTAAAACAGATCGAGTAACACGTTGAACACCTGTGCCGGCATCCACATTGACTAACTCAGAAATATCTACCAATAACTGCTTACCCGAAAACGTTCGTTGAAGAATATGTTTAGCCTTCTTCAATAAGGTGTTTACTCCACGGAGCGGGGCCTCTAGACGACGAACGCGATGATGCGCATCCCGTGCGATCTGCATCGCAGCATGAAGATCGCTCATCTGCTTATCAAACCTCTCAATTAAATGATCTAGCGAGACGCCAGACTCTTTTGAAATGTTAAGTATGCTGCTGTGCCCGGCAGATAGGTTCTCAAAACCCTTCTGACCAATTGCCGCATAGTCTCTGCTGACCCCTTTTAATACATCATTTAAGGTAATCCAGGCATTAGATGAAGGGCTGATATCTGCATTTAAACGAACGACATCGTTGAATTCAAAACCGCTATGCGCCAGCAGGAAGGAGAGGAGTTGACTAGGAATGGGGTTGGTATGAGTAGGATCTAAGTAGAATGTAGAGGAAGCTACTTGTAAATTTTCTGAATTAGGTGTCTCTAGAATCAATATTCCACCCGGAGAAAGCGCTCGATAAGCCTCTTGAACCAATTCAACCAGCACTACAAAAGGCAAATGTTCGGAGATATGAAACCCCGTAATCAACTGAATAGAGCTATCGGGGCAGTCTTTAAGGGCAGCTAACGCATCCGAATGGAAAACCTGGAAGCCTTTTTCGCGGCAGATTGATAGCATGGCTTCACTTAAATCAATGCCGCGCGCCAGAACACCGTACTCGCCTAATAACTCAAGCCATTCGCCACGACCGCATCCCAAATCAAGCGCACTTACATTGCCAAACAATTGCTTAAGAAACAATATATAAGGCAAATACTTTTCTTGGCGCAATTTTATGAGCTCTCGTGAGCCCCGATATTGCCCCTCGAATGCCACATAAAAGTCAATCGATTGAGGGTTCTTATTCATAGTATTGGTTAATTAATGCAACGATTTAAGGACTTTATCAGGAGTCACTCATATTAATGAAATGAAAGGGAAAGAATTCTAACGCCCAGCAATCGATCATCAAGACTTACTCCAAGATCTCGTGGAATGTAGCAACTGCCCAGACGCAAAATAAAGCTATCCTCTCGATTTGCAGAATTCTCCCCATCTAAAGGCCTAGTAATAACTATTACGCTTTTATTTGGACCATCCCACCTACCAACGACATTTGCAATAGGTAGATTCTTTCGATTTACAATCTCAGCACTGTATATCAAGGGGTAATGCATCGATATGCCAATTCTAATTGGCTCAACAGTCAAAATCGTTGACGATGAATTCTTAGGCATACGAACCATAAATAGGCCTGATGTCCAACCATCTCTTGATAGGGGGCGATTGATAAAGCATTCAGATCCATAACGAAATGGCTCTTTCCCAAAACTTCTGGAAACTTCACGCGCTCCGAAATACATTACACAAGCAAATAAGAGTATTAAAAATAAAACTACGCTATTACTAATTAAAAATTTAGTATTAAATATACGTAGATTTATTGAGCGGTTATGAGCATATTCTTCCTTACATGAACCATATTGAGGAATATACGAATAAAGCAAGCCTAAAAATAAAGCACCTAGCAGTAAATTTTCCCTTACTAAAAAAGCATGGCTATAAAGATTGCCTAAAAATAAACTCCCGAGAGCAATCAAGCCAACCTTAAGTTCAGATCTTTTGGGAGCTGAAAAGATAGGGGCTAAAAGCATAAACAAAAACACACTAATCCCTATTAATCCAGTTTCTGCTAATGTTTGCAAAAAATAGTTATGAGCATTTTCGCCACCCCATGCGCTTAGTAAAAATGAGCGGCTAAAAACCTCATTACTTGATTGCCGATAAAACTCGCCCTGACCAATTCCCATCAACGGAAATTCAGAAAACATGTAAAGGGCTGCCTTAAATAATTCCGGCCTACCCCCGAACTCTTGAGTCGCTGAATTTAAGACGCGATTATTCTTTGAAAGAATTTGACCTAGCACTTCAATAATATGATTCAAATATTCTGGCCTAAGAATATTTAGCAGCAGTGGAATGCTAATGCCAAGGATGATAATGCCAAAGCACAATCTTCTCCAAAAAATATGTGGGGTTGAGCGTTGATAGGCTGTAAATAAGCCATACATGACAAGTATCAGCAGTGCAATCAACAAGGAAGATCGCGACTTACTCAAGAGCAGGCCTAGCCATGACAAAACAATCACTGCCAATATAAAACGCCCTTCCAAGGTATGTCTTTTGGCTACAAAATATCCCCACAGACCAATCGCACCCAGCAAAGCAAATCCAGCAAAAGAATGAATATCGGGATAGAAGCTAACAGCAGCAGAACCTAATAAGTCCTTGCGAAAAAATTGCATATCCGTAGGCAAACCAATACCGGCAGTACTTTGGGTCACAGCAAGGAATACTGACAATACAAGACTCAAAAGCAATGGGCGCACAAGATACTCAGTGCGTAGAGAGTGATTACGCAGTCGCAATAAGACAATCATAACTAGAGCTGCCGCCAAACCATAGGCAACCAAATCTGCGAGTGGCATAAAATCACTACGCCATGGAATTGGCCTGAAATGACTAAAGTTAAATAACACACCTCTAATGGAAGTTGTTGACGCAGACTGATAGAGATTACGCGTTACCGCAATAGCAACTTCAAGGCTAATAAAAAATAACAAGCAACCTATCGGCCAAGGCATTTGCGCAGAAAATTCTTTTAGGCGCTCAAATAATTTTGCTGGGGTTCGGATATCCCCCTGAAGACTTGGTTTAAGAAAATACTTTGTCAATAAAACAATCGATAAGCCTAGAAAAAAGCCACTAACTAGATCCAAACCTGGGGCAGGCAGTGAGTGAAGATTAACGTCGAGAAAAGCGTTTAATTGACCACTTAAATTCGGAAGCAATGGAATAGCGGCAATGAAGATCGCCCAAGACCAGACCCCCTGAAAAATAGCCAGAATCAAACCTAGAAAAAAGAGGATGAAATTTAAAGTGATTTGCCCTTGGCGAAGATATCCCACGTCATTTGCCAGCACTGCAAATATAGCGAGAGCGACGATCAGCAGCCCATAAAATCTAAAAAAGGCACAAAAACCTCGATAGACCTTATATACCCCCTCAAAGAGGCCATCTGAAACTCGATTTGTTTGCTGTTTGTTGATTTTTAGCATCCAGCCGCCCTCTACTCAGGCCCCTGGCCTTCTAGGCTATCATTCTAATTGATTGTTTTATATCCATAAATTCAGCGAAATTTGTTACCCCCACATTCAATGAGCCAAACAAAATCTCTACTGATAACCGGCGCACGTGGCTTTACGGGCAAATATTTTGCATCGGAAGCAGAAAAGCTTGGCTATTTAGTACATTCCCTGAAAGCAGATATCACCAAACCCGAGGATCTCGAGGCCGAAATTACCCAGATTGCACCGAACTACGTTGCCCATCTTGCTGGGATTAGCTTTGTAGCCTCCAAGGATAAAGAAGCGTTTTATAAGGTTCATGCTCTTGGCACGAGCAATTTACTCAGCGCCCTAACAAAGCTCACAAAAAAACCCTCTAAGATTCTCCTTGCTAGTAGCGCTACAGTTTATGGCAATGCAGCTATGACACCTACCCCTGAAACATTTCCACTGGCACCTATAGATCATTACGCCATGAGCAAGGTGGCTATGGAGGAAATGGCAAAGACTTTCTTTAATCAACTACCCATCATCATTGCCAGGCCCTTTAATTACACCGGCCCAGGCCAACATGATAATTTTTTAATTCCTAAACTAATTCGTCATTTTGCACAAAAAGTATCATCTATTGAATTAGGAAATCTAGAAGTTGAGAGAGAGTTTAATGATGTCTCCACAATCTGTGGAGCCTATTTAGCTCTTCTTGAATTTGGTACCCCAGGAGAAATCTATAATGTCTCCACAGGGAAAGTGCGCTCACTCAAAGGGGTAGTCGATACCTTAGTAAAGCTTACTAATCATCAAATTAATATCACAGTCAATCCAGACTTTATTAGACCTAATGAGGTCCATCGGATGTGCGGAGATCCGCAAAAGCTAATGTCTCTATTAAGCAGCCATCAGATTGTGCTCGAGATACCAGCCTTGGAAGTGACTCTGCAAAATATGCTTAATGCAAAAATCTCTGAATAAACCCGCGATCTAATGAAAAAAAAAATTGCATTTGGCACCAGCCTACTTGATAAAGGGCTTGCTGGATCAGGGATTGATGGAATTGGACACTACTGCCAAGAGTTGCTGCACCAATTCTCAGAACATAAGCAGGAAATAGAGTTAGTCCCCTACTCCTTTGGCGTAAAAACTAGTCTCAGCAATGCTCAGATACTCGGTGAGTACTCATCTCAACTCAGATCCTTGATTGGAAGTGGACTAAATCCTGCTTCAGAACATTTTTTTCAAGAGGTTGATCTAGTGCACTCAACCGATCAACTGATCCCCATTCTTCGCAATAAACCGCTAGTAGCAACTGTAATGGATACTATCCCACTGAGCCATCCCGCATTTATTCGGTTTCGATCAAGATTTTTAAAGCCATACGTATGGAAGAAGCTGACACAACGCGCTGATCATCTCATCACCATATCGGATTTTTCAAAAAATCAAATCGTCAATTTAATGGATTACCCCGCAGAGAAAATCACCTCTATTCCACTGGGTGTAGATGGGCGATATTTCCAGAAAATATCTGAAGAAAAAATAAAAAAAACCTTAAAGCACTTTCAAATCGATAAGCCATTTTTTTTATTTATCGGCTCTCTTCAACCAAGAAAAAATTTACTCCGCCTATTGCAGGCACATGCCTCCTTACCCTCTGATTTTGCAAAAGAATTTCCACTAGTTATAGTGGGTAAGATAGCCTGGGATGATGGACAAATACTCCGAGCAATCAATGAAGGCATAGGAAATAAAAGGTGTATTTGGGTGCACTATGTCAACGACGACCAAAAGCGATCTCTTTTACAGGCATGTTTTGGCATGTCTTTTGTGAGTCTTCATGAGGGATTCGGCCTGCCGATCTTAGAAGCCTTTGCATCAGAAGCGCCTGTTATCACGTCAAATTGCACATCAATGCCTGAGGTGGCTGGCGATTGTGCATTACTAGTTGACCCTTTGAGTCTTGAATCAATCCGTAATGCCTTGCTTAAACTGATTGAAGATAGATCTATTGTTAGCGAATTAAGAGTAAACGGCTTGCAAAGAGCCAAGCAATTTACTTGGAGTAGAGTTTCAGAGCAAACCAAAAATGTCTATGAACTATTTATCTAATGAATTAGGCTAGATTTTGAACTTGATAACCTCGTAAAGTAAATGCTATTCACAAAATCATTGTGAACCAGGAGAAAATAAATAGCAAAAATCGATCTTCGTAATTCGGTATCCGAATGCGCGCAATCTGTTAAAAAAGAGAATGCCAGTAAGTTTTATAACTATGGCATTAAAGACTGTATGAAATCCATAGCAACACAAAAAAGCAATTCTTAATTTGTCGCGACTCTAAAATTTAGGGATGGTTTTGGGCACCCGCCAATCTACTCCTCTTGATTTACTACATTGCTTTATCTGACTCTTGTACCGACTGAATAATCTTGATCAATTCGGCACGATCTACATCCATCACTACTTGATATTCTGTTAGCAATGCATCTAGAGTTTTTTCAGTCTGCTCTCTACTCTTTTTTGCAACAGGTAGATCAACTGCCGGGGCAGAGGGCCTTGTTGGATAATGCTTTCCTGTCAAAGAATTGTAGGCAATAGCCACTAAACATAAGGCTACGGAATCTACCATTACCGGAAAAAAGGCATAACGGTAACTCTCTATCTGCCCTAATACCGCAATTAAAGCAACTGCTGCCGCAGGAGGATGTAGACAACGCAACATAAACATTCCCAAGATAGCGCTTGCAGCAGCTATGGGTAATGCAAATAGAGGGTTAGGGATCCAGTGATAGGCAGTAATACCAAGCAATGCAGACAAGACATTGCCGCCAATGACCGCCCAGGGTTGGGCCATAGGGCTAGATGGCAATACGAATATCAGTAGTGCACTGGCACCAAGAGATGCCATCACCCACTCATTAACGCCCACCAACTCGCCAAGCAACTCGCCAAGCATACGACCCAATGCAACCGTACAAAATAAGCCAATCAGGGCGCCTATCGCCGCTCTAATTCGCTCAGACCAAGCTACTTGAGCCTGATCTTGTCCAAAGTAATGAAACCATCGTCTAGCACCATTAGGGAATGATTTATTTTTGACTTTTGGGTTTACTGGATTTTCCATAAATACTATTGTCCCAATCAATCGAATGAGTAACTAAAAATGTCAGCCTTCTCCAGAAATGCTCAATACATATTCTGATAAAAAAATAGCGCCCGCAGGCGCTATTGATATTTTTAGCCAGCCCTCCAAACTTGAAGGGCTGTAGCTCAGTTAGACATTACGCTTTCTTAGCGTATGCAGAGCACCAACCTTTGCTTGATACTTGTTTGCCTGCAAATAATGAGCAACCACCAGCAGCAGCGTCAGCTTTACCTTGGAACAAGGCGCAGCTGCTACATTGTTGACCAGCAGCGTACTTAGCATATTTCGCTTTATCCACTTTTGAGGCATCAGGAACATAACCTAATGCAGCAGCTTGTGGATCAGTTGGAGAAACCATTGCTTGTGCTTGAACCTTACCGTTCAATGCCAATGTGCAGGCACCAGCAGCAGACAAAATCATAAATTGGCGACGACTATTTTTCATATGAGCTCCAAAGATGAAAAGTGATGAGAAAGCCTCAAAATAAATACAAGTGCAATCATATTGGAGGAAATAAAGCTCAGGCAGAGAGCTCATAATCCATTGATTTATATAGATTTTTTGTTGAGAATTATTCTCAAAGAGTTTACTGCGTAGATCCCTACTTCCAACCTTTGAGATTCATGCAATCAGCCCAACGCTTGTAATGAAGACCGGCGCTAGATACCGGATGATCTTCTTTGCATTCAGCAAGATCCTTCTGAAAAGCGGCTTTATTGTTTTGCGCTGGATCGCTATTTACCGATGGAAAGCTATTGCATGCAAGCAAAAGTAAAGCTTGGCTCACAATCAAAAAAAATCTTTTGTCCATCTTTGTATTTATCAGGCACATCATTTATTTTTTGAACTATTTTGCATATAGACGCCATGATCTCCACATGCTCGATTAAATGCCACATTGGGCATATCTTCTTTTGAGTCACTCAAATTCTCAACCTTGCTCGTCTGACTATTTCCAGAGAGGCTATAGGTTTTAGTCTGGCAATTAGCCTGAAAAATAAAATCCCCACGTTTGGAAAAGTCTTTGTCCATATTGTATGAAGCTAACTTTAGCTGGCGGATATCTTTTTTGGGATCAATGATTTTGACTTCGTTATTCACTACTTCATAAAAAATTGGCGTATTAGGCCCAGACTTTTCTGCAAGCTCGATCACACTAGTCTCATCTGTTGCAGTCTGAACTCGAAATTGCGCAACCCAAGGCTCTGCAAAATCGATATCTGCGGAACTCTTCACCGATGAAGCCTTAGACGGCACGACACGTTCCTTGACATAGGGCAATCTTCCTTGTTGAAACAAAAAGTAATTTACATTTTGATCGTCAATGAATTTTCGACCACAAACCCGAGCGCGAATATAGGCCATCGAAGTTTTCGGTTTGATCTTGATCCATCCCCACTCCTCTTTATTCTTTAAGGGGTTTACATAAGATTCTTGCTTGGGCATATTTTCAGCATAAAAGATCTCAGACCATTGGTGATTACCAAAGCAATCAATTTTTTGCAGATAAGGTCCGATGCTAGTAGCATTTAAGGGTTGTAATTGATCCTGAAATGCCCTTTGAGTCACGAAAGCATTAAAACTCACAATCCCATCCTCATCTTCGCTGATTGAGTAGGGATCGTAAAACCAATTTTTGGTTTTAGATTCCGCCAAAAGAATCCATACGCCTTTTTGGTAATCCTCTAAGTTTTGAGGGGGAATACTAAACAACGGATTTTCTACCTTAGCGCTTGCGAGCTTATTAAAGTCTGTTCGTTGAGGCCCAAAAGAACAGCCAGCAAGCAATGCTGACAGAAGCAAAAACGGACCTAAAAATCTTCTCATGCGCTTATTTTCGCTCAATTAAAGCTAGGAACTCGCGGCGCAAATTAGAATCTCGCAAGAAAGATCCGCGCATCACGCTATTAATCATTTTAGAATCACGATCTTTTACACCGCGCCATTGCATACAAAAGTGGTCTGCTTCCATCACTACAGCAACACCAATTGGCTTAATCTTTTTCTCGAGCATATCTGCCAACTCCACCACTGCCTCTTCCTGTATTTGAGGGCGGCACATCACCCATTCCGTTAGGCGCGAATACTTAGATAGGCCTATGAGTGCTGAATTTTTACTTGGCAAAACACCAATCCAAATTCGACCCATAATTGGGCAAAGGTGATGAGAGCAAGCGCTACGAACCGTAATTGGCCCAATAATCATCAATTCATTGAGGCGACTGACATTAGGGAATTTTGTTAACACAGGTTGCTCGGTATAGCGCCCATTAAACACTTCTTGAACATACATTTTGGCAACCCGACGACTGGTATTTTTTGTGTTGTGATCACCTTGTGTATCAATCACTAAGCTCTCGAGTACTGCCTCCATTTTCTGAGCGACCTCATCTACTAGACCCTCAAGCTCTCCTGGCTTAATGAACTCAGAGATATTGTCGTTTGCATGAAAGCGTGCGTTTTGCGCCTGTATACGCCGACGTATAACAACGGAAAGTGGTAAGCCCTCTCCCTCTGCTTTTTTAATTACCTTCTTTTGAGTAGATGCCTTAGCTGACGACGTACTAATAGATTCTTTTTTTTCTCTTTTAATTGGCATTAGATTGATCTCGTTATATTTTTTAAGAATTAGATTTGAAAAAAGAGCATCACGACGCAAATAATGCCGATGAGCCACACAATTGATCTAGTGCTTGGCCAATTAGCAATATAGGAGACCAAATAAGCAATCCTGGCCAAGACAAAACCCATCGCTAAAGTATCGATGCGATCTTGTGGAGCATGAGCAATCGATGCAATGATGACTACAGCAAAAAAGAAAGGCAAGGATTCGAATAAATTAGCTTGCGCTGCGTTAGCACGCGCCCTAAAGCCTGTTTGCTTAGCAAGCCATTCACGGGGTTGGCTATTGTCGTAACCATTAAATCCTTTTTTAGCAATGCCAGTAGCAATATATGGCAATAAGCCCATGATGAGCACGCAAAAGTATGCAATTGTCATTGTGTGAAATCCTCTTTAGAAAAAGTAACTTTGTCTTTCAGTGCTTTAGAGCCCTTGGATCCTAAGCGTGATTCAGTGCCATTCAATAAGTTTTGAATATTGCTACGATGTCGCCAGATCAACAAGAGACTGACTACAAGCAGCGCAAATCCCATCGGCTGAAGACCAAATAAGAAAACAAAATAGATTGGGCCAAATATCGCCGCAGACAAAGCAGCTAGAGATGAATAGCGCAAAAAGAAAGCGACGATCAACCAAGTGCTCAAGGTAGCCAACCCTAAGACCCAATTAATGCCGAACAAAATGCCGCAGGCGGTAGCAACGCCTTTACCACCTTTAAATCCATGAAATATCGGGAACAAGTGTCCTAAAAAAACTGCAATCACAACAGCACATAAAACCCAAGAACCCAAGGTCGAAGAAAGAGATTCATCACCTAGTAAGATTCGCGCAAGCATGACAGCCAGAAAACCTTTGAGTGCATCTCCAAGCAATGTCAGGACAGCAGCCAATTTGTTGCCAGTACGCAATACATTAGTAGCGCCTGGATTCCCAGAGCCATAAGAATGTGGATCTGGCAAACGCATACATCTACTCACCACTACGGCAAAAGACACCGAGCCGATCAAATATGCCATTGGAATCAGTAAAAGAGTAAAGTTTTGGTCCATAACGCTATCTTAAACACTAATCTAGGCATCCGAGAGATGCCAGGGGTAAATATTGGGATATCTCAAGCACCACGGGGATGATGCTGTTGATGGATGGTTTTAAGGCGCTCTCTCGCAATATGGGTGTATATCTGCGTGGTTGAGATATCAGCATGCCCTAAAAGCAACTGAACGACCCTTAAATCTGCGCCATGATTCAATAGATGTGTTGCAAAAGCATGGCGTAATGTATGAGGGGAGAGCGCAACAGAAATATTTGCTACGGTTGCATAGCGCTTAATTAGGGCCCAAAACGCTTGCCGCGTCATTCCAGTCCCCGTGTGACGCCCTACAAAAACTGCATCCGTTGTTTTGCCCTCTAGCAAAATTGTCCTTGCATCAGATAGATAACGTCGTAACCATTGGCCTGCTTCACCGCCAAATGGAACTAAGCGCTCCTTTCCACCCTTGCCATTGACTACGCGAACCACACCCTCATTTAATCCTAATGCCACAGTTTTGAGCGAGACGATTTCAGAAACTCGCAAACCACTGGCATACATTAGTTCAAGCATAGTGCGATCCCGCAAACCAAGAGGCGTCTCAACATCGGGCGCATTGAGCAAAGAAGCTACTTGATCTTCACTCAGCGTCTTTGGAAAGCGCATGGCTTGCTTGGCAGCACGTAAGCCAATACAAGGATCTGACTTCACGAGATTCATGCGTAAGGCATGACGATAAAAACGCTTAAATACAGTCAGTCTTCGATTAGCGGAAGTTGCCTTATCCGCGCGGCGATGGGCGATATATGCAGTGAGATCTTTATCTGTAACGCTGTATAAATCAGCACCTGAGTTCTGATGAAGCCATTGCGCCAGCAATAAAAGATCTCGTCTATATGCAGACAAACTATTTTGCGCTAAGCCATCTTCCAGCCAACAAGCATCACAAAAACGCTCAATCGCCTCTTGGCTTACTGGCGCTATGGAAGCTGGGGCACTAGTCACGGAAATTATTAAAGCCCAATGGCGCTTCTGTAACTTCCTTTTTGAGCAAAGCCATCGTGGCTTGTAGGTCATCGCGCTTCGCTCCGGTAACACGAACCGCATCACCCTGAATACTCGCCTGAACTTTAATCTTGCTATCTTTGATAATGCGCACGACTTTTTTAGAAAGATCGGAAGTAATTCCTTTTTGAATCTTCATCGTTTGTTTGCGCTTATCACCGCCAATAGTTTCTGTTTTGTCATCCTTGAGATAACGAACATCTACGTTTCTTTTGGCCATTTTGTTGATCAGCACATCACGCACCTGGCCTAATTTGAAGTCATCATCACCAAACAAAATCAAGGCCTCGTCTTTTTGCTCTACACGACTATCGGACCCCTTAAAGTCGAAACGATTACTGATTTCTTTATTCGATTGCTCAATCGCATTTTTAAGCTCAACCATATCCGGTTCGCAAACCACGTCAAATGAGGGCATCAAAACTCCTTTTTATCAGTTATTAACTAGTACTAAGCTGCTGCAATAGTAGGATTTTCCAGAAATTCTTCCCAGAAAACCGAAGACGAATAAGATTGTGGCATGAACTGTGCAAAAAATGCGCCTCCGCCAACAAAATTGATCCTCAATCTTGAGCTTCAATCACGCAATACTTTTGGCCTAGAAGTGCTGGCTGAGCGCGCTTATGAAATCACTGATTCCGAGCAGATTCCATCACTAATGCAGGAGATCACTCAAAACCATTGGAAGTGGCGCGTATTAGGTGGTGGCAGTAATGTCATTCTTCCACCGGTTTTATCCGGCGCAACACTGCTCATGAATATTGCCGGGAAAAAAATAACTCAGGCCGACTCCGAAAACACCCTTTTTGAGGTGGGAGCAGGTGTGAACTGGCATGAGCTAGTCCAGTGGACATTGGAAAATGATTTACCAGGCTTGGAGAACTTAGCACTAATTCCAGGAACGGTTGGCGCAGCACCCATTCAAAATATTGGAGCTTATGGGGTCGAGATTGATCAGTACATCGATCATGTCAAAGCTTACGACACCACTAGCAATCAATTTGTAGCACTTACTAATGCAGAGTGTGAGTTTGCTTATCGAGATAGCGTCTTTAAGAAAAATCCCAATCGCTTTGTAGTTACTCAAGTGACATTCAAGCTACCTAAGGTATGGCAAGCAAGAGCACATTACGCTGACTTAGCAGCCATTGCATCAATAAGTCCTACTCCACAGATCATTTTTAAAACCGTTTGCTCCGTTCGCTCAAACAAGTTACCCGACCCCAAAGTGATTGGCAATGCAGGCAGCTTCTTTCAGAATCCATTGGTTAGCGCTAATCAATATGAAGCTCTATTGGCTAAATTCCCCAAACTAGTTTCTTACCCAGATACAGGCAATCAACGCAAATTAGCAGCTGGCTGGCTGATTGATCAATGTGGACTCAAAGGACAGCGCTTCGGAAAAGTGGGTATCTTTGAAAAACAAGCGCTCGTGATCGTCAATCACGGCAGGGCAACTGCTGCTGATATTTTGACTCTAGCAAAAATAATTCAAGATAAGGTACAAGAGCAGTTTGGTGTCACCTTAGAGATTGAGCCCAATATTTTGTAACACTTATATGCTGCAGTTTTTGCTGCAGATGCCTACCAGTACTTGCTTTAGCTAATTTGCTTTAATCTCACCTAACTTCACTACTGCCGCGCCTTTCGCAAGACGAATTTCATACTCAGGCCCAACTTGCAAATCACCTGGTTCACGGACGGCATGAACGCCAACAGCAATATTGAGCACTACCGCATAACCACGTTCTAAAGTGCGCTGTGGATTGAGTATCTCTAACTGTGATTGGAAGTGCTCTTGATTACGCTTCCACGAATCCATTCGCACAGACCAAGCTTGATTGAGGCGCTGCTGCCAGCTCGTGATTTGCTCACGCATGCGATCAGGGTTTGGTAAGGCGTGAGCAAGGCGTAAAGCCAATTGATCTAAAGTTTGCGCTTCGCGCTCTACACGTTGACGTACGCGTTGCAGCATAGCCTGTTTAATTGCTTCTAGCTCTTGCAACATTTGATCCCTGCGCGGCGCGGCTAGTTCAGCCGCCCCCGTTGGGGTTGGGGCACGCAAGTCAGCAACAAAATCAGCAATCGTGATATCGGTTTCATGTCCCACCCCACTGACAATGGGAATATTCGATTGCGCGATGGCATAAGCTAACTGCTCATCATTAAATGCCCACAAGTCCTCAATACTTCCGCCGCCCCGCACTAGCAATATGACATCTACAGTATTTTCTTTTTCTGCTGCTTTAAGTGCTGCAATTATTCCGGCAGGTGCATCAGGTCCTTGTACCAGTGTTGGATAAATCACAATCGGAATATGGGGTGCTCTGCGAGCTAGCGTACTGAGCACATCTTTCAATGCAGCAGCCTGTGGTGAGGTAATGATGCCGATCGATCTCGGATGACTTGGGATTTCGCGTTTGCGATCCACATCAAACAAACCTTCTTTAGCAAGCTTGGCTTTGAGCTTTAAAAATGCTTCATACAAACCACCCATGCCTGCACGACGCAAAGATTGGATGGTTAACTGAATATCGCCCCGCGGAACATATATTCCTAAGTTAGCACTTACCTCCACCAAGTCACCAGACTGGGGCATAAAACCTACTTGCCCGTTTCTTCCCCGAAACATGACACAACGGATCTGCCCTTCTTCATCTTTCAACGAAAAGTACCAGTGCCCGCTGTCATAAGCCTTAAAGTTCGAAATCTCCCCGCTGACCAAAACAGTATCGAAACGCTCCTCTAAGGAGGCAGCAATGGCGCGGTTTAGATCGCCAACAGTGAGGATTTGCCTTGATATTTCCGACATTTTTTCTCTTTATCTACAACAACATCAGGCTTAGCGCCTCATAAATATCCACAGAAGCCCAATTTCACTGGATTACACTAATGTAAGTAAGTAACTACTGACCCAAAACGTCTCATAAAACCAACATACTAGATATAAGCTATTGATTTATATCAATAAATATTAAACATCATTTCAAAGAATCTAGGTCAGAATACCCAAGTTCTATGATCAATCAATGACTTACAACCGCCTTAAGGAAAAGTTACACACAGAGTTATCCACAGGCTAGCTTTCAGAACACGATTTTTAATTCAGCTAAAGTACTGAGCTTATGTACTCCATCTTACTGTCTGCCGGTTGGCCCATCTGGCCCCTATTAATTATCTCCATTCTGGGATTGGCTATTGTCATAGAGAGAGCCTGGTATTTGCGTCAAATCCAAGTATTTCCCAAAAAAAGCCTGGAATCTGCTTTTAGCTTGGCCAACAGCCTTTCTACCGGCAAATCTGTAAGCGAACCTGAGATAGGGTCCCTACAGCAAAGCTCTCTGGCTGGAAGCCTCTTTGCCTGCCTTTTAAAAGAAAAAGGTCTAGGCGCTAGCGCAGATGCTGCCCTAGAGGAGCTCCAAGCAACAGCTCAGTCCGTTTGGCTGAAACTCGACCGCTATCTTGGCGCCTTGGCAACCATTGCGACTATCGCGCCTTTGCTTGGATTATTCGGCACAGTAGTTGGCATGATTGAAATCTTTGGGAGTCAAGGTAGCGTTAGCAACGTTGGGGGCGCTGCAGGTAGTCCACAACAACTTGCTCATGGAATTTCAGTAGCGCTGTACAACACTGCATTTGGTTTGCTGATTGCTATTCCAGCTTTAGCTGCATGGAGAGGGTTAAGAGCAATGGCTAACCAGCGCCAACGAGAGTGCGAAGAGTTTACGAGACAGTTATTCAAAAAGCTGTATCCAACCGATTCTTCAACTTCCTAAGTTGCTCATATTCATTTACCTATGAATTGGTTAAACACAAACTCTCGTAAACGATTTTCTTTAGGAACCCTGGCGACACCTGCAGAACCTGAAATTAATCTCATTCCATTTATTGACGTACTCTTGGTGATATTAATCTTTTTAATGATCTCAACCACCTTTACTCGATTTCAAGAACTAGCAATCACACTACCAACAGCAAATGGAAGTGAAGCACAAGCTGAAGTAAAACAAATTCATATTGCCGTTAGTCGTGATGGTCGATTTGCCATCAATGGAAAAGTGGTGGATCGCTCCCAATTGTCTACTACGCTTGAGCAATTGACCAGTCCTGGTACTTCTGCGAATAGCAACGCGCAAGTAAACATCGATGCAGACGCTAAAGCGCCACACCAATCGGTCATGAGCGCTCTAGAAGCAGCTCGCGATGCTAGCCTGACTAATATTGTCTTTAGTAGTCAAACCAAGAAATAACACATCAAAATAATGACTCGGTCTTTCTTTCGAAAAGCTCCTAAGTTCTGGGAAAGGCGCGGACCCACGAGCCTGCTCTTATGGCCACTGTCATGGATTTATGGATGTGCATTGCGAATTGCCAAACTCATCGCAGATCTAGATTTAGTAAAGCCAAAATTCTCACCAGTACCCATCATCATTGTAGGCAATATTCGTGTCGGTGGCACAGGTAAGACGCCTATCGTGATTGCGTTAGCTGAACGCTTAAGCCAACTAGGTTGGAAACCTGGAATTATCAGCCGTGGCTTTGGATCACAAACACTCTCAGCACCTCAACAAGTTCATAGTGACTCAGACCCCGGCTCAGTGGGTGATGAGCCTGTCCTTATAGCAAAACTTACCCATAATCAATTTCCACTCTGGGTATTCCCGAAACGGAAATTGAGCATCCGCGAATTACTAAAACACTCACCCGATGTGGATGTCATCATTAGTGATGATGGCTTACAACATCGGGGGTTAACACGCTGGCCTGCACGCGAAGGCGGCCGTGATATTGAATTTGTCGTACGCGATGCTCGTGGCGAAGGCAATCACTTTCTATTACCTGCAGGGCCACTTCGTGAATCCGCCGACCTTGAAAGAGATGCCACTTTATTTAGTGGCAATTCAAAGCCAGCGAAAACTACCGGGGAGATGGGCGATTATTTTTTAGGCCGAAGAGCGTTTACTTTAAAGGCGCAACTAGGTAGCCCCTATCAACTCATTAATCAAAGCAATACAAAATCTTTTGAGGAAATTGCAGAATCCTACTTACCAAACAAAATTAAAGCTATTGCTGCCTTAGGCAATCCTCAAGGATTTTTTGATGATCTGCTTCGTCATGGCATCGCAGCTCAGTGCATACCTTTGCCAGACCATGCTACTTACACCCCTGAATTTTTTACTGACATGAAAGCTTCATGCATTCTGATTACAGAAAAGGATGCAGTGAAATGCGGCCATATCCATGATGAGCGCATTTGGGTGGTACCCATGACTTTACGCATTCCAGACGACCTAGCTGATTGGATACAAGCCATTCTAGAAAGACCCGATCCAAACCGTTACACTTTGTAAACGTCTGCAACTTTCTACCTCACACCACATAAGATCATGGATAAACGCCTTCTCGATATTTTAGTTTGCCCTCTATGCAAAAGTCCATTGCACTTAAATGCCGAAAAAAAGGAATTAATTTGCAAAGCAGATCGTTTAGCCTACCCGATTCGCGACGACATCCCAGTCATGCTCGTGGACGAAGCACGCAGCCTGACTGATGATGAAGTCTGAGAACACCCCAGTAATATGCGTGATTTTTTAGTAGTTATTCCTGCAAGGTTGGACTCTACTCGTTTGCCGAGAAAGCCGCTGGCTGATATCGGCGGCAAACCGATGGTTGTCAGAGTTGCGGAACGAGCCAGGCTATCCTTTGCGCAAAGTGTAGTGGTTGCCACCGATTCTCCAGAAATTCAGGCAGTATGCGATGAGCATCGCATTGAGTGTTTACTCACTAGCCCTGATCATCCAACAGGCACCGATCGAATTGCTGAAGTTTCTCAGCTTCTCAGATTGACAGGTAGCACCTTAGTTGTAAATGTACAAGGCGATGAACCTCTTATTCCACCAAAGCTCATTAATGAAGTTGCAAATACTTTAGCTGACAATCCAAACTGCGCTATTTCTACAATTGCCACACCTTTCACCAACTCAACTGAAACTGAAAATCCGAATGCTGTGAAAGTAGTATTGAATCGCGCCAGTGAGGCACTTTATTTCTCCAGGGCGCCAATACCGTTTGTTCGTGATGGAAACGTAGCATCACAAATCACCCACTTACGTCATCTAGGAATTTATGCCTATCGGGCTGATTTTTTGCAGGCTTATACCCGCCTCGAACCAGCACCCCCTGAGCAAGCAGAGGCACTAGAGCAGTTAAGAGCACTATGGAATGGCTATCGTATTGCCGTCCATACCACCCTAAATGCCCCTCCTGCAGGGGTAGATACCCCAGAAGACCTAGAACGAGTTCGCCAGATTTTTGCAAATTCCCTGTAGCTAGGGGTTCTTGGGGATAATCCTAGGAACATGATGAATGGGTGGCACCCAAAATACGCGACAATTAAAGCTCTTCAAAGGGGAAAACAATGCGATTAATTCTGCTCGGTGCACCAGGTGCTGGCAAGGGCACACAAGCTCAATTCATTTGCGAAAAATTTGCAATCCCACAAATCTCTACTGGGGATATGTTGCGTGCAGCAGTTAAAGCAGGAACAGAATTAGGCATTGCAGCCAAAAAAATTATGGATGCAGGTGGTCTCGTATCAGATGACATCATTATCGGCCTAGTAAAAGATCGCTTAACTCAGCCAGATTGCAGCAAAGGCTATTTGTTCGACGGCTTCCCAAGAACGATTCCTCAAGCACAGGCCATGAAAGATGCCGGCGTGCCAATTGATTATGTTTTAGAAATCGATGTACCATTTGATGCCATCATCGATCGCATGGGCGGACGTCGTGTACATCCAGCCTCAGGTCGCACTTATCATATTAACTACAACCCACCAAAGGTGGCAGGTAAAGACGATGTCACTGGCGAAGATTTGATTCAGCGCGATGACGATAAAGAAGAGACTGTGCGTAAACGTCTGCAGGTGTATGACGATCAAACTCGTCCATTGGTTGAATACTACTCTTCGTGGGCTGCGCAAGCTAATTCAGGTGACAAAGTAAAAGCGCCCGCCTACCGAAAAGTTAGCGGTACCGGTAGTGTTGAAGACATTACAGCATCTATTTTCGCCTCCCTGAAATAAATTCTATAGGTGTAACGACATCTAGAAAGCCAATTTACGAGCATTGGCTTGCATTACTACTTTTTTTAGGAGTCGGAGTATTCGGGTATCTATTGAAAGCCGTGGATGCCTTTCATGCTACCCCAGGAGACCTGATTGATGCTAGATTTAATAGCGTCATTCTTGAACATCTTTACAACTGGCTTCGGCATGGACCGATATTTGGAGCCCTGCTTTTTTCTTTCCCTATCAAAATGTTTTAGCTTTCAGTGACAATCATTTGGGCAGGATAGAGGTAGATCTACAATCAATGGTTATTCAAGAAAATTTCCACTAGGCAACGACCACAACCCCATTGACGCTGTATTTCAGCACAAGAAAAGCTGAGTAGCTATGCAAAATTTACAGGGGCTGAAAGTGACTCTACAATAGTGCCGTTAAGGAAAAAAATTATTACTACGCCAAATATATCTTGCGGCTCAATTAAATAAGAATCACTAAAACTATCTACTTGGAATTCAATGCGCCTATCCATCATCATCCCCTGCTACAACGAAGTCAATACGATTGATACCATTATTAATGCAGTCAATACGGCCCCCTATCCCGACAAAGAAATCATCATCGTTGATGACTGCTCAAAAGATGGCACCCGGGCTAAGCTAAAGAATGAAATTGAAAAATCTGGTCGTGTAAGTAAGGTGTTGTATCACGAAGTAAATCAAGGTAAAGGTGCTGCGCTGCGCAGTGGTATTGCCGCAGCCACAGGCGATCTTGTCATTATTCAAGATGCTGATATGGAATATGACCCTAACGAATATCCATTGCTGGTAGAGCCCATCCTAAACAATCGTGCTGATGTTGTATTTGGTTCGCGCTTTTTGGGTGGGCATGCACACCGCGTTCTATATTTTTGGCATCGTGTAGGCAACGGATTCTTAACTCTCCTGTCAAATATGTTCACCAACTTGAACTTAACCGATATGGAGACCTGCTACAAAGTTTTCAGAAGAGAAATTATTCAAAGCATTCGTATTGAAGAAAATCGCTTTGGTTTTGAACCCGAAATCACAGCAAAAGTCGCAAAGTTGAATTGTCGAATTTATGAGGTTGGCATTTCCTATTACGGCCGCACCTACGATGAAGGTAAAAAAATTGGCTGGCGTGATGGCTTTAGAGCAATTTACTGTATTGTTAAATATCGCTTTAAATAATGCAGATTGTTAAATACTTTTTTGTTGGTGGAGCAGCCACAGCAGTTGATTTTGGAATTTTTGCTTTTTTTGCAGGCTACTTAGGTTATCCGTGGTTTGTCGTTTCGATTTGTAGCATGATTGCAGGAACTTTGACCAACTATTTTCTGTCGATTCGCTTTGTATTCAAAAGCGGATCTAAACATAGCAGACATTTAGAGGTAATGGGTGTTTTTATTGTGAGCAGTTTAGGCATTCTTGCAAATCAATGCATCCTTTACATTGCGATTGAATGGCTTGGCCTTGGACTAATCCTCTCAAAATGCATTGCCACAGGAATTGTTTTTTTCTGGAATTACCTAGGGCGAAGTAAATTCGTCTTTAGCAAATAGAGTTATTTCAACTCTTTAAGCGCGCTCTCAAAAGACTCAATATCTGCAAAGCTTCTATAAACGGAAGCAAAGCGAATATAGGCTACTTTATCGAGACGCTTGAGCTCACGCATCACCAGCTCACCCACACGCTCACTGGGGATTTCTTTTTCACCCAAGCTAAGCAATTTCTCTTCAATGCGAGCAATGGACTCATCAACCGAGTCAGATGACACAGGACGTTTGCGTAATGCTAATTTGATTGAACTTACTAGCTTGTCGTGACTGTACTCAACACGACTACCGTTTTTCTTGACGATAGCCGGCAAAGCCAACTCAACCCGCTCATAAGTTGTAAAGCGCTTATCGCACTTTGCACAACGGCGGCGGCGGCGAATGGTATCGCCCTCGTCTGATACCCTTGTATCTAATACCTGAGTATCTTCGTTATGGCAGAAAGGGCAGCGCAATGAACTCTTCTTTTCTTGGTTAGGTTAATGAATGCTTGATTAGCGCTTAACCGTAAACCGGGAAGCGTTTGGTAAGCTCTGAAACTTGGGTACGCACTTTATCGATGTTATCTGCATCATTTGGATTATCTAAAACATCAGCAATAAAGTGGCCCACTTGTCTTGCCTCCGCCTCTTTAAATCCACGCGTTGTCATCGCTGGTGAACCCAGGCGAATACCACTAGTTACCATTGGTTTTTCTGGATCGTTCGGAATACCGTTCTTGTTGCAAGTGATATGCGCTTCACCTAGAATACGCTCGGCTTCTTTACCAGTCATTTTCTTAGCGCGTAAATCTACCAACATCACATGAGAATCAGTACCACCAGAAACAATGCGTAAGCCACGTGCAATTAAAGTCTCTGCAAGTGCTTTTGCGTTAGCAATGACTTGCTTTTGATAATCGATAAAGCTAGGCTCTTGGGCTTCTTTAAACGCAACTGCTTTTGCAGCAATCACATGCATTAAAGGACCGCCCTGTAGACCAGGGAACACTGCAGAGTTAATCGCTTTCTCATGCTCAGCCTTCATCAAAATGATACCGCCACGCGGACCGCGAAGGCTCTTGTGAGTAGTGGAGGTAACAATATCTGCATGCGGTACCGGACTTGGATAAACGCCAGCGGCAATCAGACCAGAGTAGTGCGCCATATCGACCATAAAAATTGCGCCCACCTCTTTTGCTAACTTACCAATCCGCTCCCAATCGATTACGAGAGAGTAAGCAGATGCACCAGCAATAATTAATTTAGGCTTGTGCTCACGCGCCAAACGCTCCATTTGCTCATAATCAATTGCTTCATTTTTATCAAGGCCATAGGAGATGGGATTGAACCACTTACCACTCATATTTAATGCCATGCCGTGAGTCAAGTGACCACCTTCGGCAAGACTCATACCCATAAAAGTATCACCAGGTTTTAAGAATGCCAAGAATACTGCTTGGTTAGCAGATGCTCCACAATGCGGTTGTACGTTAGCTGCCTCAGCACCATAGAGTGCTTTGACACGGTCAATCGCCAATTGCTCAGCAACGTCTACGAATTCACAACCACCGTAGTAACGCTTACCTGGATATCCTTCAGCGTACTTATTCGTCAGCTGAGAGCCTTGGGCTGCCATCACTGCTGGAGAGGTGTAGTTCTCAGAAGCAATCAGCTCAATATGGTCTTCTTGACGCTTATTTTCGTTTTGAATAGCTTCCCATAACTGGGGATCGGTTTTGGCTAAAGTGTTCTGACGGTCAAACATGGCGATAATCCTAGTGAAGTTGGCTTACTAAGTGAATTAACTTAGTAAAATCAACCTACATCATACAAAATCCATCATGACCTCTACACAAGACCTCTCATTCCTCTCCCTAGTCCTCAATGCCAGCCTATTAGTTCAGCTGGTAATGTTGTTATTACTCAGCATGTCGGTCGCCTCCTGGACCATTATTTTTAAGAAAACAGCTGTTTTGCGTGGGGTTCGACAGGATACAGAGCGTTTTGAGCGAGATTTTTGGGCTGGAGGCGACCTGAACACCCTGATGAAGGCAGCCCAGCGCAATACCCGTAGTGATGCTGTACTGGAGCACATTTTTGAAGCAGGCATGCAAGAGTTCAACAAAGGCCGTGAGATCGATGCCGCCCGCCGCGCCATGAAGGCAACCTACCAACGTGAAATGGATCTTCTAGAGGCCAATTTGCCCTTCCTAGCGTCCGTAGGATCTGTTTCCCCTTACATCGGCCTCTTCGGTACCGTTTGGGGCATCATGCACTCCTTCCGTGGCTTAGCTAACGTACAAAACGCAACCCTCTCAGCTGTGGCTCCCGGCATTGCAGAAGCACTGATCGCTACCGCCATTGGTTTATTCGCAGCGATTCCAGCAGTGGTTGCTTACAACCGAGCAGCCACTGATGTAGACCGCCTCTCTATTCGCTTCGAAACTTTCATTGAAGAGTTCACGAATATCTTGCAGCGTCAAACTGCAGGACGCTAGGAAACATTATGGCTGGATCATCACTTCGTAAAAACAAACGTCGGGTAATGTCCGACATTAACGTCGTGCCGTATATCGACGTCATGTTGGTATTACTAGTGATCTTCATGGTCACGGCACCTATGGTCAATCCAGGCGTGGTAAACCTGCCAACAGTTGGTGGTGCAAAAGTGCAATCCTTACCGCCCATCTTTTTGACAATCGACGCCAATGAAAATGTGATCGTGCGCAAAGATGGCGATCCCACACAAACGCTGAATAAATTTGAACTCGGCGCATTTGCACGCTCACAGACAGAAAAGTTTGCTGATCAACCGATTGTGATTGCTGCGGATAAAACCATTAAATATGAAACAGTCATGGAAGTCATGTCTAAACTCAAAGAGAATGGCGTAAAGCGTGTTGGCCTTGCGGTCAAGACTCAATAAGGCTAGAGACTGCTTTAGCTACTCATGAATAGCGCACCCACTTTTCAATCACCTCTCTCGCCATTTAAGCGAGGTCGATATACCAAATCGGAAAGTACTAAGCGTGCATTTACTTTTTCACTGATCGCGCATCTAGGCTTGCTTGCTTTTTTGATGATTGGCATTAGCTGGAATAACAGCACATCCTCTGGTGTTGAAGTAGAGCTCTGGGACTCCGCTCCACAAGTAGAAGCCCCACCCGAGCCTGAACTTAAAACAGTAATTAAAGAAGAGGCCGCCGATATCGCCATTACTAAAAAGAAGCTTGAGAAAGAGCCCCCGAAAAAAGAAGACCCTGTAAAAAAAGCGGAGACGCCTAAGGCGGTGAAACCTCCTCCACCGAAAGAGAAAATAAAAGAAATAGAGCCCAAGAAAACGGAAGCGCCAAAAAAAGCAGAGGCGCCAAAGAAAGTAGAGACAAAATCCCCGACCGAGACCAAAGCCAATGCTGCAACAGAAAAAGTACGTGCTGATCAATTAGCACGACTACGTGCTGCAGCCGGTGCTGAAGGCGGCAGCGGTGGCACAGTTGGCAGCGGCGTCGGCGGTGGCGGAAACGCACCTCCAGGCTGGACTGATAAAGTGATTAAGAAGGTCAAGCCATTGATTGTCTTTAACCCGGAATCCATCAGCGGCAATCCTGCTGCGGTCGTCTTAGTGAACCTTGCGCCGGATGGCGCTATTTTGAGCACCAGCATTCAGTCTTCTAGTGGAAATTCCGGCTGGGATCGTGCAGTATTACTGGCACTTTCACGGGCAGAGAGCTTGCCAAAAGACGACAATGGCAAAATTCCTCAACGCGAAGTAAAACTGACTTTTAAACCCAAGGATTAATGCATGTTGCAAATAGCAAAAAGACAGATTCAGAGACTGGCACCACAACTCAATTCTTTTGGCTTAAATATTATTGCTCTATGCATCACGCTATTTTTCAGTATGGCGACACCTGCACTTGCGCAGATGAATATTGAAATTACTGGTGTTGGTCAATCACTCTATCCAATTGCAGTAATGCGCTTCAAAGATGAGAATAAATTACCTACCAGCGTAACTGAAATCATTCGCCAAGATTTAGCGCGTAGTGGTTACTTTAAAAATACTGAGAACGGCAATGCTGTTGAGAGTGATGAAGGCACTCCCAATTATAAATCGTGGGCTGCTCGTGGTGCTGATGCACTCGTAGTTGGCTCCGTTGTGCAAACCGGTAATAACCAGTTTGATATTCGCTACAAACTCTTTGATGTTCGAAAATCTCAAAGTCTTGGCGGCTTAAATCTTAATTCTAGTGCCGATAATTTGCGTACAGCAGCCCATAAGATTGCAGACGATATTATCTTTAAATTACTCGGTGAGCGTGGCGTATTCTCTACCAGACTCTCTTATGTGATTAAGGATGGCAAACGCTATCGCCTTGTAATATCAGATGCAGACGGCCAGAATATTCGCAATGCAATGAATAGCGGAGAGCCAATTATTTCCCCATCTTGGTCACCTGATGGCAAGAAAGTTGCCTACGTTTCTTTTGAAGATCGTAAGCCAGTAATTTATGTTCATGAGTTAGCAACCGGTCGTCGCATTTCTCTTTCAAACCAAAAGGGAAATAATAGTGCGCCAGCATGGTCTCCTGATGGTAAGAAATTAGCGATCTCATTATCCAAAGATGGCAATACGCAGATCTACGGTATTAATGCTGACGGTACAGAATTACATCGCTTAACCCGAGGCAACACCATTGATACTGAACCGCAGTATTCTGCCGATGGTCGTTACATCTATTTCACAAGTGATCGTGGTGGTAGTCCACAGATCTATCGTATGAGTTCAGATGGCGAGCAAGCAGAAGGCGTAAAGCGCGTTACCTTCAAACAAGGATTTGTTACCTCACCTCGCATCTCACCAGATGGAAAGTATTTGGCATACATCGCCAATATCGGCGGTGCATATCGTCTTTATATTTTGAATCTTGCCACCGGAGATACTCAAGCACTTACTGATGGCACTAGCGATGAGTCCCCTTCCTTCGCCGCCAATGGGCGTTATGTTCTGTATTCCACCAAAGTGGGTGGCAAGCGAGTTCTAGCAGCCGTTTCTGTTGATGGTAATTCCAAGCAAATATTAAGCATTCCAGGATCTGATGTTCGTCAGCCTTCCTGGGGTCCATTTATGGACTGAACTTCATAAAGCCTTCCTGCTCGCCTTAAACCCCTTTTTAGGGTTCAAAATAGTCACTTTTGATGTTCTTAGGGGCATAATATTGTCTATTGATTCATTTATAGATTTAGCTCGTAGGAAAAAGGAAAAATCATGAAAATTTCTATCGCGCGTCGCGCAGCCACATTTGCTCTCATTGGTGCCACAGCATTTCTGATGGCCGCTTGCTCTAGCGTTAAATTAGACGATACAGATGGTGCTGATGGTAACGGTAGCGGCAAATTTGGCTCACAGCCATGGAATGATCCAAGTAGTCCTCTTTTCGAGAAAAGTGTTTACTTTGGCTTTGATGAGTACACCGTTCAAACCAAATATCAAAAGATGTTATCAGCTCACGCAAGCTACTTAAAAGCCAATCCCAAGCAGAAAATTATTATTCAAGGCAATACCGATGAACGCGGCACTGCTGAGTACAACTTGGCACTCGGTCAACGTCGTTCTGATGCAGTACGCAAATCATTGAACTTAATGGGTGTCTCTGATAACCAAATGGAAGCCGTGAGTTTTGGTAAAGAGAAGCCAAAAGTGGAAGGTGATAATGAAGCAGCTTGGGCAGCAAATCGCCGCGCTGATATTGTTTATATCACTAACTAATGATGACGCTTTTTCACTCAGTAAAACAAACGCTCTCACGAGCGTTTTGTTTAACTGCTGCGCTCATTTGCTTGGGTGTATCTAATAGTGCTTGGGCCCTCTTCTCTGATGATGAAGCGCGTAAAGCAATACTTGATCTGCGTAAGTCTCTAGCCACCACCCAGCTTGAGTTACAGAGTCAAATTGACAAGCTCAAAACGGAGAATGCAGAGCTGCGCGGTAAAGTAGAAGAGCTTGAGAAACAAGGCGAAGATATCAATACTAGTCAGAAAACTTACTACCAAGATCTTGATACTCGCTTAGGTAATTTTGAGCCACGTACCATAACCATTGAGGGTGTATCAGGCACAGTTCAACCAGGTGAAAAGAAGGCATACGACGATGCATTAAAAGCATTTCAAACGGGTAATCTGAAAAAAGCTGATGATAGTTTTGCTGCCTTTGCGGCAAAGAATCCAAAGAGTCCATATTTACCGCTTGCGCTTTATTGGAGTGGCAATAGTAAGTACGCCAATAAAGAATATGCTGGCGCTATCAGTCAGCTACAAAAATTAATTAAGGGTTATCCAAACCATCCGCGCATCCCTGCTGCAATGGTCACATTAGGAAACTCTCAATTAGAGAGCGGTAACAAGGCAGCAGCTAAAAAAACATTTAGTGACATCATTGCTAAATATCCAGATACCGATGCAGCTAAGGATGCCCAGCAACTGATTGCTAGCACGAAGTAAACACTTCCCCAGCTATGTCAAAGTTATCCGCCGCATTTGCATCACTCGCACCTCGTAAAGCAGGCGCTCCAGCAGTTATCTTATTTTCTGGTGGCTTGGACTCCACCACCGTTCTAGCGCTTGCGAAAGACCTCGGATATACGCCTTATGCACTATCTGTAGGTTATGGTCAGCGTCACTCTTCTGAGCTAGCTGCGGCAAAACATATTGCCAAGCAAATCGGTGTGGCAAGGCATGAAGTGGTTAACTTAGATCTCACACGTTTTGGTGGATCGGCCTTAACTGACTCTTCAATTGCAGTCCCCACTACCCCAGGCAAAGATCAAGAGATCCCCGTTACTTATGTACCAGCACGCAATACGATTTTGCTATCACTTGCCTTAGGCTGGGCCGAATCCTTGGGTGGTCTTGATATTTTTTATGGCGCTAATTCAGTAGACTATTCGGGCTATCCTGATTGCCGCCCTGAGTATGTTACTTCTTTTGAATATATGGCCAACCTTGCTACCAAGGCAGGGGTAGAAGCTATCAACGAAGCAAATCGCTTTAGAGTGCACGCACCTATCATCAGCCTTACTAAAGGTGAGATTATTCAACTGGGAAGCACTTTAAGCGTAGATTATTCCCAAACGGTCTCTTGCTACCAGGCGAACGATTTGGGTGAAGCCTGTGGTGAATGCGAGTCTTGCCGCTTAAGACAAGCGGGCTTTAAACAAGCTAATGTTGGTGACCCAACCCGCTATAGATAAACCCGTTTTAATAGATTAAATCCATGGGGCCATAAGGACCCATTTTTTTGTGCTTGACATTCCTAATAAAGTACATAATAATGCACTAAATTATGGGTATTTTTTTATGAGCCTTACACAGACTATTCACGCTAAAACCACAGTCAGCATGACTGATTTAAGACGCAATCCCAGCAAGATCATGGAAATCGCTGGTGACCTTCCTGTGGCTGTCTTAAACCACAACAAGCCTGAAGCCTACCTTTTGTCGGCAAAGGCTTACGAAGCACTGCTCGATCTGATTGATGATGTCTCGCTTATTAAAACCATTCAGGCTCGCAAAGGCGGCAAAACTGTGAAAGTGAAGCTTGAAGAGCTTTAATCTTGAGTTTCACACTCTTGCGCTTAAAGAATGGCAAAAATTAGATAACTCAATAAAAGAACAATTTAAAAAGCAGCTACAGAAACTACTGGTTAATCCAAGAGTACCCTCAGCAAAACTTCATGGCGACTTAGACAACTTTTATAAAATTAAATTGAGAACCGTTGGCTACAGACTCGTCTATGAAGTGATTGATCACAGGCTTGTAGTTCTTGTGATTGCTGTCGGCAAGCGAAATCAAGATGCGGTATATCGAAAAGCAGAAACCCGAAAATAAGAAGTAAATCTTATTTACCGTGAGTCTCAAGCATACGAGCAACATAGCGCGCAATGAGATCCACTTCTAAATTTACAGCATCGCCTGACTTTAAATTACCAAGCGTAGTATTTTCCAAGGTATGCGGGATGATGTTGATATTCATGATGCAAGAATTTACTGTGTCTTCAATTTGATTTACAGTAAGTGAGACGCCATTGACAACGATAGAGCCTTTGTAAGCCAAGTATTGTGCCAGCTCTTTTGGCGCTTCGATACGTAACAACCAAGAGCCATAAGCATCATTTGCCACTTGAGCAAAGTGCGCGACATTACCAACGCCATCTACGTGCCCACTCACTAAATGCCCACCCAAGCGATCATTAAGACGCATGGCTTTTTCAAGATTTACTGGGCCAACCTTATCAAGGCCAACTGTTTTATTCAGAGACTCACGAGAGATATCAAGAGCAAAAGAATTATTTGTTAGCTGGGTAGCCGTCATGCAAGCTCCCTGAATGGCAATACTATCGCCCAGGACCACGTCGTCCAAATACGTTTCTGGAACTTCAACAACCAAATGCAAACCATCGCCCTTTTCTTGAGCGCTCTTTATTTGACCTACTGCAGTAATGATTCCAGTAAACATAGAGTGATTTTAGTTCTGAATTATTTTTAATGATTTTTAGTTAGGCGCAGACGTAGATCAGGTCCAAATAAACTCTGATCAATGATTTTCCACTCTTCTTTTTCAGCCAAAGAGTTCAGGGGCGAAATATTAGCCATGCCAATACCTTCACCCATGAAGAAAGGCGCGTAGTAGAGTAACAACTCATCTACACAGTTTTCTCTGATTAAAGAACCATTGAGCTTAAAGCCTGACTCAATATGAATCTCATTCATATCACGCTCTTTAGCTAGACAAGAAAATAGTTTCGGGAGATCTACTTTGCCAGATGGGTTAGCCATGGCAATGACTTCTATGCCGCGATCAGCAAATGCCTTAGCTTTTTGCTGCAGATCAGCAGCATCTAAGCTGGCACATACAATGATGACACCTGATTGATCAACCTTATCTAAGATCTTTGAAGCAGGTGGTGTTTCTAATTTGGAGTCGATGATAATGCGCCAAGGCTGTCGTAAAGTTTGAACGTCTCGCACATTCAGACTGGGATTATCTTCCTTAACAGTCCCCACACCTGTAACAATCGCACAAGCTTGAGCACGCCAGTGATGACCATCTGCTCTTGCCAGCGGTCCTGTGATCCATTGACTACGACCATCGGGCAAAGCCGTTTTGCCATCCAGGCTAGCTGCGATCTTCATGCGCACCCATGGCAAGCCACGCGTCATCCTAGAAATAAATCCACGATTGAGCACTTGTGCTTCTGACTCTAGCAAACCACATTCCACATCAATGCCTGCAGATCTTAATTTTTCTATACCTTTCCCTGCTACAAGAGGGTTTGGATCTGACATAGCCACAATCACTTTGGCTGGCTTAGCTGCTAGTAAAGCATCGGCACAGGGAGGTGTTTTCCCTCTATGACTGCATGGCTCAAGGGTTACGTAGATTGTTGATCCAGCAACATCATGGCCTTGGGCTTTAGCATCTGCTAGCGCTTGTATTTCAGCATGCGCCTTTCCAACTGCTTGAGTAAAGCCGCGGCCAATCACTTTTCTATCTTTCGTAATAATGCATCCCACTCGTGGATTCGGGTTTGAAAGATAGAGTGCATTTTGAGCTTGGTCTAAAGCCTCGCTCATCATTTGGTGGTCAACTGCGCTGTACATAGGGTCTATTAAACCATTCAATGGCAACGCTTTGCATCCCTAGCGGGATCACAGATACGCCAACGTCCACCACTACCCAAAATCATTTGCCTTTCTAGATGAGGAACCCTTTGGTGGCCTAGTATCAGGCGATTGGCCACAAATCCACCATTGTCGGTCTTAGCGGCGCCAGCAGCATTGAATAAAATACCCCTCTTACCAGAATGTGGGTCAGTAAATTGCCCGCCTCCCCTCTTAAAGTACACGGGACGAATATTACCTTGGGAAAACCAATTTTTAGGCTGGCAGTTTGAGCTCAGCTGCTTAGTAATGCAGCCACTTTGAACAACCCAACCATCCTCCCAGAGCCCGCCATTGATCGGATTAAGTTTGACAGACTGGCCTGAATACAATCCTTGCTGACGGGCAAAGTGAGCATGCGCGATAAATCTACGGGCAGCAGTATCGATTTCACGAGCGGCAATTTGTTCTTGTAGGAGTGGCATGCTCGTCATAGCAGCAATAGCAATAATGAGCACAACTGCCATTAACTCCAACAAGCTTGAGCCTTGCTGAAAAAGACAATTTTTACTCAAAGACTTGCCGCCAATTTAGGCGAGTAACGATCCCCGTTTTTTCATCAACTGCAACACCAATCTGGATAGCAGGTTTTTCTTTGCTTGATATGAGCCAACGATAATTGCCGGCTGGTTGTATAAAACATAGACTACTGTGTTCTTGAGTAAGCGCAGTAATATTTTCTTCACACTCTTGAACCGCTTTTTCAGCAGCAATGAATTTTTTCTGGGAGTCAGTCATGGTATTAACCTCGATGATGCGTAGAGCACTAAGACTCTCTATATAAGATATGAGAGAAGAGCAAAGCATTAATAAAGATATTATCCAAGCAAGAATCATGGCAAATTCCTAGTAGCAAAGAATCTCTCAAAATCTAATTTGATCAAAGCGCCATCGGTCATTTGCATGTTGATTCTATAGAGGCTTGGGGCTTTATCATTCATACTGATCGGGCTTTGAATAGCGTTCACTTTCTCAATGAATAAATGATTTACACCATTCATAAGTGTGGTGTTTTGCACTCTTCCTTGTCGATCTAGTGATTGACAAATTAGTGAGCCTCCATTCACTTTTGCACCCTTAGTAATGCCCGCTTGTCGCTCAACAATAAAACTTTGGAAAGCTAAATTTTTTCTAGTCCGCTCTTTTGTAAGAATGTTTCCAATGCAATCAAAATCAACTCCATCAGATAAGCCATGTTGAACACTGAATGAATCTGATCCTCTGTACCCAACTTTTTTATTTACCTGAATAAACCACTTTGAACCATCAGAATTATCGGGTTCATTTTTAGTTTTGATGTTTTGATAGCCCGCCACCCGAATCGCACGCCCCATTAACTGAAAAGCACGGTCCGCTTCTGAGATTAACGCTTGAGTCTTTTCATACTCAATTTGCCTAGTTGCTAGTTGAGCGCTGGCCCTTAGCAGGGGATTTAGGAGAAGAGCGCACAGCATGATTCCGACCAGGCACTCTAGTAAGCTCATTTTTCAAACCCCAAGCGTTATATGAAGCGACCATCTTTGAGTACATTTCAGTTTCATGTGCATCCATTTCTTTCCTAATGTGAGATCTTTTGCTTTCTTGTTGGATTAAGGTCAAAGTCAATCGCTGATATGCATTAATTGAGACCATCCAGGCACCCATAATGAGGCTCATCGCAACCAAAACCTCAAGCAAGATGAACCCTTCTGGCCCTGTAACTTGAATAATTGAATGATGGCCGTTTTGCGTGGTCATTGCCCATTTTCCAAGGGGTGTAGGCTGGTTAGAACAGTTCTGCCTTGCTCTTACAGTCTGAATGGCTTGATATTGCTGTAAGACCAAACAACAACCCTATCCTGAGCTTAAAATAGAGGGCTATGCCAAATACCCTAGCCTCCACCGAAGAAATCATTGCCGACATGCGCATCGGCAAAATGGTGATCCTTGTAGACGAAGAAGATCGTGAAAATGAAGGGGACTTGGTGCTGGCTGCAGATCACGTGACTGCAGAAGCAGTTAATTTCATGGCCAAACATGGCCGTGGTCTCATTTGCCTCACCTTAACCCGCGAGCGCTGCCAACAACTTAATCTTCCCCTAATGGTTCGGGATAACGGCACATCGATGGGAACGAATTTCACAGTTTCGATTGAAGCAGCGACAGGTGTGACGACTGGCATCTCAGCAGCCGATCGTGCTCTCACTATTAAAACTGCGGTTGCACCCAATGCAAAGCCTAGTGATTTAGTGCAGCCTGGGCATATCTTTCCATTGATGGCTCAACCTGGCGGCGTATTGATTCGTTCTGGTCACACAGAAGCTGGTTGTGATCTTGCTGCTATGGCTGGCTGCTCCCCTACTTCCGTCATTTGTGAAATCATGAAAGACGATGGCAGCATGGCACGCCTTCCAGACTTGCTAGAGTTTGCAAAAGAACATCAACTGAAAATCGGGAGTATTGCCGATCTTATTAAATATCGTAGCCAGCACGAGAGTATTGTGGTGCGCGAAGGTGCCCGTGAATTTATTACTCCTTGGGGAAAATTTCAGGGAATTATTTATCGTGATACCCCAAGCTCATGCGTGCACATTGCATTAGTCCATGGCAAGCCTTCTGAAGGACAAGAAACATTAGTACGCGTACATGAGCCTGTAACTGTTCTAGACTTTTTAGACTCTAATGTGAGCACCCATTCATGGCCGCTAGCTCAAGCCTTGCAAGCGATTGCTGCAGCTCCTGCTGGCGTGGCGGTTTTGCTAAATGCTTCCGGAATCGCAGCGCCTAGTGATACTGATTGGCTCGCGCAATTTGAAAAGCTTAATCGCCCCCATGATGCAGAACAAAAGCCCTTAGCACGCAAAACCGACTTTAGAAGCTATGGTATAGGCGCGCAAATTCTGAAAGACATTGGCGTAGGAAAAATGCGTCTACTAGCCAATCCTAGCCCAGTACCAAATCTCTCTGGCTACAAGCTAGAAGTAACCGGCTACACCCCATTTAAACCTTCAATCTAAAAATACTATGACTGACTCCACCAATGATTTTGTAGGCATATTAGAGGCCGATTTAAATGGGCAAGATCTACGTATAGGCGTTGTACAAGCACGCTTTAATGAAGATCATTGCGTAGCGCTCACAAATGCTTGTATTAATGAATTGATTTCCCTCGGAGTCAATCAAACGGATATCAAGCTCGTCACTGTGCCAGGTGCGCTGGAGATTCCATTTGCCCTGCAAAAAATGGCTGAGACTGGTGAGTTCGATGGCTTAGTCGCCCTCGGAGCAGTTATTCGTGGTGAGACTTATCACTTTGAATTAGTTTCCAATGAATCAGCGGCAGGCATTACTCGTATCTCTATTGATTCTGGCTTACCAATTGCAAACGGCGTGCTCACTTGCGATACCGATGAACAAGCGCATGCCCGCGTTCAAGTAAAGGGTGCTGAATGCGCTCAAGCGGTTGTGGAAATGGCTAATCTGGCTCTTGCGCTGACACCTGATATTGATATCGATATCAATTCGAGCCAAGAGTAACTACATGTCCAAATCTATCCCAAATCCAGAAAACTTAGTAGCAGCCAAGGATGCCAAGACTCCTGCTAAGCGCTCATTAACGCCGCGTCGTCGTGCTCGTGAGTACGCTCTTCAAGGCGTGTACCAAAGTCTGGTCATGCGTCGTGCTGGTAGCATTCCGAATAGTGCTGCTATTACTAAGCAGCTATCTGAAGATCCTGCATTTCGCCGTTGTCAGCTTGATTTGTTTCAGGGCATCTTTGATGGGGTTCTATCCCGCATAGATGAGCTAGAAGCAATCATCACTCCAGCACTTGATCGCCCCATTAATGAATTGTCCCCCGTAGAACATGCAGCCCTTCTCATTGGCGCGTATGAACTGGCAGCAGACCTCTCAGTGCCCTACAAAGTGGCAATCAATGAAGCGGTTGAGCTTGCTAAAACCTTTGGTGGCACAGATGGTCATAAGTACGTGAATGGCGTATTAGATTTACTTGCCCAGAAACTACGTACTGCAGAAACAGGTGCAAACTAACCCTGATCAGCAAGTAATACAGCAATTAGTTATTCCAGCCTCCAGGCCTAAAAGCCTCGAGGCTTTTTTGCGTACAAGGAGATAAAATGATTTGCATTCATATTCAGGTCAGACATCATGCAAAAAGTAGATATTCGCACCCAACTAAAAGATTCCAGCCTTTTTAAAGAGGCGGCCTTCATAAACGGCCAATGGCTTGACTCTAAAAATAACTTCGCAGTTAATAATCCTGCCACCGATGAAGTGATCGCCAATGTTACTAATCTTGAAATACAAGATGCTGAACTAGCCATCGCCGCCGCAGAAAAGGCTTTACCAGCATGGCGCAGTAAGCTGGCTAAAGAACGTGCGCAAATCATGCGCAAATGGTTTGAGTTGATCATTGCCAACACACAAGATCTCGCCACCTTAATGACCCTAGAACAAGGAAAACCTCTTTCTGAAGCAGCGGGTGAAGTAGCTTATGGCGCTTCTTTTGTTGAGTGGTTTGCAGAAGAAGCTAAACGTGTTGAAGGCTCTATTTTGGGCACGACCTGGGGCGATAAGCGCTTAATGGTTCTCAAGCAAGCGATAGGTGTTTGCGTAGCAATCACTCCTTGGAACTTTCCGATTGCCATGATTACCCGCAAAATTGCTCCGGCTTTAGCTGCTGGCTGCACGATTGTGATTAAACCTGCTGAACTCACACCACTATCAGCATTAGCCTTGGCTGAATTAGCAAAACGTGCAGGTATACCTGATGGCGTTATTAATATCCTCACAGCCGATGCTAATCAATCGATCGCCATAGGGAAAGCACTCTGCGCATCACCTACAGTTCGCCACCTTTCTTTTACAGGATCAACTGAAGTAGGTCGTATCCTTATGGCGCAATGTGCCCCCACAGTAAAGAAATTGGCTCTCGAGTTAGGCGGGCATGCTCCATTCATTGTTTTTGAAGATGCTGATATCGATGCCGCCGTCAGTGGCGCCATGGCCTCTAAATTTAGAAACTCCGGTCAAACCTGCGTTTGCGCAAACCGTTTTTATGTTAATAAAAAAGTGCATGATATTTTTGTGGAGAAATTTGCTAAAGCCTTGAAAGTTATCAAGGTGGGTAATGGCATGCAAGCAGGTATTAATCAGGGACCCCTGATTGAAGCAGCTGCACTTGAAAAGGTGCAAAAGCATGTAGCTGATGCCATTAGCAAGGGCGCTAAATTGGTTACTGGTGGCAAACCATCCATTGAAGGCAAAAACTTCTATGAGCCCACTATTCTCTCGAATGTGAATAGCCAAATGCTGATTACTTACGAAGAAACTTTTGGTCCCATTGCGCCAATTATTCCTTTTGAAAGCGATGAGGAAGTTATCCAGCTAGCAAACAATAGCCAATTTGGCCTCGCCTCTTACTTCTATAGTCGTGACATCGGTCGCATCTGGAAAGTAGCCGAGTCTTTGGATTACGGAATGGTAGGCGTGAATACTGGCCTTATCTCTAATGAGGTGGCGCCGTTTGGAGGAATAAAGCAGTCAGGCCTGGGACGTGAAGGCAGTGTCTACGGTATGGATGAGTATCTGGAAATGAAATACGTCTGCGTAGGCTTGTAAAGCCCGCCACCTCAATACCCTGATTTTTCTTATTATTTTTTCTTGTAAACCAGATCCCAAACACCGTGGCCTAATTTGATACCACGGTTTTCAAACTTGGTAACTGGGCGATAAGCGGGCCTCTCAACATATCCAGAGTGCAGCGTATTTAATTGATCAAGTGTTGGCTTAAATTCATTAGATATTTCATTTGGTTTGGCAATATCAGAAACATCAAAGGTTTCAATCTTTACTAAGTCACTGGAAGTGTTTTGTAAGCTAGGCTCAGCATTTAATACCAGAAGCATTTGCTCAGCATAGTTATGCCAATCAGTAGCTAAATGTAAATAGCCATTCGGCTTCAATCTAGAAATCAGGAGACGCACAAAGTCCGCTTGAATCAAACGGCGCTTATGATGACGCTTCTTGTGCCATGGGTCTGCAAAATAAATATGAATGCCATCTAAAGATTCTGTTGCAATCATCTGCTCAAGCACTACAACAGCATCGTGTCGGATAAGCCTTAGGTTACTGAGATGCTTTTCTCCAATCAGCTTTAGCAAAGCACCAACGCCAGGAGAGTGCACTTCAATGGCCAAAAAGTCCTCATCAGAACGTAAGGCTGCAATTTTGGCAGTGGTTTCTCCCATACCAAAACCAATCTCTAAAATCTTGGGTCTTTTAGATCCCCCAAAAACGGCAGGCAAATCTAGCAATGCGTTTTGGAACGGAAGCAAGAACTGGGGTCCCAGCTCCTCAAGAGCACGTTGTTGTCCCGTGGTTACCCTACCAGCCCTCAATACAAAAGAGCGAATACGCTCCACTGGGTGAGACGACAACTTAAGCTAAAACCTTTTTGAAATATGCGATTGTTTCTTTGAGACCATCTTCAAGGTTCACTTTTGGCTCCCAACCTAACTTCGATTTGGCCAATTCAATATTAGGCTGACGTTGCTTTGGATCATCAGAAGGTAAGGGCTCAAATACGAGCTTTGATTTACTTCCAGACAACTTCAGAATCGTCTCTGCAAGTTGCAACATAGTGAACTCGCCTGGATTGCCAGTATTTACTGGGCCAGTAAAACCTTTTTCAGTATTCATCATCCGAACAAACGCTTCGATTAAGTCATCCACATAACAAAAACTTCTAGTTTGTTGACCATCGCCATAAATCGTAATGTCCTTACCTTGCAATGCTTGAACAATAAAGTTACTAACTACACGGCCATCATTAGGGTTCATACGCGGGCCGTAGGTATTAAAAATACGAACTACCTTGATATCTAAACCATGCTGACGGTAGTAATCAAAAAATAAGGTTTCAGCACAACGTTTGCCTTCGTCATAACAAGAACGAATGCCTATTGGGTTGACTCTTCCCCAATATTCTTCAGGCTGAGGGTGAACTTCTGGATCACCATACACTTCACTAGTAGAGGCTTGCAGAATGCGGGCTCTTGTGCGCTTCGCTAAACCCAACATATTGATTGCGCCATGTACGCTAGTTTTAGTGGTTTGTACTGGATCGTATTGATAATGCACCGGGGAAGCGGGACATGCCAAGTTGTAGATTTGATTAGTTTCTACATAGAGCGGAAAAGTAACGTCGTGACGCATCACCTCAAGGCGACTATCTCCCAGCAAATGGGCTAAATTTTGTTTAGAACCCGTAAAGAAATTATCCACCACCAAAACTTCATTCCCCTCTTTCAGGAGTCTTTCAGTGAGGTGAGAACCTAAGAAGCCGGCACCGCCAGTGATGAGAATTTTATTCATGAGTAGTCTTAAATTGAAAAGTTAATCGATTTTAACTGGATAAACCCGTCATTTCACAGGGGAATTCCAGCCAGCTGAGCGATATGCATAAACGACCTCCCCCAAAATAATACTTAAAGAGGTCATAAAGGACGCAAGACCCAGAACAAAGGTCCAAATGACATAGGTGGTCTGGAGTGAACGGACAGCGCCTGCTTGGAAAAAAAACAACTCCAGCACAGTAAGTGAAATAAAAATTCCACTCAAAACATCAAAGAAAATCGCAGCCGTACAAAGTCTTCCTCGAATCTTAGCTTCATTCGCCTCAACAATAAAATGCTGCCGCGATGCATCAGATATAGCCTCGCCTGAGTAAATAATTTTTTGAATTGCACGCATGCGATCCACTGATCTTGCTAGACGAGAAGATATGGCATTAAGTAGTGTTGCAACTGCGGTTAATAAGAAAACAGGGGCAAGCGCTAATTGAATATTATTTGTAATAGCATCAATTGATACATCCATTTCAAATCCTATCCATTTTATTTATTCATGCGGCTAGTGAGACCAGGCAATTAAACCAGTATAGGATGTGAATAGGATGACCAAACCAAACACGATGCGATACCAAGCAAAAGGCTTGAAATTGTGATGCGATACATAATGCAAGAGCCAGCGCACACAAATAAATGCAGAGATAAATGCTGCTATAAAGCCAAAGGCTATAGCAAGGCCAAAGTCTGCAGAAATCGCAACTGGCGACTTCCATAGCTTGAGTGATTCATACAAGGTAGCTGCACCGATAACCGGGATCGCCAAGAAGAAAGAAAACTCAGTAGCCACTGTGCGCGGCAAGCCAAATAACATGCCACCAATAATAGTTGCACCCGAACGGGAAGTTCCGGGAATTAAAGCGGCACATTGGGCAATACCAACCTTTAGGGCATCTAAAGAAGTGAGATCATCAACGGATTGAATGTGTGCCCTTTGATTAAATTGGCCAGTTTCTTGACGTCGCTCCGCCCAAAAAATAATTAAGGCTCCGAAAATGAAAGCAGTAGCAACAGGAATAGGTGCAAACAGTACCGCCTTAATGTGTTTACCAAATACAAAAGCCAACGCCATGGCAGGGGCTGAAGCGATAAGTAAATTGATTACAAAACGTCGGGACACAGCGCTAGTTCTGATTGAACTTAAAACACTCCAAAGCTTTGTTCGAAACTCCCAACAAACCGCCAAAATGGCGCCAAATTGAATAATGACCTCAAAAGCTTTGCCGCGCTCATCATTAAAGTCAAGTAAATCTCCCACCAAAATCAGGTGGCCGGTGCTGGAGATCGGCAAAAACTCAGTCAAGCCCTCAACTATGCCCAGAATGAGAGCTTTTGCTAGCAATATAAATTCCATGGTCGGATTTTATAGGTAAGCCGCCCAAAGCACGATATTTGGCAAAATGAATAGCTCGAATCAACGTCTTTATCCTAAATTGGCCTTAAACTTCATGGCATAAATAAAAAGTAGCTGAAATTACATGACTGAAGCACGCTTTAGATTCTTGAGACAAACCCTATTGGGTGTATTTCTCATCCAAGCCCTTGGATTGGGCGTCCCAATGCATTCTGCCTATGCCCAGGTAGCGGTAGGTGGTCGCTCGGCACTACCTACCACCATTAGCCCGCAATCACTGACCGGATCAGATATGCCGCCCCAATTTGTGGCGGTACCAAAATCTGCACTTCCAAGTGATGCAGCACCTTCTAGCCTAAGCAACAGTCCGAACTCCGCAGCTAGCGTCGGTCAAATGGCTGATTTGATTCGTCTTTATCAAGATGCTGCTTTTAGTGATCCAGTTCTCAATGCTGCACGCTTCAATTACCAGGCTAGCAAAGAACTCTTTTGGCAGGGCTTATCACTCCTACTTCCTCAAGCGAGTGCATCGCCTGGTGGCACACGTTATTACCAACATGGCGTTGGCTCTACAGTAGTGCAAGCAGGCCCTGGCAATTCACGGGTATTTGATCAAAAGAACTATACCGTGACCTTGACTCAACCTGTTTTTAATATGGGCGCCCTTGAGGCCTTTAAACAAGGTGATCTGAATACCAAAATTGCTGATATGAATTTCTTTCAGGCGCAGCAAGATCTCATTTTGCGTGTCTCTCAGGCTTATTTTGATGCACTCACCAGTCAGGATAATGTTGAGCTCTATCGCAATAAGAAAAGTCTCATCAAACAACAGTTAGAAGTCGCACAAGCAAAATTTGATGCAGGTTTAGCAACCATCGTAGATGTAAATACTGCCCAAGCAAGTTATGACTTAGCAAACTCGCAAGAGATTGGGGCACAAGCAGATCTCGTTGTAAAGCGTGGCATTCTTGAGCAATTAGTTGGTCACCCTGTTGGACTGCTGAAGCCTTTAGTAAAAGATGCCAAGATCGATGGGGTTCTTAAAGATCCTCGTGGAAAATCAAAAGATGCCAAAGGCAACCCCATTGCAGAAAGTGTGAATCCCCAGCTACCCCCCGGACAAACACTCAATGATTGGATCAATCAAACTGAAGCGGCAAACTTTAAGGTATTAGCTAGTCAATTATCTGTATCACTTGCAGAGAGTACCTATCGTGCTTCGCAGGCTCTCAATTACCCATCACTCAACCTGGTGGGCACTAGCGGTTACAACACCTCCAACGGTACACCGAATAGCTACCAACCAGCACAAACCAATGTGTATAACAATACGATTGCTTTGCAAATGTCTATCCCCTTGGTGTCAGGTGGATTTAATAGCTCTGTGATTCGTCAAAATGCCGCTTTGGTAGATGCCGCCAAAGCGAACTATGACAATGCACGACGTACCGCAGCACAAAATACACGCGCTGCCTTTACAGGCTTTTATGGCGGCCTTGCCAGCGTAAAAGCTTATGAAGCTGCGGAACGTTCATCCCAATCGGCTCTAGACTCCAGCAAACTTGGATTTCAGGTGGGTACCTTAATTAATATTGATGTATTGATCGCCCTCGACACACTGTTTACAACCCGCTCACAATTACAGCAAGCACGTTACAGCACTATTTTGAATGCACTCCGACTAAAGGCAGGCGCATCATCCCTCTCAGACGAAGACCTGTTGGCCATTAACTCACTATTGCGTTAAGACTCTAAGAGTTTTAAAGCGGCGGCCAAAACCTCTTCAGTACTTGGTGGAGCTTGAATATCTCCTAAATTTATTATCCGATTTGACCAATAGCCTTCAGTCTTCCAGAGCGGAGAGTCGCAATAGATTTCGATAGTAGGTTTGTCTAATACTGCTGCTAAATGGGTTAACCCTGTATCAACCCCAACCGTTAAAGCGGCAGATGTGATCACCGAAAAAGCATCTTCAATTGAAAAACGCGGCGGCACAAAAGCATTGGGTATGTTTTCGGCCAATTCCTTACTAATTGTCTGCTCTGACGAACTGCCCCATGGTAATACCACTTGATAGTCTTGTTTAGAAAGTGCTTTACCCAAAGCAATCCAGTCACTGTTGGCCCAGCGCTTTGCTGTTCTGGCAGTCGAATGAAAAAACAAAACATAGGGTTTAGAAATTCCTGTAATTGTGCAAGCCGGAACAGCATCTATAAATTTCGAGGGATAAAAAAGTGGGATCTCTGACCGTTTTAATAAGGGCCAATCGAGAGCGGAACACATCACCATGCGCGAACGATCCACCGCATGACATTGAACTGGGACCTCAACCGCATAGTTATAAAACAGCTTTGCAAGGGGCTCATAACCTGAAAATTCAGTAGCATTAGCAAGACCAGCGACAACGGCATCAGGACTTTTTTTCGCCAGGGCACACACTAAAGCGGACTTTAAAAGGCCTTGGGTTTCAATCACAAGATCGTATGAGGCTTCTTGTAGCTGTGATTTGAATACAAAAAATTCTCGCCAAGCACTCAAAGCAAATAATTGCTTTTTCCAGCGACGCAAGCCAAATGGAATAATGCGATCAATGCCTCGAAAACTAGGCTTACTGAGCAAGGGCTCTAGTAAGTGAACATACCCTTCTTCAACTACCCAATCAATTTGAGCGTCGGGCAAACGCGCTCGCAAATCCCTAACAATAGGCAGATTGTGCAGCACATCTCCTAAGGAAGAGAGCTTGACCAATAATATTTTTGGACGGCCAAGGTTCAGAGATGAGGGCGAAGAAATGCTCATGAACGCATTATCACTTTATTGAGTCTCAACTAAAACTTAGGAATAGCATCCCAAGATAGCCCTGCCGCATCTTTAGCATTGACATTGGGCAATACACCTGGAGGCAAGGGCCAATCAATAGCGACACCAGGATCATTCCAGGCTAAACAAACTTCGCTTTGAGGATGATAGTAATCAGTCGTTTTATATAAAAACTCAGCCGTTTCAGATAGCACTAAAAATCCATGCGCTAAACCCGGTGGAACCCATAACTGCCGGTGATTTTTAGCGCTCAGCTCAATACCCACCCACTTGCCAAAACTCGGCGAGGTTTTACGAAGATCAACCACGACATCAAAAACTACTCCTGCAACAACACGCACCAACTTACCTTGAACATGCTCTTGTTGAAAGTGCATTCCCCGTAATGTCCATTGCCTTGAAAAAGAATGGTTGTCCTGAACAAAATCAACGGACAAGCCGGTTGCTTGCGCAAAATCAATGGCATTGAAGGACTCAGTAAACCAGCCACGCTCATCGCCAAATACTTTGGGCTCTATTACCAGCACATCATGTATGGCAGTGGCTTGGATATTTAACTTATTCGTTCTAGCTAGATTGGACACGTTAGACTTTGCTTAGGTAATATAGTGTTATGGATGAAGTCTAATGCGAGCTATTAATTTCTTGCAAAATCTTATTCAGATACTCCCCGTAACTATTTTTGCTTAATTGAGCCGCCACCCTTTTTACAGCATCCGCAGCAATCCAACCTTGTCGGTAGGCGATCTCTTCAGGACAAGCCACCATAAGACCTTGACGCTTTTGGAGTGTTGCAATAAAACCAGCAGCATCAAGCAACGAATCATGAGTCCCCGTATCAAGCCATGCAAAGCCTCGGCCCATAATTTCTACGCTTAACTCATCTCTTTCGAGATAAAAACGATTTACGTCGGTGATTTCAAGCTCTCCGCGGGCACTAGGTTTAATCGCAGCCGCAATATCACAAACTTGATTGTCATAAAAATATAGACCAGTCACCGCATAACTACTCCTCGGCTTTGATGGCTTTTCTTCAATAGAGAGTGCTTTAGCATTCTGATCAAACTCAATTACACCATAGCGCTCTGGATCAGTTACGTGATAAGCGAAAACGGTTGCGCCTTTTTCTCGTTGGTCACCACTTTGAAGATGATTTACTAACTCATGACCGTAAAAAATATTATCCCCAAGCACTAAAGCACTAGGATGATTGCTGATGAAAGATTTACCTAAAGTAAATGCCTGCGCCAAACCATCTGGCGATGGTTGAACACAATATTCAATATTGAGACCCCATTGAGATCCATCGCCCAATAGCTCAGAAAAGCGCGGAGTGTCATGAGGGGTAGAAATCAGCAGGATGTCGCGAATCCCGGCCAACATCAATGTAGTTAATGGGTAATACACCATAGGCTTGTCATACACGGGCATTAACTGCTTTGAGACTGCCTGAGTGACGGGATATAGGCGCGTTCCTGAGCCACCAGCCAAGATAATGCCTTTTCGCTTAAGCCCCATACTCACTCACCCTTTAAATAACCTGCTTTTTAACCAGCTCTTGCACATAAGATCGAACCTGATCAGCCCAAGGCGTACTCCACCTCCCCAATTTTGACACATCAGCATTCCTGATGATGACTTCCTCTAATTTTTTTGAAGACATTCGAGAATTCATGGGTCTGGGGGCTGGCAATGGATACTCTGCCGCCTGAATGGGCTTGATGTTGGCCAGATCAATTTTGAGCGGCGATCCGACTTCAAGCGCTGTAGCAATTGCCAATCGAGCCAATTCATACCAATTGGTTTCACCTGGAGGAACTGCATGATAGATGCCTGAATGAAATTCACGTAATTGCCATTGAGAATCCAGTATTAAATCTAGACTTACAGCAGCAAGCCAGTCAGCTGAGGTGGGGACGCCCCATTGATCCTGAACAACTTGAAGTGATTGCCGCTCCTTAGCAAGACGCAACATCGTTTTAATGAAATTGCCGCCAGCACCATAAACCCAACTAGTTCGCAAAATAGCATAATGACCTTTTGATGCTCCCTCAAAAACGCTTGCAATAGCCTGCTCACCCTTAGCTTTACTTTTACCGTATTGACCAAGCGGATTAGGCAAGTCATCCTCAATATAAAAACCCGATTTACTTCCATCAAATACATAGTCAGTCGAGAAATGCAAAAGGGCTACGCCATGACCTGCCGCATATTGAGCCATCAGCTTTGGGGCAACTGCATTAATTACATCTGCCAACTCAGGCTCACTCTCTGCTTTATCAACAGCCGTATATGCCGCAGCATTGATGATGAGGTCAGGCTGAACTTTATTTAATAGATTAGTAACAGCATTTGCATCGACAAGATCGCAATCTGCTCGCCCAAGATATTGAACTGTAATACCGTGCGAGTTCTCTGCAGTCTCTAAAAATCGCTTTTGGAATGCTTGCCCTAGCTGACCATCTTTACCGAAAACAAGAATATGCATAGGAAGATAGATGATGTGAAATGGAGGACTTAAAAGGAAATGGGCTACACAGCATTTTATTTGTAATGCTTGTTTAACCAGTCGCGATACGAGCCACTCACCACCCCTTCAATCCAGACGGGATTATCAAGATACCATTGCACTGTTTTGCGTATGCCAGTGTCAAACGTTTCTTGCGGCTTCCAACCCAGCTCTCGCTCTATTTTTCTAGCATCAATTGCATAGCGCCGATCATGCCCAGGACGGTCAGCTACAAAAGTAATTTGCTGAGAATATGACTGATGGTCAGAGCGCGGCTTTAAGGAGTCGAGTACTGCACAAATAGTATTGACAACATCCAGGTTAGCTTTTTCATTCCAACCGCCAACGTTATAAGTTTCTCCTATCTGGCCGCGCTCTAAAACACAACGTATAGCAGTGCAATGGTCCGCAACATAAAGCCAATCACGAATTTGCTGACCATCACCATAGATGGGTAATGGCTTACCATTCAGTGCATTCAAAATAACGAGGGGTATCAGCTTTTCTGGAAAATGATAAGGGCCATAATTATTAGAGCAATTAGTAGTTAATACAGGTAATCCATAAGTATGAAACCAGGCGCGTACTAAATGATCAGACGCTGCTTTGGAAGCGGAATAGGGGCTATTTGGTTCATATGAATTAGTTTCACTAAAAGGGGGATCTTCAACCTTTAATGATCCGTATACTTCATCGGTCGAGACATGTAAAAATCGAAAAGAAGACTTTTGATCATCCGGCAAGGAACTCCAATAAGCACGGGCACTTTCCAACAAATTAAATGTTCCCAAAACATTAGTTTGGACAAAATCAGAAGGGCCATGTATTGAGCGATCAACATGACTTTCGGCCGCAAAATTGACGATCGCCCGTGGTTGATACTTCTGTAGGAGGCTCTCGACTAATCCACGATCACCGATATCGCCATGAATAAAAATATGTCTAGGGTCTTTCTCGAGCGAGGCTAGCGTGGCTAAATTACCTGCATAGGTTAATTTATCAAGATTAATAATCTCCTCTGCTTTTGGATTGGCGAGCCAGTCTAAAACAAAGTTGCCTCCAATAAAGCCTGCGCCACCGGTAACTAAAATCATGATTCAATTGGCCTCAAAATAGACTCTGCAAATGCTTCCGAAGTAAAAGGGGTAAAACCAGGTGAATTTAAAAAATCTCTACCGGCTTGTTGATATCCTAATAAAGTAGCTTCATTCATATTCTTGATGTAACTATACAGCTCTCCATAGGGGTCAGATTTATTCTGGAATTGCCTAAAATCAATAAAGCAGGTCTTAGGTATGAATTCTTCAATCGCTGGATCTCCAAAGTAAATCGGCACACAACCAGCAAACAAACAGTCAAATATTTTCTCGGTAATATAACCACGAATACCTCGGGCATTTTCAAAACAAATACTGAATTTTGACCGTGAGTAAACTTCAAACTTAGTTTTTACTGAGCCTTGGTAACTAGGAAAAACTGCTCTTCCGGTTGCAAAGGGAATAATTTTTTCTAATCGATACTTAAGCTTGCCGATACTGCCTAAACGCTTTGGTGGAACGCGCCAACCATTACCAAACAAAGAAAAATCACTTGGGGCATGAGATTCGAACCAGCGTATAGCCCTTACTCTCTCAGAATAGAGCTCTCGAGTATCTGCTAAATTGGCATGGCGATTACTACCAATTAATACGCAAAGTAAATCACGATTGGTAAAACCGGGATTAACAATCGTATTAAGCCTAAAGTCAGCGGGTAGTACATTCGGATAAGCAATGGGAAATTTTGGAATTTCTCTTAGCTGTTGGGCTAGATCTTTTTTTGAATTTGGATCCAAGAGATCCCAATCCCAGGTAAATATGCCATCAAATTGTTTCAGATAACTCGGATCACCATTCATTGGTACCGTCAATTCAGTTTCAAATCGAATGAGGTAATTTTTACAACCCTCAATCGGAATAAGCGGCAGCGATTCAATGTAAAGGTTGAAATGAGGTGCAATACCTCTTTCAGATAGAGTATGTAGAGTGTGCAATTGAATATCGCGAGTCAGTGCCTGGGCGCGCAAAACCCTAAAAGGTTCAAGACAGTTATCGCGATTTCTAGGGCTATGGGGATTAAAGATGTCATCATGACCCTCCCCCCATCCGACAATCCCTCCAACTAACATAGACAGCCATTCATTTAAGGTTAAGCGCTGGAATGAGTTTTTAACTCGTGTTAATGGTCTAATTATATGATTATGGCCATTTATTCCTACCTTCAAGGAGGGCTTGGCAATCAAATGTTTCAATATGCGATTGCCAGAGCCCTTTCAGAGCGATATCAGACTGCATTTATCTTAAACCGCAGCTGGTTTGGTACGCCGCAGGGTAATGCCACCCCTCGAGAGTTCCAATTAAACCTTTTAAATATTCAAGATATCCAATTTATAGACAAAATCTTCCCTAAGAAACTTGGCAAAATTGCTCGTATCCTGCAACCATTTCTGCCGACACAGTCTCTGGTGATTTATCAGCAAAATGCATTTGATTTTGATCCAACGCTATTTAAGTTAAAAAATGTCTCCACTAGGGATCTTTATATTTCTGGTTATTGGCAAGCTTTTCCCTACATCGATGCAATACGAGAGCAATTAAAAGAAGAATTTAAAACTAGAAGTGCTATTGCAGATTCATATCAAGATTATTTGCAGAAAATTCATACATCAGAATCAGTCATGGTTCATATACGCAGAGGCGATTACGTGCACTCACCAGCGGCAGCCCAATACCACGGCACTCTGCCAATCCATTATTACCAAACAGCTATTCAAGATTTATTGGCGGTCAAGCCTAACGCCCATCTTTTCATTTTTTCCGATGATCTCATGTGGGCCAAAGAAGCTCTCGGAGCGAGTGCGCAAAAAACCTATATTGAACATACATCTTCTGCTGATGCAGCTGCACAGGAACTGCAACTGATGTTTGCTTGTAAACATCACATTATTGCGAATAGCTCTCTAAGTTGGTGGGGTGCTTGGTTGAAGCAGGAAAAAAACGGATTGGTACTCGCACCGAATCGCTGGATTAACGATCAGCATCTTGATCTATCGAACCTATTGCCTGCTGAGTGGAAAAAAGTGCTTATCTAAGATCGAGCTAACCGTTAAACCTACCAACTAAGCTTGCGGTAGCTGCAACCAAGAGGCGCTCCAAACGAGTAAATGGGGTCAAGATTCCATTACCGCGGAACTGAAAGCGCGCATACAATTCTTGATTAGCGCCTATAGAAATATTGGCGATCTTTCTATTCATAAGCATCATAAATTTGAGCCCATATTTCCAGCGCTTAAGAAAAGGAAGGTTTCGCGGCAAGCATTTGCGGGGAATATGAAGCCCCTTCAAATAGTTTGCCTGCGCCTCAGAAAATACATTTCGCGCAGCCTGAAAATGATTGACACTTGTCTGCGTTGAATGCAGTCGATAGGTAATCAACTTCTTCTTGATATTGGCAAAACGATATCCCGCAAGGGCAATTTCTGTCCACAAGCAATAATCTTCTGCATGTAAGTAAGAGGCCTTATATGGAAACTGTCTAAAAATGTCTAGGCGCCCCATCATTGCAGGATTGCAAACGGGGCTACAGACACTTAATAAGGCATGAATATCCGCATTAGAGTGTCTTTGCTTCGAAGACTTGAGTTGACCGGTTACCTGATTTAAGGTCCAATGGTCGGCGCCACACAAATCTGCATTATTTGCCTCCAAGTAAGCGACTTGCAAAGCAAGCCTGTCTGGGAATGCTCGGTCATCAGCATCTAACAAAGCAAGGTACTTACCTTTTGCTAGCTGGGCAATTCGATTGCGGGTAGTAATAAGCCCTCGGTTCCGATCCGAATAAACCTTAATAATTCGGGGATCTGTGAAGCCTTCAATAATCTCGCGAGTGCGATCAGTGGAGCCATCATCAACAATAATTAACTCAAAATTTTGATACGTTTGCGCCAAAATACTTTGGATTGCTTCAGCAATATAGCGCTCAGAATTAAAAGCCGGCATTGAAACGGAGACTAAGGGCCCTTCATCAGCCATCAAATTATTCATTAGAGATAACTTTGCAATAAACCAAGGAAGCGTTTTATTTTTCTCAACAGTCTAGATGGCAAAGATTTGCTTGGAGCACCGAAATCCATCTCTGCTTCCCAGGCTGACTGATAAATGACGCCGATAAAGTTTTCTCGAAGTCCCTCTTCATTTTCACCCCAGCGACGCGCCAAATAATATTGCCAATCGTAGTGATATATACGAAATAAAGGCTCAATCATGCGTACTGGGATAGCTTGAAAAGCTAGAAGTGCCTCTCCGTAAACCAAACTCTCTGGATGTTCAGGAGTAATTAAATCCCACAATGTCATCCCTTTAGATTGCAAGTAATTGTGGTCTAAAGATTCCCAAACCTTGGCTGACCAAATAAATGGGGCTGGTGCGCAATAGTAGTTAGGGCCTACTCTACCAAATAACGCCTTTACCGTTTCTGCTTCAATACGTAACTCACGCGCCACCCTGAAATGGCCACGATTACTCGCCAGCTGAAAGAATTCTTTATTTTGATGAAGAACGGTGTATGGATTGCCGTCAGGGGCAAGAAAATCAGATTTTGTGAAGTCACGAATAAAGATACTGTCTGAATCAATACATAAATAATTCTGGGTCAGACCCAAACGCCAAAACTCAGATTTAATAACCTGCTGTGCGATTCCGCCAGGTTTGGTACGTTGATTATCTTGGGGAGCACGAGGGTTAGCTAGCTCAATCGATTCATCAGAAATCCACTGAAAATCGTTACCGCTACCTAGCAGCTCAAATAATGCCTCTCGGTCCGACTCGGGGGTGGATATATAAAAAGGAATCGATTCAATGTTGTGCAGACGCAAAGAATCTAATAGACGCTTAACTCGTAGCAGATCTTTGCGATAGGATTTACAGTAGAGAACGAAGTCAACAGCCATCTAGGATTCGTAACCCATTGGGTTTTGTGATTGCCAACGCCAACTATCAGCACACATTTGTTTTAAGCCGCGCTCTGCACGCCAGCCCAAGAGTTTTTCTGCCAAAGCAGGATCTGCATAACAAGCTGCGATATCGCCAGGCCTTCTATCAACAACTCGGTAAGGAATAGGCCGTCCAACTACTTCAACATAAGTCTTGAGAACGTCCATCACACTATAACCCTGACCAGTTCCTAAATTAACTGTCAACGATTCGCATTTAGCTAATAAATATTCAATGGCCTTCACATGCGCCTGCGCCAAATCAACCACATGAATGTAATCTCTGACGCCAGTTCCGTCTGGAGTGTCCCAATCATTGCCGTATACCTTCAACTCATTCATTCTTCCAGACGCCACTCGTGCAACCAAAGGAGATAAGTTATTCGGAATACCTAATGGGTCTTCACCAATCAAACCAGACTCATGTGCACCAATAGGATTGAAGTAGCGCAAATAGGCAACACGCCAATTGGGATCTGATTTTTCAAGATCACGCAATATTTGCTCGCTCATGAACTTTGTTTGACCATATGGATTTTCGGGTCTTAACGCAGCATCTTCTTTGACGGGACTCTCATCAGGAGCGCCATATACACAAGCAGATGAACTAAAAACAAAATTGCGGCAACCATGCGCTCGCATGATTTGCAAAAGGGTAATTAATCCGCCTAAGTTATTCTCGTAATAGCGTAATGGGTTAGACGAAGATTCACCGACTGCCTTTAAGGCTGCAAAGTGAACAACCCCTTTAATTGGATGGGACTTAAATATTGACTCTAAAAATGCAGGATCACAAACATCACCCTCAATAAATTCTAGCTTTTGGCCGGCGAGCGATTCAAGACGTGCTAATGCTTTTGAGCTGGAGTTTACAAAGTTATCTACGCCAAGCACTTGATAGCCAGCCAGCAATAACTCCAGCCACGTATGGGAGCCGATGTAACCCGTTGCACCCGTTAAAAGAATCATCGCAATATTTCCGCCAATTTAGCCGTTATTATTTAATTATATGAAAACCGCTAGCTCAAACCGCTCTTTACCTGTTTTGAGCGTACTTCTGATTCTCATTAGCAGCACCTTGCTTGCTATTTGGTCTATCAAAAATACGATTGCCTTACGCAATAGCCTTTTGGCGCTTGGAGCTATCGCCGGCCTCTTATTTCTTATAAATTACCCAAAAGACCTTAAAAGAACTCCCTATTTAGCGCGACTTTCCCAATTTATCCCATTAATCTTTGCTGGCTGCATGTTTATCTGGGTACTGATCCATTACATCGGCTTTAGTCAAGATTTTGCACTCCAATCTCAGGAGCTCACCAGCACTTGGCTAAGAGCCATGTTAGCCAGCATCATTGGTGCAGCTGCCGGACTTGCATTGCGCGATCATCCCATTCGAAGTCAATTTTTGTGGGCCGGACTACTTTCAAGCTTCATTTACCTGTTGATCCACTACCTGGGGGCATACACTCAGTCTGGCATGGTCTTCATGCCTAACTATTACTTCTCCAGTCCTTTTGGCAACAAAATTAATGCTGTGCTGATGGGTAACCTGTTTATCAGCGCAATCTGTGGCTGCGCCGCAGATTTCCTCAAGCAAAAACAAATCCACCTTTCATGGGGAATATATCTCTTCTGGCTGTTGGGAACTTTGACTATTTTATTTAGCTTTACCACCATCATTGATACACGTAATGGAATTGGTATATCGCTGATACTGATTAGTACGTGGGCACTTTATGTTGGAAGCGTAATGCTGAAAAGCCAACTAACCACACGAGAGCGTAGCTGGAAATTTAGCATTCTTCTATTGATTCCTTTTTTCATTGGAATCATTTTTGTACAGCAACACTTGAGTATTAATCGCGGCTGGAATCACTTTATCGACGATGTGAGTGTTGCAATTCAAATCAATGAAGTGCCAAACTGGCAGAATGTTAAGAAATATGGATATCCTCGCACCAATTCAGGCGAGTTGGTTTATCCAAATAACTATGAGCGCGCGGCTTGGGCTACAGCTGGTATAGAAACAATTGCCGCAAATCCCCTCGGCTATGGGCTATTGGAGCACTCTTTGGGCAGACTGATTCGCAAGTCTTATCCAGAAGCAGTAATTCAATCAGCCCACAGCGCTTGGATTGATTACGGCCTTGCATTTGGAATACCGGGCTTAATTTTCACGATTGGGGCGTTAATCTCCATCATCGTAATAGCCGCACAATCCCAGGCCCCCCAACGATTTACAGCCATCTGGATGGCTAGCGGTATTTTACTTATTTTTACTTTTGCTGAAGTGAGCAGCAAACATACGATTGAGATTTTATTTTTCTGCATTGCACTTCTCAACACAATGGTGCTGGAGAAGAAAAACTAGTACGCGTTTTTATTTATAAAGCCGCGGAAGATGGTTAGGAAAATAATTTTGAAATCTAGCCACAAAGACCAATTTTCAATGTAGTACAAATCATGCTCAATGCGTGCATGAAGATCGGTATCTCCACGCCAACCATGAATTTGCGCCCAACCAGTAATGCCTGCTTTGACTAAGTGCTTCTTCATATAGTCAGGAATCTCTTTTTTAAATTGCTCAACAAAAATCGGCCGCTCAGGGCGGGGACCTACGATGGACATCTTCCCTTGGAGCACATTAAAAAACTGAGGCAACTCATCAAGGCTAGTGGAGCGTAACCACCTAGAGAATGGGGTAACGGATTTTTTGGCTGAACCTCCCCAAACAACATCCCCCCCCTCTAAGTCCACTGGCATTGTTCTAAATTTATAGATTTCAAATAACTCGCCATTCCAACCCACCCGCTGCTGTCGATACAGAATGGGTCCAGGAGAGCTAAGCTTTACGCCAATTGCTAAAACCAGCAAGAGAGGGCTAATGAATATCAAGATTAAGGTAGATATGCAGTAATCCTCCAAGGATTTTAGGAATAAATTCATTCCCGTCATCGGGGTGCCATACAGGTCAATCATCTGCATGCCTAAAACTTCACTTACACCATGATTAATGAGTCGGAATGAAAACCAGTCTGGGACAAAACGAATGGTTGCAGTACTCATCTTGAGATGCTCCATCACCATCCGCATCTGTGATTCATCGCCCATTGGCAATGCCAACCAAATTTCATTTAAAGACTCTTTTGCTAATTGATCTAATTGGGCTGGATCCAAGTCTTTCATCACTTTTTGTATGCGATATCCAGACCAAGCAGACTCATGAATTCTGCGTTCGATCTCAAGAGCAGTATCACCAGAACCAACGATTGCAATATGGCGAAGATTGATTCCCTTGCTACGATAACGACGAATTAAAAGGTAGCTAAATAACCTGCTGCTACACAAAATGAATAAACTGATTAGCGCCCACGATCCCAACCAAAGACGTGAATACATCTCGGTAGATTTACTAAACACTAACCAAATTAATATCAAGATCCACGTTTTTAAAACTCCACTGGCAACTTGGCCAAAGAGAGCCATTAAGTTGCCACCTCGCCAGGAGCGATACGCTCGATTGGTCAAAAATAAATATGCCAAGCTGGCCAACAACATTAAAGAGGCATAACGCTGCAAGTCTAAATCAGGGTCCTTGAAAATCTGAATTGCGAAGAACGAGCAAAGGCCCACTAGGTTAATAGCGACAAAATCAAAGATACGAATGATGTAAGAATTAATTAGGTAGGATGCAGCCATCGCCGTATTTTGCAGTACTAAGCAATGTTTATGGAAAATTTGCGTAAAGCACTTATTACTGCCTCTACAGAAATCCGATCCATGAGGTAGACGGGATTAGCGGGATATTCAAATCCCAAATTGAGATAAGCACCACCTTCTTGTTTAGCAGGCCCCAAGATGATGTTTTTATGCTGATCAGCCCTACCAGGGTAATTGGGCCCCCAACGATCTGGATTGGTAGGTCCATGCAAAGCGACTAATGGTACGCCAAGCAATGAAGCCAAATGCATTGTCCCAGTATTCACTGAAACCACCGCAGCAGCTGATTTAAGGTAGGCGGCCGCATCTAATAGGCTTGCTTTGCCAGCCAAACTCAAGAGCTCACCAGGGGAAGTTCTAGCAATTTGGTTGCAAAGATCCTGGGCTCGGTCCTGGTCACCAGGACCCCCACTAATTACAAGCCCATACCCTGCATATGCAAGTTTTTGGGCTAACTCAACCCAGCGTGATTGAGGCCACTCCCGCAACTCAAAGTGATTACCGCTGGCCCATGGATGCAAAACAAGGTATGGTTGCTTAATTTTTAAGCAACTTGGGCCCAAAATCCGTGAAACCGCAATAGGCGGCATGAAACTGGCTTTTATCCCTAAGGGCTCTAAAAGCATGCCAAAGTTGCTCAATTCATGGTCTTTTGCACTGTGTTTGACTGCAAAATCATAGAGATAGTGACGTTTTTGACCTTTTGTCTCAAAACCAATCGTCCAACCGGCAACGCTCAGACCAGCTACCAAAGCTCCTATTCGAGACCATTGGGATGTGTCTATTAATATATCTACAGGATGCTCTCTCAGCTGTTGAATGGCTGCCCATGGATTGGTGATGGGCACCAAAACAAGATCGTCATAAGCCTCCAGCAAGTCAAAAGCTACTTTATTAGCTTGAGTAGCAAAAATGGTGATTTTGATGTCTGGAAGGGCTTTTTTAATGTCAGCAATCAGACTAGAGGCCAACAAAGCATCTCCAATCGCCGCAAAAACACAGATTCCAACACTCTGAAAATACTGAGGTTTTGCTCTTTTCTGATGGAAAAGAGATAGCAGCAGCAGGAGAGGTACACCAACCCAGCGATCAAGCTTTCGCAAGAACCCCCTGCCGCGTTCAGCCTTTTCAGACAAAGCCACCAATATCCACCCCTAGATTTAAACAATCACTGATCACATTGTATTTCCTCGGCTTTCTAGATGCCTAGCAACATGGAATGCCATTTAAAACAATTTACAATAGTGCATTTACCCACGCATTGATTGACCAACCTCATTCCGAAGAAGATCCCATGTCAAAATCAAAAGTTGCCCTAATCACCGGTATCACTGGCCAAGATGGCGCTTATCTAGCAGAGTTATTGCTCAAAAAAGGTTATGAAGTTCATGGGATCAAGCGCCGCACTTCTTTATTCAATACTGATCGTATTGATCACCTTTACCATGACCCCCACATTGAGGGCTCTAAGCTAACCCTCCATCATGGAGACTTAACCGACTCCTCTTGCTTGATTCGCATTATTCAGCAAACTCAGCCAGATGAAATTTATAACTTAGCAGCGCAATCTCACGTTGCTGTTTCTTTTGAAGAGCCTGAGTACACCGCCAATTCTGATGCATTAGGCGCATTGCGCATTCTTGAAGCTATTCGTATTTTGAAGCTCGAGAAGAAAACCCGCTTTTACCAAGCATCTACTTCTGAGCTCTATGGCTTAGTGCAAGAAATCCCTCAAAAAGAAAACACTCCTTTCTATCCACGTAGCCCTTATGCAGTTGCAAAACTCTACGCTTACTGGATCACTGTGAACTACCGTGAAGCTTATGGCATGTATGCCTGTAACGGTATTCTGTTTAATCATGAGAGCCCGATTCGTGGTGAAACATTTGTTACCAGAAAAATTACTCGTGCTTTAGCTCGCATCAAGCTCGGCCTCCAAGAATGCTTATACCTCGGCAACCTCGATGCAAAACGCGACTGGGGACATGCACGCGACTATGTAGAAATGCAATGGCTAATGTTGCAACAAGAGCAAGCTGAAGATTTTGTTATTGCTACTGGCGTTCAATACAGCGTACGTCAATTTATTGACTATGCAGCAGAAGAGCTCGGCATGAAGATCACCTGGAAAGGTGAAGGTGTTGATGAGAAGGGTTATGACGCCAATGGTAAATGCATTGTTGCAGTTGACCCACGCTATTTCCGCCCAACCGAAGTGGAAACCTTACTCGGCGACGCTACCAAGGCGAAAGAAAAATTAGGCTGGACGCCCGCAACTTCATTCCAAGATCTCGTAAAAGAAATGGTTCGCGAAGACTTAAAAGGTGCGGAGCGTGACGAATTAGTTAAGAAGCATGGCTACACCTCTTTAAGTCGACATGAATAAAGCAGCAAAAATATATGTAGCAGGCCATCGTGGCATGGTCGGAAGTGGTATCACGCGTTTACTCAAGGCCCGCGGCTATGAAAACGTCATTACCCGCACCCATGCTGAGCTCGACCTTCTAAATCAAGCAGCAGTGCATGACTTCTTGGCTACTGAAAAGCCTGACTATGTATTTATTGCTGCCGCAAAAGTAGGCGGCATTCAGGCGAACAATATTTATCGCGCTGACTTCATTTATCAAAATTTGATGATTGAGTGCAACCTAATTCATGGTGCTTATCAAGCCGGTATCAATCATCTAATGTCATTGGGATCCAGCTGTATTTATCCCCGAGATTGCCCACAGCCTATCAAAGAAGAATATTTATTAACAGGGCCACTCGAACAGACTAATGAACCTTATGCGCTTGCCAAAATTGCCGGCATTAAGCTGTGCGAAAACTACAACCGTCAATATGACACAAAGTATGTCAGTGTTATGCCAACCAACTTGTATGGCCCTGGTGATAACTACGACTTAAATAACTCACACGTATTACCTGCGCTCATTCGCAAGGCCCATGAAGCTAAACTCCGCAAAGACACTCATTTAATGGTTTGGGGATCTGGTAAGCCGCGCCGCGAGTTCTTGCACGTAGATGATATGGCTAGAGCCTGTGTCATGCTCATGGAGCAAGGTTACGATGGCTCATTTGTCAACATTGGCTGCGGCAAAGACATCACGATTCGCGAACTAGTAGAGCAAGTAGTCTCAGTAGTTGGGTTTGAAGGGGAGTTGCAATTTGATACTTCTAAACCCGATGGCACTCCACAAAAGCTTCTTGACGTGAGCAAGGCAAATGGTTTGGGCTGGAAAGCTGAAATTGAGCTGCGTCCTGGCATTCAGGATGCCTATAACTGGTTCCTTGAGCATATTGCGCCTAATCTAAAGTATTAAATTCCAATACAAGATAATTAATTGCATTTAGGGGGTCCATATGACCTCTTTTCTTTAGGTAAAATTCCCTGCATGAATCTGAACTTTTCGATGGTAATTATTTGTGGGGGAGCTGGCTCCCGATTGTGGCCGGTTTCTCGTGAGAACCGCCCCAAGGTCTTTATGCCGGTTGCAAGCAAGCAATCGCTCCTCAGCGAAACTGCCAATCGAATTGCATCCAACGATCCTTGGCTCTGTATTGTTACTTCTGAAAGTCTTGGCTTTCAGGTAGTGGCAGATCTCAAAAATTCTGAGCAAGAAGCCAAACTCACCATCATTGAGCCGCTTCGTCGCAATACTGCCCCTGCCGTACTCTTTGCTGCCTTGGCTGCTAAAGATGCTGGACGCGGTGATATTCCAATGTTGGTATTGCCAGCAGACCACGTCATTCATGACAAAGTTGGCTTTGAAATGGCTGTTGCTAAAGCTGTTGATTTTGCCCAAGAAGGTAATTTAGTCACTTTTGGTATTCCACCAACGCATGCAGAAACCGGTTATGGCTATCTGAAGTTAGGCAAAGCTGCACATACCCCACACAATGCTGAAGGTCGCATCGTTGAGCAGTTTGTAGAGAAGCCAGCATTTGCACTGGCTGAACAATATGTAGCCGCAGGGAATTACCACTGGAACTCGGGAATGTTTTGCTTTACCCCAAACACCCTACTTAAAGTAGCAAGCGGCATTGCCCCCAATCTGCTGAAGCAAGTCGAGAGCTGCTGGAACGCAAGCATCCAAGGAAAAAATGGTGCTACCTCACTCACCTTAGATAAAGCGACCATGACTGCAATCGAAGATATTTCTCTCGATTACGCAATTATGGAAAAAGCACCCAATGTAGTTTCTGTGAATGCCAGCTTTGACTGGGACGATGTGGGCTCATGGGATGCTATGGCAAAACACTTTCCTGAAGATGAGAACGGAAATGCCTCCCAAGGAAAAGCGATTTTTGTTGATTCAAAAAACAACTTTGTATTTGGTCGTGAGCGCTTAATCGCTGCAGTAGGCTTAGATAATTTAATCATCGTAGATACACCAGATGCTTTACTAGTGAGCGCCAAAGGACATTCACAGTCAGTCAAGAAAGTTGTCGACTCTCTCAACAAAGATCAAGATGAACGTGCCAGCTATCACAGCACAGTCCACCGCCCTTGGGGAACCTACACTGTTATTGAAGAAGGTCCTGATTACAAAATCAAACGGATTGTTGTGCACCCAGGCGGTAAGCTTTCTCTGCAAATGCACCATCATCGCAACGAACATTGGGTTGTCATTACCGGTAAAGCAGAGATTGTGAATGGCGATAAAGTCTTGCATCTCAATGCCAATGAATCAACCTATATTCCTAAAGAGACTCAGCATCGCCTGACTAATTTAGGTGATACACCTTTGGTAATTATCGAGGCACAGGTTGGCGACTACTTGGGTGAAGACGATATCGTCCGATTTGAAGATCAGTACGGTAGAGCATAAAAATCTTGAGATTGCGCTACTTGAATAGATCTCTTTAAGCAGCTCTATACCATCTCTAGAATTTTTTGGACTGCCTGATTCACTCCAATCGGGCTTCCTAACACCGGATTAAGATTTTTTTGCTGCCAGTCCCACCAAATTTTTTCCAAAGTCAGGGCAAGCCCCGCATTATCTCCGCTAGAGCTTAAATAGGCGTTTCGAGCGCTAAGCATTTCATTAAGTTGAGGATTGCGATGGGTAATAGCCCAGATGGGTCGGCCCGCCCACAAATAGTCATAAAGTTTTGAAGGAATGTACTCAGCACATTCTTCTCCCTGTCCATGAAGCAATATCAGGACGTCCGCCTGCTGCATTTTTTCTATCACCTGCTCTCTACCCGATTTTCTCAAAGCAGCATCTTTTTCTAAGCGTCCATGCGCAATGACTAGATCCTCATAAGCAAGGCGCTCAATTGACTGGATCGTCAATAGGTCCAAGGATGCTCCAAAAGCATGAATACGAATACTTGAGCGTGCTTCAGGATGCTTTTGCAATAAGACGCTAAGTGCAACCAAGATGACAGATAGAGAACGGTCTTTTGCTAGAGAGCCAAAGTGGCAAAGATTGAGATACTCAGAATATCGATGCTTAGTAGCAAAATTCGTTTGACTAGGCGGCTGAGCCCCGGGCATCAATACAAAACCATGAGCATTTTTTGGGGTATTGAGATTAGGATTACGAACCTTAGCGTAATGTAGGGCACCCTCAGTAAACCACCATAGGTGATCTGCATGCACACATAAATTAGCCTCTAGTTTTTGACGAAAGGCAGCATCACGATTGCTCGGTTTTGCAAACCCCTGATCTTCCGGACTTTTCCGAATCACCAAGGGATCATGAATCTCAGAGATCAATTCAATACCAGTAGATTTTTTTAGCCAAAGACCCGCTAGGTGGGCAGACCATGCGCCGCCAGTGGAATACACCAAATCCACCTTGCCAGCTTTGATTAAACGGCGACCATAAATATACGCTGGCAAAGCCCAAGACCATTGACTTGAATAGCCTAGGCACAATTTCTCAAGCGCAATTAACGGAGCCAGCAATAAAGAGACAGTTCTCGTGGTGATCTTATAGAACAAACCTCGCCCATATTTATTAGCCACCCAATGACGAAAATCAAAGCGAAAGCCTGATGGACCCCATGCTAAAAATTGGCGGTGTAAGAAACGGTCATCTTTGATACCAGTAATTGCACTAAATACAACTGGCTCGATACCTGCTTTAAGTAAATAGGGAATCTTATCGGTGATCGTTAGACTTGCAGCACGGCCATCCATATTGAAGCCATGGGCCAAAATCAGCCAACGCTTTTTATCTGCAGCCACCAAAATATCTGTCATTAATGAGTAAGACTCAACTTAGTTGCCTGCAACAATAGACATCACTGCCATACGAACAGCAATACCAAAAGTTACCTGATTCAGAATGACCGACTGCGGGCCGTCAGCGACAACAGAATCAATCTCCACACCGCGATTCATTGGCCCAGGATGCATGACGATTGCGTCTGACTTTGCCAAAGCCAAGCGGGCGGGCGTTAAACCATACTGCTTGAAGAATGCATCACCCTCAGGGACTTGCCCAGCCTCCATGCGCTCCTTCTGAATGCGCAAGGTCATCACCACATCAACATCTTTCAAACCTTCTTCCATGCTATGAAAGACTTTCACACCCAGCATATTCAAATCGCTTGGCAGCAAACTCTCTGGGCCAATTGCTCGAATATCTTCACAGCCTAAAGTTGTTAATGCATGAATATTGGATTTGGCAACACGACTATGAACAATATCGCCCACAATTGCGACTTTTAAGCCTTTGAATTTCTGCTTAAAGTGACGCATCGTATACATATCTAGCAAACCTTGAGTTGGATGCTGATGACTACCATCGCCTGCATTTACAACGTGCACATGGGCTGGTACATGATTAGCAATTTCAATTGGTGCTCGAGAAACACTATGTCGAACAACAAAGATGTCCGCTTGCATCGCTACTAAGTTATCAATCGTATCAAGAAGGCTCTCGCCTTTAGCAGTCGAAGACGTAGAGATATCTAAGTTAATCACATCAGCCGATAAACGCTTTGCCGCAATCTCAAAAGTAGTTCTAGTACGAGTAGAGTTTTCAAAGAAAAGATTGAAAACACTTTTACCCCTGAGTAATGGCACCTTTTTTACTTCACGCGAAGGATCGGTCACACTAACAAACTGCTGCGCAATATCTAAAATATGGAGAATCTGCTCCTTAGGCAAGCCTTCTAGCGTCAAAAGATGAGTCAACTCTCCGGCGGAGTTGAATTGATTCACTGGCTGATTCATTACTCACGCTCCTCTAGCTTAAAGCTGAACTTACCAGCGGCATCTTTTTCTAAAACCAGAATTTGGTTCTCTGGGACATCTGCCCGCTCACCTACAAAATTTGCGCAAACCGGCAACTCTCGATTTCCTCGATCTGTCAGAACCATTAATTCCACCTGTGCAGGACGGCCAAAATCAAACAACTCATTTAAGGCTGCACGCACAGTTCTGCCCGTTAGTAATACATCATCTATCAAAATCACATTGGCAGCATTCACATCAAACGGCAAATGGGTTGTCATCGTGCTCGCAGTCCTTAATGCCGTCATTCCCTTCTCCGCATAATCATCGCGATGAAAAGCAACATTAATTACGCCAAAATGCGCTAGTCCTAAGTCCTGCGCCAAACGCTCCGCAATCCATGCGCCACCCATAGCAAGTCCTGCAAGCTCAAAAGGTCCTTGTGCCGCTCTTTTACGCAAAGCTTCTAGCAATTTTTCGTATAACAATTCAGCATTCATTCTCTATTTCCTGCACTCATTACATTCCATTTGGGTCACTTAGTGACTTTGGCAACTCTGCAAAATATTGCTCCAGAATCAGGGCAGCAGAATGCGCATCTAGATTGTCCTGCATCTGAGAGTCCCCTTCCAAAATTGCTGAGGTATAGCGTTCATCCACCCAAACGACTGGCAAATTAAGTCTTCCTTTAAGCTGATTCCCAAAGCGGGTAGCTTTTGACGTCATCTCATGCTCGGTACCGTCAGGATGCAAGGGTCTACCAACTACTAATTGCGCTGGCTGCCATTCTTGGGCCAACGAAACAAGCTCCAGAAATAGCCTGTCGATATTGGGAGCGGCAATCGTTTTTAAAGGCTGCCCTACCTTAGTTAGCGTATTTCCAACGGCAACACCCACCCGACGCGTTCCGTAATCAAAGGCCATCACCGTCATAGAGACAGCATCTATCTTAGGCATGCCCTGCCTCACCAGACAGATGCGATAAATCAAATCCGAGATGACTCATTGTTTTTTCATAACGTTCACCTGATGGCGTATTAAAAATAATCTCCATCATTTGATCGCGGGATAAAGGCACATTCATCCAGCCATTTAAAGTGATCTCCTCCTCAAGCTGACCAGCACCCCAACCTGCATAGCCCAAAGTCATTAAGAACTTTCTTGGGCCATTTCCAATAGCTACTGACTCAAGCACATCCTTAGAGGTTGTCATTGTCAGCCCTCCGGGAATAATCAAAGAGGAGCTATAGGAAAGATGGGGATTTGATTCATGCAGAACAAATCCGCGCTCAACTTGTACAGGCCCGCCAAAATAAACTGGCTGCTCTAACAAAGGAGTAATCTCTAACTTAAGATCAATCTTGTCAAATAAAGAAGCCAAATCTACCTGGGTGGGTTTGTTCACTACCAGCCCCATTGCACCTTTCTCGGTATGCTCAAAGAGATAGATGACGGAACCAGCAAAATTAGCATCGACCATCCCAGGCATAGCAATTAAAAACTGATTGGCTAGATGATCGGCTGAATAGGAAATCAAAGACCCTGAGTCTGAATTTTGCGGGGCTTTTTTGGCCGTATTCATATGGGTCTATTTTACCGAATCTCTAGATTTTTCCTGTAATCCAGTATGCTGAAAGACCAACTAGCTCATGAAGCAATCCATTCCAGTTTTGAGCGCCCTGAACAAGGTCGAATGACCGCCATGACAAATGTTGGGTGGTTTGATAATCCACAGGTAGCGGGAGAACCTTCAATTCCTGCTTTTGGAAGATTTTGACAGACCGGTACATATGACTAGCCGAAGTAATCAATATCCAAGGTTTTAATTTCCCATCCTCACTTCTTACTCCAAACTCCTCCATCATCGGCTTCATATAGAGGACGTTCTCATAAGTATTGCGCGATTGATTTTCATAATGGGCCATTTTTTCTTTAATGCCCTGTTCTGCTATCAATTGCTTAAAAGCATCCGCCTCCGAAACACCTCTGTGAATGATTGATCCAGAAAACCCACTATAAATAAACGGTAAATCTGGATACTTTCGAATCAGTTCAAGCCCTTTAGTCACGCGCTCAGCAGCTGCTCCAATCGATACCTCACCTCGTTCTAGCCCAAGCTCTCCACTAGCTATAGCGCCACCTAGAATCAAAATCCCCCCAATATCATCGTGCGATAAATCTACTAAGGGAGTTTTAGAAACTGAGTCCTCTAAACTTCTTAATAACACTTCTGAGCTTGGTATCCACCCGATGATCAAAAAGGCTAATAGCGCCAGAATCAAAAACCGCTTACAAAGAGCCTGCTGTCTGAGGAGTGAAAATACAAAACCCAACAAAACAAAGAACATGACCCAATTGAGCGGCTCAATGCAAAATTGCACTACTTTCGACAGAATAAAAAAGATCGTATCCATAATTTCTTCAAATCTTAACCCGACTCCCCAACTCTGCCGCCTGCATTGAAGCTGAATAAGCCCTAATATAGGGGGTATGCAAAAAGCTCTTGTTTGGCTCCGCCGTGACCTCCGTCTCTATGACAATGCCGCTCTTCACCACGCCCTCAGGGAAAGCAAGCAGGTTTGGCTTGTTTTTATCTTTGATACTGAGATTCTTAAACCCTTACTCAAGGGTGAACTGGATTCTAGAGGCTTAAAACACGATCGTCGTGTAGATTTTATTTGGCAGGGTCTCAAGCAAATAGATGATGATCTTCGCAAGCAAGGTGGCGGACTCATCGTACGCTTCGGCAACCCAACGGAATACATTCCCGAAATCGCACAAGAACTTGGCGTTGATACTGTATTTGTAAATCATGACTACGAACCCTCAGCAATTGAAAGAGATGAAACTGTTAAAGCCAAATTAGAGAAGCAAGGTATTGGATTTCAGACTTTTAAAGATCAAGTCATTTTTGAGAAGAAAGAGATTCTCACCAACTCCAATACCGTGTTTTCTATTTTCACGCCTTATAAAAATAACTGGCTCAAGACACTTCAAGAAAAAGATCTTGCCGCTTACGAATGTAATCCCAAGCCAGGTCAATTCGCTGTCATTCCTAAAAAAATAGATCAAACATTTCCCTCTCTGGAGTCGATGGGTTTTTGTGCAACTGGTATTGAAAGCTATCTACCACCTGGCTCCGAGGGTGGACAGGCCTTTCTGGAGGACTTCTTACCGCGCATTGATCAGTACCAAGTTGGCAGAGACTTTCCCGCTATTAAAGGCGTGAGCTATTTATCGACTCACTTACGCTTTGGAATGCTGTCGATCAGAGGCTTAGTACGCGAAGCACATCGCCGTATGCTGGCTGGCAGCATGGGAGCAACTATTTGGTTGAGCGAGCTTATTTGGCGAGATTTTTATTTCATGATTCTTGCTAATCATCCTCGTCTTGCATCTGGCGCTGCATTTAAACCTGACTATGAGAATATCGTTTGGGAATCTGGTGCTAAAGCAAAGAAATTATTTGCCGCTTGGTGTGAAGGTAAAACAGGTTACCCACTCGTTGATGCAGCAATGCATCAGCTAAATCAAAGCGGCTATATGCATAACCGCTTACGCATGGTAGTGGCAAGCTTTTTAACAAAAGACTTAGGCATTGATTGGCGCTGGGGTGAGGCTTATTTTGCAGAACATCTCAATGACTTTGAGCTGTCATCAAATAATGGCGGTTGGCAGTGGGCTTCTTCGTCAGGATGTGATGCCCAGCCTTATTTCCGTATCTTTAACCCCATTACCCAATCAGAAAAATTCGATCCAGAAGGCAAGTTCATCAAGCGCTACCTACCGCAACTCGAAAAGCTCTCTAAGAAGTCCATTCACGCCCCATGGCAAGCCGGACATATAGAGCTAGAAGCTGCTGGAATAAGCCTCGGACGTGATTACCCCATGCCAGTCGTAGATCATGATGAGGCACGCAAAAATACCTTGGTACGCTATAGCGTAGTTAAAAAGGTTGCCTGATCTACAGCTAAATCCAGCTCTATTGCTGGTTCCGATTTAAGATAGGGCATGAGCAAGATCTATGCCGTGGGAGATGTGCAAGGCTGCGCACCTTCCCTCAAAGCCCTCGTTAAAAAGATCCCAAAAAAATCGAGGATGATTTTTTTGGGTGATTTAGTTAATCGTGGCCCCGATTCTTTAGGTGCATTACGCCACCTGAAATCGTTACAAGAGTCTGGTCGAGCTGAATGCATTCTAGGCAATCATGATCTCCATCTCTTGGCAATTGATGCTGGCTTACGCAATCCGAAGGGTCTAGATACAATCCAGCCTATTTTGTCAGCTCCGGATCGCAAAGAATTGATTGAATGGATTCGTCGTCGGCCAATGGCATTGAGTAATGGCAATATTCTCGCTGTACATGCTGGTGTACTACCACAATGGGATTTGCAGCAAACTATCGAATGTGCTCAAGCAGTTGAAAAAACGCTGCGCAGTAAATCGTATAAAGATTTTCTAGCGAATATGTATGGCAACACTCCAAATAAGTGGAGGAAGTCTCTTAAAGGTTATGAACGTTTACGTGTTATTACCAATGCACTTACCAGGATGCGCTTTTGCACACCTTCAGGCCAAATGGAGTTTGAAAGTAAAGAGGGCTTAGAAAAAGGGCCAAAGGGCTACATTCCCTGGTTCAAAGTACCCTCCCGGAAAACTAAGAATGTCCTTACCTATTTTGGCCACTGGTCTACCTTAGGTTTATTACGGCAACATAATGTGATTGGCTTAGATACTGGTTGCGTATGGGGTGGCAAGCTCACTGCTCTAGAAATCTCTGATACCAATAAAGACAATCAAAAATTAGAAATCATTCAGGTGAGTGGTTACGACCACCCCCTGAGAATGTGATTTCTCTTTGAGATTAAAAACGGATTCTTAAAAAAATTAAAGTTTTTTAAATGACTTATCAGCAGCGGCAATAATGGCATCAACTACTGCATTGTCATGAGTAATCGATGTAAATCCGGCTTCATAAGCTGAAGGCGCCAGATACACACCCTCATCCAACATCAGGTGAAAGAATTTCTTAAAGGCTTCGATATTAGTTTTAGTGACTGCCTCATACGAGGTCGGAACCTCGCTAGCAAAGTAAATACCAAACATACCGCCAACGCTATCTACTGCAAAAGGAATATTAGCGCTATCTGCAGCCTGCTTTAAGCCGGCCATCAACTTTTCAGTCTGCCCGGTTAAACACTCATAAAAACCTTCGCGAGAAATAATCTCTAAATTCTTTAATCCAGCTGCTACCGCCACAGGATTCCCAGACAAGGTGCCCGCTTGATAAACATTACCTAGCGGGGCAAGCTTGGACATGATCTCTTTCTTACCCCCAAAGGCTGCCATCGGCATGCCACCGCCCATCACCTTGCCCAAGCAAGTGAGATCAGGAGTAACGCCTTGTAAAGATTGTGCACCACCTAAGGCAACCCTAAATCCAGTCATTACTTCATCATAGATTAAAACGCCACCGTACTTGCTGGTGAGATTACGGATTGCCGATAAAAATTCTTTTGAAGGTTGAATGAGATTCATATTGCCGGCAATCGGCTCGAGAATCACAGCGGCAATCTGGTCGCCCTGCTTTTTGAAGACTTCCTCAATCGCGGCGACATCGTTATACGGCAACACTAGAGTGTGCTTCACTAAATCCTGTGGAACACCACCGGAAGATGGCGCATTTTGTGTTGAGTCAGCAAAAGTAAGTAAACCTGATCCAGCTTTGACCAACAAGCTATCGGCATGGCCGTGATAACAACCTTCAAATTTAATAATCAAATCACGACCGGTATACCCGCGCGCTAAGCGCAGTGCGCTCATCGTTGCCTCGGTGCCACTGGAGACCATACGCACTTGTTCAACGCTTGGCATTAAGGCGCAAATACGCTCAGCCAATTCAATTTCACCTTCAGTAGGGGCGCCATAACTAAAGCTGGTCTCTGCCGCCTTTTGAACTGCAGCCACAACCTCGGGATTAGCGTGGCCCGCAATCATTGGACCCCAAGACATAATCAAGTCGATATAGCGCTTACCATTGGCATCCCAAAAATAAGGACCATTGGCTTTAGTAACAAAACGGGGAACTCCACCTACCTGACGAAAGGCCCGTACTGGAGAATTGACACCACCAGGAATTGTCTTTTGTGCACGCTCAAATAAAGCTGCGTTTTGGTCTACATTGGTCATTATTGCTTCCAAGTTCAATAAATTAAATCGCCATCATTTCAAAATCTTCTTTACGAGCACCGCACTCTGGACAAGTCCAATTCATGGGAACGTCTTTCCAGAGGGTTTCGGGTGCAATACCTTCATCAGGTAAACCAGTAGCTTCGTTATAAACCCAACCGCAGATCAGGCACATATACGTTTTGAATTCCATTACTCACCTCTCCGCTTATCTTGACTAATATTTTAAGGTTTTATATTAATTTTGATCGATCTTAAACTGGTCGCTTAGCATGCATCTCAAACTTAAATAAACGGCACTCCAAAGGCCCATTAAATAAGGGTGTACGCTTCGATTCTTTAATGCGCAACTGTCCTGGTAGCGCCATATCTGCGGTGAGAACAAAGATATTCCAACCGCCAAAATCCTCTTTGAGATGCTGTCCAAACTGACGTAAAAACTCAACAAACTTTGGATCCTGTTCTTCTTGCGCCTGTAGTTTCTTCAAAGACTCACGACTTGAGCGCTTAGCACTCTGACGACCAGTTTCTAAATTCAACTCAAAGCGATTTTCAGGCTCAACTGAATGTTCATAGCCCACTTCTTGATTAGAAGCCCTGTCCTGTCCACGACCACCCTTAATTACCAGACGCTCGCCATAGGGAGGATTTAGTAGCATCACGCCTTCACTCAAATTGCCGGGGGCTTTTGCTGCCAATGCATCAACCTGACGAACTGCAGGCTGATCGGGCAATTGAGCTCTTTGCCAATTGCCCTTAAACATCGATACTAATTTTTCATTAATATCACCACCAGAAATTTTTAATGCCTCAAGGTTCGGGAACTGCTGACGTTTTTCCAAGATCAATGCCAAAGCAGCCTCTTTCAAAGCTACCCAGCGCTTTTGTTCAGGGGCTTCGTTAAAGGGTTTGAGCCTCTGAAATCCGAACCCATGGGCAGAAGAAATGAGGGGGCGATAAGCTAAGCGACTGGGCTTAGCGTCATCCCCATACATACCAGCACGAATTGCTCCAGGCGGAATCGCTAGAGCCATTTGGGCTGCTTCAATTAAGAATGTGCCACTACCGCACATCGGATCAAACAAGGTCTGCCCTGGTTTCCAGGCAGTAATTGACAGAATACCAGCCGCTAGATTTTCTTTTAGAGGAGCATCTCCTTTTTCATCGCGCCAGCCACGCTTAAATAATGCTTCACCGGAAGTATCCAAATAAATAGTAACTTGGGTTGCTGTTAAATGTGCCTGCACACGCACATCCGGAAAAGCAGTATCTATACTTGGGCGATCGCCAGTCACATCACGCAGGCGATCAACGATGGCATCTTTAATTTTGAGCGTTGCAAAATTCAAACTCTTTAGCGGAGAGCGATGTGCAGTGACATCGACACGTAAAGTTTGTTTAGACGTAAACCACTCCTCCCACGCCAAGCCACTAGCTAATTTATACAAATCATCCTCTTGTCGATATGGCGCCTGAGCCATTTGCAGCAATACTCGACTGGCAATACGCGAATGCAAGTTCAGTGCCATTGCAGCAGATATCGGTGCAGCAAGACCAATACCGCCAGTAGGGCTAGTAGGAGTAGGGTCAATTACCCACACCCCCAAAGCCTTACACTCTGGACGTCCAGCAATCTCTGCTAGCTCCTGGGCAAGCGGCACTTCCAAACCGCCTGGACAAACAACAAAAAATCTCATGGGACTAACAGTCGTTAAAAGATATTAAAAAATATAAAGTGTATTAGGGCTTGAAAATTACTAAAGCCACAACAATGACCAGCAAAATCACCGGAGCCTCGTTAAACCAACGAAACCAAACACCAGAACGCTGATTCATACCAGCGCGAAATTTCTTCAAGAGAATTAAACAGGCGTGGTGATAGCCAATCACCAAGAGTACAAAGAATAATTTGGCATGCATCCAAATATCGCCAGCACCAATTCCGAAGTAAAGCCATAAAGTAAGGCCTAGCAATACTGCCGGCACAGCTAAGATTGTCATAAACCGATAAAGGCGATCAGCCATACCTATCAGCCGAGCATAAGCCTCGGTATTTTTCTCTTCAGCCAAGTTCACAAAAATTCTAGGCAGATAAAATAAACCTGCGAACCATGAGGTAATCAATACGATGTGAAAAGTTTTTACCCAAAGGTAGGCGTTGCTCATAAGTAGTTTGCTCTCTTGATCTATTTACTTTAGGTACGAATCTCGCCATGACCCATGACCACGTACTTCAATGAGGTCAAACCATCAAGGCCAACTGGTCCACGAGCATGCAACTTGTCATTAGAGATACCAATTTCTGCACCGAGGCCATATTCAAAGCCGTCCGCAAAGCGTGTACTGGCATTGACCATCACGCTAGCGCTATCGACTTCACGCAAGAAACGATCGGCCCGGGCTTTATTGTTAGTAATGATGGCATCAGTATGTTTGCTGCCATATTTCTCAATATGATTCATGGCCTCATCGATGTTAGCCACGGTCTTAATTGAAAGAATTGGTGCTAAATACTCAGTTTGCCAATCTTCCTCTGTTGCATCGACCAAATTCTGAAAGCCATTCGCTTCAAGCGTTTTACGAGTCAAGCTATCTATGCGTAGCTCCACACCCTTGTCTTGATAAATTTTGCAAAGGGTTGGCAAGACTGCATCAGCAATCTCTTGATTCACAAGCAAGGTCTCCATTGCATTACAAGGTGCGTACCGCTGAGTCTTGGCGTTATCGCATACCTTCACTGCCATAGCTACATCTGCATCTGCATCAATATAGGTATGACAAATACCATCCAAATGCTTAATCATAGGAACACGTGCTTCAGCCATCAAGCGTGCGATCAAGCTCTTGCCGCCCCGCGGCACGATAACGTCAATATATTGCGTCATAGTAATCATTTCACCAACAGCACTTCGGTCTGTTGTAGTTACTACCTGCACGGCATCTTTTGGTAAACCAGCAGATACTAAGCCATCCTGAATGATCTGTGCCAGTACAGTGTTGGAATCAATCGCTTCAGAACCACCACGCAAAATTACCGCATTACCTGACTTTAGGCATAAGGCAGCAGCATCAATCGTGACGTTAGGACGCGACTCATAAATAATACCAATCACACCTAGCGGAACACGCATCTGACCTAAATCAATTCCAGAGGCTTGCCTTTGGAATGCGGTAATTTTTCCAATGGGATCTTCCAGGGAAACAATTTGCTCTAAACCTAAAGCCATCGTTTCAATCGTTTTTGCTGTCATGGTTAAGCGATCAATAAAAGCGGCATCCTGACCACCTTTCTTTGCACGCTCTATATCTACTTGATTCACCTTCTGAATCTCATCTGCTTTCTGACGAACAGCTTGAGCGATATGCAATAAAACTTGGTTCTTTTGCTCGCTAGATGCGCGTGCCATTGCCCGCGATGCAGCGCGTGCTCGCTTTCCAATGTCTTGCATCATCTCTTGAATAACTGAACTCATCTCTTAATCTCTGATTTTTTGTTTCTTATCTAAAATTCTTAACGCAATAAATTTCCAACCAAACGCAATCCATCCCAGGGATCTGCCGGCAAGTCTGCTGCATGCAAACCCTTAACCTGACGATCTAATCCTGCAGCAACCTGCATTGCCCTTCGCAGCTTAAGGGGCTGAACCCTTCTTAATGCCGCAGGGTACAGACGCTCTTTATTTCCCCAAATACGGTTAGCACGCATGAGATTTTGAATAGACTCACCCGCATCACTAGCTGCCTTTAATTTAGATAGTATCCGAAGCTCTTCAGTTACGCTCCACAAAATCAGCACCAGCGGTTCACCCTCACCTTTTAAGCCATCGAGCATACGATTTAGTCTTGCCAAATCCCCAGCAAGCATTGCCTCAGTTAACTCAAAGACGTTGTAGCGCGCCACTTTCAGAATAGAAGTGCGAATTTGCTCTTCAGTTAGCTTTCCAGCGGGATAAAGTAATCCCAACTTCAGAATCTCTTGGTGGGCAGCAATTAAATTACCCTCCACTTGGTCAGCAATAAATTCTAGTGCACGCTGACCCTCAGAACCCACTTCCACCTCTTGGTCTTGGCGTTTTAATCGTCCAGCAATCCAATGTGGTAAATGACTCCGCTCCAAAGAATCAATCTGAATCGCCATACCAGCATCATCTAATGCGCTAAACCAGGCAGATGTCTTGGTCTTACCGTCTAAACGGGGTAAGACAATACAGATCACCGTATCCGGACCATTGGAACTATTTTCTTGGGATGCTATTTGCGCAGCAAATTGTTTTAAAGCATCGGCCCCATCGCGACCAGGCTTACCAGTCGGAATACGTAACTCTACCCAACGCTTATCTCCAAACAAAGACATGGTTTGGCCGGCACTCATTAATGCGCTCCAATCAAAACCACGCTCCTGGAGTAAAACTTCACGCTCGGTATATCCATGCTTCCTAGCAATCAAGCGCAGTTGATCCATTGCCTCCATCATTAATAGCGGCTCATCACCGCTAAAGACATACAAAGGCAATAATGCATTTTCTGTCTGCAACTTCTTAAGATGAACCTGTAGAGCTTCGACTTTAACCATGGGGTCTATTCAAGCCTGAGAAACTTTAGAAGTTTTTACTTTTTGGGGCATTAGCAGAAGCTGCTACACGACGCAAAATTTGAATCGCCAAATCACGGCGCATTAAACTTAAAAATCCTTGAATCTGCGCATCAGTTGCCAAAACGGTAGAGACAGAGAAGTCTAGATCTCGAGTGATATAAATATCTGACTCAGGAACGACTTCGTTTCCAGCGGTATCAAACGCTCTAAAAATTACACGAACATTTAAGCGATAAGCAGAAATCTGACCATTGGCGTTAAAAGCTAAGACCTCTTGATTTGTAGTTTCACTCAAAATTTCTAAGAGAAGATCAGCATCTCGTGGATTAATGGCGACCTTTACTGCCGTACCAGTCAACACAGCAGTTTGAATGTCCCCCCGCAATTGAGGTGATGGAGTACCGGTAATCGCAAGCGCCTTATAAGGCAAATCAACTGCCCCTTTCAATCGAAAGCCACAAGCTGCTATTGAGCCTAGCGCCACAGCACCAAACAGTGTCAGTGTAGATCGTCGCGCTACATTCATCGGCAATACAGTGAGTTTTGCAATGCGCTCTGTCTTCATAATTTCCTTATCTTCCTAAGCAACTATGTTTACTAGTCGCCCAGGTACCACAATAACTTTCTTAGGATTGCCACCATTTAGTGCCTTTTGCGCAGGCTCACTCTGTAAAGCTAAGGCTTCGACTTGGTCTTTACTCGCATCAGCAGGTGCTTTAATTTCACCACGCAATTTTCCATTAATCTGTAGCATCAAAGTTAGGTCTGTTTGTACTAACGCCGTTTCATCTACTGAAGGCCAAGGGGCATCAAGCAAAGAGCCAAAAGATTTAGCGTAGCCAAGGTCCTTCCACAACACATGAGTCATGTGTGGCACCACCGGGTAGAGAACACGCAACAAGATACCCAGACATTCGCGCAAAACTGATGGACTGATAGCAGTGCTTTGATCCAGCTTAATTGGTTCAAGCGTGTTAAGCATTTTCATTGCCGCAGAAACGACAGTGTTGTACTGGCGACGCTGATAGTCAAAGTTAGCTTGCTTCAAAATAGTATGAACTTCGCGACGCAATTCTTTTTCAGCATCACTCAATTCAGCAGGCAAGCTATCGGAAGCCTCACACAAAGCGCTAGCTTGGCTGCTGGAGTACATCCATACCCGACGTAAGAAACGTGAAGCGCCATCTACGCCAGCACCAGACCACTCCAACTGCTGCTCGGGTGGAGCAGCAAACATTACAAACAATCTTGCAGTGTCAGCCCCGTATTGGTCAATCAAAGCCTGTGGGTCAACGCCATTATTCTTGCTCTTAGACATCTTTTCAACGCCGCCAATTACTACAGGCGTACTTGAAGTATCACCAATAAGTTTGGCGCCTTGAGGGCGACCTTTTTCATCGAGGTCTAATTCCACATCAAGCGGATTGAGCCAAGTCTTTTTACCCGAGCTATCTTCAGAGTAGTAAGTTTCATTGAGCACCATGCCTTGGGTCAGCAAATTCTGGAAAGGCTCATCAAAATGAATGAGATTGAGGTCACGCATAACCTTAGTCCAAAAGCGTGCATAGAGTAAGTGCAAGATAGCATGCTCAATTCCGCCAATGTATTGATCCATCGGCATCCAATACTCATTACGCTCGTCTACCATCGTCTTTGCATTCGGACCGGTATAGCGCATGAAATACCATGAAGAATCTACAAAGGTGTCCATAGTGTCCGTTTCGCGACGGGCAGGCTTACCGCACTTGGGGCACTTCACACTCAAAAAGTCAGCACGTTTATTCAGTGGGTTACCGCTACCATCAGGCACACAATCTTCTGGCAATACTACCGGTAAGTCAGCCTCAGGCACAGGCACTGCACCACATCCCGGATTTACCTCATCCCCGCAATGAATAATCGGAATTGGTGTACCCCAATAACGCTGGCGTGAAATACCCCAATCGCGCAAACGATAGGTAGTCTTAATTTCACCAATACCCAACTTTTCCAATTCTTTCGCAACAGCACTAACCGCCTCTTCATACGATAGGCCATCGAACTGTGCGCTATTAAAACAAACTACATCATCTTTTTGGGCGTACCAGTCTTCCCAGCGAGTCGCATTGAACATAGGTGACTCGCCTCGAAGTGCAACCACTTGCTTAATTGGCAAGTCATACTTGAGCGCAAAAGCAAAATCGCGCTCATCATGGGCAGGCACACCCATCACAGCACCATCACCATAAGACATCAATACATAGTTACCCACCCAAACTGGAACCGGCTCATGGGTCAAAGGATGTGTGACGTATAAGCCCGTGAACATACCCTCTTTTTCTTGAGTCGCCAGATCTGCTTCAATCACACTACCGGTTTTGCATTTCTCAATAAATACGGCGAGCTCTGGATTATTAGCCGCTGCCTTAGCAGCCAAAGGGTGCTCAGCTGCAACTGCGCAGAAAGTAACACCCATGATCGTATCTGCACGAGTAGTGAATACATATAGCAGACCGTCTTGAATAAAGTTGCCATGATCATCGGCAATCTCATGCTTAAAAGCAAAACGTACACCACGACTTTTACCAATCCAGTTTTGCTGCATTGTCTTAACGCGTTCAGGCCAACCTAAACCATCTAAGCCAGATAACAATTGCTCGGCATAGGCAGTGATATTAAAGTAGTAGCCTGGAATTTCACGCTTCTCGACTAATGCACCAGAGCGCCAGCCACGTCCATCAATCACTTGCTCATTAGCTAAAACGGTTTGATCGATTGGGTCCCAATTCACAACTTGAGTCTTGCGATAAGCGATACCCTTTTCGAGCATCTTCAAAAAGAGCCATTGATTCCAACGATAGTAATCAGGACTGCAAGTAGCTACTTCTCGTGACCAGTCAATCGCTAAGCCCATCGCAGCCATTTGCTTTTTCATGTAAGCAATATTGTCGTAGGTCCATTTCGCTGGCGGTACTTTATTCTGAATCGCTGCATTTTCTGCTGGCATACCAAATGCATCCCAGCCCATAGGCATGAGGACGTTATAACCCTGCATGCGAAGCTGACGTGCCATTACATCGTTAATGGTGTAATTACGTACATGCCCCATATGGAGCTTGCCCGATGGATAAGGCAACATGGAGCAGGCATAGTACTTTGGCTTTTGCTTACCTTGTGCATCGACTGCATTCTCTGCCACTTGATAGACTTGCGCAGCTTCCCAATCAGCTTGCGCTGCCGCTTCAATGCTGCGGTAGTCGTAATCCTTACTCATTCTGTAACAACTCTTTTCTTCTATTTTTAATTGATCGGCTGATTACTTGCGCAAGCCTAGGACGTCTTGCATATCGAACAAACCATTGCTTTGGTTTTGCAAGAAACGTGCGGCACGCAAAGAGCCTTGAGCATAGGACTGACGGCTCGAGGATTTATGACTGATTTCAATGCGCTCGCCATCACCTGCAAATAAAACCGTGTGATCGCCGACAATATCACCACCACGAATAGTGGCAAAACCAATCGAGCCCTCTTTACGTTCGCCAGTATGGCCTTCACGTGCATAGACCGCCACATCATCAAGCTTCTCCCCCAATGCGTCTGCGATCACCTCACCCATCTTGAGAGCAGTGCCAGAAGGAGCATCTACTTTGTGCTTATGGTGAGCTTCAATAATCTCAATGTCGTAACCTTGATTGAGCATCTTGGCTGCTATCTCTAAGAGCTTAAAGGTCGCATTCACACCAACACTCATATTAGGTGCAAACACAATTGCCAATTTTGCAGAAGCTTTTTTCAGACTTGTAATTTGTTCAGCAGTTAATCCAGTAGTACCAATGATCATTTTGGTGCCGGTCTTTTCGGCAACAGCTAAATGGGTCATCGTGCCTTCAGGTCTCGTAAAGTCAATCAAGAATTCGGCATTAGTCAACACTTGAGCCACGTCAGCAGAAATCAATACGCTCGTTTTTTTTCCCAAAAACGCACCAGCATCTTCACCTAATTGCGGGCAAGACGCATGTTCCAGCGCACCAACCAATTGGGCATCAGTTGTATTGAGCACAGCCTCAATCAGCATCTTACCCATACGACCTGTAGCACCTGCGATTGCAATCTTCATCATGTGTTTCTTCGCTTTTTATTTAAGTGAACCAAAAAAATCATCTTGGCAACAATACAAAAGTGATTTCAATTATTTGGAATCGGCTGCCTTTGGCACATCATTTAAAGTACCGGGCCCCAGCTGCGGAGACTGTGCATCTGGCTGCTTATTTGAAAGACTAAAAAAATCCCAGAATGAACTGCTATTTGGAGCAGAGGGAACTGCTGTACCCGCTGCTAAATTATCCGTCTTGCTTGGAATTAACACTTCTGGCTGCTGCAATGGTGGCGTCACTGGCGGCTTATTGGACCCAGTAATGACATCCCAGAAAGAGCGCTTGGTTTTTGCATAGTTATCAATCTCCGCAACCAACTCTACTTCTGTTGGCAATGCATCGCCTTCAAACTTGACTACTTTGTCTTTATCAAAAAATACTGTGACATGACGTTCTCTACCGACTGTCTGACCCGAACGTTTAAATTCAAAAACATAATCCCAGCGATTGGCATGGAAATAACTAGCCAGTAAAGGCGTCCCTAAAATTTGACGTACTTGTTCACGCGTCATACCCAGCTGCAACTTGGTATATTGCTCGCTTGAGATGAAGTTACCCTGCACAACATCAGGAACATAGGGCCTAAAAATCTTATTCATCCATGCACGTTGAGTTTCATCAACTGCAGAAGTGCAGCCGGCAACAACCAGTATTCCAAAGAGGGTTAAAACCACAATTCCCATTCGAACAGGGCTGTAAGCACCCTTCAAAACCGGGTTCAAAAAGCGAGTAAAAAGTTCAAGGCAATTTTGCATGGCTGGCCGTATCATTAAGACATTGATTTTAGCTCCCAATGCCATAAATATGACCCAAAACCCTACCCCCGAAGATTTGCGAGATATTGGCCTAAAAGCCACTGGTCCACGGATGAAAATCCTTGATTTTTTTCATCAAAATAGTGGCACCCACTTTAGCGCTGAAGATGTTTTCATGGCTTTGGCTAAGGAGGATAAGGAGATCGGCTTGGCAACGGTTTATCGAGTCCTTACCCAGTTTGAGCGGGCGGGACTGCTTCTGCGAAGTCACTTTGAGTCCAGCAAGGGTGACAGCAGAGCTATCTATGAACTGAATGAGGGACAGCATCACGACCACCTGGTTTGTATTGACTGTGGCCATGTGGAAGAATTTGTGGACGAAGCCATTGAAAAAAGGCAGCGGGATATTGCCAAAAACCTCGGTTTTAAGCTCCAGGAGCATGCTTTAGCGATGTACGGTCATTGCCAGAAGAAGAATTGCAGCAATAAGCAAGCTAAATAAAACAGTCGAAATCAGGGGTTTAGCACCCCAGGAACAAAAAAGACCTCAAATTGAGGTCTTTTTTCATCAAACTAAGTCTAATAATACGATTTAAGCCATTTTTAACAACTTTTAAACACTTTTAAGTGCCTTTCGATGATCTTATCTATTTTTTACTTAACGGCCATTAAAGCTTCTGCGGCATTGAGCATCTGCACTGAATAACCCCACTCATTGTCATACCAAGCCAATACCTTCACCAATTTGCCATCTGCAGAGACACGAGTTTGAGAAGCGTCGTAAATACTTGGACGCGGGTCATGGTTGAAGTCGATCGATACCAATGGCAATGTATTAAAACCTAAGATACCTTTGAGCTCGCCCTCGCTAGCAGCCTTGAGGATTGAATTTACTTCATCCACGCTAGTAGCACGACTTGCTGAGAAAGTTAAGTCAACAACAGAAACATTAATTACTGGTACGCGCATTGCAAAACCATCAAAGCGCCCTGCTAAAGCTGGGAGCACTAGACCAACTGCTTTAGCGGCACCAGTCTTCGTAGGAATCATGCTACTTACAGCAGAACGCGCACGACGCATATCCTTGTGATACACGTCAGTTAATACTTGGTCATTAGTAAAAGCATGGATCGTAGTCATCAATCCTGACTCGATACCAATCTTTTCTAAAAGCGGCTTCACCAATGGCGCTAAACAGTTCGTCGTGCAACTAGCATTGGAAACCACAACATCGCTTGGCTTCAACACATTTTGATTGACGCCATATACGATCGTTGCATCCACATCTTTTTCACCAGGAGCAGAAATCAATACTTTCTTCGCGCCCTGCTGAAGATGAATCATCGCTTTTTCTTTAGAGGTGAACTTACCTGTGCACTCTAAAACTAAATCAACGCCCAATTCACCCCATGGGGTCTCTGCAGGATTGCGCGTGCAGAACATTTTGATGCGATCGCCATTGACCACCATGCAATCACCATCTACCGAAACCTCAGCTGGGAAGCGGCCATGCGCTGAATCATATTGAGTTAGGTGAGCGTTAATAGCAATATCACCCATCGCATTGATTGCGACAATTTTGATATCACGACGTGGCTTACCGTTCACCTGATCTTCATACAAAGCGCGTAAAACCATACGGCCAATACGTCCATAACCATTAATTGCGACACGAATTGTCATTTATTTCCCCTTGCTAATATTGAATTTCGTACTTTGCTTTATTTCGCACTGTGATTTATTTCTTTTCGATGCATTGTTTAACTGTCTTCGCAATCTGGTCAACTGTTAAACCAAAATATTCATATAAGACTGGTGCTGGCGCGGACTCACCGAAGGTATCTACTCCATGCACAGCTGCACAGCCGTACTTCCACCAGAAATCACTCACGCCTGCTTCGATTGCAATACGTGGAATATTTGGCGGTAATACTTTTGCCTTATACGCTACATCTTGTTGGTCAAAAACAGTTGTCGAAGGAATCGAAACTACTCGAATTCCCAAGCCTTCACTTTGTAAACGCTCTGCAGTTTGCAAAGCGAGAGCAATTTCAGAGCCAGTTGCCATAATGACCGCATCAATCTTTCCAGACGGATCACGCAATACATAGCCACCGTGTGCGATATCTTTAATTTGCGCTGTTGTGCGAGATACAAATGGGCAATTTTGACGACTAAAAATCAGGGCGCTAGGGCCATGCTTACGCTCAATGGCTGAGCCCCAGGCAACAGCACTCTCAGTGGTATCGCACGGACGCCAAACCATTAAATTGGGGATCAAGCGCAAGCTAGCTACATGCTCGACGGATTGGTGTGTGGGACCGTCCTCACCCAAGCCAATGGAGTCGTGGGTAAATACAAAAATACTACGTAACTTCATCAAAGCAGCCATACGTATTGCGTTACGACTGTAGTCTGAGAATGTCAAGAATGTACCGCCAAATGGAATATATCCACCATGCAACGCAATACCGTTCATGATGGCACTCATACCAAATTCGCGCACACCATAATTAATATGGTTACCCCATTGATCAGCGCGCACAGGCTTGCATGAGGACCAATTCGTTAAGTTAGATCCAGTTAAGTCGGCAGAGCCTCCCATAAATTCTGGCAATGCAGGCGCTAATGCCTCAATGGCATTCTGACTTGCTTTACGAGTAGCAATTGTCTCTGCTTTCGTTTCGCAAGTTTTTAAATACGCATTTAATGTAGATGCAAAGTCTTTAGATAAATCACCAACCATACGCCGCTGTAATTCAGAGGCAAGCTCCGGAAATTTATTCTTATATTTTTGGAATTCTTTATTCCACTCGTGCTCAGCAGTTTGACCGCGCTTTTTAAAATCCCATGCCGCATAAATATCTTTCGGAATCTCAAACGGTGCATAAGGCCAATTAAGAGCAACGCGAGTAGCTGCAATTTCTGCGGCACCTAATGGTGAACCATGCACTTTGTCGCTACCCGCCATATTCGGCGAGCCTTGGCCAATAGCGGTCTTGCAGCATATCAGGGTTGGCTTATCGCTCTTTTTGGCTTGGGCTATCGCAGCCGATACAGCCTCAGCATCATGACCATCTACAGTACGAATCACATTCCAGCCATAAGCCTCAAAACGTTTAGGTGTGTCTTCGTTAAACCAAGAAACTACTTTGCCATCAATGGAGATACCGTTGTCATCCCATAATGCAATTAACTTGTTCAGCTTGAGAGTACCCGCTAAAGAACACACTTCGTGACTGATACCTTCCATCAAACAACCATCGCCTAAAAAAACATAGGTGTAGTGATCAATAATGTTATGGCCAGGGCGATTAAATTCTTCAGCTAATAATTTTTCAGCAAGCGCCATACCAACTGCGTTGGAAATTCCTTGCCCTAATGGACCAGTAGTGGTTTCTACGCCAGGAGTAATTCCATACTCAGGATGACCTGGAGTTTTGCTATGCAATTGACGGAAATTTTTTAACTCTTCAATTGGTAAGTCATAACCGGTTAAATGCAATAAGGAATACAACAACATCGAACCGTGGCCATTAGACAAAACAAAGCGATCGCGATCGATCCAGTGCGGGTCTGTTGGGTTATGTTTTAAATGTTCATTCCAAAGACCAACCGCAATATCTGCCATACCCATTGGCATACCAGGGTGACCAGAATTTGCCTGTTGTACCGCATCCATGGATAAGGCGCGAATGGCATTGGCCATGCGAATTTGAAGATTTGACATCGTAAAAGTGGTCTCTGGAAAATTAATTGGCTATATTTCAGTAATGCCTCAATTTTATCTTCCCGGACCATGGGAATCCCAAAAGCCAACCGCCCTCACCCCCGAGGTTGCTCATCATCTTCGCGTGCGACGGATCCAAATCGGGGAATTCTTCCCAGTATTTGACGGAAAAGGCCAAGTAGCTAAGGGCGAACTCCTCTCTTTGAGTGGCAAAGCAGGCCAGGTGCAATTGACGGATATCCGCATCGATACCCACCGTGAGTCCCCATATGCCATTACTTTGGCCCAAGGTCTGGCTGGTGGCGACAAAATGGACTGGATTGTCGAGAAAGCGGTTGAAACTGGGGCACAAAATATTGCCCCCATGCAATGTGAGCGGTCCATCCTTAAGCTCACACGATCAAGCGACCAGGAGCGCGCCCAAAAACGTCTCGCCCATTGGGAGGGGGTCATTCAAGCGGCATGTGAGCAATGCGATCGCACTGTTTTTACTAACTTAGAACCCATTCAAACATTTGAGGCTTATTTAAAGGCAAGTCCCAAGCCGGCCTTAAAGTTACTACTGAGTCCTGATACCACTAAAAGCATGTATTCAGTGCTCATTGAAAATGATCCTCAGGATATCGTTCTCATGGTCGGCCCTGAGGGCGGACATTCTCCTGAAGAAGAGGCGCAAGCACAGGCTGCAGGCTATCAACTGGTTTCCCTAGGTGAGCGGATCCTGAGGACAGAAACGGCTGGTGTAGTGGCCATTACAGCTGTTCATAGCGTATGGCACCCTGAAATGCAAAATCGCCTCAAGTAGAGGCGATCTATTGAATTTCTAAGACTTTAGCAATTAAGCAAAAGAATAGAAGACGCGATAAGGAGTACGCCGCTCGGCCCAGAAATCAACCGCATCACGGAACACATCCAATAAAGTTTCGCGTGCTTCTTTGTCAAACTTCTGGGTGCAAGGCAAACCTTCCAGCACCACAACAAATCCAGGCTGTGGACCAGACTTATCGACTGTAGTTGTCAAAGCATCCAATAAAGGGTCGTAGTTTTTAGCCTGCTGTTTAGTAAATGAGTAAGCAATTGCAATGCACTCTAAAACTTCACCCTTAGTCATCGCATTCGCACAATTGGCATAAATAAAGTGTTGACCCAATTCAGTTGCCGCTTCCTGCAAGTCAGGAGTACGGAAAGCGCGAATAGATTGCACGATATTAGGGCGCACACTGCGCAACATTGCCGGCGGTCCGGCATCGCGAACGGCCAAAGCGGCACGCCAAGAAGCTGTCACTTTTTTCCCCGAAAATTGATTTGCTGCATAGGTTTGTAAACGAGATAAACCGCCTTCAGCGTAAATATTGGCAGCGGATGACTCAGTTTCTAGTCGATCGTTGCTATCCCAACTCTCAGCGCGGCTATGTTCATCGAAGCTGACTGTATTGCTGTTTTCAGAGCGATTATTCATGATGGGTGCTAGGTTACCCGTAACACGCCATCAAATCAAGCCCAAATACAGGGCATTTTATGTAACACACTGATTTATATAGAAATAATTTATGTAAGTTATTCCTAACTTACATAAATTATAAGTTCCTAGCTGATGCCTCTAGCGTTGCTTGCAGCCTCTACAACCGCCAGAGTCGTTACATTCACAATACGGCGGACTGTAGCTGCTGGGGTCAAAATATGAATTGGCTTAGCAACACCCAATAACAATGGGCCAATCGCAATACCATTACCAGCTGCTGTTTTTAGCAAATTGTAAGAAATATTTGCGGCATCAATATTTGGCAAAACTAACAAATTAGCATTGCCTTTTAATGGCGATGAAGTTACTGCACCTGCGCGAATAGTTTCATCCAGAGCGCTATCGCCATGCATTTCTCCATCAACCTCAAGGGTTGGATCTGCTTTTTGAAGCATTGCCAATACTTCGCGCATTTTGATTGCAGATGGTGCATTACTTGAACCAAAGTTGGAATGAGAAAGTAGCGCCACTTTAGGTACGAGACCTAATTTACGCATCTCACTAGCAGCCATCAAAGTGAGTTCAGTTAATTCGCAAGCACTTGGCTCAATATTAATGTGCGTGTCTACCAAGAACACTTGACGACCCGGTAAAATCAATCCGGACATCGCACCATATACATTAGCACCAGCTTCGCGACCAACAACCTCATCGATATACTTTAGATGAGTTGCAGAGCTTCCTATCGTTCCACAAATCATGCCGTCAGCCATCCCTTTTTGAATCATTAGGCTGCCAATCAAACTGTTGCGGCGGCGCACTTCTAACTTAGCGAACGACTGTGTGACACCCTTGCGCTCAGTAAGAGCAAGGTAGGTTTGCCAAAAATCACGAAAGCGTGGATCGTTCTCTGGATTCACAATCTCAAAATCATCTCCAGCCTTCATACGTAGGCCGAATTTATCAATGCGATGCTCGATCACCCCTGGACGACCGATAAGGATTGGAGTAGCAAGATGTTCATCAATAATGATTTGTACTGCACGTAAAACACGTTCGTCCTCACCTTCAGCAAACACAATGCGCTTTTGATTTGCCGACACACGTTTAGCGATGCTAAAGAGTGGCTTCATCAAGGTACCTGAGTGGTACACAAATTGTTGTAGCTGATTGCGATATGCATCGAAATCTTTAATCGGACGCAAAGCAACGCCATCATCCATTGCAGCTTTAGCAACAGCTGGAGCAATCACTGTAATTAAACGTGGATCGAATGGTTTTGGAATTAAATACTCTGGACCAAAAGATAAGTTTTCAATACCGTAAACAGAAGCTACTACCTCACTCTGTTCAGCTTGAGCCAGCTCTGCTACAGCCTTAACAGCTGCGACCTCCATGCCACGGGTAATCGTCGTTGCACCTACATCCAAGGCACCGCGGAAGATAAATGGGAAACATAAAACGTTATTTACTTGGTTTGGATAATCAGTGCGGCCAGTTGCCATCACTGCATCTGGGCGAACTGCTTTCACCTCTTCCGGCAATATTTCTGGGGTTGGATTTGCCAAGGCATAGACCAATGGCTTAGGCGCCATCTTCTTCACCATATCTTGCTTCAACACGCCACCAGCAGAAAGGCCCAGGAAAATATCAGCCCCTTCAATCGCTTGATCCAGTGTCCGTAAATCAGTATCTTGGCAGAATGGCTCCTTCTCAGGATCCATTAGCTCTTTACGACCTTTGTAAGCAACACCTGCTAAGTCAGTAACCCAAATATTTTTACGCTGAATGCCAAGATCAACCAACAGATCTAAGCAAGCTAGAGCGGCCGCGCCTGCGCCTGAAGTCACGAGCTTTACGTCCTCTACTTTTTTACCAACCACCTTCAAACCATTGATGATGGCGGCTGCAACCACAATCGCTGTACCGTGTTGGTCATCATGAAAGACTGGGATCTTCATTCGAGCTTGCAACTTACGCTCGACTACAAAACAATCAGGCGCTTTGATATCTTCTAAATTAATGCCGCCAAATGTTGGCTCTAATGCCGCAATGATTTCTACTAACTTCTCAGGATCGTTTTCATTGACTTCGATATCGAACACGTCAATGCCGGCAAACTTCTTAAAGAGAACTGCCTTACCTTCCATCACTGGCTTACTAGCCAATGGCCCGATATTTCCCAAACCCAGAACAGCAGTGCCATTAGTAATCACACCAACTAAATTTCCACGTGCCGTGTATTTAAATGCGTTAGCGGGGTCCTTAACAATCTCTTCGCAGGGAGCTGCAACACCAGGCGTGTATGCGAGCGCTAAATCTCGTTGATTGGTTAATTGCTTGGTTGGGGCAATTTCGATTTTGCCCGGAGTCGGAAACTCATGGTACTGAAGGGCCGCCTCTCTTAAGGCTGCTATTTGTTGCTCTTTGCTATTTTCTTTGCTCATTCACTAACTCGCTAATTTCCGTCTTATCTTCGATTTATCTAAGACTGTTAAGAGCTCAATTCTATTCCTCTCGGACACAGGACACGTAACAGCCATAAAATGGGGCATGTCTTCTCATACCAAGCCCTCAGGGGAATTTGACCTAATCGAACGTTTTTTTAAAACGGGCGCAGATTCTTTGCGCACGGCTGGGGATTTTGGAATCACCTTGGGCATTGGAGATGACTGCGCCCTGATCAAACCTTTCGTCAATGAAGAAATCGCGATTACCAGTGATATGCTGGTTGAAAATAGGCACTTTTTCGCAAATGCCGATCCCGAGCTATTGGGCCGTAAAGCCCTAGCAGTCAACCTTTCGGACCTTGCTGCTATGGGCGCAAGACCCCTGGGATTCATGCTGGCAATCGCTCTACCGAAAGTAGATGAGGCGTGGCTAAAGTCTTTCTCTAAGGGTCTTTTTGCCACGGCACAAGAATATTCATGTCCCCTGATTGGTGGCGACACTACAGCCGGCCCCCTGACCATTTCGATCACTGCATTCGGCAGCACACCCAGTGGAAAATCTATCCGGAGATCAGGAGCAAAAGCCGGTCATGACATATGGGTGTCTGGAAGCGTCGGGGATGCAAGACTCACACTTGCTGCACTGCGTCATGAAATGAATCTACCCAAGGAAGATTTACAGCGGGTTGAACACCGTATGCATCAACCTAGACCCAGAGTTGAACTGGGCATGCAACTACGAGATGTTGCTAGCGCAGCCTTAGACGTATCTGATGGCTTACTCGGAGACTTATGTCATATCTTGATGCAGTCGCAAGTAGATGCCCAAGTCGAGTTGGATAGATTACCTAAATCCAGCACGCTGCAAAAACAATCTGCCTCTATTCAAAATTTATTTGCTTCTTGTGGCGGAGATGATTACGAACTTTGCTTTACAGCACACCCAAGTCAACGAGAAAAAATTCAAGTCATTAGCAATACACTAAATTTACCTCTAACATTCATTGGCAAAATTCTTCCAAGAGAAAATATTGACGTAAAGATTCATTTGCTGGATGCCTCTGGCAACCAACTCAGTGATAAGGAATCGGCGCCCTTTCTAAAATCATTTGATCACTTTGCATCATGACAAATATTCAGCATTCTGCAGATGTGAAGCCAAACTTCAAATGGGTTTTTCAAACAGCTAGTCGCACTCTTGCATTTGGTTTTGGTAGCGGCCTAAGCACCGTGGCACCTGGTACAGTCGGCACTCTATGGGCCTGGGCTGCGTTTCTGGTGGGCGAATATTTTTTAAGCACCCAAGACTTTTTTTGGATCATTGGCGGCGGACTCTTACTCGGCTGCTGGATCTGCGGCCATGTGAGCGAAGAGCTTGGCAAAAAAGATTTTGGTGGAATTGTGTGGGATGAGATCATTGCTTTTTGGTTAGTGCTGATTTTCATCATGCCAGCCAATATTTGGATGCAGGCAATTGCTTTTGCTCTATTCCGGTTTTTTGATGCGGCCAAACCTGGCCCCATCGGCATAATTGATCGCCACTTCAAAAATACTGTAAGCAACGATAGTCAAAAATCATCCTATCCACAAATTATCTGGCGCGGATTTGGCATTATGGTCGATGATCTTGCTGCTGCGTTCTGCACACTACTTGTGATGGCTTTAATACAGTTCTTAGTTAGGTAATCCACTCTCATGAACGTAAGTGATCTCACCAAAACCTTAGCCCAAATTTTGCTCTCCAGAAACTGGACAGTCTCGCTGGCGGAATCCTGTACGGGAGGCCTTGTCTGTGCCACCCTCACAGAGCTAGCGGGCTCTAGCGAGTGGTTTGAAAGAGGCTATATCACTTACAGCAATGAAGCTAAAACAGAATGTCTAGGTGTCCCAACCCCGTTGATTGAATCACATGGGGCTGTGAGTGAACAAGTGGCAAAAGCCATGGCGGAAGGTACCCGCATCAACTCCGGTAGTAATGTTGGAATTTCTATTACTGGGGTAGCGGGACCATCAGGTGGTTCAGTAGAAAAACCCGTGGGAACGGTTTGCTTTGGCTGGTCTACTGAAAATCAAACCTTGACTAAAACTATGCACTTTGATGGAGATCGTCAAATAATTAGACAACAAGCAGCTAAATACGCACTAACTGAGCTAATTGCACTACTCCGAAGTTAAGTTTAAAGGTTAAGCCCAAAAGCTAAAAGTAGAAATTAAACGCAAATCCAAACTCGTAGCTTCATCAACTAGTTACTTCATCCAGCCTTTGCTGTGGAAGTACCAGAGCGGAATGATGGCAGAAATTACCATCGCGACAATCGCCATTGGATAGCCCCAAATCGCATCTAACTCAGGCATATGCTTGTAGTTCATACCCCAAATACTGGCAAGCAAAGTAGGCGGCATTAAGGCAACAGATACCACCGAGAAGATCTTAATAATCTTGGATTGGTTCAAGTTAATGAAACCGACGGTCGCATCCATTAAGAAGTTAATCTTATCGAACAAGAAGGCGGTATGGTTCTCAAGAGAGTCAATATCGCGCAAAATTTGACGCGCTTCTTCTTGTTGCTCGTCTGAAAGCAACTTACTACGCATTAGGAAAGACAAGGCTCTACGGGTATCCATCACGTTACGACGAATACGTCCATTGGTGTCTTCTTCTTTGGCAATTGTCTCTAGAACTTCTGCAGCATCGGCGTCGTTAATACTATCGGATAGTACTCGCTTACCTGCTTGTTCTAGGTTTTCATAAACCTCTTCCAAAGCATCAGCAGAGTACTCAGCGTCCGTTGAATACAAATCGAGCAAGACATCTTTTGCATTGCTCACTGAACCAGGACGCAAACGAGCACGCAAGCGAACCAAGCGGAATACCGGCAAGTCTTCGTCATGAATTGAGAACAACACTTGCTTAGTCAGAACAAATGCAACTCGTACGTTACGAGAAGTTTCTTCTTCATCCAATAAGAAATCAGTGCGGATATGGAGGTGGCCATCATCTGCTTCAAAATAACGCGCAGATGCCTCTAAGTCACCCAAGTCATCTAACTCAGGCAACAGTACGCCAAATGCCTCTTTAATCCAAATTAATTCCTCTTCTTCTGGATCAACCACGTCAATCCAGATAGGATTGGCATATTGCAACAATTCATTGCGATCTTCGACTTGCTCTTGAGAGAGGCGGCCATTTTGCAGGACGAACAAGTTGATCATGGTGAACTCCTAAGGAATGTG
>Ga0214202_1000018_pt1 | contig 104905 bp, 79 predicted proteins | sample TroBogEpilimnion_9_FD_153040 | JGI IMG/M metagenome (GOLD analysis project Ga0214202, IMG submission 153040) | Freshwater microbial communities from Trout Bog Lake, WI - 03JUN2009 epilimnion | ecosystem: Environmental > Aquatic > Freshwater > Lake > Epilimnion/Euphotic zone | place: Trout Bog...
ATCGTGTTGCGTCCAGCGTTGTTGTCATCGCATCGACTTGTGCCGATGCGTTTGAAAAATTATGCGAAAAATACGGTGATTTTGCAAACGTTTCGCGGGTATCCCCGTCCGTCGTTTACGCTGCGCCCCGAAAAACACTACAACTATCTGAAATATATTGTTTTTTCATTTGTTGTTGTCACCGAGCAACATGCGCTTTCGGCGGCATGCTGCAGCGCGTATGAAAATTAATGCAAAATTTCCATTACGCGCCGCAACTCTCGCGAACCACGAGGTCGGTCGGCAGGCGCTCAGAGCGCAAGCTCGAAGCTTCCCCGTTGAGCAACTTCGACAGCAACAACCGACCGGCCAATGCCGTGTCCTGACGAACCGTGGTCAAGGCGGGCCGCGAATAGCGCGCGACCGGCACGTCATCGTATCCGACCACAGAGACGTCCCTCGGCACCGAACGCCCGGCCCGCTCGATCGCACGAATCGCGCCGATCGCGATCAGATCCGATGCCGCAAAGATGGCGTCGAAGGCAACCTTGCGGTCAATTAAGACGTCGATGGCCGCCTGCGCCCCCTCCAGATCGAACGGTGCGCGCACGGTCAATGCCGGATCCACCGAGAGCCCGGCGTCTTGATGGGCCACCAAGTAGCCCTGGTGGCGCTGAAACGACTCCGGGGCCTCGATATCCCCCAAAAAGACGATGCGCTTGCGGCCGAGGCGCGCCAAGTGCAAGGTCGCCCGTCGTCCACCCAGCGGGTTATCGCTGCCGATCGAGCAGTACAACTGATTGGGCATCTGCGCCCCCCAGACGGCAAAGCGTGTGGAGGTTTGTGAGAGTTGGTTGTACGCCGCGTGCAAGGAACTCTGCCCGAGGAAGATGATGCCGTTGGTGCGCGTGGTCGCCATCAGCTCTTCTAAGTCTGAGGGTCCGGATGGCGCCAGATGCGAGACGATGAAGTCGCAGCCGCGTTGGCGGGCCGCCTCGCCGAGCCCGGCCACGAGCTCCAGGGTAAACGGATCCGATAGGCGCGCATCGCGACCTTGGGGGCGCGGAATCACAATGGCAACGGCCGCGGCCGCGATCGTCGGGCCCGAGGGCATGTAACCCCGGAAGGGATAGTCGTGCTCGCGCGCCAACTTCCACAGCAACTGCTTGGTTTGTTGGTTGACGGCGGGACTGTCGTTCAAGGCCCGCGACACCGTCGTGATCGACACGCCAGCGAGCCGTGCCAAATCTTCCAAACGCGTGTTACGGCGTGCCACCATGATGCTCCCCCCCAATGAAGGTCGCGATTCTAGGCAAGCGTTGCCGCGCTTGCATCCGATATTTTCATTTTTTTTCATCTCGCCTTGGCACAAGCCACTGAGGAAAGGGATATTTTTTGTAGTTTTTTCCGCGACTTAATGCGCCATTGGGTCACCAAAAAAGATTCTCATTCGGTCCAGTACAAAGAATCCCAACTTTTTGCAGACTGCCCGCCGCCCCTGCGAACGTCTCGCCCTTCCCGGTCGCTTCGGGCAACATCACACCCCGCGGCATTCATCGCCGAGGGGGAGACGATTCATGAACCAGTGGCTGTACGGCGCACTTGCCGTTCTCACGTTGGGCTCGGCCGTGGCGGACACCAACCCGCCGGCACCACCGCCGCCGAGTCACCACCTGAGCATTGCTTCGCCCAACCACGTGCTGTCGGTGGAACTGGACGATCGGGACGGCTACCCCACCTACGAAGTCCGTCGTTTCGGCACGCCGGTCATCGCCCCCTCCCACGTCGGCTTCATCCTCAAAGACGCCGGCAAGATGACCCGTGAATTGCGGTTCGCTGCCGACAGTGCACCCGCGCAACGCATCGACACCACGTGGGAGCAACCGTGGGGTGAGCGGCGTTACGTCCGCAATCACTACACCGAACAGACCCTTCGATTAGTGGAAACCAAAGCGCCGAACCGGTCGTTCTCCATGACCTTTCGGGTCTACGACGACGGCGTCGGGTTTCGGTACGATTTCCCCGACCAACCCGGTTTGCACGACGTTACGATCGCGGACGAGTTAACCGAGTTCAATATTGCCGATGCGGCGACCGCGTGGTGGATGCCCTGGGGCGAGCCGACGGATACCGAACTGCTGTACCGCCACACCCCCTTGGCGGAGCTAAGCACCGCACACACCCCGCTCACCCTGCGCACCAAAGACAGCATCCACATTGAAATTCACGAAGCCGCGCTGATCGACTTCGCGGGCATGTACGTGCAGCGCGTCGACGAACAACATTTACGGGCACGCCTCGTGCCAGCGTCCGAAGGTTGGGCGGCGCGGCGAATGGCCCCTTTCCACACTCCGTGGCGAATGGTGGCCATCACCGACAGCGCCGGTGCGCTGTACGAATCCAATTTGGAACTGAACCTCAACGACCCCAACGTCTTGGGTGACGTCTCGTGGATCCAGCCGGGCAAATTCATTGGCATCTGGTGGGAGATGTTCCACGAAGACTGGACGTGGGCCTCCGGTGCAAAACACGGCGCCACCACCGAACACGCCAAGCGTTATATCGACTTTGCCGCCAAGCACCATTTCCGCGGCCTGCTCATTGAGGGCTGGAACGAAGGGTGGGACAGCAATTGGGCCGGCGACGGTTCCGCCTTCAGTTTCACGAAGGCGTACCCCGATTTTGATTTGCCCGCAGTCGCCGCGTATGCGCGACAAAAAGGTGTGCACATCATCGGGCACAACGAAACGGGCGGCGACACCTCGAACTACGAGGCGCAGATGGGCGCTGGATTCGATCTGTATCAGTCGCTCGGGATCGATGCGGTCAAAACCGGCTACGTGACCGATGCCGACCAGATTCATCACAAGGATGCAGACGGTCACACGCACACGGAGTGGCACGACAGCCAGTACATGGCGAACCACTACCTGCACGTCGTCCAAGAAGCGGCCAAGCGGCACATCATGATCGACTCGCATGAGCCGATCAAAGACACCGGTTTGCGTCGCACCTACCCCAACTGGTTGGCGCGCGAGGGCTCACGCGGGCAGGAGTACAACGCCTTCGGCATCCCCGTGAATCCCCCGGAACACGAAACCAATCTCGTATTCACCCGCATGCTCGGCGGCCCCATGGATTTCACGCCGGGCGTCTTTGATCTGAAGGGCATCCGCCCGTGCTGCAGCGTACCCACAACGCTCATGAAACAACTCGCGCTGTACGTCGTTCTGTACAGCCCGTTGACCATGGCGGCCGATCGGATTCAGGCCTATGAAGCGCGCCCCGATGCCTTCCAGTTCATCGAGGATGTGCCGACCGACTGGGCCGAAACCCATGTGCTCAATGCCGAAATCGGCGACTACGTGACGGTCGTCCGCAAGGACCGCCACTCGGACGATTGGTACCTCGGCGCCATCACGGATCAAAACGGACGCTGGATGCCCCTCGCACTCGGCTTCTTAGAACCGGGTCGGCACTATCGTGCGGAGATCTACCGCGATGGCGATCGCGCGCATTGGGACACGAACCCCTACGACTACGTCATCGAGTCGCGCGAGGTTACCTCAACCGACACCCTAACCTTGCGCCTCGCACCGGGCGGTGGTGAGGCGATCCGGTTCGTTGCCCTGCCCGCCCCGAAACACCACGGATAGGGGCCCGCCATGCTCGCCATGCAACGGAATCGATCCACCGGTTTTCTCGCTCTGCTCGCCTTACCGGCCACAGCGATGGGCTTCGCGCTATCGGTCCAAATCTCGGCGTTATCGTGGATCCTGACGACGCGCTACGGGCTGCACATCGACGAGATCGGCCTCGTCTGGGCCGCTGGCCCCATCGCCGGCATCCTCGGGCAATTACTCGTCGGGCTCTTCAGCGATGGCGTGTGGTTGTGGGGCGGGCGCCGTCGGCCGTTTATCCTTATCGGTGGATTGCTGACCGCCGCGACGCTGTACGCACTGCCGCACATCGGTCTGCTGAGTCGTGCGCTCGGCGTTGAGTCGATACTGGGCGTTGCCATCACCGTGGCACTGGCACTCGACCTATCCATCAACGTCAGTTTTAATCCAACGCGATCGATCATCACGGATCTGACCCGAGACGGCGCTGAACGGACGCGCGGATACACGTGGATGCAGACGGTGTCGGGGACCTTCGGGGTCATGGCCTATGGCATTGGCGCCCTCTTCGGCAACTATGCGCTCATCTACACGGGTGTGGGACTCGTGCTCGCGTTCTCGCTCATCCCGGCGTTGCTCGTTGAAGAACCCAAGGTTCTGCATCCCGCGGAATCCACGCCCCAAACAGACACGCTGTCGTGGCGGTCGGTGAGCCGACTGTTGTTGCCGTTGTGGGGAGTGCTGGTCTACGACGTCATCAGCGTCGCGCTAAAAGTCATGGGCGTCGTACGAGACTCCCACGCCTTGGAGTGGGCCGCAGCGGTGGCGACACTCGTCTGCCTCGCGATCACGCTGCGCGCACGCGATCGGGGCCTCGCCCATCGGCGTGAAGATCTGATCGAGTTCCGCAAAGTACTCGGTGCGCACGCCTTCTCATGGCTCGGTGTGCAGGCGATGTTCGTCTACATGATCGCCTTCGTGCAGCAGCGATTCCCCGCACTCGACGCCCGCGCCGGCGGCCAATTCCTGTCGACGGCGTTTTTTGTCTTGTCGTTGGTGGCCGCCGTCTTACCATCGGTGGGACTGGCCCCGCTCGCACGGCGCGTGGGCGCGGTGCGCGTTCATACGGCGTGCTTGTTTGTGATGGCCGCGAGCTATATGGGCATCTACCTCGTGGGGCAAACCCCCCTCGCGGTCTACGCACTGATGGCGGTCGCCGGTATCGGCTGGGCGTCCATTGTGAGTCTGCCCTTTGCGATCATGTCCCAGCGGGTCGACGAATCGCGAATTGGCTTCTTTATGGGAATATTCAACCTCTCCGTCGTCTTGCCGCAGTTGGTGGCCAGCCTTGCGGTGGGCGCACTCGTGGCCGCCCTTGCAGACAAGAGCGCGATCTTCGTGATCGCGTCGGTGTCCTTGTTGCTCTCCGCCGTCTGCTGGCTGTTCGTGAAAAGCGACGCCGCAACCGAAGGCTTAACCGCCCCATGAGCGGCGAGGCTGACCGACTAGCGTTCAGTCAGCCAGGCGTAGCCGTGAGCCGGCAGGTGCACATGCTCGCCCTCGATACGGCCCTGACCGGCCACGAGCGTCCACGTACCCGACGGTAAGGGCGCTGTGGCAACGTGATCGCCGAGCACGTACACACAGAGCACGCGCGCACCGACGGACCCGCGTTCGATCCGAAGCACCGCATCGGGCCATTCACTCAAGTGCTGGTCACCGTCCCGTAGCGCGGGCAACTGGCGACGGAGCGCCAACAGACGCCGTGCGATCTGCAGCATCGAGCCGCGGTCGGCGTCCTGACGATCGACGGCGAGCGCCGGATATCGGCTGTCGACCGGCAGCCACGGCTCCACCGGACTAAATCCCGCGTAGGGCGCGTCACCGCACCACGGCATCGGGGTTCGCGCACCGTCGCGCCCGAGCGTCATGGGCCAGTTGGCGATGGCCTCGGGATCGACCAACCGCTCGAAGGGCACATCCGCCTGCGGTAGACCCAATTCCTCGCCTTGATACACGCAGACGGATCCGCGCAACGCGAAGAGCAAGGCGAGCAATTGCTCAACGTACGCGGGACTCGGGCGCTCACCGCCCCAGCGACTGGCCACTCGCGGCGCATCGTGGTTGGAATAGACCCAGGTCGGCCAGCCGTTACCGTGCCCCGACGTCCATTCGTCGAAGGCTTGGCGAATCAACGCCGGCGTCGGCGCGCCCGACCGCAAAAAGAAGAAGCTGTATGCGGTGTGCAGTCGATGCTCGGTGACGTATCGACCGTCCTCGGAGCCGCCGACTCCGGGGCCGCCGAGCTCACCCAGTGAGTAACGCGCCTCATAGCGATCTAAGAGCGCACGCAACTTCTCCAAGAACGCGAGGGTCTCGGGGCGATCAATCGTATAAATCAGGTCTTGAAAGTCGAACGGCCGCGTCCGCGGCCCGGGTGTGGTCTTCGGCGGGTTGTCCCGCAACAACGGGTCGTGTACGAAATGCGAGACGGCATCGATCCGAAAACCGTCCACGCCGCGATCCAACCAGAACTGCGCCGTGGCCAAGAGGGCGTCATGCACCTCCGGGTTCAGCAAATTCAGATCGGGCTGCTCGGTAAGAAAATTGTGCAGGTAGTACTGTCCGCGCCGGGCATCCCACGTCCACGCGCTGCCCACGAACACCGATTGCCAATTATTGGGCGGTGATCCGTCGGCTTTGGCGTCGGCCCAGACGTACCAATCGGCTTTCGGGTTGGATCGACTGGCTCGGCTCTCGGTGAACCAGGGGTGCTGGTCAGACGTGTGTGAGTACACCTGATCAATGACGACCTTCAATCCGAGCGCGTGCGCCCGAGCGACTAAGGTATCGAAGTCAGCCAGCGTTCCGAACAGCGGGTCAACGCCACAAAAATCGGCCACGTCGTAGCCGAAGTCCCGCATCGGCGACGGGAAGAAGGGCGATATCCAAATCGCATCGACGCCTAACGAGGCCACATACGGCAACCGCGCGGTGATTCCGGGCAGATCGCCAATACCGTCGCCGTTAGAGTCCGAAAAACTGCGCGGATAGATCTGATAGAGGACCGAGCCCTTCCACCACGGTCGCTCGGTCATTCGAGCGGCTTCCACGCCAAGGCCGCGGCACCCACGAAGGCGAGCGCCGCAATCATCATCACGCCGACCGGATCGGCGGGGAATAATTGATGCACCACCGGCCCCATCACCACCGAGACAAAGATCTGTGGCAACACAATGAAGAAATTGAAAATCCCCATGTAGGTGCCGAGTTTTTGGTACGGGATCGCGCTGCACAGCATGGCGTACGGCATGGCGAGTACCGAGGCCCATGCCATGCCTATGCCAACCATCGCAAGGTAGAGCACCGCCGGATTTGGCGACACGACGAAGAGTAGGAAGCCCACCGCGCCCGCGATGAGGTTCACTGCGTGCAAGCGCTCGCGACCGAGACGTTTCTCCAAGCTCGGCAACAGAAAGGCGTGAACGGTCGCCACAATATTGTAGATCGCGAAGAGGACACCGACGTGATCCGCCGCCGCGTTGTAGGCCGCACTACCGGCCACCGTGGCGCCGAAATGGTGCCACGCCACCGACGGCGTGCCGTAGATCCATAAGAGAAAGAACGCAAACCAGGAGCAGAACTGAACCAGCGCGAGTCGGCGCATGGGTTTCGGCATGCCGATCAAGTCGCCTAGCAATTCGCGAACCGGGGATGACCTGCGCGCGGGAGCGGTCGGTTCCGGCACCCCTTCGAACGCCGCCAACTGCGCCGGCGAATACTCGCGCGTCGTGGCAATCGTGTAGAGGACCGCGAGCAGCATCGCAGCCGCGCCAATGTAGAACGACAGGCGCACCGTCAGCGGCAACTGTCCCGCCGGGGCCGTGTCCGACAATCCGGCAAAATGCGCGAGTAGCCAGGGCGCGGCAGACGAAATCGACGCACCAATTCCGATGAAGATCGTCTGAATCGCATACCCGCGGGTGCGCTGCTCGTCCGGCAGCATGTCGCCGACGAACGCACGGAACGGCTCCATCGTCACATTCAATGACAAATCGAGCAGCCAAAACGCCGGAACGGCCAGCCACAGCACGGGCGAGTTCGGCAATAAGATGAGAGCGATGGTCGATAGGATCGCCCCCAACAAGAAGTAGGGTCGGCGTCGGCCCAACCGCCCCCACGTGCGGTCGGACAGATACCCGATGATCGGCTGAACGAGGAGTCCCGTCACCGGCCCTGCAATCCAGAGGATCGGCAAACTGTCGATGGGAGCGCCGAGGATTTGAAAGATCCGGCTGATATTCGCGGTCTGCAGTCCAAAAGCGATCTGGATGCCCAGAAAGCCAAACGACAGATTCGCAATGGCGCCGAGCGGCAACAGCGGTTTGCGTGCTGCAGCGGCAACGCGCGGTGCGATAGTGGTCATGGTCAGCCTCCGGCGGTCCACCGACCACCCCCGGCGGGCGAGTATGCAAGCCCATCGTCGCAAAGACCACCCCACCGCGCTATTGACCCCATGCCTCCGGTCGCATTTACTCGCGCGGTACGCTTCACTCTGGACGTCGCATGACCCGCTTACGCGCCTGGATCCCCGCCATTAGCCTGATCGTTGCCGCTACGGCCAACGCTAACCCCATCGAACGCATCGATCCGCCGTCCTGGTGGGTCGGCTTTGAGGCGCCGACCGTGGAACTGCTGATCCACGGCGACTCGGCCGGGTCGTTAACCCCGTCGGTGCATTATCCGGGCGTGACAGTCAGCGACGCGCACGCCTTACCGAATGGCCACTACTTATCCCTGACGCTCGCCATCGCCAAGGATGCTGAGCCTGGCCGTGTACCGATCGACTTTTCCAATGACAGTGGCGTGGTCGCGCACGTCGATTACCCGTTGGAGGCGCGGCGTGAGGGGAGCCGCGACCGACGGGGATTCGACTCGCACGACACCGTGTATCTCATCATGCCGGATCGCTTCGCCAACGGCGATCCGAGCAACGACGCGGCGCCCGGCACACGCGACCACACCGACCGAAACGACCCCAATGCGCGCCACGGCGGCGATCTCAAGGGCATCACGGCGCACCTCGACTGGCTCGCCGACATGGGTTACACGCAACTGTGGCTCACGCCAGTCCTCGAAAACGATATGCCGACGTACAGCTACCACGGCTATTCGATCACCGACCATTACAAGGTTGATCCCCGCTTCGGCAGCAACGAGGACTACCGCGCATTGGCAGACGCCGCACGGCAGCACGGCATTGGGCTGGTGGAAGATGTCGTGATCAACCACATCGGCCTGAACCACTGGTGGATGAAGGATCTACCGGATCCGGAGTGGCTGTCGAACCACGGCGTATTTGAACGCAGCAATCACTACCACAAGTCGATGATCGACATTCATGCGGCGCCCTCGGAGCGGCAGCGTTTCATCGACGGTTGGTTCGACTCGTCGATGCCCGACCTGCACCCGGTCGCCACCTCACTCGGTAATTACCTGATCGAAAATGCGATCTGGTGGATCGAATACGCGGGGCTCTCGGGCGTGCGCATCGACACCTACCCGTACACCGACAAGACCTACACGGCCGAATACTGCCGCCGGATTCTGGCCGAATACCCGCACTTGAATATCGTTGGCGAAGAAGCGCCCGGCAAATCGGATCCGGTCATCATTTCGTACTGGCAAGCCGGCCGGGTCAATCAAGACGGTTACGTCTCCACGCTACCCACGCTGATGGATTTTCCGGTCCGCGACGCCATGATCGATGCCTTACTCCCCCATCCGGAATCGAGCAATCGCATTCGGGAGATTTACGAGGTTCTGGCGGACGATGTGATTTATGGCGATCCGAATAAATTGCTCGTGATGGCGGACAACCACGACACGGATCGCATCTTTCACACGCTCAAGCACGACGATCGCGCGTTCCGTATGGCGATGGCCTTCATCGCGACCGTGCGTGGGATACCCCAAGTCACCTACGGCACTGAGTTCGAGTGGACGAACGAGCAGCCGGGTGACGGGTACAAACGCCTCGACTTCCCCGGCGGCTTTGCCGGCGACACGGCGAATGCGTTCACGGGTGAGGACTTGGACGCTCGATCGTGGGAAACCATGAACTACCTGCGCACCCTGTTCCGGTGGCGCAGCGGCTCAAAGCCCGTGCAGGACGGCACGTTCCGCCACTACGTTCCGGAACATGACGTCTACGTGTATTTCCGCCAAGCCGGCACGGAGACGGTGATGGTCGTGCTCAATAACAACACCACGACGACCGATTTACCGCTCGCGCGCTATCGCGAGACGATGGGCAGCGTGCACAGCGCCGTCGATCCGATCAGTCATGACATCGTGTCGCTCGGCGACAGCTTGAAGCTGGAACCGAAATCGGCCCTCATCCTGGAACTGCAACCGTGAAACGTGTCTACGCGGCCACGCTCTGGATCTTCCTCGCCGGCGCTGCGATGAGCGCGATCCCTGATCACCCAAGCACGGTCACGCACACCGCCTATGGCCGCTATGAACGCTATACCGCAGTGTCTGGCCCCGATCTAACACCGCGTGACGTTGTGGTCTTTGTGCCGGAGGGTGTGCCGTCCGCTGACGGCTACGCCGTGCTGTATATGCACGATGCGCAAAATTTATTCGATCCGAACACGTCCATGGCGCATGAACCCTGGGCGGTGGATCAGGCAACGGCCGAAGGCCGGTATCCCCTGATGATCGTAGCCATCGACAACACCGCACAACGGTGGCCGGAATACATGCCGACGACAGCCTACGACGCATGGCCGGAGTCGCTCAAGGCCGACGCCTTGGGCAAGCAGTCGCCGCCGATCGCCGATCGCTACGTCGATTTTTTGGCCGGCGAGTTGAAGACCTTCATTGACAGCCACTACCCAACCCGCCGTGATGCCGCGCACACGTTTATCGCCGGATCATCGATGGGTGGACTGGTCTCTGTGTATGCGATGGAGCGCCATCCCGAGGTCTACGGACGAGCAGCAGGACTCTCAACGCACTGGCCGTCCACCACGAACTTTGCGCTCTACGGCCAAGGGCCGGCGTCGGCTGACCCTAAACTGAGCGTGATCGCGAACACGACCGTCGACACCTTAGTCGAGCACTTGCCGGATCCCGCGCAGCATCGGCTGTGGGTGGATTACGGCGACCAGACGTTGGATCAGTTCTACGCGCCGTATGCGGAGCGGTTTAAAGCGCACGCGCAGGAACGCGGCTGGGGATCCTCACTGACGATGCGTTTTTATCCGGGCGCGAGTCACGCCGAACCGTCTTGGCGCGCGCGGTTCCCCGACGTCCTCGCCTTTTTCTTCGCCCCGTAACGTCAGTCGGCGCGTTCGTACATCGCGAGCGATCGCGGTGGCCGAACGTGCCGGACGCCGGCGTGCGGCCCCTCTGCCGCGAGATCGGCCGTGTCCGCGACCAGTAACCATCGACCGGTGGGTGGCAATGGCACCTCAAAATCCACCACGACCGAGGCGGCATTAAACAGCAGCAACAGCTTAGGGCTGTCGTCGTGGATGTCCGGGTAGATCACGCCGAGCGCATGAGCGTGTGGGTCGTTCCAGTCGGCTTCGCGCATCTCGTGGCCGTAGGGGTGCAGCCAGACGACGTCACCGCCCTCACGTCCTTGCCGCCACGCTTCCAAAAAAGTCTCGCGCCGCAACTCGGCGTGCTGACGACGGAACGCGAGCACCCGTTGCACGAACGCCACCTCGTCGCGCTCGCGATCGCGTAGCGACCAATCGATCCAACTGACGCCGTTGTCCTGGCAATACGCGTTGTTATTCCCAAGCTGCGTGCGCCCAAATTCATCGCCGGCCACCAGCATCGGTACGCCTTGTGACAGACACAGGGTGGCGAGCAGATTGCGGCGCTGACGGCGGCGGAGTGCATTGATCTCCGGATCCTCCGTCGGACCCTCAACGCCGCAGTTCCAACTGCGATTGTCCGCATGGCCGTCTCGATTGTTCTCGAGATTGGCCTCGTTGTGCGTGTCGTTGTAGCTGACGAGGTCGGCGAGCGTAAACCCATCGTGCGCCGTAACGAAATTGACCCCGGCCTGCGGTGAGCGGTCGTCATGACGGAACACGTCGGAAGACCCCGCAATCCGCTCCGCGAAGGCACCAAGGACGTAGTGGTCGCCCGTCCAATAGGAGCGCACCGTGTCCCGGTAGCGATCGTTCCATTCGGCCCAGGGGGCCGGAAAGGCACCGAGTCGATAACCGCCCGGCCCCACATCCCAGGGCTCCGCAATGAATTTCACGCCCTCCGCCCACGGCTGCGCGTGTAATTCACGGAAAAACAACGCCTGCGACGAAAACCCGTTCGCATCACGACCGACGGACGGGCCTAAATCGAAGCGGAATCCGTCCACGTGCATGGCTTCGACCCACCAGCGCAGTGTATCGATGACCAAGTGACGACCGGCTCGGCTGTCGGCGCGAGCCGTATTGCCGCAGCCGGTGAAATTCTCATAGCGCTCAGGGTTGCCCGGCTCAAGGCGATAGTAGCCCTCGTTATCAAACCCCTTGTGCGAGAGCACGGGGCCCCACTCGTTGCCCTCCGCCGTGTGGTTAAACACCACATCCAAAATCACTTCGATCCCGTGCGTATGCAGCGTCCGCACCATCTCCCGGAACTCCGCAACCGCATCAGTCACCGCATACTGCGGCGCCGGCGCCGACCATGCGAACGGGTTGTAGCCCCAGTAATTCACGAGCCCCTTGTCGTGTAGGAAGGCCTCACTGGCAAACGCCTGCACGGGTAAGAGTTCGATGGCCGTCACACCGAGCCGGACGAAGTCTTCAACGACGGCGGACTCCGCGAGGCCGAGGTACGTGCCGCGCAGGCGATGCCGTACGCCCGGATGGCGCATGGTGTGACCCTTCACGTGGGTCTCTAGAATGACCGTCTCGCTCCACCGTCGCCGCGGCGCGCGATCGTCACCCCAATCGAAATTCGGATCAACGACGATCGACCGCGGCATGGCGGCCATGGAGTCGAGATCGTGACTGTCCGGACCGTCATAGAGGGCGTCGTCGTGTGAGGGGGCCGCGGTGACCGCCCGCGCCGCGGGATCAATCAAGAACTTCGCCGGGTTCGCGCGTAACCCCCGTGTCGGATCGAATTCGCCGGTGACGCGATACCCGTACAAGTCGCCGACGCGTACCTGCTGCGACGGCAGCAGGCCGTGCCAAATCGTGCCCGTTCGATACGGCAACGCGACCGTCGCCCGCGTTGTACCGTCCGGATTGCACAAGACGAGCTCGACGCGATTACCCAGCGCCGCGTGGACTGCGAAGTTGACACCGCCCGATACCGGCGTCGCGCCGAGGGGACTCGGGCTGCCGGGCTCGACCGGAATTTCGCGATGGTGCATATCAGCCGCGGCGCAAAACGAGTCCGCCGAGCGGCGGTAAGTTGACGCGAATCACGTACTGCCGACCTTGCGCATGCCCGTCGGTCGCCCACACGTCCGCCTGCGTGTTGTAGCCCGCACCCCCGTAGCGCGGATCGTCGGAATCCAAAACTTTCACGTAGCGCCCTGGCGCATCGACACCGATCCAATAGTCGTCGCGAGGCACGGGCGTTGCGTTGAACGCGCAGATTAACGGCTCGCCACTGTCGCCTTGCGTCGCACGCCGTTCGAACACGTAGACGCTTTCTGCCGCGTTGTGCAAATCGATGCCGACAAAGCCCTGTCCGTCGCAGTCTGATCCGTGCAACTGAGGCGACGCGGTATAGAGACGGTTCAAATCACGCGCCAGGTCGCGTAAGCGCCGATGATCGTCGTGCTCGAGCAGCGCCCAATCCAGCGCTTCGGCATGGCGCCATTCGTGCCATTGGGCAAACTCCTGTCCCATGAACAGCAGCTTTTTTCCCGGATGCGCGGTCATGTACGTGAGGAACAGGCGCCAATTCGCTTTTTTCTGCCAATCATCGCCCGGCATCTTGGCGATCAAAGCGCCCTTACCGTGGACGACCTCGTCGTGCGAGATCGGCAACATGAAGCGCTCGGACCAGGCGTACACGAAGGAGAAGGTCACCAGATGGTGTTCGTAGCGACGGTAGACGGGATCTTTCTCCCAATACCGTAGCGTATCGTTCATCCATCCCATGTTCCACTTGAAGGTGAACCCGATACCGCCCAGATGTACGGGGGTGGTGATCCCCGCGAACGCGGTGGACTCTTCGGCGATCATCATCGCGTGGGGCGCGTATTCTCGAACGGCCCAGTTCAGGTGCCGGAGAAAGTCGATCGCCTCCAAATTTTCACGCCCGCCATAGCGATTCGGGATCCACTCGCCCTCTTCACGGCTGTAATCGAGATAGAGCATGGACGCTACCGCATCCACGCGCAGCCCATCGAGGTGATACTCGTTGAGCCAGTACAGCGCGTTGGCGGTCAGGAAATTGCGGACCTCGTTGCGGCCGAAGTTGAAAATCTTCGTACCCCAATCGCGGTGTTCGCCCTGACGCGGATCGGCATGCTCATACAGCGCCGTTCCGTCGAATTCCGCCAGACCGTGTGCGTCCTTCGGAAAGTGCGCCGGTACCCAGTCCATGAGCACACCGAGGCCGGCGGCATGGCAGCGATCTACGAAGCGCATGAAGTCTTTCGGGGTCCCGTAGCGCGCGGTGGGCGCGTAGTAGCCCCCCACCTGATAGCCCCACGAACCGTCAAACGGATACTCCGCGACACCCATCAGCTCCAGATGCGTGTAGCCCATATCCACGGCATACGGAATGAGCTGCTCGGCCGCGTCGTCCCAGGTCAGAAAGGGTGGATCGCGATCCGGCGCGTGACGCCAGGACGCGAGGTGCACCTCGTACACCGCGATCGGCTCCCGACGGGGGTCAGCGCTGCGCCGCCGCGCCATCCAGTCCGCATCCGTCCACTCAAAACCCGACAGATCCGCCACGATCGAGGCGGTCTTCGGGCGCAATTCCATCGACGTGCCGTAGGGATCGGCTTTCAGCCGGGTATCGCCCGCACGGGTACGAATCTCGTACTTGTAGGTCGCGCCAACCTCGACGTCAGGAACAAAGAGCTCCCACACGCCACTGCCGCCGCGGGACTGCAGCGGGTGACGGCGTCCGTCCCACGCGTTGAAGTCACCGACCACGCTGACCCGTTCCGCATTGGGGGCCCACACCGCAAAGTGCGTCCCCCGGACACCGTCAAGGGTCTCCCGATGCGCGCCCAGTTTCGACCAGATGCGATGGTGATTGCCCTGGCCGAACAAATACAGATCGAAGTCAGTGAGCTGCAGCCCGAAGTAATACGGATCCGGTTTGGTGTGCGTATTGCCATCCCGGTAACGGATCGCCAAGCGGTACGGCACGAGCGGGCGGCGATACGGGATGCGCCCTTCAAACAGGCCCGCCGGATGCAGACAGTTCAAAGGTCGTGCCGACTCGATCGGCTCGTCTTCCCAGTAGACCCCCACCTCCACGGCGTCCAATTCAAGGACGCGAACGACCACCACCGGCTCCTCCGCCTCACGCGGGTACTCGTGGTAACCGAGGACCGACCGAGGCTCCCGGTGGCGCGCCGCCAGCAACGCATCGATCTCCGCCTTGCGCAACGCCGGCCATAACCGTTTGGTTTTCTTCGCAGCCGGGGCTGCGCCCTCGCCGCTGTCGGTCTCGGTGGTCTTGCGCGTCGCCATCACTTCACCGGTTGGATAGCCCAGATGCGATCAGCGTACTCCCGAATGCTACGGTCACTCGAGAAATAGCCCATACGGATGCTGTTGACGATTGCCGAACGCAGCCAACGTTCTTGGTCACGATACAACGCATCGACCTTATCCTGCGCCTCCATGTACGCCCGGAAGTCGGCGCAGACGAGGAAGGGCTCATCGTCGGACAGGAGACGACCCGCAATCGCCTTGGCCTCCGTCACGTCGCCGTTGCTGAAGTAGCCCTCGTCGATCATGGCGATCGTCTGGGCCAGCTCTGCATCCTGAGCAATGATCTCGGACGGCCGATACCCCTTGGCTTTCTCCGCCGTCACTTCCGCCGCCGTCATGCCGAAGATAAAGATGTGCTCGTCGCCGACGTGGTCTTTGATCTCGATATTGGCGCCGTCTAAGGTGCCGATGGTGAGCGCGCCGTTCAGGGCTAGCTTCATGTTGCCGGTGCCCGACGCTTCCAGGCCCGCAGTGGAGATCTGCTCCGACAGATCCGCCGCCGGCATAATGCGCTGCGCCAAGGACACGTCGTAGTCGGCCAGGAAGACGACCTTGAGGCGACCGGCGATCACCGGATCGTTGTTAACGAGACGCGCCACGTTGTTGGCCAAGCGAATGATGGCCTTGGCGAGGTAATAACCCGGCGCCGCTTTGCCGGCGAAAATCACCGTGCGCGGCACATAGTCCGCATCCGGATTACGCCGGATGCGGTTGTAGCGCGTGATGACGCCGAGCAGATTCAGCAACTGTCGCTTGTACTCGTGGATACGCTTGACCTGCACGTCGAACAAGGAGTGCTCATCCACTTCCACGCCGCTGCGCTGACGGATGGTGGCCACGAGACGGCGTTTGTTCTCTTGCTTGATGGCCGCAAAGCGCTCGCGGAACACCGGGTCGTCTTCCACGCCCTCGAGTCGCGACAGCGCCGACAGATCGTTTTCCCACACCGTACCCAAGCGTTCGGTGTACATCGCCGCCAAACCCGGGTTCGATTGCTTCAACCAGCGCCGAACGGTGATGCCGTTCGTGACGTTGGTAAAGCGATCCGGCCAGAGTTGCGCAAAGTCCCGGAAAATCGTTTCAGTCATGAGGTCCGAGTGCAGCTTCGCCACACCGTTGACCTTCCGACTGGCGACGACGGCCAGATGCGCCATGCGCACGCGCCGGCCATGGTCCTCGTCGATCAGTGAGAGGCGCCGACGGCGATCCAGATCGCCCGGGAACGCAACTGCAATTTCATCGAGGAAGTGTCGGTTGATCTGATAGATGATGACCAAGTGGCGCGGCAACAGGCGCTCAAAGAAATCGACCGGCCAGCTCTCGAGCGCCTCCGGCAGGAGCGTATGGTTCGTGTATCCGAAACTCCGCGAGACGATGTCCCAGGCCCGATCCCACGTGTAGCCGTGCACGTCGATCAGTAGCCGCATCAGTTCAGCCACCGCGAGAGCCGGATGCGTGTCGTTGAGCTGAATGGCGACGGCATCGGGCAGTTCGTCGAGCGAGCGCCCCTCGGCCAAGAGCGTTGCGAGCAAGTCCTGCAAGGACGCCGACACGAAGAAATACTGCTGCGACAAGCGCAGCTCTTTGCCCTGCGGCGTCGTGTCGTCCGGATACAAGACGCGGGAGAGGTTCTTGGCCCGCACTTGATCCGCCACGGCTTCCGGATAGTGACCGTGATTGAATTCGGAGACGTTGAACGGCACGATCGCGCGCCCGGACCAGAGGCGCAGGTGGTTGACCGTCGCGCAGCGATTGCCCGGCACCAGGTGGTCGAAGCCCACGGCGTAGATCTTGTGGGTATCGGTCCAATTGTAGGTCAGCTGCCCCGCGGCATCGGTCTCCGCCACGCAGCGCCCACCGAACTGAATCAGATACCGCGCCTGAGGGCGGGTCAATTCCCAGGGATCGCGCAAACGCAACCAAGACGAGCCGATCTCGCGCTGCGCACCGTCCGGTTCGATGACCTGCGTGAAGATGCCGTAGTCATAGCGGATGCCGTAGCCGACCGCCGGATACTGGAGCGTCGCCAACGAGTCGAGGAAGCAGGCCGCGAGACGGCCCAGACCGCCGTTCCCCAGACCCGGATCGTGCTCTTCGGCAATGATCGCCTCGAGGTCGAAGCCCAACTCCGCCACCGCCTGACGCGCCGCGTCGACCAAGTCGCCGTCAAGGCTCGACAAGGCGTTCAGGAGCGCACGACCCGGCAGGAACTCGACCGACAGGTAGCAGACCCGTTTCGTCTTCGCACGGGCGACCCGGCGTTGCGTCGCCACCCAGCGCGCCGCCAATTCCTCTCGGACCGCATTGGCCAACGCCTCGTAAACGTCCCGCGGACGGGCGGACTCGGGATCCCGGCCCAACGTGCGGATCAGGTGCTCGAGGAGCAAGTCCTTGAGATTGGCAGCCGACAGCACGTTACAGGCCACGGCAGCGCCGCTCGAGTCATTGGTCAGGGACATCGGGTAAACCCCAGAGTTCAGCAAGAACGACGGACGATAACCACTACAGCGGCACTACACCACCGTGGGTGTCGCCTGCCGTGGCGACGACGACAGCATTTGCAAACGATTGTATCCGGGAGATAGCGTGCGGGTCACTCGTGTTCGCCGATCGCCGGGGAGACGGCTCGCCGCTCTGGCGGGCGAACCGTCCCACGGGCGGCGGGTCAGCCGCCGTCGGTCTCGAGCCCCGTGACTCGGCGGTAGGTCTTCGGCAGCAACGCGCCGCGCTGTGCACGCTCGCCGCGGTATTCGGATAATTCGTTGTAAGACAACGACATCGCCCGCTCTCCGCAGACGATCTTCAGCCGCGCACCCGGCACGACTACGGCCACACCGACGACGAGTTCCTCGCGCGCTTCCGCCTTGGCCGACGGAATGTTGATCAGCTTATTCCCCTTGCCCCGCGCCATTTCCGGCAGATCGGCCACCGGGAACACCAACAAGCGCCCGTCCTGCCCATCGGCCGCGGCGGCCACGGCAATGAGCGCATTCGGGTTCTCCGGCACGAGGACTGCGGCCAACGCCTTGGCGTTGTCCGGCACCGTAAGGACCGCTTTGCCGGCCCGGTTACGGACGTACATGTCCTCGAGTTTCACCACAAAGCCGTAACCGGCATCCGACGCCAGCACGTAGCGATCGCCGGCATCGCCCAAAATGACGGATGCGAACGTCGCGCCGTCGGGCGGGTCGACCCGGCCCGACAGCGGCTCGCCTTGACCTCGCGCCGACGGCAAGGTGTGCACCAGGAGGCTGTAGGTCCGCCCTGTTGAATCCATGAACACCGCTTGTTGGGTGCTCTTTCCGCGCGCCGCCGCCTGAAAGCCATCCCCCGTCTTATAGGACAGCGACTTGGGATCAATCTCATGACCCTTCGCTTGGCGCACGTAACCGGCCGTGGAGAGAATGACGGTCACAGGCTCCGTCGGCACCAGTTCGGTCTCATCGATGGCCTTAGCGGCTTCGCGCTCGACGAGGCGCGTCCGGCGCTTGTCGCCGTATTTTTCCGCATCGGCGACCAATTCCGCGCGGATCAATGCCTTCAAGCGACTGACATCCCCCAAGATGCCTTGGATTTCATCGCGTTCCTGAGCCAGCTGTGCCTGCTCACCACGAATCTTCATTTCCTCGAGGCGCGCCAAGTGGCGCAGCTTCGTTTCGAGGATGGCTTCGGCTTGCTCGGCCGATAGGGCAAAGCGGGCCATGAGAACCTGCTTCGGCTCGTCCTCGGTTCGGACAATGTGGATGACTTCATCCAGATTGAGATAGGCAATCAACAAACCGTCGAGGATATGCAGTCGGGCGTTGACCTTGCCGAGGCGATACTCGAGGCGACGAATCACCGTGCGCTCGCGATAGACGAGCCACTCCTGCAGCATGGGCTTCAGGCCCATCACCCGCGGCCGTCCGTCCAACCCGATCACGTTCATGTTGACGCGATAGGTACGTTCCAAGTCGGTGGTCGCAAACAGATGGGCCATCACCTGCTCGACATCGACGCGATTCGAGCGCAACTCGAGCACCAGGCGCGTCGGATCTTCGTGATCCGATTCGTCGCGAATGTTCTCGACCATCGGCAATTTCTTCGCCCGGATCTGTGCTGCAATCTGCTCTAACACTTTCGAGCCGGAGACCTGATACGGCAGTGCGGTAATGACGACTTCCGCGCCCTCCGCTTCGTAAATCGCCCGCGCCCGGAACGACCCGTTACCGGCTTCATAAATTGAGCGCAGTTCCGCGCGCGGCGTGACGATCTCCGCGCCGGTGGGCAAATCGGGCCCCGGCACCAGCTTCATCAGATTCGCGGTGGACACATCCGGCTCGTCGAGCAACCGAATGCAGGCCGACGTGACTTCACGAAGATTGTGCGGCGGTATGTCCGTCGCCATACCGACCGCGATGCCTGTCGCGCCATTCAGCAACACATTGGGCAGGCGGGCCGGCAACAACGCGGGCTCATCCATCGTGCCATCAAAGTTTGGCACCCATTCGACGGTCCCCTGCCCCAATTCGGCGAGCAGTGTCTCGGCGTACGGACGTAAGCGCGATTCGGTGTAACGCATCGCGGCGAAGGATTTGGGATCGTCGGTCGAACCGAAGTTGCCCTGACCGTCCACGATGGGATAGCGGTAGGAAAAATCCTGTGCCATGTGCACCATGGCTTCGTACGCGGCCGAGTCCCCGTGCGGATGGAATTTACCGATCACGTCACCGATCGTGCGCGCGCTCTTCTTGTGCTTGGAGCCCGCGGAGAGACCCAGCTCGCTCATCGCATAGATGATGCGGCGCTGAACCGGCTTCAAGCCGTCGGCAAGCTGTGGCAAGGCGCGATCCAGAATGACGTACATCGAGTAATCGAGATACGCCTTCTCGGTGAACGTTTTGAGCGGCTGGCGCTCAACGCCATCGAAGTTCAATTCATGCGAACTCACGGCACCACCTCAGCGAGATTGCCCTTCGACTCGAGCCAATCGCGTCGGTCCGACGCGCGCTTCTTGGCCAACAACATATCCATCATCTGATCCGTGTCGTCGCTCGGCTCAACCGTGAGCTGCAGCAATCGACGCGTCGAGGGGGCCATCGTCGTTTCGCGCAATTGCAATGGACTCATCTCGCCCAGACCCTTAAATCGCGTCACCGTCACTTTGCCGCGAGTCCCCTCGGCCGCAATGCGATCGAGTATCCCAGCGCGTTCAGCGTCATCCAGTGCGTAGTACACGTTCTTGCCGATGTCGACACGGAACAACGGCGGCATCGCCACGTACACGTGGCCGGCAAGCACGAGCGGTCGGAAGTGGCGGAGGAAGAGTGCGCACAGCAAGGTCGCGATGTGCTGACCGTCAGAGTCCGCGTCGGCCAAGATGCAGACTTTGTGATAGCGCAATTCTTTCAGGTCCGGAGAGCCCGGCTCGACGCCGATCGCGACCGAAATATCGTGAACTTCGGCCGAGGCCAAGACGCCCGACGCGTCCACCTCCCAGGTATTGAGAATCTTGCCGCGCAACGGCATGACGGCCTGAAAGTCGCGCTCGCGCGCCTGCTTGGCGCTGCCGCCGGCGGAATCGCCCTCGACCAGAAAGAGTTCAGTGCGCGACGGCTCTTGCGACGTACAGTCCGCGAGTTTGCCGGGCAATGCCGGACCGGCCACGACCCGCTTGCGAATGACCTTCTGCGCGGCCTTCAGGCGCGCCTGCGCCTTTTCGATGGCCAGCATAGCGATCTTTTCGCCGGCTTCCGGGTGCTGCGCGAGCCAGAGCGAGAAGGCGTCTTTCACCAAACCCGAGACAAACGCGGCAGACTCGCGCGACGCCAGTCGCTCCTTCGTCTGCCCCGCAAATTGCGGCTCATGCATCTTTACCGACAGCACAAAGGCGATGCGGTCCCACACGTCTTCAGGCGCGAGCTTCACGCCGCGTGGCACGAGGTTACGGAACTCCGTGAACTCGCGAACCGCTTCGGTAATGCCCGTCCGCAACCCATTGACGTGGGTGCCGCCGTCGTTGGTCGGGATGAGATTAACGTAGGACTCGGCGACGGTTTCAACGCCGTCTTCGACCAACCACGCAAAGGCCCACTCGGCCGATTCGGGACCGCCTTTCAGACTCGCGGCAAAGGGCTCGTCCGGCACAATCGTGGCCGCTTGCAGGCGATCGGACAGGTAAGACGACAGTCCACCCGTATAAAACCATTCGTCGCGTTCGCCGGTGGCCTCATTGAACAACGTGACTTTGAGTCCGGCACAGAGCACGGCCTTAGCGCGCAACACATGGCGCAGCTTCGAGACGGAGACCTTCTCGGAATCAAAGTACTTCGCATCCGGCCAGAAGCGCACCGTGGTGCCCGTGTTGCGGGCGCCCACTTTGCCAATGACCTTCAACTTTTCGTCGAGATAACCGTCTTTAAAGACGATTTGATATTCCGTGCCGTCGCGTTTGACACGACATTCCAGCCGCGTCGAGAGCGCGTTGACCACGGAGACGCCAACGCCGTGCAAGCCACCGGATTGCTGGTAGTTCTTGTCCGAGAATTTGCCACCCGCGTGGAGGCGACTGAGGATCAGTTCGACTCCGGGCACTTTCTCGATGGGATGCATGTCGACGGGCATGCCTCGCCCATCGTCATTCACCTCCACCGACCCATCTTTATACAGCGTGACGGCGATTTCTTTGGCGTGGCCGGCCAGCGCCTCGTCGACGCTGTTATCGACCACCTCGTGGACGAGATGATTGGGCCGGGAGGTATCGGTGTACATGCCCGGGCGGCGGCGGACCGGGTCCAACCCGGCGAGGACCTCAAGGTCCTTGGAGGTATAGGTGGTGCTCATGGAGGCGCGAGGGTACTGGAATTCGGTGGCGAAGGCAGGTCGGCGCAGCGATTGAACCCCGACAACCGGATCAACGACTGCACTTTGCCAAGGTATATACCATGGTATATATTGCTTGCAAACCCTCTTCGAGACGATCGTGGGCCACATCGCCAAACTCTTTTGGAACGGACGCAGCCAAGCGGTACGCCTCCCGGCCGAGTACCGCTTCGATGGCGACGAGGTCCATGTGCGGCGCGATCCGGTGACTGGCGATGTGGTGCTCTCGGCACGCGCCGACGATTGGAGCGCCTTTTTTGCGCTCGTCGACCGCCTCGGCGCAGCCGACGGCTCGCCCCGGGCCTCCGCAGCCGACCATGATCCTGTCGGATGACCGCTATCTGCTCGATTCGGCTGCGGCGCATGTGCTGCTGCAGCCGCATGCGTCGCCCGGCTTGCGCGAACTGATCCGCACCACACGGCTCGGTTCAATCTGGATCTCTGCCATCACAGAAAGCGAGTTGCGGCAGACCGTCGCCCGATGCAATCGCCCGTCCGAGCACCGTGTCGCGCTGGACCTGCTCTTGCGCAACGTCGCGACGATCCCCTTTGATCGGGCGGCCGCCATCGCTTACGGCGAGTTGCCGCATCCCGTGCCGGGGTTTGAATCGAGCCGCTTTGAGCTCTTAGTGGCGGCGCAAGCCCTGAGCAGCGAATCCACGCTGATCACGGCCGATAGACGTTATGCGCGCATTCCTGGGCTGAGGACCCTGCACTGGGAATAGCCCCGACTACGGCTGCAGATCCCGCGCTAACGCTTGGCGCATGTCTGCGGTCAGGACCGTTCGATGCGGATAAGCGGGATGACTGACGTCGATGGACACCTCGGCCTCTGCAAACCCCGCGCGGAGCGCCTCTGGGATCGGAAAGCGCATGAAGTGAACCGCGGAGGTCTTCTCGTCGTTCTCGCGCTCCAAGTCCTCATCCGCAACCGGCGTGACGCGCTCGCCGTTGATCACGAGACACACCGTGCGCTCAAGCCCTTTCAACGCGCGCAGCCGCTCGGCGCGCACGGTGGCATCGGCAAACTCGATCAACAGCGTCGCTTTGAGATTGGTGCCGTCCGGAATCAGTGGGTTGTAGGCTGCCAACTCCTCGGCAATGCCCTCCGGCTCAAATATCCGTTCGATCCGGAGCATCTCTTGGATCTGATATTTGATCGTTAAGCGATCCTCGAACAGCAACGTCAGGTGGGGGCCCACGGGCACGGTCCGCCGTTTCTTATGGGCGATGACGCGCGCCCGAAACGCAGGTCGCTCTCGCGCATAGGTCTCCAGCGTCATCAAGTCGCTGGCTTGGAGGGTTCTCATTCCGCGTTCTCCGTCGCAATGCCGTAGGCGCGTGCCAACAGCGTCAGCGGATGCACCGGCGCACGGCGCTCCGCGAGGCCGTCACTGATGTGATGGCCGGCCATAGGGCAGTCGGAACTGTGCACGATCGCCCCCGACGCCTTCACTTTGTTCGACACCGGCTTGCCAATTTTCAGGGCATTCGCTCGAAATTCGGTCTTGACCGCATACGTACCGTCGTGACCCGTGCAGCGTTCGATCACGTCCAATGACGTGCCGGGCACCAACTTCAAGACATCGCGCGTCTTCAGCCCGATGTTTTGCACGCGCAGATGACACGGTACCTGATACGCCACTTTGCCCAGCGACACGGTGAAATCGGTCTTCAGCAGGCCCTCCTGATGGCGCTTCCACAGGTATTCGAAGGGATCGTGCATCGCCGCTTTGACCGCTGCCACGTCGGGATCGTCGGGGAACAAGAGCGGCAGTTCCTGCTTGTACATGAGCACACACGAGGGGATCGGCGCGACGATGTCGTAGCCTGCGTTCACGAGCTCAACCAAGCGCGGGATGTTGTGCGCCTTCAATGCAGCAACACCCTCGAGATCCCCTAACTCGAGCTTTGGCATGCCACAGCAGCGCTCTTTCGGTACCGTGACGACCGGTATGCCGTTGTGCTCAAAGACGGCCACGAGATCTTGATCGATGGCCGGTTCGTGTTCGTTGCAGTAGCAGGTCGCGAAGAGCGCGACCTGACCTGTGGTCTGCGCCGTGGCCACCGGTTGGAGTGCCGCCGGTGCACGGCGACGCTCTCTGTCGTGAAAGGACTGCGCATGAAAGTCCGGCAAACGCGCGTCGCGATGGATGCCCATCGTCGACTCCAACACACGGCGGACCGTGCCATTTCGGGTCGCGGCATTGAGCGCCTCAGCGACCACCGGAATCCCGCCGAGTCGCCCCAGCGTTGCGGCCGATGACAGCACCCGGTCGCGGACGGAGGCGCCTTCGGTTTTAAACCGCAAGGCTTTGGCGCGCAGCATCAAATGCGGAAAGTCGAGGTTCCACTCGTGCGGCGGCACGTAGGGACATTTCGTCTGATAGCAGAGATCACACAAATAGCACTGGTCGACGACGTCCCAGTACGCCTTCTTGGGGACACCGTGCAGCTCGCCATCCTCGGTGGCATCAATGGCATCGAACAGGACGGGAAACGCCTGACACAGCGAGAAACAGCGCCGACAGCCGTGACAGATGTCATAAACGCGCTCCAACTCCCGAAAGAGCGAGGCCTCGTCGTAGAAGTCATCGGTACGCCAGGCCACAGGATGCCGAGTGGGCGCCTCGAGACTGCCTTCGCGGCGGGCGCTGGGAGGACTATCGCTCATGATCGAGGCCCCTCTAGTGACCTGAGGTATCGCCGCGTCTGATCGACGGGCGCCGGACCGCTGCTGGCGGTCGACCGACGCCCGTCCCGCCCGATTACAGCGTATCGAGCGCCTTTTGGAAGCGGTTCGCGTGTGAACGCTCCGCCTTCGCGAGCGTCTCAAACCAATCGGCGATTTCGTCGAAGCCTTCTTCACGCGCCGTCTTGGCCATCCCCGGGTACATGTCGGTGTACTCGTGGGTCTCGCCCGCGATCGCCGCGCGGAGATTGTCCGCGGTGGACCCAATCGGCATCCCGGTTGCCGGATCGCCGCAGGCCTCAAGATATTCCAGATGACCGTGCGCGTGGCCCGTCTCACCTTCCGCCGTCGAACGGAATACGGTCGAAACGTCGTTGTAGCCTTCGACATCCGCCTTCGCTGCGAAGTACAGATAGCGACGATTCGCTTGGCTCTCGCCGGCGAATGCATCCTTCAAATTCTGTTCGGTCTTACTGCCCTTGAGGCTCATAACAGATCTCCATGGGGTGTCTACCGGAGCCGGCACATCCGGCGACGGAGCCCCGATTCTGTAGACGACCGACGGGCCCGTCAATGGACGTTACGGCCGCATCGATGGGTTTGACGCCCCCGACCCCACAGGACTACCCTTCACGTTTTATGCCGCATCGGAATGCGCATGACCAAGACGATCGCAGCAAAGGATGCTGCCACCACAGAATCGTTCGATTTTGAAGCGGCCATGCGTGAGCTGGAAGCGGTGGTAGCGCGCCTTGAATCCGGAGACGTGCCGCTCGAAGAGGCGCTCGCGACCTTTGAGCGGGGCGTGATGTTGACGCGGGCCTGCCAGTCCGCTCTGGCCGCCGCAGAACAAAAGGTCGAACAGCTGTCCGTTCGTGCGGACGGGTCTGTGACCACGGAACCGTTCGAGGGTGATGACGACTAATGCCGGATTACAGTGCTGAATTGCGCCGTTATCAGGCGCGCGCCGAAGCGGCGCTTGATCAGAGATTGCCGTCTGCTCACCTCGTACCCGAGCGCCTCCATGAGGCCATCCGCTATTCCACCCTCGGCGGCGGCAAGCGCATACGCCCCTCCTTGGTGTACGCGACCGGCGAACTGCTTCAGGCCGATCCGACCAGTTTGGACGCCGCAGCATCCGCCGTCGAAATGATCCACGCCTATTCGCTCATCCACGACGATCTGCCGGCGATGGACGATGACGACCTGCGCCGGGGTCGCCCGACGTGTCACAAGGCGTTTGACGAGGCAACGGCCATCCTGGCCGGCGACGCCTTGCAGGTGTTGGCGTTTGAGAGCCTCGCCCATGCGCCGTGCGGCGCCCCTGAACGGATCGAAATGGTCCGCATCTTGGCCCGCGCGTCCGGCACCCGCGGGATGGCCGGGGGTCAAGCCATCGATCTGGCCTCGGTCGGCAAAACGCTGACCGCCGACCAGGTGGAGCAGATGCATCGCTACAAGACGGGCGCACTGCTCGAGGCGAGCGTGACCCTGAGTATCGCGCTGGCCGCGCGCAGTGGGACGCCAGACGCCGCTGCCCTGATCCGCTACGCGCGAGCCATCGGTTTTGCGTTTCAGATCGTGGACGATCTGCTCGATATCGAAGGCGACGCGTCCGTGCTCGGTAAGACGATCGGCGCGGATCTCGCGCGCGGTAAGCCGACCTACCCGGCGGCAGTGGGGCTGAGTGCAGCGCGCCAGCGCGCCGAGGACCTCATGATCGAAGCCGAGACCGCACTGGACCACTTTGGCGATGCGGGCGGCATGTTGCGTTGGCTCGGACGCTATATCGTTCATCGTCAGTCCTGATCCGCGGGGCGCGGTTGCGGTAAACTGTCGGGATGGCCGGTCACGCCCCCTATCCGCTGCTCGATCGCATTTCGAGCCCCCACGAGCTGCGCGCTTTGCCGGAGTCGGCATTGCCGGCGGTCGCGGACGAGTTGCGCGCGTTTTTGATCCAGACCGTCAGCCAGATGGGCGGGCATTTTGCCGCCGGCTTAGGGACGGTCGAACTCACGGTCGCCCTACACTACGTTTTTGAGACCCCGGACGATCGTCTCGTCTGGGACGTGGGACACCAAGCGTACCCACACAAAGTGCTCACCGGTCGCCGCGATCGACTCTCGTCGATCAAGCAAAAGGATGGTCTGGCGCCGTTCCCCACCCGATCCGAGAGCGAGTACGACACCTTCGGCGTGGGGCATTCGTCCACCTCGGTCTCGGCGGCGCTCGGCATGGCGCTCGCCGATCGCCTGCAGGGTGGACATCGCGCCCACGTGGCGGTGATCGGCGACGGCGCCATGACCGCGGGCCTCGCGTTTGAAGCGCTCAACCATGCCGGCGCGCTGGACGCGAACCTACTCGTTGTTCTCAATGACAACGACATGTCGATTTCCGAAAACGTCGGAGCACTGTCGAACTATTTCGCGCGTGTCCTCGCCGGGCGCCTGTATCAGGGCATCCGAGAGGGCGGCAAACGCGTTCTTCGACGGATTCCGGCCGCGTGGGAGTTCGCGCGCCGCTCGGAAGAGCACCTCAAAGGGATGGTTCTGCCCGGAACCATGTTTGAGGAGATGGGCCTCAACTACATCGGCCCCGTCGATGGGCACGACGTCATCGGACTCGTCCGGACCTTGAAGTTGATCAAGCAGGCGCGCGGACCTCAGTTCCTGCACGTCGTGACCAAAAAAGGCAAAGGCTACGCCCCCGCGGAAGCGGACCCGATCAAGTGGCACGGCCCGGGCCCGTTTGATGCCGCAAAGGGCGAAATCCGCACGGAAAAAGCCTCCGGCCCCACCTACACCCAGGTGTTTGGTCAGTGGCTGTGTGACGCGGCGGAGCGCGACCCCACCGTGGTCGCCATCACGCCGGCGATGCGCGAAGGATCGGGCCTCGTCGAGTATTCCAAACGCTTTGCGGACCGGTATTACGACGTCGGGATCGCCGAGCAACACGCCGTCACGCTCGCGGCCGGACTGGCGTGCGAGGGCTTAAAGCCGGTGGTTGCGATTTACTCGTCGTTCCTGCAACGCGGCTACGATCAATTGATACACGACGTCGCGCTGCAAGACTTGCCGGTCACGTTCGCGTTGGATCGGGCCGGACTCGTCGGCGGCGATGGCGCCACGCACCAAGGCATGTTTGACCTGTCGTACTTACGGTGCATCCCGAACTTGACGGTGATGGTGCCCGCGGACGAGAACGAATGTCGGCAAATGCTGCACACAGCGACCGAACTCGGCCACCCGGCGGTGGTGCGCTATCCACGCGGTGCTGGACCTGGCGCCAAAATTGTACAAGAATTGTCCAGCATTCCGATTGGCAAAGGTGTGATCGTGCGCCAAGGTGGATCGGGACTTGCAATCTTGGCGCTCGGCCCCATGGTTTCGCTGTTGGCGGCAACGGCGGAGCAGTGGGATGCCACGCTGGTGAATCTCCGTTTTGCAAAGCCGCTGGATCGGGAGCTTGTACTGGACATTGCGACGCACCATAACCACCTCGTGACTGCCGAAGAGAATGTGCTTCAGGGCGGTGTGGGGTCGGCTGTGCTGGAATTGCTCGCCGATGCGGGTATCTCAGTGCCGGTTCTGCGCCTTGGCATCCCCGATACGTTCATCGAACACGGCACGCGCGGTGATAACTTGAAAGCCGCGGGTCTCGATGCGGCCAGCATGCACGACCGTATTGCCGCGTTTAGGGCACCTCTTTTTCAGCGCGCGTAAGGCGCGCCCATCGACGGCGATCGCCGTCCCTCAGTCGTTAAGGACTCTGACATGGATACCCCTTCTTCCCCGACCACCGCGACGTCTCCGATTGAGGACGTGCAGAGTCGTGCCGACGAACGCCGCATCGCGATCGACAAGGTGGGTATCAAAGATATCTACCATCCGGTGCGAGTGAAGGATCGTTCCGGTGGTGAGCAGCACACCGTCGCGAACTTCAACATGTACGTGTACCTCCCGCATAACTTCAAGGGCACGCACATGTCGCGCTTCGTTGAGATCCTGCATCTCAACGACCGTGAACTGTCGGTGGATTCCTTCCGCGATATGCTGGGCGAGATGGTGAAGCGCCTGGACGCGGAGAAAGGCCACATTGAAATGGCGTTCCCCTACTTCGTCATGAAGTCGGCACCGGTCTCTGGCGTGCGCAGCCTGCTCGACTACCGCGCGACGCTGATTGGCGAGATTTCCAATGGCCGGACGGAGACGTGGATCAAAGTGATCGTGCCGGTCACCAGCCTCTGCCCGTGCTCCAAGAAGATCTCGGATTACGGCGCCCACAATCAGCGCTCGCACGTCACCATCACGGCACGCATTGAAGGCCATGTCTGGATCGAAGAACTGATCGACATCGCCGAAAAAGAAGCTTCGTGCGAAGTGTTTGGCATTTTGAAGCGCCCGGACGAAAAGTGGGTGACCGAACACGCCTACGACAATCCGAAATTCGTCGAAGACTTAGTCCGTGACGTCGCGGTGCGTCTCAATGCGGATGACCGAATCCGTGCGTATACGGTCGAGAGCGAGAACTTCGAGTCGATCCACAATCACTCGGCGTACGCGTTGATCGAATTGAACAAGGACGCCACGGCGTAATCGACGCCGTATCAGCAGACCATTGCTCGAGAGGACTGCCGCGGCGTGCGGCTAACGCACGCCCTGCAACCGATGCACGAGGCTGCGTAAAAAGACTTTCGTAAAGTGCAGCTGGCAGGCCGGCGATGCCTGTTCGAGGCGCGCCGAGGAGACCCGCAACACGGTTACGGGACCGTCGGCGCTGATCGTCGCCAACCGTCGTGCGCCCGTCACACTGGCCGCTTCGCCAAAACAATCGCCGGCTTCCAACCGACCGATCGTCGTGCCGTTCTTGGACACGCTGAGGCGGCCGTCGACGGCGACGTAATAGCGATCTTCGACTTCGCCTTCCCGCACCAGTTCACTGCCGTCGGAGTACGTTTCCCAATCGCTCGCGCGCAGAATTTCGGCGATTTCCGAATGACTGAAATCATGGAAGAACGGCAGACGGCGCAAAATGACCACTTGGTCCGGACGATCGACGCCATCCCCCTGCGTGCGCAGGCCCTGATGCACACGCGACAGCGCGGCCGCAAATTCCTGTCCGGAGGCAAAGCGCTTCTGGGGATCTTTGTTCAACGCCGTCATCACGACGGACTCCAAGGCCTCAGGAATGCCGTCGCGCAGCGTATGGATAGGCGCGGGCGTGGCGTACACAATCTGATGCATTAACTTGGTCAAATTCGGACCCCGAAAGGGGCGCGAACCGGTCAACAACTCGTACATGACGGCGCCGAACGAGTAGAGGTCCGAGCGATGGGACAGGGACGCGGATTGCACCTGTTCGGGCGACATGTAGGACGGACTACCAGCGATCCCTTCGATGCCGGAGCCCACGCCGTTCGGTCCGAGCGCAATGCCGAAATCAATAATGCGCAGTTCGCTTTGCACGTTCAGCATCAGGTTCGACGGCTTGATGTCCCGATGAATGACGCCGCGGCCGTGCGCGTAGGCGAGCGCCCGGGCGCATTGGTAGGCAATCTCCACCACGGTGTCCGGGGGCAACAGGTTGTCTTCGCGGGTGTAGGTCGCAAGCGTGCGGGCGCCATGGACGAATTCGGTGACGACATAGCATCGACCGTTTTCCTCGCCTGCGTCGTAGATCGGCAGGATATTGGGATGCTGCAATAGGCCGACCAAATGCGCTTCCGACAAGAACATCTGTCGATAGACGCGTTGGCGTAATTCATCCTCGCCGGCCGACGAGTAATAAACCTTAATCGCGACATCGCGTCGGTAGTAGGGGTCGTGCGACAGGTAAATGGCCCCGGTCGTCCCGCGCGCCACTTCCTTGATGATCTCGTACTTGCCGATGCGCTCAGGCGCACGACCGCGCCCTGCTCCGATAGGCAGGGGATGCGTCAATACGGTCTGCGACGGCGACGTAATAGTGGGCTCCCGGTGCACTCGCGCTCCGCGTGGAGCGCGATCCCGTGCAGGCTACGCCGACCGAAGCGCGCAGACCGTGAGATGCCTCGCGGTTTGACGTCCCGTGGGACCTCAGCTGCGAAAATGGTCCCAGCCGCGGGGCACGGGCAACTCGCCCCGCTCGCCGAGCACGCGTACGCCCTTTCCGGCCACGATTTCGCCGATACAGTGACAGGCAGGGGCACCGGCCTTGGCCGCCAATGCGCCAATCTGCGCCCGGGCGCTCGCGGGCGCGGTAAAGAGCAACTCATAGTCATCGCCGCCGGCAAGGGCGTAGCCGCGGGCCGCCTCTTCGCCCGCCAGGGCGTACAAAGCGCGCGACAGCGGCAACTCCCGCGCCCGAATAATGGCGCCGACACCGGACGCCGCGGCGAGTCGTCCGAGGTCCTGGGCCAGTCCGTCCGAAACGTCGATACACGCGTGGGCGACTCCGCGCAGGCCCTGACCGAACGCCATTCTCGGTTCGGGATGCCGGAACTTGCGCTCGAGCGCACCACGGTTCGCACCCTGACCTTGCAGCCGGCCCTCGATGAGGGCGAGTCCCGCCGCGGCGTCGCCCGGCCAACCGGTCACATAGACCAGATCGCCAGGCCTGGCCCCCGATCGCCGGAGGGCGAGACCGTTCGGAACCAGTCCCATGGCCGTCACCGATAGGGTCAACGAACCGCGGGTAGTGTCACCGCCGACCAAGGCCACACCGGCCTCTTGGGCCAGTTTGCCGAAGCCGCGGGCAAAGCCGTCCAGCCATTCTTCGTCCATCGCGGGCAGCGTCAGCGCCAAGAGCGCCCACGTGGGCGTCGCGCCCATCGCCGCCAGATCCGACAAGTTCACCGCCAGCGAGCGCCAGCCGATGTCGTAGGCATCGCTACCCACCGGAAAGTGACGACCCTCCACTAAGGTGTCGACGCAGGTCACGAGCTCATGGCCGGGCGCGACTTGAAGGAGCGCCGCGTCATCACCGACGCCGGCCAGAACGTCCGGCCGTGCGGCGCCGAGCGAGGCGAAAAACCGGTCGATGAGTTCGAACTCACCCATACCGGTCACCGACTCAGGCGTCGCGCTCGTGCGGCCGCAAGTCGACGGCCGCGCGGTCAAGCACGCCGTTCACGAACTTGTACCCATCGGTCGCGCCGAACTTCTTGGCCAGGTCGACGGCCTCGCTGATCGCGACCCGGAACGGCACATCAAGACGATGCTGCAACTCGTACAGCGCGAGCCACAACAGGCCGTGCTCGAGCGGATCGAGATGCTTCGGTTCAATGTCGGAAAAGCGCGTCAGCAACGCATCCAGTGCATCCCGCTGCTGCGCAATATTCATCAACAGCTCGCGCAGATACTCCATATCCGCGCCCTTCGACTCCGGATCCAGCGCGTACTGGTGGTAGATGTCCTGCCACGCTTGGCCACCGACTTGCATCTGATACAGCGCCTGCGCGAGGACCTTGCGAGCGGCCCGGCGCGCCCGTGACATCTGTCGGACATCCGATTCGCGACCCATTACAGATCCAGTCGCTTGAGCAGGTTGGCGGTTTCGACCGCGGCCAGCGCCGCTTCCGCGCCCTTGTTACCGGCTTTGCCGCCCGCGCGGTCAATGGCCTGTTCGAAGGTGTCACAGGTGAGCACGCCATTGGTGACCGGAATGCCGGCATCGAGTGCCGCACGCGCGATGCCGGACGTCGCCTCGCCCGCGACGAAATCGAAGTGAGCCGTATCGCCCTTGATCACCGCACCCAGCGCGATCACCGCGTCGTACCGCTTGGACATCGCCAAGCGGCGCACCACCAGCGGCATCTCAAACGCGCCCGGAACTCGAACCACTTCGAGGTCCTTCTCACTCGCACCGTGCCGAACGAGGGCATCGATCGCCCCCTCCACCAGTCGAGCGACGACGAAATCATTGAACCGGGCCGCGACGATCGCAATCCGCAAATCGCGGGCAATCAGATCGGCCTCATAGGTGCGTACGGAACTCATCAACGCGGCTCCTCATCGGCGTCTGGGGCGCCGGTATGAACGTATTCGGTAATGGCGAGGCCAAACGCGGCCAAGCCCTGCAGATGCGTGTAGCGGGACAACACGCGCATTTCGGTGACGCCGAGATCGCTCAAGATCTGCGCGCCGATACCGTAGGTGCGTAAGACCGGACCGGGCGCCTGGCGGGCGCCACTGCCCAACGAACGAATGTTATCGACGATTTCCCGCGGGCCCTCGTCGCCTCGGAGGATAACGACCACACCGTTGTCCTCCGCCGCGATGCGCCGCATGGCAGACGCCAACGGCCAGCCCAACTCCGTGGCGCGCACCCCGGCGACATCACGCAACGTCTCCGTGAGATGCACGCGTACCAAGGGCGGCGCACCCTTAAGATCGCCGCGCACGAACGCCAGATGTACCGCGCGATGCACGTGGTCTTCGTAGGCCACCATCCGGAACCGGCCATACTCGGTATCGACGTCTTGATCGGCGATCCGCTCGATGGAGCGCTCTTTCGCGAGTCGGTAGCGGATCAAATCGGCAATGGTGCCGATCTTCAGTCCGTGCTCACGCGCGTACTTCTCCAAATCCGGCCGACGCGCCATCGTGCCGTCTTCGTTCAGAATCTCGACAATCACCGCGGCCGGCTCAAATCCGGCGAGGCGCGCGAGATCGCAGCCTGCTTCCGTGTGACCGGCTCGCGTCAGCACACCGCCGGGCTGGGCCATCAGCGGAAAAATGTGGCCAGGCTGCCGCAAATCCTCGGGTTTGGCGCCGGGCTGCACCGCCGCCTGAACCGTCCGGGCGCGGTCGTGCGCCGAGATGCCCGTCGTGACGCCTTCCGCCGCTTCGATGGAAATCGTGAAATTCGTGCGGTGATCTTCCGCGGTCGAGGACACCATGAGCGGCAGGCGTAAATCGCGGCACCGCTGTTGGGTCAGCGTCAGGCAGATCAGGCCGCGACCGTAGCGGGCCATGAAGTTGATGTCCTCGGCACGCACACACTCGGCCGCCATCAACAAATCGCCTTCGTTCTCGCGATCCTCGTCATCCACCATGATGACCATGCGGCCGGCCTTAAGCTCGGCCAAGATTTCTTCGATGGGAACCATGGGGGTCATGAGGGTCGTCTGTAGGGTCAAAAACGCATTGTAACAGGGCCGACCTAGCCGCCGGCTCGCTTCGCGTCGATGCCGCGTTTTTGCAGCTCGGCCACGAGGGTGTCGCGGTGCTCCCCCTGGATTTCGATCGCGCCATCGACGACGCGCCCCCCGGTGCCACAGCGTTGCTTCAATGCTTTGGCCAGCGCCTCCAGTTCAGCCGGCGGCAGGCCGAGACCGGTGATCACGCTGACGCCTTTGCCGCCGCGGCCGGCGGTCTGCCGGGCGACCCGAACGGGACCCTTCTGGGCCTGGGTCGCGGCCAGGGCGGCGCGCGCCTTACACCGGCAGGCGTTCGTCGGAAAACCACAGCCCGGGCACACGCGGCCGGCGCCGGAGGTATAGACAATGCGGGAATCGTTGCGACTCATGGGCGCCAGAGTGTACCGGATTGGACGCGCAACTCGACCCGCCGAGCCGACTGTCCGACAATGGCCTATGGTGTCCATCGACGTACACAGCGCCCGCAAAGGCGACGCCGCCACCCTCTCCCGCTTGTCCCGACGGTTGGTCGAGGCGGGCCTTGAGCCCGCGTGGACGGAAGCCCGGATTGAGCGATGCCGGCAACGGGAGGACAGTCGCGTCCTCGTGGCGCGGGCCGGCGCGGGCATCGTCGGCGGCGCCCTGATCGATTTCGAGGATGAGGCGACGCACCTCGGCCTGCTCGTGGTCGACACCGCCTGGCAACGCCGGGGCGTCGGTCGCCGCCTCATGGACGCGGTGCATGACGCGAGTCGGGCGGCCGGCTTGCCACGTATTACCCTCGAAGTGCGGATCGGCAACGACAGCGGACAGCGGTTTTATGCCGCGCTCGGCTATACGCCGGCGGGCATCATTCCGCGCTATTACGGTCCGGGCGAAGACGCGCTGCGGTTTGAGCGCATCCTCCCCGCCGCCGAGCTCAGCCGCTGGTAATCCGCTCGAGCACGCTGCCGGACAGCGTCATCGTCATCGGGCGTCCCGCCACGACGTCGCCGAACGCGATCCATTCCGGGCTCGTCGGTTCGTCGCGCAGCCAAAAACGACCGTCGCCCGTCGGCTCCAACGGGACAAAACCGTCCAGCCACAACTGGCCGGCGCGCAGCACGATGTGATGACTGCCGGTCCAGACGTCCTCCGAGCGGTAATGCCCCACATAGGCCTCCCACGCGCGTGGCGCGACCATGACCCGCGCGCGCGGCAGGCCCTCCCGTCGATACAACGCCGAACCCCACCCGAAGGCCCCGAGCCGACCGTCGGCGAGCGCGGGACCGGTGAACGCCACGAGATCCTGATCCGCACCCTCGGCGCGCACCACAAAGACCCCTTCCGCTCCGCCGACCGGCTCAAGCGGTAAGCGGCGGCCCGCGGGATGGGCGGCGGAGCTGACGACGACCAACGCGATCCCTGGGCCGTCGTTGACGACATCGAGCGTACTGCCGCGGTCATCCTCGTAGCGTCCGAGCAATGCCGCCGCGTCCGCCACGTAGCGGGGCGATCGCTGCGGCAATGGGCTCGGCAAAGGCCGCTTCTCCCGAGCCGCGCGCAGGGCGCGCAAGGCGAACTCCGCGACCGGTCGGGGCCGGACGCCTTGCATCGCATTGACCGAGACGAACACACCGACGCCGCTGTCGAGATCAACCTCGAGCGCCGAGGCAAAGGAGACCATGCCGCCGGTGTGCCGCAATCGCCGATGACCGTCAAACGTGTCTACGGCGATCCCGTAGCCGTACTGCGCGCTGTTGCCAAACTCGTCCGCCGCGATATACGGCGTGGAAAACGCGGTAAAGGCCGCGTCCGACAAGAGGCGACGCGACCCAACGCGTCCCCCGTTCAAGAGCAGCATCAGATAGCGACCCATATCGGCCGGCGTCGAGGACACGCACCCGGACCCTTCGGTCGCCATGATGCGAGGCGCGACCACCAAGCTGCCATGGACCGGATACGGGCGATCCGTTCGCGCCGGCCAGTAACTTTGCACCACGTGTCGCGCCCGTTCGAACGAGGTGACGGCGGCCGTCGCCTTCATGCCCAGTGGCACCAAAAGACGCTGCTCGAGACTCTCCGCCAGACTGCGCTGATCCACCTGCTCGATGACGTGCCCGAGTGCCTGCCAGCCCATATTGCAGTAGTGAAAATCGCGGCCCAACGGGCCCGCGGGCCGATGCCGGTAGGCCGGGTCGCTCGGGAATAACGCACCGTCCGGCAACGCGGCCGTGTGCGTTAACAAATGGTGCAGCGTGATCGACGCGTTTGGCGACTCGAAGCGCAGGCCCGGCAAATATTTTTCGATCGGATCGTGTACGTCCACCCGGCCTTCGTCGACCAACTGCAGCAACGCGAGGGCTACAAAGGACTTGGAAATCGAGCCGATCTGGAACTGATGATCCGGCGTGACCGGCGCACGACTCGCAATATCCGCGTAGCCGAAACTGGCGACATGCCGCACGCGCTCGCGATCCGCCAGCACGAGCGTTAACCCCGGTGCACCGAGTTCAGCCAAATACTGCGGCACGTAGGCGTCGATCGCCGCAATGGCCGCGCCGTAGGGACGGGGATCCGTCCCCGTCGCCGGTACCGGCGGCTGCAGTTTCAGCGCCACCGCCGGCGCGGCGGCCAAGGCCGTCCCCAACGTCACGAAGGATCGACGACTCAGAATCATGCAGGGTCTCCTCGAGAATCGACCATGGCCGGCCGCACGCGTTTAGCGGCGGATCCGCTCGTTCGTGGGATCGTATAGGGGCTTCAACGCCGGCGACACCGTCCGTCGACCGTCCGCCAATTGCACTTCAAACCGACCGGACCGAATGAACGCCTCGTCGACCCCATCGGCATGGCCGACGTAGCCCATGGCGACACACGCGCCGAGGGTGTGACCGTAGCCGGCACTGGTGACAAACCCAACGCGCTCGCCGTCGCGGTACAGCGGTTCGTTGTGATACGCGAACGCCTCCGGGTCCTCGAGAAGGAACTGCACGAGTCGGCGTTTAGGCACCCCCGCCTCGCGCTCCCGCAGCAATGCGTCGCGACCGATAAAGCCGCCGGCCTTGTCGTAAGCACAGGTAAACGCCAGTCCTGAAACGATCGGCGAGTCGTCCGGGCCGATGTCGTGCGCCCACTCGCGATAGGCCTTTTCGATACGCAGTGTGTTCAACGCGTGATAGCCACAGTGTTGCAAGCCATGGCGCTGCCCCTCGGCCAGAATCGCGTCGTACACCGGGAGCGCGAAGCCGGTGGGCACATACAACTCAAAACCCAACTCGCCCACATAGGTCAGACGTATGGCAAGCACCGTCTGATAGCCCAGGCGTATCTCGCGCGCACTGCCAAACGGGAACGCCGCGTGGGACAGGTCGTCCTCACTGAGCGCTTGCAAGAGCGCACGTGAATTCGGCCCTTGGATGTTCAGCATCGCGTAGGCCTGACTGATGTCCGTTACGACCGCGAACGCGTCCGCGGAGATGTGATTCCGGACCCAGCTCTCCACGTGCGTCTGGGTGAACGCCGCCGTCAGGATTAAGAAGCGGTCGGTCGCGAGGCGGGTGATCGTGATGTCCGCCTCGATGCCGCCCCGCTCATTGAGAAACTGCGTGTAAACACAGCGTCCAACCGGCACGTCGACATTCGCGGTCGAGAGACGATTGAGGACGGTGACCGCATCACGGCCTTGTACGAGCAGCTTCGAGAACGAGGACTGGTCAAACAGCCCCACCCGCTCGCGGACCGCGCGATGCTCGTTGGCGGACGGGATAAACCAGTTGTTGTCACGCCCCCAACCGTAGCGATAGGACGGTGTTTCCCCCGCCGCGGCATACCAATTGGGGCGTTCCCAGCCGGCACCTTCGCCAAAACAGGCGCCCGCGGCCGCCACCCGATCGTGCAGGACGGTCTTGCGCACATTGCGCGCCGTCGACCACTGCCGCGCGGGCCAGTGATCCTGATACCCAATCCCGAGCGCCTCCACAATACGGTCGGCCAAATAGCGGGAGTTGTCCTGCCACGAATGGGTGCGGCGTAGATTGACCGACCAGACGTCCATCGGCGGATGACCGTCGACGATCCAGCGCGCCATGACGTGGCCCACCCCACCGCCGGAGAGTATCCCGAGCGAATTGAATCCCGCCGCCACGAAGAAGTTCTTTAGGTTCGGCGCCTCGCCCATCAGGTAGTTGTGATCGGGCGTGAACGACTCCGGCCCGCAGAACAGGAGACGGATACCGGTTTCGTAGAGTATCGGCACGCGACTCATCGCCTGTTCGATGACGGGCGAGACCCGTTCCCAGTCCGGGGTGATCTCGCCAAACTCGAAGTCCTCGGGAATGCCGTCGAGCGCCCACGGCCGCGCTTCCGCCTCGAACAGACCGACCATGATCTTGCCGGCCTCTTCGCGGATGTACGCCGAATTCCCCGGGTCGCGGAGGATCGGCAAGAGCGGGTGCAACCCTTCGATCGGCTCCGAGATGAGGTAGTAATGCTCGGCCGCTTGCAGCGGTACGTTCACGCCCGCCATGCGCCCGACCGAGCGGGCCCACATACCGGCGCAGTTCACGACGATCTCGGCCTCAATCGCACCGCGATCGGTCTCGACGCCGGTGACGCGACCGTTCTGTTGGCGGATGCCCGTGACCTTCGTCTGTTCGTAGATGCGCACCCCCCGCATGCGGGCGCCCTTGGCCAGGGCACGCGTCACGTCGCCCGGGTTGACTCGAGCGTCGTTGGGAAAATGGAAGGCGGCGGCAAGATCCGACACCTGAGCCAGCGGCCACAGCGAGCGGACTTCCTCGGGACTGATCTCGCGCGCCTCCACGCCGAAGGATGCCGCCATGTGCAAACCGCGGCGCATCTCATTGGCTTTTTCCAGCGTTTTCGCCAGCTGCACCGACCCACACGGAATAATTCCGGTGGCTTGACCGGTCTCCGCCTCCAGGCGGCGATAAAGGTCTTGGGTGTACTTCGCCAGTTTGGTCTGGGTCTCGGTATCGCGCAGCGTGGTGAGCAATCCCGCGGCGTGCCACGTCGTTCCGGAGGTCAGTTGCTTGCGCTCGAGCAAGACAACGTCCGTCCAACCGAGTTCGGCCAAATGATAGGCAATGGAGCACCCGATCACACCGCCGCCAACGATGACGACGCGCGCGTGGGTCGGAAAGGAATCGGACATGATGCTGTGCTACCCCCAAAGACGGGGCGGCGCCCCGCGCCGCCTCACTGGACGCAGAGCCTCCCACTCCGCCGCCCACTTGTCCATGCGTAGCACACCCGACCGACACACGGTCGGCGTGCGGTCGAAAGCCTTACTGCGTCTTGCCGAACTTAAAGCCAAGGATCACTTTGACGACCCAAGGATCCGCGACGCCGGTGAGTCCGCGTCCGACGCCCACGTGCACATCGCAGCCCGCGGTCGGCACGTCCGCCGTCAGATACATCGTGTGTTCAAACGCATCGAGTGACCCGGGATGAGAGAGCGTTCCGAGCGTGTCGTAGGCCTCAAGGCCGAGAACCACGTCATGACCGATCTCGCGCCCGAGGCGGGAGGTGAGTTCCACGGTGGCGGGACTGGCATGCGCCGACAGTGAGGCATCCACATTGAGGTTAGCCGCCAGTCGCCACGGCCCGGATCGCCACCCCACGATCCCTTTCACTTCGTAATTCCAGGGCTGCTCCGCGACGGCCAGCGTCGTTTTGCCCACCTCGAGATTGAGGCCCCAATACGCCCCCTCTTCCGCGTGCGGGGCAATGTATTTCAGGCGCACTTTGGCGCCATCGACCGCCGGATGCCCATCGGCGGTCAGCGCGCTCAGCACGTAGACACCGAGCTCAAGTTGATCCGTGAGCCCGCGGTAAAATTCGGGCGTCGCGCGTAAGACGTGTTCGGTCGGCCGCGCACCGGGATAGTCCGGATCCCGGTGACCCACGAGAGCATCGTTGAGGTGCAGATCGAGCCCGTAGTGACCCGGTGCCGTCAGGTCATCGTCATAGACCTGGATTTCCTCCGGCGCCGCGAACGCCGCCGTCGCGCAACCCGTCAGCGCGATGAGGAGCCCGAGGCGGATGCTGCGTCTCATAATCACCGTCCACCCGTCAGCGAACAGGGCGCGACACCGGAGCCGATGCATTTGACGGCACGATTACCGATCCAACGCGCTCATGCGCTCCACGTATCGCGCAATGATATCGACCTCAAAATTGACGGACTGACCGAGCGTGAGGGCTCCGAGTGTCGTCACGTCCTGCGTGTGCGGGATCAAGTTGACGCCGAAGACACAGCCGTCCACTTCATTGACCGTCAGACTCGTCCCTTCGATCGTGACGGAGCCTTTGGCCGCGACATACCGCGCGAGACGCTCCGGGACCTGGATGGACACGCGCAACGATCGCGCGTCCGTCGAAAGGCCCACGATCGTGGCCACACCGTCCACATGACCGGTCACGTAGTGGCCGCCGAGCGCATCGCCTGCGCGCAACGCCTTTTCCAAATTCACCCTCGAGCCGACGGCGAGGGTGCCGAGCGTCGTGCACGCTAAAGTCTCGTTGGAGACGTCGGCCGCAAAGGCTCGTTCCGCTAAACGGGTTACCGTGAGACACGCACCCGATACGGCGATCGAATCGCCCAATGCAACCCCCTCGAGCGGGAGCGTATCCGTGTCGATCAGCAACTCGACATCGCCCGAACGCGGCGTCATGGCCTGTACACGACCGACGGCTTGTACGATTCCGGTGAACATCAACGACTCTCCTTCGGAAGGGGCACCAGCGTGAGACGCAGGTCCTCACCCACCCGAGTGACATCGGAAAAACGGAAATTCCAGCGATCACCGAGCTCATCGAGCATCGGCAGCATCGCCAACGGCGCGCCGTCGTGCCCGAGCATGTGCGGCGCGATATACAGCAGGAATTCGTCGACCAAACCCGCCTCGATGAAACTGCCCGCAAGACGCGGTCCCGCTTCCACCAACACTTCGTTGACGTCGCGTGCGGCCAAATAGCGCAAGACGGCCGACAGGTCGCGCACCTCATCCACCGGTCGCGGAACCACTTCGGCCCCGGCCGCCTTCAGTGCCGTCACTTTCTGGGGATCCGTACTGCCGGTGATGAGCAGTACCGGCCCCTCTTCGGTAAACAGCCGGGCGGTCGGCTTCACGATCAATTGCGGGTCGAGCACCACCCGCAGCGGCCGCCGTCCGGCCAAATCCAGCGACGCATCGCGTACGGTGAGCCGCGCATCATCGCGGTCCACCGTCGACGCGCCCGACAGCACCGCGGAGGACCGCGCGCGCAGACGTTGTACATCGGCGCGGGCGGCGGCGCCCGTCAGCCACTGGCTACGCCCGTTGGCGAGCGCAGTACGGCCGTCCAAACTCGTTGCGACCTTGACGCGCACGTACGGAAGGCCCGCACGGTGGCGTTTGAAGAACCCTGGATTGAGCGTTTCGGCGACGGCGGACAGTAGGCCCGACTCCACCCGCACACCGGCCTCCCGCAACCGTTGTGCACCGGCGCCATGGACCAGCGGGTTCGGGTCATCGCCCGCGTAGACCACTCGCGCAATGCCCGCCTGAATGAGCGCGTCAGCGCACGGCCCCGTGCGCCCGTGATGCGCGCAAGGCTCCAAGGTCACGTACGCCGTCGCCCCTCGCGCCCGGGCGCCGGCCTCCAGCAACGCCCGCGGCTCGGCGTGCAGCTCACCCGCCTTGCGGTGAAAGCCGCGGCCAACCACCGCACCGTCTTGGACAATGACACAACCGACGCGCGGATTTGGATCCGCCGTGTAGAGCCCGAGTCGCGCCATCTGAATGGCGTCGGCCATATGAGCGTAATCGTCCGCGTCAAACACGGCCGTCATGGCACGCCCTTTTTGGCCTCACTACCCTCCAGAAACGAGAGTTGCTCTCGGCGGATTGTCTTTTCCGGCTTACGCTTCAATTTGGCGATTTCGTCGTGGAACGCCTGCACGTCCTGAAAACTACGGTAGACGGAGGCGAAACGGACATACGCCACCTCATCGAGATGGCGCAACTCGTCCATGACTAACTCACCGACGAGCCGTGAGGGCACTTCACGTTCGCCCAAGGCGCGGAGTTTGTGGCCGATGCGCGCCAATGCCGCGTCGATGTCGTCGTTGCCTACGGGCCGTTTTTCCAACGCGCGACGCATGCCGGAGCGCAATTTCGATTCCGAAAACGGTTCGCGGGTCTGGTCGCTCTTGACCACCTGCGGCATGACCAGTTCCGCGCTCTCGAACGTCGTGAACCGTTCGCCGCATTGCAAACACTCACGACGTCGCCGGATCTGCTGCCCTTCGGCGGCCAGCCTCGAGTCGGTGACTTTCGTCTCGATGTGGCCGCAGAACGGGCAGTACATGCGTCAGCCCCGAGCGTATACCGGGAACCGACGGCAGATCGCTTCCACTTCGGCGCGGACGCGATCAACGACTTCGGCTTCGGCGGTGACGCCGCCCTTGCCGTCCGGGCTACCGAGGTGCGCGCGGGCAGACAGGTTGTCGATCAAATCGGCAATCAAGTGCGACAGCAATTGCGCCTCGGGTTCTTTGAAGCCGCGGGTGGTCATCGCCGGCGTGCCAATACGTACACCCGAGGTGATCATCGGCGGACGCGGATCGTTGGGGACGGCGTTCTTGTTGACCGTGATGTGCGCGCTGCCGAGCGCGGCATCGGCATCTTTGCCCGTCACGTTCTTCGAGACGAGATCCAGCAGGAACAGATGATTGTCCGTGCCACCGGTGACGATCGAGTACCCGCGCTCGATGAAAGCCGCCGTCATCGCACGCGCGTTGGCCACCACCTGCGTCTGATACGCCTTGAACTCCGGCATCAGCGCTTCTTTGAACGCCACCGCCTTGGCGGCGATCACGTGCATCAACGGTCCGCCCTGCGTGCCCGGGAACACCATCGAATTGAGCTTCTTGGTGACCTCTTCGCCGGCCGCCGAGAGAATGATGCCGCCACGCGGACCGCGCAGCGTCTTGTGCGTCGTCGAGGTCACGACGTGGGCGTGCGGCACCGGGTTCGGGTACAGGCCCGTCGCACACAGACCGGCCACGTGGGCCATGTCCACCATGAAGTAGGCGCCGACGTCGTCCGCAATCGCGCGGAACCGCGCCCAGTCGATGACGCGCGAGTACGCCGAGAATCCGGCGACGATCAACTTCGGCTTGTGCTGGTGAGCCAGTGCTGCGACCTGCTCGTAGTCGATTTCGCTGCCGTTGGCCTTGAGGCCGTACTGGACAGCGTTGAAGATCTTGCCGGAGAAGTTCACCTTGGCGCCGTGCGTCAGGTGACCGCCGTGATCAAGACTCATGCCCAAGAGCGTATCGCCCGCATTCATGAGCGCGAGGTAGACCGCCGCGTTGGCTTGCGAGCCCGAGTGCGGCTGCACGTTCGCCCAGGTGGCGCCGAACAGCTGCTTGACCCGCTCAATCGCCAGGGTTTCGGCCACGTCGACGTATTCGCATCCGCCGTAGTAGCGCTTACCCGGGTAGCCTTCGGCGTACTTGTTGGTGAGCACCGAACCCTGCGCTTCAAGCACGCGGGGGCTCGCGTAATTCTCGGAGGCGATCAACTCAATGTGATCTTCCTGGCGCTGCCGCTCGGCGGCGATCACAGAGGCCAGTTCGTCATCAAATCCGGCGATAGTCATCTTCGAGTCAAACATGGTCGGCGCGTTCCGTAGAGAGTGTGACGACCCCCGACGGGTCGCTAATGTGACAATTCTAGCGGAAGTCCCCCGGCGGAGTGTTCTATAGGCGTCAGTTGCTCTCGCAGATCCGACGTTCCCCGGGTCGTCAGCGTTCGGCGTCGCTGTGCTCGAGGAAGCTACGCACCACCGATGTCCACGCACGGGCTAAGTTCGCGCGATTGTAGCCACCGCCCCCGAGCCCCAACAATCGACCTTGGCAGTGCGTATCGGCGAGCGCCGCCAGTCGGGCCGCCGCGTGGCCGTGCGCCGCCTCGCTGAAGCACAAGTGCGTCAGTGGATCGCCCTCCAGGCTGTCTGCGCCGGCCTGCAGAATAATGAATTCCGGCCGAAAGGCCGCGACGTGCGCCTCGACACGCTCCCACGCCGACCAGAACACATCGTCGCGCGAGGACGGGGCGATCGGAATATTGAGTTTGGATCCCTTCGCCGCGCCGATGCCGGTCTCGTGGGCCGCACCAGTGCCCGGGAAGAGATAGCGGCCGTCCTCATGAATATCCGCAAAGCAGAGCAAGGGATCGTGTTCGAAGGGGTAATACACCCCGTCACCGTGGTGGGCATCGATGTCCACATAGGCGATCCGCTGCACGCCGTAGCGATGCCGCAGGGCCTGTATGACCACCCCAATGTCATTGAAGACGCAGAAGCCCGAGGCGGTACCGGGCGCCGCGTGATGCAGGCCAGCGATGGGCACGAACCCCCGCTTCGCCCGACCCTCCATGATTTCCTCCATGGCCACGAGCGCGCCGCCGACCACCGCACTCGCGGCTTCGAACACGCCGCGATACGCCGGCGTATCGCCGGCGTCCAAAAAGCCCTGACCGACCGCCGAGCGCTGTTCCACTAGGCTGACGTACGCCGGTTGATGAAAGGTTTCCAGTTCGTACCGGAGGGCCTCTCGAGGCCGCTGCACGCGCACACGTCCCTCGAGGTCCTGCGCACGCAGCGCCTGCATGAAGTGGCCGTAGCGATCCACGCCCCACGGGTGGCCTTCGGGAAAGCCATAACGCCCGAGCGCCTCACCTGCGACCAAAACGGTGTCGCGGACTGATCTCATGGGTCGAGCCTACCACGCTGCCGCGGATTGAAAAGTCCCGCCCCGGGAGGCCACGCATCCCCCACGGTCGTGGGCCCGTGCCGACGGGCGTCCCGCAGGGCTATACTCCCCGCCCCGGCGCCCACCCCTCGGCGCGCCCCGAACCTTTGCGGATTCAGTCATGGCGCAGTTCATTTACACGATGAATCGGGTGTCCCGCGTCGTCCCGCCGAAGCGGACGATTTTGAAGGACATCTCCCTTTCCTTTTTCCCGGGCGCCAAGATCGGCGTGCTCGGCCTGAATGGCTCGGGTAAGAGCTCCCTGCTGCGGATCATGGCCGGCGTTGATAAGGAATTCGAAGGCGAAGCTCGGCCGCAGCCGGGCATCAATATCGGCTTTCTGCAGCAGGAGCCGGAACTGGACCCCGACCGGACTGTGCGTGAGATCGTCGAAGAAGGCGTCAAGCCGATCAAAGACGCGCTCAATCGCTTGGATGCGGTCTACGCCGCGTACACCGACGAGAACGCTGATTTCGACAAACTGGCGACGGAACAGGCCGAACTCGAGGCCTACCTCACCACCGTCGATGGCCACAATCTCGAACGCACCCTCGAAGTGGCCGCGGATGCGCTGCGCTTGCCAGAGTGGGACGCCAAGGTCGGTCACCTGTCGGGTGGTGAGAAACGCCGCGTCGCGCTGTGCCGCTTGTTGCTGCAGAAGCCGGACATGCTGCTGCTCGACGAGCCCACGAACCACCTCGACGCCGAGTCCGTGGCGTGGCTCGAACGCTTCCTCCACGAATACCAGTCCACCGTGATCGCGGTCACCCACGACCGCTACTTCCTCGACAACGTCGCCGGCTGGATACTCGAACTCGACCGGGGCCATGGCATTCCCTGGCAAGGCAACTATTCCTCGTGGCTGGAGCAAAAGGAAAAGCGCCTCGAGATCGAAGAGAAGCAGCAGGACGGTCTGCGCAAGATGTTGGCGCAGGAACTCGAGTGGGTGCGCCAGAATCCGAAAGCACGCCAGGCGAAATCCAAAGCGCGTCTGGCCCGCTTTGAAGAACTGCAGTCGCAAGAGTTCCAGAAGCGCAACGAGACGAACGAGATCTACATCCCGCCGGGCGAGCGCTTGGGCGAACTCGTCATTGAAGCGAAGAACCTCCGCAAGGGGTTTGGCGACCGCCTGCTGATCGACGATCTGTCGTTCTCCCTGCCCCGTGGCGGGATCGTCGGCATCATCGGTCCGAACGGCGCCGGTAAGACCACGCTGTTCCGCATGCTGGCGGGCCTTGAGCAGCCGGACAGCGGCGAAATCCGCGTCGGTCCCACCGTGCAACTGGCGTACGTGGACCAGTCCCGACAGTCGCTGGACGACTCGAAGACGGTCTGGAACGAGATTTCCGGTGGTCTCGACATGATCAAGGTCGGCAATTACGAGACGTCCTCGCGCTCCTATGTCGGCCGCTTCAATTTCCGCGGCACTCAACAGCAACAGGTGATCGGCGAACTGTCGGGTGGCGAACGCAATCGCGTCCATCTGGCCAAAGTGCTGAAAACCGGCGGCAACGTGCTACTACTTGACGAGCCCACCAACGATCTCGACGTGGAAACCTTGCGTGCGTTGGAAGAGGGCTTGTTGGCCTACCCCGGTTGCGCCGTGGTCATCTCCCACGATCGCTGGTTCCTCGACCGTATCGCGACGCACATCCTCGCGTTCGAGGGGGACAGTCAGGTGGTCTGGTTCGAAGGGAACTATCAGGAATACGAGGCGGACCTGATCAAACGCAAAGGCGTCGATGCGGAGCGTCCGCATCGGATCAAGTACCGCCGCCTCGCGAACTGAGCGGGCACTTAGGCGCCACACATCGGGTAAATTCACGATGTGTGGCGTAAATACCGGATTATGTTAGAGTCTGGCGCGTGCCGGCGCGCCGACGAGTCCCCTTCGCGGATTCGCGACACCCCCCGCCGCACAGGGAGTGCGGATGGCCATCCACATCGACGCAACCGGTCTGCTGGCGCAGGATCACGCCGCGAGTTTCGCGCTCGTTTGCCCGCAGTGTGACGCCTATGCGCACCTGACCCCGGTGTCCGTCCCGTCGTGGTCCGAGCTCGAAGCGACCAAACCCGCGCACGTCGGCATCGTGTTTCGCTGCGACGCCTGCAACGCGCCGGTGTTCCTGAAGTTCAGCGTCAAGTTGTACGGCCGCCAACGGGTTGAGCTGTCCCCGCATTTTCAAGAAATCGAGCGCCCGCGCGAGCGCCTCGACACGGAGTACGTGCCCGAGGGCTTGGAAGCGTTGTGCCAGGAAGCGGTGTCGGTCTTTGCGGCCGGGTGTTGGACCGCGTTTGGCCTGATGGCACGACGCATCCTGCAGGAGATGACGCTGGATCTTGGCGAGCACGGCAAGTTGAAGGTATTCGACCTGCTCAACGACTGGCGCGAGATGACGGACATCGATGCCGAGACGTTCGCGATTCTGCGACGGGTGCTGATCGCCAGCGACACCGCCTCAGCGCCCGCCTCCCCGGGCCTCGATGCCGATACCGCGGGCATCCTGTTAGAAGCACTCAAAGACTTGCTCTATCAGATCTACACGCGCCGCGGTCGAGCCCAAGAATCCCTCATGGCGCGGCGACGACCCTCACCGCCGGAGCCACCGACCAACGTGACCGTTCTGTCACGCAGCAAGCCCTGACCTCACACGCGACGGAGTCGACCGATGCGTCGGATGATCGTTCTCGCTCTCTTGTCTCTGGGCACGCTGTCCGCGCGAGCGGAGGAATCGGCTACAGTCACCACCCACGCCTCGGCCCACGAGACGCTGCACCCGACCCGGGCGGCTTTCGACATCACGATACTCAACAACGCTCGGCTCGCGCCGGCCGCGCGTACCGATAACGCCACGACGACCGCTGCGGTGACCGCAGCACTGCAGGCCGCGGGTATAGCCGGCGCCGATATCAAGTCCTCGCAACTGACGGTAGCGCCCCACTGGACGTATAGCCGAGACGGCGACGCCAAAGCCGCCGGCATTGATGCGACCAATCGCCTGCACATCGAGACCCATCAACTCGACGCCGTTGGCGTCTATCTGGATGCTGCGCTGAACGCCGGCGCCAAAGAGGTGTCGGCGGTGAGTTTCAGCGCCGATGACGTCGACCAGGCGCGCCATCGCGCCCTCGCACACGCTGTAGCGATCGCCGAAGCCGATGCCGCAGCGATCGCCCAAGCGGCGAACCGCACGCTAGGCAGCGTCGTGGTGCTGTCGACAGAACCCCTAAATCGCTCCGGGGACGACGACGTCAATGAGATCGTCGTCACCGGCATGCGCAGCAGCGTGGGCGCGCCCCCACCCCCGACGACTGCGGTGGTCATCCCGGACATCACCGTGACCGCCACGGTGAATGGGCGTTGGCGGCTCGACGCGCCGCCACGCTAAACCCGTCAGGCCGACGCCGGTTGCGCCCCGCGCTCGGCCAACACGCGCCGTAACGCCGCCACACAGCAGTCCACGGCCGCATCGTCGAAGGTCAGTGGGGGGCGCACTTTGATGATGTTGTTGTCGTGGCCTTCGGTGCCGACCAAGATGCGCAGGTCGCGCAACCGTTCGACGATATAGGCCGTCTGCGCCGTCGCGGGCGTCCGCAACTCGCGGTCGTTGACAAACTCGATCCCGAGGAAGAGCCCGTGACCGCGGACGTCGCCGATCAAGGGATAGTCGCCAGCCAATGCCTGCAGAGCGCCCTTAAAGCGCCCGCCCACAACCCGCGCATTCTCCATTAAGCGCTCCTCGTCGACGATCGCCAGCACTTCACGGCCGACCGCACAGGCGACCGAGGAGCCACCGAAGGTACTGAAGAACTCCATCCCGTTGGCGAAGGCGTCGGCGATCGCGCGCGTCGTGACCACCGCACCGATGGGATGCCCGTTGCCGATCGGCTTCCCCAGCACCACGATATCCGGCACCACACCTTGCCCTTCAAAGCCAAAGAACCAGTCGCCCAATCGGCCGTAACCGGTCTGCACTTCGTCGGCGATACACAGACCGCCCGCAGCCCGCACCCGCGCGTAAACATCCGCGAGATACCCCGCGGGGGGCACGATTTGCCCGCCCACCGACGGCAGCGTCTCGGCCAAGAACGCTGCGGGACGGCGACCGGCCGCGTGGATCTCGTCCAGCCGGGCGCCAACGTCGGCCGCATAGGCGGCGGCCGTGTCGGGGCCTCGATAGCGACCGCGATAGACATCGGGTAAGGCCGCCACGTGGACCCAAGGCTCCCGCCCGATTCCCCCCTTACCGGCAAACTTGTACGGACTGAGCGCGATCGCCGTGTTCGTGTTGCCGTGATAGCCCTCTTCCAGCACCACGACATCCCGCGCGCCCGTGTAGGCCCGCGCCAAGCGGATCGCCAACTCGTTCGCCTCGGAGCCGGAGTTCACGAAGTAGCAGACCTCCAACGGCGCAGGGAAGCGCGCGGCCAAGGCATCGCCGTACTCGAGATGCACATCCTGCAGATAGCGGGTGTTCGTCTGCAGTAACCGGCCCTGCTCCGCGAGTCGGCGCACGAGACGCGGATGACAGTGACCGACTTGCGGCACGTTGTTGTACACGTCGAGGTACTCACGACCCCACGCGTCATACAAAAAATGTCGCCGCCCACGCGCCGCCGTGATGGGCTGGCGGTACGACGTCTTCAGGTTTTGGCCGTACCGATGCTGGCGTCGTTCCCGCCGCGTGGCGTCCTCAACCGGCCGACCGTCCACGGCCTGCGCAGAAAGGCCCAACAACGGAGCCGGGTTCGGATAGAGCGCGAGCCATGCCGGCAGTTCGTCTGCAGACGCCACACCCGGCCAATCGCTCCCGCGATCCAGCGTGGTGAGACCGCACTGCAGATGCAGGTGCGCCGGCCATCCGCCGTTTTCGTCGTCTGCGCCAACGATGCCGATGGGCGTGCCCGCGGTGACGCGGTCGCCCACGCGATGGTGTAACCCGGCATCGTGCGCCAAATGGCCGTACAGCGTGTAGAACGACACGCCCTGCGGCGTTTGGTGCTCCAACACGATCACGCCACCGTAGTCGAGGGCATCGGGTCGGATCGCGATGTCGACAATACGGGCATCGAACGGTGCGCACACGACGGAACCCGCCGGAACGAAGACATCGAGACCCAAATGCACGGTGCGCCGCTCACAACCCGTCGCCGTCGGCGTTAAGAACGCCGGCGCCGTGTAGATGAGGCGCGGTTCGGCATAACGACCGATCGAGACGCCATCGACCGACACATCGTCGACGTAGCGCTCCAACGCGCGCATGTCGAACTGCCGCGGATCGTCCGGCGAGCCGGCCCCGGCGATCGACAGGTCAAGGATCGGCGCGTCACGGAGCGGCACCGCGAGGATCGCGGCCGCAGCCCCCTGCCGCAGATACGCCTGCACGGCATCAGCCGCCGGATGAGCGGGCAAGCCGCACGCGAGGCGCAACCGCGCCACGACGTAGTCTTCCGGATAGCGGTCACTCGCCTCGAGGAACGCCCACGCGCCGCGCTCGGAAATCACCACATAGGGATCGTGAGGCCGCGCCAACTTGCCGAGCCCACTGTTGGTCACGCTGACCGCCAACCGCGTCAGCAGTAACGGCCAGAGCAAGGCAATCTCCTCGTCGCTGAGGTGCGAGACCGAATGGACGCCCGCCACGTACGCGGCCAACAGGTCGATCGGCTGCGCGTGCTCCAGCACCAAATACGCCGCCGCAATGGCCCAATCGGCCACGCGAGCGCCGGGAATCATGTCACCAAAGTCCAACACGCCCGAGACATGCGGCGCACCGTCGCGGACATCAACCAGGAAATTGTGATCGTTCAGATCATTGTGTATGGCCGCATGGGGCAAGGCGGCCAAGCGCGGCTTGAGATCTTGAACGAAACGCGTCGCGATCCGATCAATGCGACGGCGTCGCGCGGGCTCCGGTATCGCCTCCGGGTGATCGACGATCCAGTGAGCAGCCTCGAGGTCCCATTTGGTGGGGCGGCGCAGCGCCGGATGATCAAAGCCCACCAAGGCACGATTCAAGCGGCCGTGCGCAACGCCGATCGCGTGCGCCAACGCGAGGGTTTTGGGATTCTCGGCGGCATAGACGTGGCCCGGCAGCACCGTGATCACCCACGTCCAACACCACTGACCCGAGGGCACTTCGATCGCCACCCGATGGCGACCGTCAAGCGCCGCCACCACGACGGGCACCGGAAGTTGCGGATCCGTGCGGTGCACGGTCTCCAACGCCGCTATTTGAAGATCGACATACGCTTCATCGCAGCCCGCGCGCATGATTTTCACGACATGCGTGCGTTTCCCGTCGACCGTCACCATGAAGTTCTGGTCGTACTCGCCCGGCAGTGCGGACAGTGTTCCGCGGATACCCCAGTGATGCTCCAGTGCCGCGGCAGCCGCGCCCGCATCCATCACCGCGCCATCGGACTTGAAGACGATCTCTGCGCCCATACTCCCCCCGGCAAACACGTGCCCATCGCACGGACGTGAACTCAGACGTCGATGCGCTCTATCGCTGCACTCGACAGGGTTCGCCCCAAAAACAAACTGCCCACCCGCGCGAACCGCTCGGGGCCGTCTGTCGCCAAAAACTGAGTCCTCCGCGCGCCCTCACCCGCGCCGATGCACGGGCCGATGAGCGCAGCGAGTGCCGCTGCCGTCGTCTCGGCCGAATCGACGATGACCACCGAGGGCGGGAGACACGCTGCCAGCGTGTGACGAAGCAGCGGAAAGTGAGTGCAACCGAGCAACAGCGTGTCGGGCACGTTGAGGCCCTCAAAGAGTGACCCGAGATAGCGTCGCGCCGCGCTCAAGGCCACCTCGCCATCCCCCCAGCCCTCTTCCGCCAGCGCGACGAACACCGAGCAGCCCACCGCCGTCACGTCCATGGTCGGTTCACGGGCCGCGATCGCCGCTTGATAGGCGCCGGCGCGCACCGTGCCTTCCGTCGCCAGCACCACGACGCGCCGGTTACGTGTCGCGTCCACGACGGCAGCCGCACCGGGTTCGATGACACCAACCACCGGCAAGTCAGGATAGGTGCGGCGCAACGCCGGCAACGCCGCCGCAGAGGCCGTGTTACAGGCGACGACCAGTGCTTTAACGTCTCGCGCCCGCAGGACCGCAGCGCACTGCAACGCATAGCGCTCTACGCTGTCCGGGCTCTTGGTGCCGTACGGCAATCGGGCCGTATCGCCCAGATAGACGAAGGACTCGTTCGGGAGGTGGTGCTCCAGTGCCGCCAGCACCGTGAGCCCACCCACACCCGAATCAAAGACCCCGATAGGCCGCGAATCAGCCGAGCGCGACACGGGCGTTACGGAACATCCGCAGCCAACCACCGGCATCGGACCAGCCGTCCGGGCGCCAGGAGTTCTGTGCGGCTCGGTAGACGCGTTCCGGGTGCGGCATGGTAATCGTCACCCGTCCATCGGCCGTCGTAATGCCGGCGATGCCGTACGGCGAACCGTTGGGGTTGCGCGGATAGGTGGTCGCCAGCTGCCCGTAATGATCCACGTACCGAAGGGTCGTGCGCTGTGCCGCCACGAACGCGGCTTCGTCGGCGGACGATGCAAACACCGCCCGGCCTTCGCCGTGACTGACCGCGATCGGCATCACCGAACCCACCATCCCCGCAAAGAACGGCGACGGGGATGACAGTACCTCGACGAGATTGAGGCGCGCCTCAAACTGTTCCGAGCGGTTGCGCCTAAAGCGCGGCCAATACTCGGCACCGGGGATCAATTCCGCGAGCGCGGCCACCATCTGGCAGCCGTTACAGACGCCGAGCGTTAGCGCGTCGGCGCGCTGAAAATGCCGCTCGAACTCGTCGCGAGCGCGCGGATTGAAGAGAATGGACTTGGCCCACCCTTCGCCGGCGCCCAAGACGTCACCGTAACTGAACCCACCCACCGCGACGACGACCGGGAAATCCGCGAGCGTCACCGCACCGCCGATAATGTCGGTCATGTGGACGTCGTGCGCCTCGAAGCCGGCACGATGGAACACCGCCGCCATTTCGGCTTGGCTGTTACAGCCCTGTTCGCGCAGCACCGCAACCCGAGGACGGGCACCGCTCGCCACGTAAGGTGCTGCGACGTCGTCATTGAGATCGAAGGTCAGGGTTGCAAAGAGCCCAGGATCCGCAGCGTCCGCGATGTGCGCCTGTTCCTCGCGCGCACACTCCGGATCGTCGCGCAACGCGCGCATACGCACGCTCGTCTCGGACCACGCCGATGCCAGATCGACGATCGCCTCGTCGAGCACGGTGGCGCCATTGGCGCAGATGGCGACGCGCGATCCGACGGCCGTGTGACCGATCACCCGCGCAAGCGCGCCCACACCCTCGGCCGTGCAACGCGCCAGCACCGCATCCACGTCGGTCGCGGCGACTTCGAGCACCATACCGGGCTCTTCGGCGTACAGCGCCGCGATCGGATCGCGCACCGCGCCGAGATCGATCGAAATGCCCACGTGCGATGCAATGGCCATCTCCGCCAACGTCACGAAGAGTCCACCGTCGGAGCGATCGTGATACGCGCGGATGCGTGACTCACGCGCGAGTGCCCGGACGGCGCGGAACGCACCGGCCAAGACGTCGGGCGAATCGAGATCCGCCGGCGCATCGCCCAGCGCCCCGTACACCTGCGCGAGGCACGAACCGCCCAAGCGATCCCGTCCCGCCGACAGATCGATCACGATCAGCGCGGACGAACCGTCCTTGCCTTTGAGTTCTGGCGTGAGCGTCGTCCGAACATCCCCCACGGGCGCGAACGCCGACACGATCAAGGAGACCGGCGACCAGACGCTACGATCCCCCTCAGGGGACTTCCAACCGGACCGCATCGATAAGGAATCTTTGCCGACCGGAATCGCAATACCGAGTGCCGGACACAGTTCCATGCCGACCGCGCGAACAGTGTCGTAGAGGGTCGCGTCCTCGTTCGAGTCGCCACAGGCGGCCATCCAGTTCGCCGACAAACTGATCTCCGACAGGGCGCCGATATCGGCGGCGGCAATATTCGTGATGGCCTCGGCCACCGCCAAACGGCCCGAGGCCGGACCGTCGAGGAGTGCCACCGGCGAGCGTTCGCCCATGGCCATCGCTTCGCCCGCGTGGGTGGTGTAGCCGGCCAGAGTGACCGCGCAATCGCTGACCGGCACCTGCCACGGGCCGACGAGCGAATCGCGGCTCACCATCCCGCCGACGGTCCGATCGCCGATCGTGATGAGGAAGGTCTTATCGGCCACGGTCGGCAGGCGCAGCAACCGATACGCCGCCTCACGCGGATCGATCGATGCCGTTGGCAATGCGGTGCGCGGACGCGGCGTGCGCTCGGCGACCCGCGCCATGCGCGGCGCTTTGCCCAACAGCACTTCAATGGGCATGTCGACCGGTGTTTCTGCCGTGCGCGGATCGTCCACGCGCAGTTGTCCGTCGTCGGTAATCGTTCCTACCACGGCGGCGGGACACCGTTCGCGACGGCAGAACGCCATGAACGCCTCAATCCCTTCTGGGGCGATGCAGAGCACATAGCGTTCCTGCGCTTCGTTACACCAGAGTTCGAGCGGGGACAATCCCGGCTCGTCGGTCGGGATCGCGCGCAAGTCGATGCGACCGCCGCGATCGCTATGCGAGATGGCTTCGGGTATCGCGTTCGACAGACCGCCCGCGCCCACGTCGTGAATCAAGATAATCGGGTTCTGATCGCCGAGTTCCCAACACCGGTCGATAACTTCCTGTGCGCGGCGCTGCATTTCCGGGTTACCGCGCTGCACCGAAGCGAAATCCAAATCTTCGGTCGAGGATCCGCTGCCGACCGAGGAGGCCGCTCCGCCACCCAGGCCGATGAGCATGGCCGGACCGCCCAGAACGACGATCTTGGCACCGGGCGGCACATCGCCTTTTTCGACGTGATCACGACGCACGTTACCGAGGCCGCCCGCCAGCATGATGGGCTTGTGGTATCCGCGGGTCACGCCCGGCGGATCACCGGCCACGCGCTGCTCGTAGGTGCGGAAGTAGCCCAGAATGCCGGGGCGCCCAAACTCGTTGTTAAACGCCGCCGCGCCCAGCGGGCCATCGGTCATGATCTGCAAGGGGGTGGCAATACGCGCCGATTTCGCTTCGGGCGCTTCCCACGGTTGTTCGAATCCAGGGATGCGTAGGTTCGACGTGGTAAAGCCCGTTAAGCCCGCCTTCGGCTTCGCGCCGCGCCCGGTTGCGCCCTCGTCCCGGATCTCACCGCCCGAGCCGGTTGAGGCGCCGGGGAACGGCGAAATCGCCGTCGGGTGATTGTGCGTCTCGACTTTCATCAGAATGTCGATGGGTTCCTGCGACGCGCCGTACACCCGACTGTTCGGATCGGCAAACCAACGTTCGGCCACCGTACCGCGGATCACCGAGGCATTGTCGCGGTACGCCGAGAGCACGCCGCCCGGGTTCTGTTCGTGCGTGTTACGGATCATCGCAAACAGCGATTTCTCCATCGCCTCGCCGTCGACCGTCCACGAGGCGTTAAAAATCTTGTGCCGGCAATGCTCCGAGTTCGCTTGCGCGAACATCATCAACTCAACGTCGGTCGGGTCACGGCCCAGTTGACCGTAGGCGGCGACGAGGTAATCGACCTCGTCCGACGACAAGGCCAAACCGAGACGCCGATCGGCCGCTCGGATGGCGGCGTGACCGTCCGTGCCGAGTGCCACGCGAGCCAACGGCCGTGGGGCCTCGTCGTGAAAAAGGCACTGCCCGGCATCGACAGACGGCAGTACGGCCTCGATCATGCGATCGTGCAGCGGTCCCGACAGTCGGGTCAGCGTATCCGCCGAGAGGGGCGCACCCGCCGTCAACACGTACACCGTGCCGCGCTCAATCCGCCGGACAGCGCTCAGGCCGCAGACGTGCGCAATATCGGTCGCTTTGGTCGACCACGGCGAGATGGTGCCGGGTCGGGGCGTGACCACGAGCTGCGCGGTACCCGTCGGCAGCGGATTCGCCACGTCGGACTCGAGCAGACGGCCCAACACCCGCGTCTGTTCCGGGTCTAATGCCCCAGCCACATCAACGAAATGCGTGAAAAAAGCCTCGACACGCTCAACCGTAGGTTCGACAGCCTGAAGGGCTGCGAGGAGCTTTTCGAGACGGAATCGGGAAAGGGCCGTAGCCCCAGGCAACACCAGCATCGGTTACTCGAATTGAAGCCGGGCGAGGCCGGCAGACCCCTAGTCTACCGCACCTCGGGCGCCCACCGGGGCGGCCTATTTACGGGGGGTGAGGTCCGGCGTCCCCGGCATGACCGGCATCGGAAACTGCGCGACATTGGAGCCGTCATAGGCACTAATCTTGCCGGGTCCGCTCTTTTTGACTTCGTCCACCCGCAGGATCGAATGCAGCGGCAACCACGTCCGGGAGACGCCCTCGAATTCGCTACGAATCCGCTCTTCGGAGGGGTCCACCACCACGGAGGAGCGGGTGTCGAATACAAAATCTTCGACTTCTAGAAACCCAAACAAGGTCCCGTGAGAGACTTTCTTGGCGTAAATCTCCCAGACCTTGCCTTCCCGAACGAACAACACCTTCAAAATGTGACTCGCTGCCATGCTTGCACTGCGCCGGAGAGTAAAGTGGACCCTATAGTAACTGGTGTACGGGTCATGCCGCTCACACTGCGAGTCATCGGCTCGCGTGCCCTAGCGCTCGGCGGGCGCGCAGCGCATACCTTTGGTCCGCACGGCGGCCGGGTGGGCCGTGGGCCGGACAATGACTGGGTCCTGCCGGATCCGGATCGGTTTGTCTCCTCGCATCACGCGCTGATTACGGTTGTCGACGGGCGCTACCACCTGTTGGACACGAGCTCCAACGGAACCTACGTCAACGGCGCGCGGGATGCGTTGGGTCGACACAGTGTTCACATTCTCATGGACGAGGATCGGCTCACAATCGGCGGCTACGAGATCGCCGTCGAAATCGGGTCGCGGGCAGACACCGACGTCGACGCCGCGCTAGCAACCCACCCGCCTCTACCCGTTGCCGACGTCTCCATCCCCGATCTCGGCGCCGCGCTCGACCTCGAAGGGTTACTGACACCCGGGGGCGCGACACCGTCCGGACCGCTGGCTCCGGAGGCCATCAGCGCCTTCTACCGTGCAGCCGGGCTCGCCGCCCCACCGGCGGATGCCGCAGAAAGCGTGCGGGTGCTGAGTCTCGCCGGTTTGCTGTTGCGCGAACTCACGACAGGGCTGGTGGCCGCCGCTCGAGACCGGCGCACGCGGGATTTGGAGGCGTCTGACATCACCACCGGGCGACTGGACCTGCGCCACGACCCGATCGGTCAGTCCACGTCCGTCGAAGAGGCCTTGGCACTGTTACTCGGCTCGGAACGCCGGCGACTCGTGCCCCCAGTGGAATCGGTCCGGACCGCGTTCAGCGCACTGGACGACGAGCGGCGCCTGGCCGTGGATGCCTCGCGAAGCGCGGTGGTCGCGCTCCTGCAGCGACTGGATCCTGCGATGATCGAGCAACGCTTCGGCAGCGGAGACAACGACGCGTCGGCCGCGCATTGTTGGCGACAGTTTCGCGCCCTCCATGCCCGCCTCGTCGCGGCCGACGGTTTGCCGACGACGTGGAACGACGATGTCGAGGCCGCGCTGAAACGCTTAAGCAAAGCGCCTCAGTGAGACCCGGCTACGGTTTGCGGCCGATACCCAATAAGGCGTAAAGCGGACAGAACGAGAGCCACCCCGTAACCAGCGGGATGATCCCGATCAGACCCCACCAACGCGCAGGTCCAGCGTAGACCAAAGCCAGCAGCACAATGCCGACGATCAGACGAATACTGCGGTCAATCCCACCGATGTTTTTGCGCATGATAGCGACTCCTTCGCGACTATTTCGAGGATGCTCGACGCGATCGATCCGGCGCACAAAACGACTCGTATAGCGCATCCATGACCCGTTGCGCCGGACCCGGCGCCAACGAATACCAGACCGTTTGTGCCTCTCGGCGCGCGACCACGACGCCCGACGCTCTGAGTAACGCAAGATGCTGCGACAGCGCTGACTGACTGAGCGCCACGCGCTCGTTAATCTCACCGACCGAACGCTCCCCGTCCACCAGCGAACAGAGCACGAGCAGGCGTTGTTCGTTGGCCAGAGCCTTCAGCAATTGGGCCGCTTGACCGGCGTGCGCTTGCACATCGGCGACCGAGGGTCGGGGGAGTTTTGCGAGCGATTTCGCCGTCGAACCCATAACGTCTCATCCGAATGACTGCTTACCGCTCACTGTAGCACTGGTGCAACCGGTCGATCGGATGTTTATACGTATTTGCTAATTTAGTTGTTTCTAATATAAGATGCCCCGAACGGATCACTGAGGGGCCGTCATGAACATTGATCGCGTCGTCGTTGCGTTTGCCGGCTGCGTGGTGCTCGCAAGCGTTGGGCTCGCCCATTACGTGGATCCACGTTGGCTGTGGGTGACCGTCTTTGTGGGTGCCAACCTCTTGCAATCTGCGTTCAGCGGCTTCTGCCCGCTCGCCCTGATCCTCAAACGCCTCGGTCTCGCACCGGGCACGGCCTTCCGCTGAGTACCCGCATGCGCCGCTATACTGCCCTGACCGTTATGCTCTTTCTCGCCGCCTGCGGCGACCATCCTGCCACCCCGGCGGCATCGCCGAGCGCTCCGCTCAACGCGGAAAAGGTTCGTGTTGAGACCGGCGCGAACGCCCGGCCGGTCGACGGGATCGTCGAAGCGGTGGATGAGGCGCTACTCTCCGCGCAAACGAACGGACGCGTCATCGCCATCGTGCATGACGTCGGCAGTGCCGTCCCCGCGGGTGCGGTGTTACTGCGCATCACGGGCACTGAACAGCAGGCGGGACTGCGCGCCGCTCAAAGCGGCGTCACGGGCGCGCAATCTGCGGCCGCCGAGGCGGCCGCTCAGTATGAGCGAGTCCGAGCCCTTTACGACGAACACATTGCCTCGAAGGCGCAATACGAGGCGGCGCTTGCCGCACGCGACCGCTCCGCTGCCGCTGCGGCTGCGGCCGAGAGCGCACTGTCGACCGCCCGCGAAAGCGTGGCCTATACCGAGGTGCGCGCACCCTTTGCCGGCATCGTCGGACGACGCCTGGTCGACGTGGGTGAAGCGGTTACCCCGGGTCGGCCGCTCGTGTCCCTGGTCTCGCCGAAAAAACTGCGGGTCAGTTTCAACATCCCCGCGTCCGTCGTCGACGCCGTTCGCGCGGCCGATCACGCTACCGTCCAATCCCTCCGGGGGGCCATCCCCGTTTCCCCCATCACAATCTACCCGGAGGCGGGGGGCGACACCGGTACCTTCCGCGCACGGGCTGACTTGCCTGCATCCGTGGATCTCGCACCGGGAACGCCCGTGCGCGTCGATGTGCCGACCCACGACGCCACGCACCTCTACGTCCCCGACAGCGCGATCGTGCACCGCAGCGAGATCACCGAGGTGTACGTCGTCGACGCACACGGCATGGCTACGCTGCGCTACGTACGGGTCGGCCGCTCCGACGGTCAACGGACGGAGATTCTCTCGGGACTCGCCGCCGATGAATCCATCGCCCTCGACACGGCTGCCGCGGCGCGCCAGATCGAGGGCCAGAGGCCATGAGTCCGTCCTTGGGTGTCTCCGGACGCATCGCCCGCTACTTCCTCGAAAACCGCTTAACGCCGTTACTCGCGGTCACCGCGTTGCTGGCGGGACTCTTCGCGGTGTCTGTCACGCCCCGTGAAGAGGAGCCTCAAATCGACGTCACGATGGCAAATGTCATCGTGCCCTACCCCGGCGCGAGCGCGGCACAAGTTGAACACCTCGTTGCGACTCCGATGGAAAAAGTGTTGTCGGAGATCAGCGGCGTCAAACACCTGTACTCGGTCTCACGCCCCGGCGTCGCCGTCCTCACCGTGCAGTTCGACGTCGGGGTAAAGCGCCAAGACGCGTTAGTACGCCTCTACAACACGGTGTACTCGAACGCGGATTGGCGTCCGGAGGGAACCGGGATACTCGCGCCGCTGATCAAGCCGAAGGGCATCGACGACGTGCCGGTACTCGGCCTAACCCTGTGGAGTCAGGACCCCACCATCGGTGCGCACGAACTCGGCGCGGTGGCCCGCGCACTCGGCTCCGAAATCCGGCGTGTGCCCGGTACCCGTAATGTGGACATCATCGGCGCCGAGCCCGCCGTCCTACGGGTCGATCTGGATCCCGCACGTCTCGCACGTGCGGGCCTCGCGATCGACGATGTCGCTGCCGCCCTCACCGCGGCCGGCGTCGCCCGTCAGGCGGGTGACGTGATCGATCAACAGCGTCTTGAACCGGTGCAGGCAGGGCACTTCCTCGCCCAGCGCGACGATGTCGCTTTGTTGGTGCTCGCCTACCGCGACGGACATCCCGTGTACCTAGACGACGTTGCGGTAGTCAGCGGCGCCCCGGCCGTCCCCACACGCTATGCCACCTTCGGTCGTGGCGCGGCCGCCGTGGCACGTGGACTATCTGACGTACGTTCCGCACCGGCCGTCACCATCGCGGTCGCGAAGAAGCCCGGGGCCAATGCGATCGATGTCACCTCGGCCGTATTAGACCGGATCCAACGCTTGAAAGGGGTCACGATCCCCGCTCACGTCGAAGTGACGACCAGCCGAAATTACGGCGTCACCGCGAACGATAAAGCGAAAAAGCTGATCGAGAAACTGCTCTTCGCGACCACCTCGGTCGTAATCCTAGTCCTGTTGGCCGTGGGACGCCGGGAAGCCGTGGTCGTCGGCGCCGCAGTGCTTGTTACCCTCGCCGCGACGCTGTTTGCGTCATGGGCGTGGGGTTTTACCATCAACCGCGTCTCACTCTTCGCGCTCATCTTTGCGATCGGCATCCTCGTGGATGACGCCATCGTCGTTGTCGAGAATGTCCACCGACACCTCGGCCGCGACGGTCGGTCGCTGACGGATACGATTGCGCAGGCGGTCGACGAGGTCGGTGGCCCCACCATCCTCGCCACCTTTACGGTCATCGCAGCGCTCTTGCCGATGGCGTTCGTGTCGGGACTGATGGGACCTTACATGAGCCCGATCCCCATCAACGCGAGCATGGGGATGCTGCTGTCGCTCGCCATCGCACTTATTTTTACGCCCTGGCTGTGTCGCAAGGTGTATGCATCGGTCTCGGCCAGCGACGTGCATTCCGGCGAATCGAGCATGGATCGGACGATACACAGCGTCTACGAGCGCATCGTCCGCCCTTTCTTGGACGTCACTGTCGGCCGTGCGCGCCGACACCGTCTCTACCTAGGCATCGTCGTTGCCATCGGTGTCGCGGTGGCCCTCGCCGCCGTGCAACTTGTCGTCCTCAAAATGCTGCCTTTCGACAACAAGTCGGAGTTTCAGGTGGTGGTCGACATGCCGGAGGGCACGACGCTCGAGGACACACACCGCGTTTTGGATGGCCTCGCCGCGATCGTACGCAGCGTCCCGGAAGTCACGGATTGGCAGTCGTATGCCGGCACCTCGGCGCCGATCAATTTCAACGGGCTCGTCCGCCAGTACTATCTGCGCGCAGACGCCCAGCAAGGCGACTTGGTCGTTAACCTCGTCGACAAGTCGCAACGTAGCCGCAAGAGTCACGACATCGCCCTCGCACTGCGGCCGCGTTTGGCCGCGGAAGCGCGCCGACTGGGCGCACGCAGCGTCCAAGTGATTGAAGTGCCTCCAGGACCGCCGGTCCAGGCGCCGCTGGTCGCCGAAGTCTACGGCGCCGATCGGCCGGAACGTCTTGCGATCACCCGCGCCGTACGCCGTCTGTTCGACCAAACACCCGATATCGTCGATACCGGCGATACGCTCGTCGCGGCTGACGCTACCCAACGGGTGTTGAGCGTTGATCGCGCCCACGCCGCCACACTCGGCGTGCGACAGCAGTCCGTGGTGTATAGCCTGGCCGCGGGCCTCGGCGGCCTGGTGCCGGCGTACCTACACCCGGGCGCCGAAGAAGACCCCATCGGGATACGCCTCGGACTCTCGACCGCCGACCGTACCGGGCTGGAGGCGGCCCTCGCGCTGCCCGTCCACACCGAGAAAGGCACGGTCCCCCTGTCGGAGGTCGTGCACAGCCAAACCCTCCCGTGGGACGGGGCGCGCTTTCATAAGGATTTGTTGCCGGTGGAATACGTGACCGGCGATATGGCCGGCCGACTGGACAGTCCGCTGTACGGCATGTTCCGCATTGGCTCCCAGATCGCGCAAACGCGCCCCGGCGGTGTGGCCGTTCGTCAAAATTACGTCGCAGCGCCAACGACCATCACCGATGCCACCGTTCGCTGGGACGGCGAATGGACGATTACCTATGAGACCTTCCGAGATATGGGACTGGCCTATTCGGTGGGCTTGGTTCTCATTTACCTGTTAGTGGTCGCACAGTTTGGTTCGTATGGCATTCCGCTGGTGATCATGGCGCCCATTCCCCTGACGATCATCGGCGTCATGCCAGGACACGCGTTGCTCGGCGCGCAATTCACCGCCACATCGATGATCGGAATGATCGCTCTGGCCGGGATCATCGTCCGTAACTCGATCTTGCTCGTGGACTTCATCAATTCGGCGATCGCTGCTGGCACACCGATGGCCGATGCCGTGGTCCAAGCCGCCGCCATACGCACGCGACCCATTCTGTTGACCGGCATTGCGGCGATGACGGGTGCGTTTTTCATCATCGATGATCCTATTTTCAACGGATTAGCGATCTCCTTGATCTTCGGCATTTTGGTCTCGACCGCTCTGACACTCGTTCTCATACCCGTATTGTATTTTGGCTATTTACGCCGGTCCGCGCAGCACGCTGACGGTCATCACTGAGAGGGCTCTTCTAATGGCTCAACCCGTCATTCTGGGTGCCGGCGTCGGTGAGAGTACGGGACCTATGGCGTCCGGACGGCACAAACATCGCATTCAGTGGATCACCAACGCGACGATCATGCCTGTCGACACAAACGTCGTGCAGGCCGACGACCGGCATCCTCTCGGAGCGATTCGCCGCTTACATGCAGAGCCTTCCGGGTGGGTTCAGCGCGGCCGGTGGATCCAACTTGCGAAAACGGCTTTCGAAACATACGTCCTCAGCAAGGTCCGCTCCGCATCGTTATCGCCGACTGCTGAGACCGACGTCTTCACGGCGCCGGGCATTTGCGTCGCTGAAGGAACGCGCGCCATAAAACGAGTGATTGTGGGGTCTCTGCTCGGCATTGCGTTCGCGACCCACGCGCAGGGCGAAACGTTGGATGACGCACTGCGGATGGCGAAACAGGGCAATGCATCAATCGCGATGGCCGCCGATTCGGCGGCAGCGGCGTGGGCGGACGTCGCCGCGGCCGAACGATCCCGTTTACCGACCCTAGGCGCGGATGCATCCTGGTCACGACTGGCGCACTCCCCGATGTTGGATATGCAAACGCCGCAAGGCCGTCTGCAATCGCCAGCCATTTTCCGTGACGACCAAATGAAGAGCGCTGGCGCGACCATCCTGTTGCCCCTCTACACCAGCGGCAGACTGTCGAGCGCCATCGCCGCGAGTCGCGCCCAAGCCGACGCAGCCGAGTCGCTCGCAAACGGCACGGTCCTCGACATTCAGTTGACCGTCGTCACGGCTTACTTGGACGTTCTGCGCGCTCGGGCCGCTGTTGGTGTCGCAGAGAATCGCGTCCGGGCGCTGACGGCGCATGCGCGAACCGTAGATGCGCTATACGAGCAGCAAGGCGTTCCGAAAACGGACCGTTTAGCGGTGGAAGTGGTCCTTGAGAATGCGCGCGCGGATGCACTACAAGCCCAGAATAGGGTCCGGACGGTGGAAGCGTATTACAACGACCTACTCGGTCAGCCATTGAACCGTGTTCCGGATCTGGCAGAGCCCAGCACCGAACTGGCCGTCGGCCACGGTGACCTTAAGGTCCTAACGGAGGAGGCGTGGGACCGCCGTCCAGAGCTCAAGGCGCTCGAGGCGCAACGGGAGGCACTGACGGAGAGTGCCAAGATGGTGCGCGCTGAAACGCTCCCGCAGTTTGGCGTGCGAGCCGGTTGGCAACACGTGGAGACGCAGATTTTGGACCGTAGTGATATTGCCTCCGTCGGTGTCGGCTTCGAGTGGAAGCTCTTCGATGGTGGCCAAACGGCGGCGCGAGTGTCGTCCATGCGCTTCCGCGCCCGCGCGGTTCAACGTCAGTGGGAGGAAGCCCGTAACAGCATTAGCCGTGAAGTCGATGACGCCCTGCGCGGACTGAGCGACGCTAAGGCACGCTGGGAGACCGGCACGCGAGCGGTTGCGGCAAGCGAAGAAAACCTGAAACTGGCCACTCGCCTCTATGAAACCGGTCTCGCGACCAATACCGTCGTGCTCGACGCCACCGCAGGGGATGCCGAAGCCCACTTACGCGAAGCGGCCGCCCGCTACGATGTGGCGCTCTCGAACTACCGGATTCGTCACGCGCTCGGTCGCCTGTAACGGCGGCCGAGGCATATCACGCCTTTCGGACGAACTCCGACTTAAGCTTCATATCCCCGAAACCTTCAATCCAGCAGTCGATATTGTGATCCCCATCCGTCAGGCGGATGTTCTTGACCTTCGTGCCGGACTTCAGTGCCGATGAGGCCCCTTTAACTTTAAGGTCCTTGATCACGGTGACGGAATCACCGTCTGCTAACACGGTCCCGTTCGCGTCCTTGTGAACCACCACATCGTCATCCGACGCCGCGACTGCCGCCGCTTCGCCCCCGGTCCACTCGTGCGCACACTCGGGACAGACGAACTGCACGCCGTCGTGATAGGTGTACGTCGATGCGCATTTTGGGCAGGGCGGAAGCACGTCAGTCATGAGTCTTGTTCCGATCGCAGGGAGCGCGGAGCATAGCGAACCTAAGCCGCTGAGGGCATCGGAATTTTCCACCGTTGAGCGCAACGCCAGTGAGGCTGCCACTCCGGGTCGGACACGCGTGGCGCAGACGCGCCGACTTAAGGATGGCTCGTTTTCCAAGTCATGGCGTCGCGGTGTATCATTCGGGGCTGCTCTGGCGATATTTGTTGCCAGTTCGCAACAAGGAGGCGGCGCGAAAAGGGGGTTTCGCGCGCGACGTGGCGCAGCCCGGTGCGGGCCTGCTCCGCCCGCTTGCCGTTGCGATAGTCGAATCAGAAATGTCCGGGGAGGACACACGATGAACTCAAAACTGTCTTACGCGATTGCCGCCGTCCTGAGCGGTCTCGTGTCGGCCACTGCGGTCGCCGCTGACAACGACACTCTCGATGAGGTGATCGTTACCGCGCAGCGCCGTTCAGAAAGCATGCAGAATGTGCCCATCTCAATGCAGGCGTTCACGGAGCGCGCGCTCGACGAACTGCACGTGCAGACTTTCGATGACTACATCAAGTATCTGCCGAACGTGTCGTCCGCCAACAACGGTCCGGGCCAAAACGAAATCTTCATGCGCGGCTTGTCCGCCGGTTCACAGCCCAGCCAAGGTTCGGGCACGACGGCTGCATTCCCCAACGTGGCGATCTACTTGGACAACCAGTCCGGTCAGCTGCCGGGTCGTAATCTCGACGTTTACGCCGCCGACTTGAATCGCATCGAAGTGCTTGAAGGCCCGCAGGGCACACTTTTCGGCTCGGGCGCTGAAGCCGGCATGGTGCGTTACATCACCAACGAGCCGAAGCTCGGCACGTTCGAGGGCAGTTTCAAGGGTGGCTACAGCGCCACCGCTCACGGCGATCCGAATTCCAACGTGACCGCCGTCATCAACTTGCCGCTCGGCGATAAGTTCGCCGTACGTGCCGTGGTCTACAACGACCAACGCGGCGGCTACATCGACAACGTGCCGGCGACCTTTACCCGTAAGAACACGGACGTTGGCATTCATTACGCCAATTATCCGGCTGACGCGAACGGCAATTGCCCCGACGGCAAGGCCAATAACGGCTATTGCGTGCCGCCGGGCTCGCCGTCCGTCAACAATAATTCCATTGCCGGCAAGGCCATCAATCCGGCCTCCTACAAGGGTATCCGCGTTTCCGCCAAGTACCAGTTCAACGAGGACTGGGATGCGCTGATCACGCAGACCTATCAGAACCTCGACACGGCCGGCGTGTTCTACCAGCAGCCGTACGGATCGGACGGCGAAAAGCTCCAGCCGCTGCAGGTCACGCTCTTTAACCCGGCGTATAACCACGACCAGTTCGAGAGCACCGCGTGGACGGTGAACGGTAAGGTCGGCGCACTGAAGGCGGTCTACACGGGCGGCTATTTGGTCCGCAACGTCAGCCAAGTCAGCGACTACACGAACTACTCGCGTGGCGTATACGCGGATTACTACCAGTGCTACGGCGCGCACACCGGCCCGAGTGGTGCATCGCTGCCGTCGACGTGCTTCTCGCCGTCGGTCATCTGGCGCTCGGTGGAGCGTAACGAGCATCTTCAGCACGAATTCCGTCTGTCCACGCCGGACGACTGGCGCTTGCGCGCAATTGGCGGTGTCTATTACGAGGACAACAAGCTCGCCGATCAGTCCGACTGGCGCTACAAGACGGTTCCGGCCTGCTCCTCGACCGTGACCGACGGTTGCTTCACCCCCATCGGCACGGTACCGGGCACCACCGTCGTCAACCCAGGTGTTCGCGATGCGAACAGCTCGTTCTATCAGGACGACGTTCGCGAAGTGAAGCAGACCGCGTTCTTCCTGTCGGTGGATTACGATCTGATTCCGAAGGTGCTGACCGCGACGGTCGGTACCCGCCACTTCACCTTCGACAACTCGTTGAAGGGCGACGTTGCCAACAGCTTCTTCTGCTTTGAGCAGGGCAATCCGGCTGGCGGTTGCCAGCAGGGCTATAACCTCGATTCGAAGCACCTGTCCGGATCAGAATCCGGCTGGAAGAGCCGCGCGAACCTGACCTGGCACATCACCCCCGACATGATGGTCTACTACACCTTCAGTCAGGGCTTCCGCCCGGGTGGCTTCAATCAGAACGGTGGTGCGCTTCACGCGTACGGCACCGACGGTGTCGCCCAATACGCCGTGCCGACGTCCTACACGTCGGACAAGCTCGACAACAACGAAATCGGTTGGAAGGCCGAGTTCCTCAACCACCGCCTGCAGTGGAACGGCGCGTTCTACAAAGAGAAGTGGGACAACGTGCAGATCGCGCTGTTCAACCCGGGCCTCGTGGGCAACGTGTTCTACAACTCGAACGGACAGAACTTCGATTTGCAGGGTCTGGAGACCTCGCTGGTTTACCGCCCCATCGGCGGACTGACCTTCCAGGCCGCCGCGTCGTGGAACCAGAGCAAGCAAGTGAACTCGCCGTCGTTGATCGACAACAACCCCGCCAGCAACAACTACGGCCACCCGATCACGACCAACTGTGATTCGACCGGCAGTAACTGCGTGGCCGTGTCGAACGTCTACGGCCCGCCGGGCTCGCCGACGGCGGATTCACCACCGCTGCAGTTCAGCATCCGTGCGCGTTATGACTTCTCGCTGAGCGATTCTCTGTTGGCATTTGCGCAGGTGGGGGCGTCACACGTCGGACACTCCTACACGCAAGCGGGCGCCAACCCACCGCTGACGACGGGTGACCCGATCACCACCGGGCGTCTGCGCTTTGAGGATCCGGCCTACACGACATTTGATGCGTCGTTTGGCATCTCGAAGGATCAGTGGATGGTGTCCGTGTTTGGCGAAAACCTCGGCGACTCCCATGCGGCGGTCTTCACGAGCACCGACCAGTTCATCGTGGCTCAGACGCCACTGCGCCCCCGCGTGATCGGGGTCTCGGTGGAGTACAAGTTCTAACGAAACACCCCCGTTTGGTGTGGGCTTAGAACCACGGAGAGGCCGGCGCAAGCCGGCCTTTTCGTTTGTGGGCCTTGCCCAGTTCGGGGCCCCAACGTACCGTGCAGTGACTCGTACGTCAGGACTCACCCGTATGCGCCGGAAAATCACGATAGGCTTCCTCACGTCGGTGTTGGTCATCGGGATCCTCGCTGTACGCATAGGGCCCGGCATCGTTGAACGGGGTGAGAACAAAGTCGCCGGAACGTCCGCTCGCACGTCCAACGAATCCGCCGCCGTCCATGCATCGATCTTTATTGCGGACATGCACGGCGATACGCTGCTCTGGCAGCGTAGCCTGCTGAGCCCGAGCGATCGCGGGCACATCGACCTGCCGCGCTTGCGTCGCGGCGGCGTCGCACTGCAAGTTTTCTCGTCCGTCTCCCAAGTGCCTCGCGGCATCAACTACCAAGCGAATGCGCCGACGGATTCGCTGTGGGCGCTGGCCATGCTGCAATTGCAGCCGCCGTCCACCTGGATCTCCCCCCTCGGGCGTACGCTCTACCACGCCCGTAAACTGCAGGACGCGGTGGCGGCGAGCAACGGGCAACTCGTTCGTATTCAGACCCGTGACGAATTGAATGCATTAGTCGCCGCTCGGCGTGATCGGCCTGACGCTGCCCCGATAGGCGTATTGTTTTCTGTGGAAGGGTTGCAGAATTTGGAAGGCAATATCGCTAATCTCGACCGGCTCTACGATGCCGGCGTCCGCATGGCAGGCTTGGCGCATTTTTTCGACAATGAGGTCGCGGGATCCATGCACGGCCTCGCCAAAGGCGGGTTAACGCCGCTCGGTCGACAGGTGGTCCGCGCGATGGAAGCGCGCGGCATCGTGATCGACATTGCCCACGCCAGTCACGCGACCGTCGCCGACGTACTCGCGATGGCCACTCGACCGGTGGTCTCAAGCCACGGGGGCGTACGCGCTACCTGCGCCGAGAATCGCAATCTCACGGATGACGAAATTCGGGGTGTGGCCCGTACGCACGGCGTGATTGGCGTGGGCGTGTGGGACGCTGCGGTGTGCGGGACCGAACCCAAGGATACGGCACGCGCCATGCGCCACATCCGCGATCTGGTGGGCATCGACACCGTGGGGCTAGGCACCGATTTTGACGGGGCGATCACCGCCGGCTACGACAGCAGCCGCATCGAACTGATTACCCAAGCCCTACTGGACGAGGGGTTTACGCACGCGGAGATCGCGCAAGCGCTGGGCGGCAACACGCTGCGCGTACTGCGTGAGGTGTTGCCCGCAGCGGCTACGGTGCCCCGCCCAGCGCCTTAACCAATGCCAAGTGCGCTTGCAGCCGGCGGCTGTTCACGTTGATCAATGCCGTGTTCGCGCTGAGCGCCGTTCCTTCCGCGATGACGACGTTGAGATAGCTCACCGTCCCGGCGCGGTATTGATTCTCGGTGGCCTTTAAGGTCGCCTGAGCGGCTTCTGCGGCACGGCCATCCGCTTCGGACTCCACCGCCAGCGCCTTCAGATTGGCCAGCGCGTCGTCGACCGATTGGAATGCACCGAGTACGGTAGTACGGTAATTCGCCACGGCCACGTCGTAATTGGCGCGCGCTTGCAGCGACTGTGTAATGCGCGTGCCGCCGGACAAAATGGATTCCGCTAATTGCGGTCCGAACGTCCAATACTCCGCAGGCACCTTGAAGAGATTCTTCCAAGCCGACCCCGAGTAGCCCGCCGTGCCCGTAAGGGACAGCGTCGGAAACCACGCGGCTTGCGTAATGCCGATCTGCGCATTCGCCACCACGACGCGCCGCTCAGCCGCCGCCACATCCGGCCGTCGCTCCAACAAGGATGCCGGCATCGCCGTCGGCAGTTCTGGCAACGTCGGCAGCGTCGCGCGGGAGTCCAACGTCAAGGCCTCCGGCGTCCGGCCCGTCAACACGGCGATGGCATGCTCCAAGACCGCTCGCTGGGCGATGAGGTCGGCATACTGCGCTTCCGTCGTGGCGAGGGTCGATTCGGCCTGCGTAACGTCTGTGCTCACGGCCACACCGGCCGCGTAGCGATTGCGGGTAATCTGCAGCGAACGCCGGTAGCCGTCGAGCGTCGTGGCATACAGGGCGAGACTGCCGTCCAACGCGCGTAACTGAACGTAGTCCGTGGCTAGCTGGGCCGCGATCGACAATTTAGCCGCTGCCAAATCCCCGGCGCTCGCATCAATGGTGGCATGCGCGCTCTCGAGTCCACGCCGTAACTTGCCCCAGAGGTCGATTTCCCAACTGGCCGTCAAACCGGTCCGGTCTTGTGTTTGCGCGGTCACCGACGACAGCGGCACGTTGGCGGCAACCGCACCACGCGAGCGCACCGTACTGCCGGATGCAGACACCGTCGGCAAGAGCGCCCCGTAGCCTTCCGCCATTAAAGCGCGGCTGGAACGCCACGTCGCCTCAGCGGCGGCGATCGTCGGGTTAGCCTTTTCCGCATCCGCCTCGAGATCGTTCAGCACCGAATCCCCGTATACCGTCCACCACTCGCCGCGTGGCTGATCGTCGCGGGGCTGGGCCGGCTGCCACGCCTCTTTGAACGTGGCGGGCACATCGAGCGATGGCCTATGGTAGTTGGGGCCGGCTGCGCACGCCGACAGAACAGAGGCAACCGTAACCACTAAAAGCGATCTCGCAGAAATCATGCACCCTCCGACAGGGGCGACTGGGCTCGAGCCTTCGCGCGTCGAACGCGCCAACGATCGAGTCCAAGGTAAATAACCGGGGTTGTGTAAAGAGTCAGGACCTGACTCAGCAAAAGGCCACCGACGATGGCAACGCCGAGCGGCTGGCGCATCTCCGTACCGTCACCCTGGCCGAACGCTAGGGGCAATGCACCCGCAGCGGCCGCGACCGTGGTCATCAGAATGGGGCGGAAACGGCGTACGCACGCCTCCAAAATCGCAGACCGAGGATCAAGACCCTCGTCGCGCTCCAGCTGTATCGCGACGTCAATCATCATGATCGCGTTCTTCTTCACAATACCAATCAGAAGAATGACGCCAATCAACGCAATGAGCGTGAAATCGAATCGGGTCGCCAGTAGGGCCAGCAAAGCACCCACGCCGGCTGACGGAAGCGTCGACAAAATCGTGATCGGATGGAGCGTGCTTTCGTACAACATGCCCAGAATGAGGTACATCGCAACAATGGCGCCCAAAATGAGCCATGGGTTGTTCTGGGAGGCAGACTGATACAGCTTCGCACTGCCCTGGAAACTGCCTTGCACGGTCGGCGGGGCGCCGAGACTGGCGAACGCGCGCTCAATCGCCTTCGAGGCCGTCGACATCGCGACTCCCGCCGCCAAATTGTAGGAAATGGTGGATGCTGGGAATTGACCTTGATGATTGACTGCCAGGGGCGACGTGGCCGGCCTGACGTCGGCGATGGCCGGCAACGGCACTTGCTTACCGCCCGTAGACTGAAATTGCACCGACGAGAGCGCATCGGGACTTTCAAGGTAACGGGGAGCGGCCTCCATCACCACGTGGTACTGATTCAACGGGTTATAAATCGTCGCGACTTGCCGCTGACCAAACCAATCGTAGAGCGTCGCATCGACGGTCTGGAAGCTGACCCCGAGCCGCGCAAGGCTATCGCGGTCAAACGTCGCCCGCGTCTCCAAGCCCTTGTCCTGACTGTCCGTATTGACGTCCGCAATCTCCGGCAGTACCGACAACGCTGCGCGAACTTTGGGTTCCCATGCGCGGAGTTCCTCTAACGAATCAGCCTGCAGCGTGTATTGGTATTGCGAATTACTTTGGCGCCCCCCCGTCCGCACGTCTTGGGCTGCTTGCAGGAACAGGCTAGCGCCGGGTTCATGCGCCAATTTCGGACGCAGACGGGCAATCACCTGATCCGCGCTCACGCCACGTTCGCGCACCGGCTTCAAGGCGACAAAAACGAAACCGCCGTTGCGTTGTCCACCACCGGTGAACGCACCGACGTTCGCGACGGCAGGATCCGCCTTCACGATCGCGACAAAGCGCTTCATCTTTTCCTGCATGGCCTGGAACGAGAGGCTTTGATCGCCCTGGACACCACCCATGAGGCGTCCGGTATCTTGCTGCGGCAGAAAGCCTTTAGGCACGACGATGTACAGGTAGACGTTCAGAGCGACCGTCGCGGCGAGCAATAACATCACGATTCGACCGTGATCCAGAGCCCATTCCAGTGTGCGACGGTAATCGCCCCGCGTTCCATCGAACCAACCCAAAAACCCGGTCGACTTCGATTCCGTCGTCTTACGACGGCGTGCCGTCACAATTTGGGAAATCATCATCGGCGTCGTGGTTAATGACACGATGAGTGAGGCCAGCACGGCGACCGATAACGTAATACCGAATTCGCGGAACAGTCGGCCCTGCAAACCCGGCATAAACAAGATCGGCGTAAAGACGGCGATCAGGGAAAGACTCATTGCGACGACCGTAAAGCCAACCTCGCGCGCTCCTCGGAAGGCTGCCTCGCGAGGCGGCATACCGTTCTCCACGTGGCGAACGCTATTCTCGAGAACGACTACGGCGTCATCCACCACAAAGCCGGTCGCCACGGTAAGCGCCATGAGCGAGAAGATATTTAAACTGAAATGCAGCAGATAAATGACGCCGAACGTCGCGAGCAACGACACAGGCACGGCAATCACCGGCACCAACGAGGCGCGCCAATCGCCGAGAAACAGCCATGTGGTGAGCACAACCAGCAATACCGCGAGCAGCAGCGTGCGCTCCACTTCCCTCAAGGAACCCTTAATGGACACGGTGGCATCCACCATGACGTCTAATTTCGCCGCCGCGGGAATCGCCGCCCGAATTTGCGGCAAGACATCGCGGATCCGTTGTACGGTCTCCACCGTATTGGCGTTCGGCTGCCGCATCACTTGAATCAAGATCGCAGGAACGCCGTTGGCTAGGCCCGCATTACGCGTGTCCTGCACCGAATCCACGACCGTTGCTACGTCACCGACACGGACCGCAGCACCCTTCGAGTAACTGATAATCGTGGGTATATAGTCCGACGCGGTATGGGCCTGGTCGTTCGCAAGCACCTGCCACCGCTTATCGCCAGACTCGACGACACCTTTAGGCCGATCGACATTGGTCTGGGCAATGCTCGCGCGCACCTGCTCCGGCGAAATCCCTTCGTGCGCTAACGCGACCGGGTCCAGTTCCACTCGAACCGCCGGCAGTGAACCGCCGCCCGGATTGGCTTGGCCGACTCCACTCAGCTGCGACAGCTTCTGGGCGACGACCGTTGAGGCTATGTCGTACAAGTCGCCGAGGGGAATCGTGTCGGAGGTCATCGCAATGACCATGATCGGCGCGTCTGCCGGGTTCAGCTTTCGCCAGGTCGGGTTACTCGGCAATGCCGTCGGTAACAGCGCGCGTGCCGCGTTAATGCCCGCCTGAACATCGCGAGCCGCACCATCGATGTCCCGCGTTAGATCGAACTGCAGCGTGACTCGGGTACTGCCGAGCGAGGAGGACGACGTGATCTCGTTGACACCTGCAATTCGACCCAACGTCCGCTCCAGCGGAGCGGCGACTGTCGAGGCCATCGTCTCTGGGCTCGCGCCGGGTAGATTTGCAGACACTGAGATCGTGGGCGTGTCGATCTGCGGCAAGGCAGACACCGGCAGACCGAAATACCCCAATACCCCGGACAGCGCCACGCCAAGGGTGAGGAGCGTAGTTGCGACCGGCCGTTCAATGAACGGCCGGGACAGGTTCCACACTGTCTTTTCAGTCGTCACGCCGACAGCACCACCGCGCCGCGGCCACGCAGACGGCGACTCAGGCGATCAAACGCCAGATAGATCACCGGCGTGGTGTAGAGCGTCAGGACCTGTGACACCAGAAGACCACCGACCATCGTCAGACCGAGCGGATGACGCAGTTCCGCGCCTACGCCCGAGCCGAGCATCAGCGGCAATGCGCCGGCTAGAGCAGCCACCGTCGTCATGAGGATGGGTCGCAACCGTAGACGGCAAGCCTGGCGGATCGCTTGCAGTGGCTCCATTCCTTCGTTGCGCTCTGCGGCGAGCGCGAAGTCGATCATCATGATCGCATTCTTTTTGACGATTCCGATGAGCAAGACAATACCAATGATCGCAATGATGCCGAGATCCGTCCGAGCGATGAGCAAGGACAGCAATGCACCGATACCGGCCGATGGGAGCGTGGACAGAATCGTCACTGGATGAACGTAGCTCTCGTACAGCACACCGAGGACGATGTACATCACGATGATGGCGGCAATGAGCAGCCACACGGTGCTCGACAGCGATGACTCAAACGCCAGCGCCGCACCCTGGAAGCTCGTGGAAATACTCGCCGGCAATTGGAGCTTCGTCTGCGTCGCCCGTATCGCCTCTACGGCCGCACCCAGCGAAACACCAGGCTGGAGATTGAACGATACGGTAGCCGCGGGGAACTGGCCCAGATGACTCACTGCGAGCGTCGTAGGCTTCTCCACGACGCGCGCGATACTCGAGAGCGGTACAGGGCCCGCGCTGCCGGCCACGTACAAGCGGCTCAGCGCATCCATGCCGAGAGTATCGTCGGGACGAGACTCTAAGATGACACGATAGGTGTTCGCTTGCGTAAATACGGTCGAGATCAAGCGCTGACCGTAAGCGTCATACAGCGCGTTATCGATGCCCGCGACCGTGACCCCTAACCGACCGGCGTTGACACGATCAATGTCCACGTACGCTTGGAGACCTTCGTCTTGTATGTCGCTCGCCACATCCGCCAAGAGTGGCGACTGCTGCAATGCCTGGACGAGGCGCTTGGTTTCGCGGGACAGTTCCTCGCTGCTCGGATCCTCAAGCGTGAACTGATATTGGGTGCGCGACACGCGATCTTCGATCGTCAAGTCCTGCACGGGCTGCAGGTAAAGCCGAATGCCAGCCACCGCCTTCGCCCGGTCGGCCAAATGCGCCATCACCGTGGCAACATCAGCACGAGTGCCGTGCGGCTTTAGTTCAATCTGCATACGACCGGCGTTTAACGTCGCATTGACGCCATCGACGCCGATGACGGACGCAATACTGTCCACCGCCGGGTCGGCGAGCAGCGAATCGGCCAATGCGGCCTGACGTTCCGACATGGCGCTAAACGAGATGGTTTGCGGCGCTTCCGTCAGCGCTTGGATCGCGCCCGTATCCTGTAAGGGGAAAAATCCCTTCGGCACCACAACGTACAGAACGATAGTGAGCACAAGCGTCGCCACGGCGACCAAGAGCGTCGCGCGTTGGCGTTGCAGCACCCAATCCAAAGAGCGCGCATAAAGGTCCGCAAGGCGTTCAAACCCACGCCCCAAAGCCGCCATCGCCGGCGACTCCTCGTGCAGTTCATGCTTTGACAGCAATCGGGCGCACATCATCGGCGTCAACGTCAGCGAAACGATCGCCGACAACACGATCGAGACCGCCAAGGTGATCGCAAACTCACGGAAGAGGCGACCGACGACCTCCTGCATGAACAGCAATGGAATCAGTACCGCGATGAGACTGACCGTCAACGAAATGATCGTGAATCCAATCTGCTTCGCACCTTTGAGTGAGGCTTGTAGCGGGCTCTCCCCTTCTTCCAGGTAGCGCGCGATGTTTTCGATCATGACGATGGCATCGTCGACGACGAAGCCCGTCGCGATGGTCAGCGCCATAATCGTCAGATTGTTGATGGAAAATCCGGCAAGGTAGATCGCGCTGAACGTACCGATCAGCGACACCGGCACAACGACACTGGGAATCAACGTCGCCGGCAGATTGCGCAGAAACAGGAAAATCACGAGTACGACAAGGCCGACGGACAGTGCGAGCTCGAACTCAACATCGTGAACCGAGGCCCGGATCGTGGTAGTTCGATCCGACAGCACCCGTAGATGGATGGCCCCAGGCATAGAGGCTTCCAACTGAGGCAGCATGGCCCGAATACGATCCACCGTCTGGATCACATTGCTGCCCGGTTGGCGCTGCACGTTCAGGATAACCGCGGGCACCGTATGCCCATCGAGGCTTGCCCACGCCGCCAACTTGGCGTTTTCGGCCGAATCAATAATTCGAGCAACGTCCGAAAGACGCACTGCAGCGCCGTTATGGTAAGCGATGACGATGTGTTTATAGTCGTCAGCCGTCTGTAACTGGTCATTCGCGTCTAGGGTCGATGCGCGTGATGACCCGTCGAAACTGCCCTTTGCCTGATTGACGTTGGCCGCTCCAATCGCGGAGCGCAGGTCCTCCAACGTCAGCCCATTCGATGCCAGTGCCAAAGGATCGGCCTGCACGCGGACCGCGGGACGCTGGCCGCCGCCGATGGTCACAAGGCCCACGCCGGAGACTTCAGATAATTTCTGCGCCAACCGCGTTTCGACGTAGTCCTCAATCTTCGGCAGCGGTAGCGTTTCGCTCGTCACCGCAAGCGTCAAGATCGGCGCGTCGGCCGGGTTGACCTTCGCATAGGTCGGCGGCATCGGTAGATCGGTCGGCAGGAACGATCCGGCCGCATTGATCGCTGCTTGCACTTCTTGCTCGGCGACGTCCAGCGTTAAGTCGAGCGTGAAGCGCAAGGTAATGACTGACGCGCCGCCTGAGCTCGTCGAGGTCATCTGCGTCAGCCCTGGCATCTGACCGAACTGTCGCTCCAACGGCGCGGTGATCGCGCTGGTCATCACGTCGGGGCTGGCACCCGGGTACAACGTTGTAATTTCAATCGTCGGATAGTCCACTTCCGGCAACGCGGAAATCGACAATCCCCAATAGCCCAGAAAGCCAGCGAGGACCAACGCGACCGTCGCCAGCGTGGTGGCGACGGGCCGCTCAATAAACAGGCGCGACGGATTCACGGCGTCGTTGCGCCTTGGGCACGCTCGGCAGCCCGGCGCTTACGCCAAGCCTCACGGGCAGCTTCGTCGGGCGGACCGCCCGCCCCATTGGCACCCTCGCGATGCCAATGCGGCTCGGCAGACGCTGCCCCTGAGGACGCCTCGTGCGCTGCCGCGGTCGGCGCGGCGCCCGCTTTTTCGGATGACGCTCGAGCCGATCCCGCACTGACCACACCATCCCAATGGCCGTGTCCGCGCGCTGAGGCGGGGTTCGGAGCGTCGCGCGCGGGTTCAATCTTTGAGCCATCGTGCAGCTTGTCGGTGCCGTCGATGACGACCTGATCACCCACCGCGAGGCCCTTCACAATCGCCACGCGGTCGGCGTTCTGCGGTCCCATGGTGACCACACGCACGCTCACTTTCCGGTCGGGTCCCACGAGGTAGACGTAGTCGCCAGGCGTTCCGTGTTGCACCGCCGTCAGTGGGATCAGAACTTGATCGTTCAAGCGATCTAAGGTGACCCGAGCGTTCACAAACTGATTGGGTAACAACGCACCGTCGCGGTTGTCGTAGATCGATTTAAATTTGACCGTACTGGTAGTGGGGTCGACCACGTTATCCGCGCTCTCCACATGCCCGCGAGCAAGGAGCGTTTTACCATCGCGGTCGTAAGCGTCGACCGACTGAAGGTCTCCCTGCCGCAACTTCTTCACCAGTTGGGGCGCGCGCTCCGCAGGCACCGCAAAGGTGACGTTGATGGGCTGTGTCTGCGTTAAGACCACGACACCGGTGGTATCCGCTGCGTGCACCATATTACCGACGTCAACTTGCCGTAGGCCAACGCGACCCGATATCGGGGCACTAATGTGCGTCCAGGACAAATTGAGACGTGCGGTTTCGACACTGCCACGGTCCGTCAATACGACGCCTTCGTACTGGTGTACGAGGGCTGCTTGGTCGTCTACCTGTTGCTTGGCAATGGAGTCCTGACCGAGGAGCGTGTTGTAGCGCTCCAAATCGACCTTGGCGCTCTCCAATAACGCCTCATCGCGCGCCAGTTGCCCTTCAGCTTGCTTCAACGCGGCCTGGAATGGACGCGCATCCAGATCCGCCAGCACGTCGTGCTCGCGCACTTCAGAACCTTCTTTAAAGCGGATCCGCTCCAGAAGACCATCCACACGCGCGTGAACGACGACCGAATTACGGGCCGTCACGGAGCCTAGGACGTCCAAGGTCACGTCGATGGATCCAGACTGCGCCACCGCGGTACGCACCGGTACCGGCATGCCGCCACCTTTTCCGCCGCCTCCCCATCCACCAGCCTTACCGCCACCGGGCGGCATTGCGACCGGTCCACCCGCCCCGGGAGGCCCTTGAAATCCGGCCGTCGGGAGAGGCTCGCGCCAGCGCGTGTACCACACGACCGCGGCAAGGGCGGCCACCAGTACGAGGAAGATCGTTGCACTCTTGATACGTCTAGACACGGAGACGGCCTCCAGGCCGGAGCAATTGCGTCATTATCGCTGTATTCAGGGGCGGCAGTGTGAAGGACTGCCAAGACTCGACGATCGTCAGCGCAGCGCCTCGGACAGGCGCGGGTCATCTAATCGGACGAACGTAAACCCGTCTTTGCGGACAGCCTCAATCACTTCAGCCAAGCGGGCTGGGGTTATTTCATGGATTTCGTGCAGCAAAACGATACCGCCGCGTCGCGCGCGCAGCGACGACGCCACATGGCCCACAAAGTCGCCTCGATACTGGGAGGCCACTCCGCAAGACAACGCTTCTTTGGCGTCAACGGTACCCGTGCGATCGAACGCCCAATCGCAGGAGTCGACGTGCCATCCCACGATCGAGTAACCCAACCGATGGAGATACTCGTTCGAAGGGCAACTCGCATTACCGTAGGGGTATCGAAAGAGCCGTGGCGAGAGGCCGACAGGAAGCGCGGCGATGCCCTTATCGATCTCGTCACGCTGGACCTCTTCGGCCAACTCATGAAAGTTGGGGTGAGACCACGTGTGACTTCCGACCAAGTGTCGACCATTGGCCCGCATCTGCGCGACGAGCTCGGGATGCCGTTCGGCTTTTTCGCCGATCACGAAGAACGTTGCGGGTATCTGATAGCGATCCAAAATCGCCAAAATCTGCCCCGTGTGCTCCGCATCCGGGCCGTCATCGAACGTCAGCGCCACGAGGCCCGGCGCAGGAGCGGTCGATATATCCGACTCGAAACGGCATTGTTCCCGCAGGTCCTCAACGCTCGTGGCCATGCGTTCGTCCAGTCGCGTCAGATGCGCCGCGCGGATGGTCGTCGGCGTCGGGGAAACGGCTGCGGCATAGGCCCCGGTGCACGCCAACCACGCCAAACCCAGACAGCGGAGTCGTCGAATCAAGGCGATGGAGTTCATACCCTCTCCCCGATACTAAGCTTGGGATTGCCCACGGATGGGGGCGGCGGCCCTCAGAACCCAACCGCGCGGGACCCGCCGCTGTGCGCGATTTAACGATCGCACGCAGTGATGACCCGACGACGGACGCAATTCTTGGGGGTAGCGAGGAAGTTGGCGGAGAGGGTGGGATTCGAACCCACGGTGGGCGTAAGCCCACGCCTGATTTCGAGTCAGGTACATTCGACCACTCTGCCACCTCTCCGCCGGTTCCCGACGTGGCGATCGGGGCGCGCATCATACACCAACCACTCGGTGAAACAGCCCTTTGCGGCGAAATCACCGGGAAAGATGCCGCCAAAGCGCGTCATTACGACAACTGTTGACGCTTTTAGACAATCGCACGGCGACTTTCGCCCCCGCATCGCCTGCCCTCGCGTATTCTTCGCCTTATGTTTGGTCTGTTTAGGCTGCCAGCCGGCGGTTTGCCCTGGCGTATACCTACCGCTCTCGCGATTTTCGCGCTCCTCGGCACGTGCACCGCGCGACCCGGCGTCGTCGAGCAGGCACGCACGGTCGGCGCATTACGCGTGGCCACCTACAACAGCCCAACGGCCTACTTTCTCGGAGCGCACGGACCGGAAGGACCCGAATACGCGCTCGCGACGCGTTTCGCCCGATCGCTCGGGCTGAAGCTCGAGATCCTTCAGTACCCGAGTCCGGCCGCCGCGATCGCTGCCGTCGCGCACGGCAAGGCACATATCGCCGCAGCGGGCCTCGCGGTCACGCCCGAATGGCAACGCTCCGTGCGATTTTCGCGGCCGTACCAGCGCGTCAAACTGCACCTCGTGCATCGCCGCGGTAAGCCGCGGCCGAAGGACATCGCCGACCTTGCCGGCAGAAATGTGGCCGTGGTCGCCGGCAGCGCTCATGCGCTGGCATTGCACGCACTCGCTCGCTCCGTTCCGGGCCTACACGTCATGGAACTGCCTAACGTGTCGACGCTGGATCTCTTGGATCGCGTGTGGAGCGGCGAGATCGACGCGACCGTGGCGGATCGCAACGAATTCTTTCTCACGCGGCCGTATCACCCGGAACTGAGAATTGCGTTCAATCTGCCGCTGACGGACGAACTCGCTTGGGGACTGCCGAAAGACGATCCGGACATTGCTCTGCGTGTCGCGTCGTTCTTTGAAGAACTGGAGCGCCAAGAACCGGATATCGTTGCCCGGTTTTACGAACCGGACGAGCGCTACGACTACGCAGGCGCACGCGCGTTAGTCCGCGATCTACAAGACCACTTGCCCGCACTGCGTCCCCTGTTCGAGCACGCGGCGCGGCAGTTCCACCAAGACTGGCGCATTCTCGCGGCCATCGGCTATCAGGAATCGCGTTGGCATACCGATGCCGTGTCAAGTACCCGAGTGCGTGGGTTGATGATGCTGACGGAAGACACCGCCGGCTCACTGGGCGTCGGCGACCGGAAAGATCCCGGCGAGAGTATCCACGGTGGCGCGGCATTCCTCGCGCAAATGCATGACACCGTTCCGGACCGTATACCGGAACCCGACCGAACGTGGATGGCGCTCGCAGCCTATAACATCGGTTATGCGCACGTCGAAGATGCGCGCGTGTTAGCGGAGTCTGCGGGTCGCGATCCGGACTCTTGGCTGGACGTTCGCGATTACTTGCCGCTCCTAGCGGAACCCGCGTGGTACGAGCGCACGAAGCATGGTTATGCCCGCGGTTGGGAAGCGGCGCGTTTTGTCGACAACGTCCGCAGTTATCTGGACGTACTGGATTGGGCGGTGCCCTCGCCCGTGCGCGGACCGTCCCCCGGCTGAGCGCGACGCCGGCGAAAGAAGGCTTTCAGTTGCTCACCGCAGTCATCGGAGAGCACGCCACCGAAGACATCGAGCGAATGATTAAGGGCGCGCGCGTGCGCTAAGTCGAACGCGCTACCGGCCGCGCCTTGGCGGGGGTCCCACGCACCAAAGACCAAGCGTCTGACGCGGGCATGAACCATGGCGGCCGTGCACATCGGGCACGGCTCGAGGGTGACATACACCGTGGCATCCGATAACCGATACCGCCCCAGTGCGGCGCCCGCTGCCCGAAGGGCTAGGATCTCGGCATGCGCGGTGGGGTCGTGCAGCCCTACCGGCCGATTCCAACCCTCCCCGACGATACGGTCGACGACAACGACGAGCGCACCGACCGGGACCTCGCCCTCGGCCTCCGCACGCTGCGCGAGCTCGAGGGCCCGGCGGAGGTACGTTTCATCGACCGAGGCCATATGCGGTTCCGTTTGCGTCGTCACAGGCCGCGAGTATAAAGCCCCGTGGACGCGAATTAGAACTCGACGACGCCGTGCGATACCCGGAAGGTAAACGGACGACCTTTTGGCAACGGAATGACGCCCACGTCCCGGAGCGCGTCATCCATGACGCGGACACGAAAATTCTCAACGTGGGATCCGACCGACACGCGGCCCAAACTGCCAGCGACCAAGACGTCGCCCGTGCCTTCGATAATGTTGACGCCGTCCAATTCCACGTCGTCGGAGAAGCCGACGCAGATCACGCACGTCGCTTGCGATAGACCGCCTGTCGGAAACCCATGAAAGATGGTCCCTGTACCGTTCCCGTGGGCATGCGCGGCGGGGACAATCGCCATCCGTTCCAAGTTGCTGCCCGAGATACTCGCCAACAGGCCGCCATAGACATCGAGCGTTGCACCTGCACTGCGCAGATCCAGGGGATTCACGCCAGGTCCCGGCGAAACCACGTCCTCGAGCACCACGTGTGGCCGAACGCCGACCGGCTCACCCCCGTAGGCCACATTGGGGTCGCCGATCAAACTCGAGTTCACGTTCGTCGCATCCAGACGCAAATGACGAATCACGAGCGTGGTGTCGGCGCCGCCGATTTCGATGAACGGGCCACGGCCCCCAGACCATGCGATGCACGCGTTGTTCTCGCCCTCGATCACGATATCCCGGGTCACCACTGCGTGCCCCCCGGGATGACAGCCGGTCGCGACGAGGATGTGATCGCCGGCATGCGCTCTGTCGATCGCGTCAGCCAACGTCGGATACCCGTCGGCACCCACCCGGAGCACCACGCCGGTCCACGGCGCCGGCTTCACCGCTCCGTGAGCGAGTCGCGGCGCAATGCGGGGCACTGCTCCCGTAATGACGTAGTCTTTTCCGTTCAATGCAAGGGGCGACTGCAAGAAATTGGGATTGATGCCGTTCCACGGTCGCAGCGTCTCCGCATCAATCCCCCGCTCGGCCGTGGTGAGGTAGGCGAGCGGATCGCCCGCAACCCAACTACGGATGAGATCTGAGGCAGCACTGACCATCGATACGGTGCCGAGCAACAACAGTGCCGCCGCGAATCGGTCGCGGCGCTGACGCAACCGACTTCGGACGGCGTCGACAGCCAGCAGATCGCCGCTCAATGCATCACGGCGCAATTGACTTCGATCCGCACCATCGCGCGCGGCAATCGCAAGGGCAACCAACACCGTCACCACCATAATGGCGAACAGCCGATCCCAGAGTAATGGCCCATGGCCTACCGTCGTCGGCGCGCCGCACAGCAGCCCAATCAGCGCAATGGCTAAAGCCAATAAAATGGGATCGGTTCGCGCGAGCCAGCCGGTCGGACGAGCCGCACCCCACTGCTCGAGCAATACCTCACCGGTCATGGCGTCGACGGCCAACTGCAACGCTGCGCCCGAACCGTCAATCTGACACCACCAGATTGCGCGATAGTAGTCCACCGCGCGCTCCGGTTCCGCGCGCGCCATCCCGACCGGTACGCCTTGGATGCCTTCGGAGCGCTGGCGACGCAATTGTTGCGCGGCGCGGTCCACGATCACGTCCGGCCGGCATCGCGCCAGGCGTAATTCACCCGCCGGAATGCTGTCGGGGAGTGGGCCGATAAAGACCCTGGCTTCTAACGCTTCCACCAGCGAGTCCGGCAAGCCCTGGCCGAGGCAAACATCGGCCTCATAGAGTCGATCGTCGTCGGACGGCCGGTCCATCGCAAGGCGCGGCTGATAACGCCCTCGGATCCGCCTCATCGGAATATGAACCGGCCGTAACGAGGTCGGAATGGTCAGCGCCGCGACGACCCTATCCGTGCATCGGGAACGGGCCAATACGCCGTAAAATGCGCGCTCAAGCACCCGTATATCTTGGCGGCCATCACTCGTAGACGCCGCACCACCCTGCCTGCCCGTCTGGGTCAAGAGGCTGCGACACAGCGGACAGTGAACCGCAGGTCCACCGTCCACAATGTCAAATTCGAGGTGGCATCGGTCGCAACCGAGACCCACCACTCTGGGGACAGCCAAAGTGGATCCTTCCGTAGACCCCATACAATTCCTCAGAGGCACCGATCCGTAGTACCACCGCACATTTTGGGAAGTGCACGAGAAAGGTACAAGCCTTTTCCCGTCACCAATGCATCACAATATGATCTACCCCTCCCCTCAGGTTCGGCGCACGCCGCTCGCGGCGCATCTATCCCCCGGTGCCCGGAGCGACTCGCGACCGACGGCTGTGGACGGCGGTACGGCCATGGCGGCGGCCGCAGCGCCCCTCCCCGGTTGGGGTCAGCCCGGTTTCTCACCCGCCGGCGTTCGCTGCCACGCCCAATGAACGCACAGGCCAACGAGCACGGCAGCGCCGCTGATCACGACCGACAGGCGCGAGGAACTGCCCACGACAAACGCCCACCCTAATCCGGCAAGGAGAACCGGAATCGGGTAGAGCCACATACGGTACGGCCGCACCCGACCGGGATCCCGGCGACGCCAAACGATCGCCGCGAGTAGCACCGGCACGGACTGCATCACGATCACCATGACCGTACTGGCCTCGATCAACGTGTCCAATGGGAGGACGCAACACATCATGCCTACACCGCCGAGCACGAGCAGGGCGCGCCGCGGGTAATGCTGCGCCGGATGTAATTTCGCAAACGCCGTAGGGAACTGCCCCTTGCGAGCCGCCGCCCACAGTATGCGGGACGCGCCCAACAGCAGCGCGACGAGACTGGAAAACGTGACCACCAGAATCAGAAGCGTCGCGATCGTCGCCGCCCCGTTGCCGTAGACGGCGAGTATCAGATCGCTGACGACGAAATTCGAGTGCAGCACGGTGTCGAAGGGCAGAACCGCGAGGACACTCAGGTTGAGCGGCACGTAGAGCAGCAAAACGACCAGGATGGAACTCACGACAGCCCGCGGCAACGTTCGAGCCGGCAGAATCACTTCATCACCGAGATTACAGGCCACTTGGTAACCCATGTAGTCGTAGGTCGCGTAGAGCGTGGCGGTACCCAATCCGGTGAGAAAACCAGCGCGCCCCCACCAACCAGGGGTCGGCGGTAAGTGAGCGAGCTGGCCGGCTGAGACGCCGGCCGTGACGGCCCAAAGGATCACGCCGATGGCCAATACACCGAGGAGTCCATTCATGCGGCCGACACTCGACGTGCGCCGACACAGCACCAGGGTTGCCAACGCCACCAATCCAATCGCCAATGTGCGACCCGTCTCAGGCGTCAGGTGCGGCACCAGGTACTCGGCGTAACCGACGAAACCTACGGCACCGGATGCCACGAGCACGGGGGTCGTCACCACGCTTTGCCACAACAGCAGAAACGCAGCCGCTGAGCCGGCCCGCCCACCGATGCCCGTGTGCAGCCACGCATACCCGCCGCCCGATGCCGGCATGGTGGAGGCGAGTTCCGCCCATACCAGTCCGTCCGCCAACGACAACACGGCACCCAGCACCCATCCCAATAGCGCTTGCGAACCGCCCATCGCGCCGACCAGCAACGGAATCGTGATAAACGGCCCGGCACCCGTCATGGCCATCACATTGGTCGCGACGAGTGCCTTAAATCCCAAGCCGCGCTCTAAACCGACCGCCGACTGTTCCGCCACTGCCCCTCCCTCGCCCGATGGTGTCCCAGCCCCTGAAACCTGTCCGCGGTGTAATGGCGGGCGACCCACCGTCGGCTCTGTCGCATGCTAGCCTTCAGGAACCATTTAGGGGGATCGGAATGACAACCAGAGTTCCACGAGCGCTCGCCGGCATCGCACTGGCCATCGCTACCGCAACCTCGGCAGCGACCTTGCCCGCCGATGACGCGTTAATTATTCATGGGCACATCTATACCGCCAACCCGGACCAACCGTGGGCCGACGCCGTGGCGGTGAAAGGTGGCCGCGTTGTGGCCATCGGCGATGAGCGCACCGTTCGCAAGGCGGCCCCGCATCACGCCCGCATCATCGATCTCGGCGGACGGACGGCACTACCGGGACTGGTGGACGCGCACGTTCATCTACTCTTTGGATCGATTGAACTCGAGGGTCTCAATCTGTCGACGCCCGAGCACAGCATCACGCCGGACCAATCCGCCGCTTTCGCACGCGAAGTCAGCCGCTACGCGCAAGCTCGGCCGAACGCCAAGCTGCTCATCGTCCGCGCCGACTTCGGCACGGTGGACCCCATCGCGCCGTACCATACGTTGCTCGATCAAGCCGTCCCCGACCGGCCGGTGATTGTGCATAACTCGTCGGAGCACGCGCTGTATGTGAACGCGAAGGCCCTCGCCTTGGCCGGCATCGGCGATGCCCCTTTGGCCGATCCGGCTGAGGAAAAGGGAGTCCTGAGGGACGCCAGCGGACATCCCACGGGTGTACTCATTGAGGCCGCTCAGGAAACCATGGAACGGGCTGCCTTACCGTTGATTCCCGTCGACGAAAAATTGCGGCTTCTTGAAGGCGGAATGCGCCATCTGAATTCCTACGGCATCACCAGCATCGTCAATGCGACGGGCGATCTTGCTGAACTGGACCTGTACGGTCGATTGCGCGACGAAGGACGACTGACGCTGCGGACCCGAACGGCCTTCGGCGCCGTAGCCTATCCCCATCGGCTAACCCCGCAATTCCTCGCCGATCTCGAAACGGCCCGCACGCGGTATCACGATGAGTGGGTGGGCGCGAATCTTGTGAAATTTTTCGCCGACGGCAGCACCGGCCTTGCCCCCCCGATTGTCTACCAAGCGAGCGAGTACAAACGCATCGTGTCGGAACTCGATCGCCAAGGCTACGACCTGATGACCCACGCGCAGCGCGGTGATTCCGTACACCTCATTCTGGACGCCTATGAAGGCGCGATACGGGCCAATGGCCCGCGTTCACGCCGACTGCGGATCGAACACGACTTCTTGATCAAGGACGGTGATCTGCCCCGGTATCGCCAACTCGGGATCACAGCGGGCATACAGCCGGACTTCTGCTGCCAGTCGTTGGGGACAGGCTACGACCCTAACGATCCAACGGTGGCAGACCGTTGGCGCACCCTGATCGATTCCGGAGCGACGATCGCCATGTCTACCGATTGGCCGTGCAGTTGGCCGCCGGATCCTTGGGTGAACGTCAAACAAGCGGTTACGCGTCAAGAGTGGTCTTCGCCCGATACCTCCCCCATCTTGTCCGGACCCTTAGATGGCGCCAACCAAGGGGGCGCACGCCCGATAGACAACACCTTCTATCACCCAGAGGAACGGATTACGGTCCGTGAGGCAATTGACGGATATACCAAAGGCTCGGCCTATGCGGCGCGAGCGGAAGATCGCGTGGGCATGCTCACGGTAGGCCGGCTGGCCGACATCGCCGTGGTCTCCGACGATCCGTTTAGCGCATCCCTCGACACCCTAGGCCACATTCATGCCGTCATGACCATCGTCGGCGGCAGGGTCGTTTTCGAGGCACCCCGCTAAGTCCCGCGGGGCCCGTCGTCGCAACAGCGACGGCGGGTTCCCAGCGGCGGAACAATGACAGGGTGGATAGTGCCGAACTAAAAACAGCCCTATAACTGGCACTCGTGCAACGGCACGACGGTCGTTTTGCGCACAAGCTTGTGCACCATGTAGAGCAAAATGAAGACCGGAATCATCATATAGCTCGTGATGCAATCGAACCAAGAAAAGGGCGTGGCGCTGAACACGCCCGCGTTCGCGCCAAATAAGACTATCAAGAACAAGATCAGCGATAGCCACGTGCCATACGGATAGACATTGGACTTGAACGTCAGATCGTTCACGCTGCGACCTTGCGCCACCCAGGCACGCCGAAAGCGCAGATGGCAAATCGCGATACCCAGCCAGATCAGAAATCCACTCAGACTGCTGGCGTTATACAGCAACTGGTAAATCTTCTGATCGCCCACCACATTCGAAAAGAAGGCGCACGCACCGAAGGCGCCTGTCGCGAGCAACGCGGTCACCGGCACACCGCGCTTGTTCAACGTCGCGAACGCCCGCGGCGCCTTACCCGCGCAGGCCATCGCGTGAAGCATGCGGGTCGCCACATAGAAGGCCGAATTCCCGCACGACAACACGGCCGTTAATATCACGGCATTCATGAGGCTGGCCGCGTAGTACCCAATATGCGGCACTTGCGAGAACACCATCGTGAACGGTGAGAATGCCACGTGGCTCTCGTCGCCGTTCAGCAGGTTCGGGTTGTTGAAGCTCACAAGCACGCCGATCACAAAGATCGCGCCGACATAGAACAGCAGAATCCGCCAAAAGACGGAACGGATCGCACGCGGCACATTCGTCGCAGGATCGGTGGTCTCTGCCGCCGCCAACCCCACGCCTTCCGTGCCTTGAAACGAAAAGCCCGCGACCATAAAAACGCCCAGTATCCCGCCTAATCCACCCACAAACGGCGCCGACTGACCGGTCGTCGCGTCGGTAATCCACCAGTTGTGGAACCCCACCGGCGCGCTACCCAAACCACCGAATATCAGGAGCAACCCGACCGCGAGGAATACGATTACCGTGATCACTTTGATGCTGGCGAACCAATATTCCGCCTCAGCATAGGCTTTCACGGTGAGCCAATTCAGTCCCAGCAGTATCGAAAAGAACCCCATGGCCCAGAGTGTCGTGTTGGCATGCGGAAACCAGAATTTGACGATCAGAGCGCCCGCGACCAGCTCCGCCGCCAATGTAATGGTCCAACTGAGCCAATAATTCCACCCGGCGGCAAAGGCCAATGACGGGTCTACAAACCGTTCGGCGTAGGCTTCGAACGATCCGGCGATGGGATATTGAGTGGCCATTTCACCGAGTGATTGCATCATGCAATACACCGCGATGCCCATGATGGCGTAGGCCACTAACGCTCCGCCAGGGCCAGCCTGCGCGATAGCACCACCACTGGCCAGAAAGAGTCCGGTCCCGACCGCTCCACCGATTGCGATCATCGTGAGTTGGCGCGCGGTAATGGCGCGTTGCAATTCGGGTCCGTGCGAAGCCTGCTGAGTCATGGATTAAATCGCCTTCAGGAATTCGTCCTAGGACGGCACGGTACTCGCCTCTCCGTCACTCGTCACTAGCGGTCTGCGCGCTCATGAGCGGGGCGGTACTCCAACCTGAAATCGATAGCCGTCGGTCGCATCCTCGGTGTAACTTTGCCGGTACAGACAGGGGGATCCCATGCGTATCTTGAAAACGGCGCTGGTATGGAGCGGCTTATGGGCTTCCGCACTCGCGTTAGCCGGCGTCGCGGAGCCGAAGGCAGACCTCATCCTGTGGAACGGCCATGTGCTAACGGTCAATGATGCCGACACGGTGGCGCAAGCCATCGCCGTGCGCGAGGGACGCATCCTTGCCGTGGGCTCGAACCGTGATATTCGAGCGCTGGTCGGGCCGCAGACGCGCGTGATTGATTTGCACGGCAAGACCGCGACCCCCGGCCTCATTGATGCGCATGCGCATATTTCCTCGGGTGGACTCGCCCTTGTCACGGGCGTCGATCTGTCCCAGGCCCGCAGCATCAGCGAGGTCGTCTCCCTGATTTCGGCAAAAGCCGCCACGCTGCCCAATGGCTCATGGGTACTGGGTAGCGGTTGGGACGAGGCGAAATTTCGGGAACACCGCTACATTGAGGCGCGCGACCTGGACGGTATTCCGGGCAATCACCCCATGTGGCTGGACCAGACGACCGGGCACTACGGAACGGCCAACAGCCGCGCACTCGACCTCGCCGGTATCACCCGGACAACCCCGGACCCTACGGCCGGCACGATCGTCCATGCGGCGGATGGCTCCCCGAGCGGGGTGCTCAAAGAGGGTGCGCGTGACGCCCTGTTGAGCAAAATCCCTCCAGCGACCCTTCAAGAGCGTCGAGACGGCATTTTATTGAGTCTGGCCACGATGGCCCGGGAGGGCATGACGGGTGTCAAAGATCCCATGATCCAAGCTGATGACTGGGCCGCCTATGCATCGTTGGCGGCGTCACACCAGCTGACGGCCCACGTCTGCGTCTTATGGGCAGCCGGTTCCACCGACGCCGAGGCCGATCAGCTAATCGCGAGAATCAAGGATTTACCGGGCCCGCGCGTCGGGCGCGGCGATCTCGCCTCCTGCGGCGTCAAACTCTTCATGGATGGAAGCGGCGGTGGCCGAACCGCTTGGATGTACGACGACTGGAATCTCGGTGGCACGCGTGTGGACACCGGAAATCACGGTTACCCGTTGATTGACCCGGAGACGTATCGGCGATTGGTGAAACGCTTTCACACGGCCGGTTTGACCATCGGCACTCATGCGATCGGCGATCGCGCCATCGACTGGGTCGTGGACTCCTATGCGGAAGCCTTGGCGGAACACCCAACGCGCGACCTGCGTCACTCGATCATTCATGCCAATGTCCCCACCGACCATGCCATCGACGTCATGGCGCGCCTACAACGGGACTACAACGCCGGCGTCCCGGAGGCCCAAGGCCCGTTTACGTGGTGGATCGGCGACAACTACGCCGGCAATTTCGGCCCAGACCGATCCCAGCGATTGAATCCATTCGCCACATACCGACGGCACGGCATTCGGTGGGCCGGTGGTTCTGACTATGACGTCACCCCGCTGCCGGCCCGCTACGGTCTTTGGGCTAGCGTGGCGCGCAATACGCTGCAAGGCACTTACGGGCGTACACCGTTCGGTACGGCAGAATCGGTCGACATCCATACGGCGCTGCGTTCGTACACGTTGTGGGCCGCGCAGCAGTTATATCTGGATGACGAAACCGGCAGCCTCGAGCCTGGCAAGAGTGCCGACATTGCTGTTTGGGATCGCAATCCGTACACGGTACCGACAACCGCGCTCAAAGACCTGCATTGCGCGCTGACCCTATATCGCGGCCGTGTCGTTTGGGCGGACCGGTGGGCACATCACCTTGGGGTCGATCGATGAAACGACCTCCCACTACCGCCTAGCGTCTATGGCAGGTCACCGTATTGCTGCAATGCCGCATCGAGCGTGACCCGATGCACGCTCTGTGCGATCCACGCGAATCGCCGTGGACGCCTCGGGTTTAGATGTGGGAGTATCCAGTGAGAGGGGGGGTAATCGTGATGGCCAGTGACACCGTGTCACGGCCTTGCGGCGCCCGCGGCTGACGTCAACAACCGTCGATGAATCGGACCCGGGGGTTGCATGCGGGATCTGCGCACTGCGCTAGTTCAGACCATCTTGGTGAGCGGCCTGCTATCGACGACGGGCATTGCGCTCGCCGAAACGCCGCCTTCTCCGCGTCATTTGGCCATTATTGCGGTTCATCCAGACACCACAGCGTCTGCTGCAAAAGCAGCCCACGACGGCACCGCCAACGATCGCGCCGACGTCAACTGCCATCACCTCTTGGTGTGTGCGAAATTGCAGGCTGAAGCATTGATTGAGCGTCTAGACGCGACTGCTCCCGGCGCATTTCTGCGCTTATCCTCCGGCGTCGGGTTAGGCTACCGATTCTAACGTTGAGCCCTTAGGCTCTCCGTCATCGGCACGCTCACGCGCTGCCGTCCGTCAGCGCGGGAAACAACAGAGCCAAATGACGCGTCGTAAAATGCCCCCAACCGGCGAGGCCACCTATCGAAAGGTCAGTTGGCGCATCATCCCGATACTGCTGGCGTGTTACATTTTTTCATACCTTGATCGCGTGAACGTCGGCTTTGCCAAGCTGACGATGATGTCGGACCTTGGCTTCAGTGATGCCGTATACGGACTGGGCGCCGGCATTTTTTTCATCGGCTACTTCGCCTTTGAGATACCCAGCAATGTGATCTTGCACCGCGTCGGCGCGAAGCGTTGGATCGCTCGAATCATGTTGACGTGGGGACTACTCTCCGCCGGTACCGCGTTCGTCACCACAGCGGCGCAGTTTTATACCGCGCGCCTTGCGCTCGGTATTGCGGAGGCCGGATTTTTCCCTGGCGTATTGTTGTATCTCACCTATTGGTACCCCTCGCAGCGATCGAGTCGTGCCGTCGCCTTGTTCATGACGGCGGTACCCTTGACCGGAGTCATCGGCAGCCCACTGTCGGGCTGGATTTTGCGGTCCACTCAGGGGGCATACGGGTTGTTGGGATGGCAGTGGCTCTTCGTCCTAGAGGCGTTGCCCGCAGTAGTTGGCACCGTATTGGTCTTACGTGCTCTGCCCAACGGTATACGGGACGCAGACTGGCTCGATGCGGATGAAAAAGTCTCGTTAGAGCACGCTGTGACGAGCGAACAACACCTAAAGCCTGCTCACGCGTTCACGGACGCATTCCACCGCCTCGACACGTGGCTGTTCGCCGTCATCTATTTCAGCCTGGTGGTGGGGCTTTATGGGATCAGTTTTTGGTTACCCACCATCATTCACGCCACCGGGGTAAACGATTCGCTGCGCATCGGCCTACTCACCGCTATTCCGTACGCCGTAGCGACGCTCGTGATGATTCCCGCCAGTTTGAGGTCTGATCGGACCGGGGAACGACGCGGGCATGTTGCAATACCGGCATTACTGGGTGCTGCAGGCTTTGCCCTGAGTCTTCTAAGTTCGCAAAGCACGCTCTGGGCCGTCATCAGCATGACCATTGCGACGAGCGGCGTCATTACCGCACTACCCGTGTTTTGGAGCCTGCCGACAGAACGCCTAGGTGGCACGGCCGCGGCGGCCGGCCTCGCATTAATCAACTCGATCGGGAACCTCGGCGGCTTTGTCAGTCCCTACCTCATTGGGCTCTTGTCTGCGATGACTCACAACACGCGTGCCGGTGTCGTGATGATGACGTGCGCCTTAGTGTTGGCGGCGTTCTTGATCGGATGCGTACCGAGTCTGAGGCGATCATCCCCCTAACGCCGGTCTGGGGTATCCGACCGAACCATGCCTCGGCTACACCACGTGACGCGCCGATTGGACGAACGCTAGACCACCGTCGGTTCGGGCCCTGCGATCTGAGACGCCAGAAAGTCAGCGTCGTGCCAAACGCCCCAAATGAATGGAGACGCGCGTCGCGACAACCACGCTAATCCGAGGAAATACAGTCCCGCAATGGACGATACGCCTCGCTCATGGATCGGCCGACCCTTCGGATCAAACACGTCGATATCGATCCAACTGAAATCAAGCGCATATCCCGTCGCCCAGATAATCGTACTGACCCCTGCCGCGCGCAGATCCAGTTCGGAGAGCGGCGAGGAGACACACGCCGGCGGGGGTGCGAAGACACGTGCCGTCGGCTCTGGGGGTAAATCCAACCCCATGCGTTGGGCGTACGCGTCAGCAGCGTCCAGCATCGCAAGGTAATTCGCATCACCGCGGGCGATATTGCGCGCGAGATCATCACCGAAATGAAGGACACCCTCGACACAGGCTCCGGCTGTACCGACGAGGGTGATGCCGCGTTGCGCGAGGTCCCGAAAATCCACGGTATGCCCGCCGCGAGCGCCACTGACCGCAATCGTGACATGCTCCATACCCGGAGCGATCGTCTTCGCGTCCCATTCACCCAATACACCCAGCCACCAGACGAAATCCCGGCCACGGTAACGGCGCGGGGGGCGGTTATGCGGACCGACGCACAAGTACACCTGCCGACCGGAGCGCACCAATTCATCGGCAATCTGAACACCTGACGAACCGGCCCCGACGACGAGGACCGCGCCTTCCGGCAGTTGCTCGGGTCGGCGATAGAGGGAGGAATGAAGTTGCGTAATCCCCAATTCCGCCGGCACCACGGTAGGGACCAAGGGTCGCTGAAACGGACCGGTGGCAACAACGACCCGACGGGCTGAAATCACGCCGTGGTTGGTGGAGGCGACAAAGCCGTCATGACTCGCCGAACGCTGCAGCGAGTGAACGTTGACGCCACACCGGATCGGGGCGGCAATCTGGGCCGCGTATCGCTCGAAATAATCAACAATCCGGTCGCGTCCGGCGAATCCATCCGAATCCATACCGTCGAAGGTCAGCGTTGGAAACCGGTCGTGCCATGCCGGGCCGTTGGCAACTAACGAGTCCCACCGTTCCGAACGCCACCGTTCCGCGATACGCGCCCGCTCGACAACAAGATGCGAGACGCCACGGCGCCCCAAGTGCTCGCTCATCGCAAGCCCTGCCTGACCACCGCCGATGACAAGCGTATCGATCATCGTTTCAGCCATAACGCACCGATGTCCAACGAGTAGATCTGACGCTGAGATCTTCAGCGTCGTGTACGGCGAGTATCGTTGTTCGCATTGCTTCTTTAAATTCGATTTAAAATTATTTTTGAATTTATTTTATTGATACATCTAGCCGCGGACCGACCCTTCCCAAAGGTCGCTATCCACCGCAACCACACGTCGTCACGATGACACGATCGCGCCGACACCGTCATCCCGTTGAGCACGCGTCATGGCGGTCCGCCGCCCAGCCACGGGCTTCGAATACGGGCTAGCTCAATCTAGTGTCCGTCGACTACCCCACCTAGAATAGCGGCACCTTGGCCCGCTGAGCGGCTGGACCCCTCGTCCCCGTCTCGGCAATTCGCGGTTACCCGCTCGCGCAACGTACGCTTTGGAGTGCCTCAGTGGTAGATCATCGGGTCCAGACGGTCGATGTACTCGTTGTCGGTGGCGGCACGGCCGGATTTGGTGCTGCGATTGCCGCAGCGCGCCAGGGACTCCGGGTGAGTCTGATCGAAGCGACCTCAAAAGTCGGTGGCGTGATGGCGTTCTGCCCCGGAATGCCTTGGGGCGGCGGATACCCGGTCGGCCGCAGTATCGGGGGCATCTTTGCGGAACTCACCGAGACCTTAATGGGGATGACGCCACCGGCTGCCACGGTGCGCCCATCAACGCTGGAGAATTTTGGCGCCGAAGTGATTTATGACCATGAATCGGCCACGTATGTGATGTTTGAGATGCTCGAGTCGGCACGGGTCGACGTCCATCTCAACACGCTCATCGGTGAGCCCGAAATGGAGGGACGCCGCATTCGCAGCGTTCGTGCCTACGATCGCCGTGGGCCCCTGACGTTTCAGGTCGGCATGGTGATCGACTGCTCGGGCGACGGCAACCTCTCCGCACAAGCCGGCGTCCCGTATACGGTGGGCAATGGATCCGGCGATATGATGGGGGTCACGCTGTCCTTCATGATGGTCGGAGCGGATTGGACACGTGTATTCGCCGACGATGACCCGTACTTCGAGCGCTATGCCGCCGTTGGCGTGAGTAACGGGCAATTACACCCGGACTTGGCCAAGCTTTACCTCATGCGCGGGTTTCACGACGGCAACGTCTTTTGTAACACCGTCCATATCCGGGGCATCGATGGCACGGATCCGGACGCGGTGTCACGCGCCACTCAAGAAGGCCGCCGACGCTGTCGACAAGTGGCCCGGTTCCTCATCGACAACGTGCCCGGCTTTGAAAATGCCCGGATGATCGACCTCGGCCCCACGGTAGGCGTCCGAGAAACGCGCCGCCTTGAAGCCATGTTTCGAATCACCGGCGACGCCATCGCCCGCGCGACGCAATTCGATGACGGAATCGTGGCCTGTGACAATCCGATTGACGATGTAATGCGCGGCGACGGCGCCATGACGCACGACGCCGCGGTCGACAAGGGCTCTTATTACACAATCCCCCTTCGAACGCTGATTCCGAAGACGGTTGAGAACCTACTCTTCGCCGGCCGACTCATATGCGCCGACTCGATCGCGTTCGCCTCCGTACGCGGCATGCCGCAGTGCATGGCGATGGGACAAGCCGCAGGGACCGCTGCTGCTCTTGCGTTGAAGAACCAAAGGCCCATCCAGCAGGTCGACGCAAATCAGGTGATCGCCACGCTTGTGGCGAATGGGCTGAATAGGATCGGCCCGTCCCCGAGACCCTGAGTCCCCGGCGCGACGCACACGGTACCCGACGGCTCCCATCGAACGTCGCGCGACTCGTCCGACTTACCGATGACGCCGTATGGCGTCCCGCCGTCCACGGTTGACGATCTCAGAGATCGCTGCCGCATTGGACGCGTTCAGCGCCAGTAAATCGTCTAACGTGATGACGCCGACGACCTTCTCGTGATCGTCAACAATTGGTAAGCGACGGACACCGTGTGCCTGCATGCGTTCGATGGCGACCGAAATTTCTTCCGAGACACGGGCCAATACCACGGGTGTTCGCATGAGTGAGCCGACCACGGTCTTGTTCGGATCCAAGCCTTGCGCCATGACATCCACCGCAAGGTCACGATCGGTAATCACACCGACCACCAATCGATCATCGTCTGGGTCGTCCACCACCACGAGATCACCCAAATGGTGTTCGCGCATGAGCGCCGCCGCCTCACGGGCGGTCGTCGTTCGCTGACAGCACACCGGGTCGAGCGTACAGATAGAACTCAACATCATGACACGGTCCTTTTCATCGACGTTTAGTGTTAACGAGCCAAGGTCTGCGCCAACGTGTGCAGGTCCTCCGGAAAGGCCTTGGCCTGCGTATTCACCTGATCAAGATCCGTCATTCGAATGCGTCCTTCGAGGTGCCCAAGAAGAACGTGGCCGTCGCCGCGCTCAAACGCCTCAATCGCTGCAGACCCAAGACGCGTTGCCAGAATCCGGTCAAAAACGCCTGGCACGCCGCCGCGCTGCACGTGCCCGAGCTTGGTGACTCTCGTCTCGAAGCTCTCGCCATCGTTGTGTTCCTTGAAATAATCGGCGAGCCGATCCGCATTCCAGACCGCACCCTCGGCGACGACAACGATCGCGTGAGATCGCCGCTCACGTCTCAATTCGTGCAGACGCGCGAGCAGGCATTCGGGCTCAACGTCATGCTCCGGTAGGACGATCATCTCAGCACCGCCGGCGATGCCCGACAGGAGCGCCAAATAGCCGCTGTGACGCCCCATCACTTCCACCAAAAAGGCACGGCCGAAGGCACTCGCGGTGGTACGCAGACGATCAATGGCTTCGACGACGACATCGAGCGCCGTCATGACGCCGATCGACGGATCCGCACCGGTCAAATCATTATCGATCGTGCTGGATATTCCGAGGACGCGAATGCCGTGTTCCGCAAGAGCCAGTGCACCCGCCTGAGAGCCGTTGCCGCCGATCACGAACAGCGCGTCAATGCGGTGATCGTGCAGGACGGCCACCGCGGCTCGTTGCCCTTGCTGGGATTTGAGGGCTTGGCATCGCGTTGTCCCCAAGATAGTCCCACCGCGATTGATGATCCCACCGACTGCTCTGGCATGAAGCGGCATCACGTCCCCGGCAATGAGGCCGGTATAGCCGTGGCGAATGCCGAAAATGTCATGGCCACGCACAAGGCCCGAGCGCGTCAGCGCCCGTATCGCAGCGTTCATGCCAGGCGCGTCACCGCCGCTGGTCAATACAGCGAGTCGGGCCATAGAAATCTTCTTCCAGAATGGTGGTATCCCGAAGGCTGAATGTGCGCGCTGAAGGATCTGCGCTCTATAAGTAATTCACGAAGGAACCCTCTAGATACCGCGCGGTGGTCCGATGCACGCGGTGAGCGGAGGACGGGCTTACGCAAATCAATGCCGCACAGAATGTGCCAAGGAGAACACGGCGACAGGGGCCGTAGCACAGTGTCGTTCGCCCGTCGTCGCTCCGAGTTTGCCGTTGTTGATAGGACGGCCGAGAATCAGGGCATCAGATCATCGAATTCCGGCAATACGCGCTCGCCCACGAGCGCTTCGAAAGGAGGTTGCTTCGATAAAAACCGCGTCCGGGCATCACCGTCGGACAGTGCGGCATTCAGTGCAAGGTTCATTTCGTACGCGTCGACATCGTAGCCTGCATCCTGCATCGCTACGGCAAATGCCTCGACATGAGCGGCGCCCGCTTGGTACACCCCCGGCGCAAAGTCAGGATCAATGTCGGCGTCCTCGGGATGTTCATACGACTGCTGGCATCCCGCAGAATCCGTCGCATGATAATTGCGGCAGGACTGTGGACGCACCGGATAGATCGCACAGCGCGCCTCCGACAAGAATGGGCACTTGACGTTCATCTGCGAACGGGCCTCCTCGTCGAGGTCGGCGAAGAGCGCACTATTCTCACGCACGTGTCTCACGATGGCATCGCGCTGAGTCATCGGTAGAGCGTGTTCGACAAAGTCGATAATCCGGAAGACTTCCGCCGCCCTCACATCGACGGAGAAGTGACAGCACCACGCGCAACCGGCGCGACAGGCCAGATCGGCCGCATCATCCGCCTTCGCCAATCTGTCGTCGTGTCTGCCCTGAGAGCGGGCCATGGCCTCCAGTACACCGTGGTCAGCGATGTCTGTCCGACCATGAGTCGACTCGTGCCGGAGAATCTGGCGTATCCGTTCGAGATCTAGCGTGAATTCCATCCCTCAATAGTAAGCGGAATCCGCGAATCGAGCCTAGCGCGATATACTTTCCCGATGCGCGATCCCAAGATTCTATCGGTCATCCCACCGATGACCCAACTCAATACGCCCTACCCCTCGACGGCGTATCTGACGGGCTTTCTGCGCTCCCAGGGCAAACGTGCGACACAGGCGGATTTTTCCATCGGATTGGCGCTACGACTGCTGTCGCCGCACGGTCTAGACGCGCTGAGAGTCCCCGTAGAGGCCCTCTCGCCGGCTCGGCATACGGCGACCACGCGGCTGTTCTTGGCCCATTTCGAGGCGTATCGCGGCACCATTGCGTCCGTGATTCGCTTTTTGCAGGGCCGTGACCCTACGTTGGCGCATCGAATCGGCTCGCGGCGTTATCTGCCGGAAGGCCCCCGCTTTGCCGCGCTCGACCAGTACGTCAGCGGTGAGGACGGGAGCGACGACCCCCTGAATTGGGCCTTTGGCGCGATGGGAAGTCAGGATCTCGCCAAACATATCGCCACGCTGTACCTCAACGATCTGGCGGACGTCATTCGGGATGGGGTCGACAGTCGATTCGAATTCGTCCGCTACGCGGAGGCACTGGCGGCCAGTCAGCCCTCCTTTGATCCGCTGTACGCCGCCTTAAAGGCGCCTCAAACGGTCGTGGACGAAACACTCCGTCAAATGACGTTGGACGCGTTGTCTGAACACGAACCGGACATCGTGCTCCTCACCGCACCGTTCCCAGGCAATGTCTACGGTGCCTTTCGGATCGCACAAACCATTAAATCGGTTCGACCAGACACGACCGTTGTACTCGGCGGTGGGTATTGCAACACGGAGCTACGTGACCTGCGAGAGCCGCGGGTGTTCGAATTTGTCGACTACATTACGTTGGACGCCGGCGAGCGCCCCTTATTGGCACTGATAGAACACGTACAGGGCCATCGCCCCGTGAACGCGCTCGTCCGGACACACACGCGCGCTCACGGATTCGTCGATAGCAAAGAGCCGGATATCGCTTTTTCGGCCTGCGGAACACCGACCTACGATGGTCTACCGCTGTCCGACTACCTCTCACTGCTCGACATGCTGAATCCGATGCACCGGTTATGGTCAGACGGTCGCTGGAATAAGCTGACGGTGGCCCATGGCTGCTATTGGAAACAATGCAGTTTTTGTGACGTCAGCCTCGACTACATCTCCCGTTACGACCTGGCCTCGACGGACACACTGCTCGATCGCATTGAAGCCCTCGTCGCCGAAACGGGGCAGACAGGATTTCATTTCGTCGACGAAGCCGCGCCGCCGAAGGCCCTCAAAGCACTGGCCAAGGGAATACTTCAGCGGAAGTTGGCGATTTCGTGGTGGGGCAATATCCGTTTTGAAAAGTCGTTTGATACAGAACTGTGCCAACTACTGGCCGACAGCGGTTGTATCGCCGTGACGGGCGGCCTTGAAGTGGCGTCCGATCGATTGCTGAAGCTCATGAAGAAGGGCGTCTCCGTCGAACAGGTCGCGCGAGTCACCCGAGCGTTCTCGGACGCCGGGATCCTGGTCCATGCCTACCTGATGTATGGCTTCCCGACGCAAACGGTACAGGAAACCGTCGACTCGCTCGAATACGTGCGTCAGCTGTTTCTGAACGGCTGCATACAATCGGGATTTTTTCATCGGTTTACCTGTACCGTTCATTCACCGGTCGGGCTTCACCCCGAGCAGTACGGGGTAACCCTCGATCGACCGCCGCGCGCGACGTTTGCGAATAACGACATAAATTTCACAGACCACACCGGCGTGGACCATGACCAATTGGGCGTGGGATTAAAGAAGGCGTTATTCAACTACATGCACGGGATAGGCTTGGAACTGGACGTGCAGGAGTGGTTCGATTCGAGCCCGTCCCGAGCGTCCTCTCGGCGCGGTCGTTCGCGCAGATCGGAGCAATTCCCCCCGACGCGCGTTCCGCCACACTTTATTGAGCGGGCACTCTCGCGGCCGACGCGCTAGCCCGCTCAGTGAGTACGTCAATCACGTTATCGGAGCCGACGTCCGTGTCTATCGAGTTGACCGATTTCGCACGAGCACGATTGTTCCCTAAGAAGGGGCGACCGAACACCATTCAGGACATTACGCCAGAGGAATTCCAGGCCTATCTGAACGCGCACGCCCCGCTGTACGACGTCGAGGGATACGCGCCGTTTTGTCGTTTACACATCCATCCGAATTGGACGTCGACCCGTTGCCTGACGGTTCCCATCAGCGACGCGAATCGACACCTCCTCCGATCGGGCTATGAGGCTAGAAATCGGGACGAACTGCCGGTGCTGGTGCGTTGGTTTGAAGGCGTTGAAGCGCCGATTGCGCAGTTTTTGATCGTCATTCTGTACAGCCGCGCACAGTTAGCCGCCGAAGGGTCGCCTATCAACGCGGATTGGGGGATTGTCGGCTGCCTGTACACGGACGCGCCCGTAGAGATTCCGATGGCGCCGATCACCATGATGCGTAATGCCTTGGGCGTCCATGAAGGGGGGTCGGGCGTCCCACTGGATCGAGCGGCATATCAGAACAGCGTGGAGTACTGGAATACTCACGCCAATTGGCGCTAAGACCTCGAGTTCCGTTCTCGTGCAGAGGCTCTTTTCATCGACACATTCCACGCCGCACAACCGCACCGTACGCCGGATGTCCGCGGGCCGCAGGACGGGAGTGTGACGGACGCCACCGTTGCCGTCGTCGGAGGCGGCCTAGCGGGTCTCTGTGCAGCGCATCGACTGCATCAGGCCGGCGTCGATTGTCGCCTATACGAGGCCCGGGACCGTCTCGGCGGCCGAATACTCACCGTCGACCCACACGGTCGCCCCAGCGTGGACGGCTTTGACTTAGGCCCGTCTTGGGTGTGGCCGTCTGTTCAGCCGGCGTTGGCGACCTTGATTGCGGAATTGGGCCTTTCGGTCTTTCCGCAGACGCTGGTCGGCGACGCGCTGTTCGAACGTACGGCCAACGAGGCTGCGCTGCGGTACTCGGGGCAGACCACTGACATTGAGTCCATGCGCGTCGTCGGCGGTACGACAGCGCTGGTGGCCGCGCTCGCGCAGCAACTACCGCCAGATCGGATCCACGTCGGCACACGCGTGCAGGCTATCGCACTGACCGAGAGCGGTGTCTCATTGACGGTGGCCGGGTACGGCGCCCGTGCCGACATCATCAACGCCCGTGCCGTCATCCTTGCCGCTCCGCCGCGGCTTCTCGCATCGGCCATCCATTTCACCCCGCCACAGCCGCCCGAGGTCCTACAGCGATGGCGTCTCACGCCCACCTGGATGGCGCCCACGGCGAAGGTCTTGGCGGTCTACGCCACCCCGTTCTGGCGTCACGCTGGGTTGTCCGGAGGGGCGCAGAGTTTGGTGGGACCGCTCGCGGAGATTCACGACGCTTCGACCGTGAGCGGTCAGTACGCACTCTTCGGATTTCTCAAGTGGACGGCTCAACAGCGCGCAGCCCTCGGAGTGCCCACGCTCAAACAGGCCTGTCTGGATCAACTGACCCGGTTGTTCGGCCCGTCGGCGCGAGAGACGCTTGCCGTACACGTACAGGACTGGACAACGGAGCCGTGGACGGCGACCGAGTTAGACGCCGTTGCAAGCGGGCACCCGATGCCCTCCTCCATGCCTTGGACCACACGTCCATGGCAGGAGCGCCTAACGCTCGCCGGTAGCGAATCCAGCCCCACCGACCCGGGATATCTCAGCGGTGCCGTGGTTGCGGCGGAACGGGCCGCACAGTGGGCCATTCGACGGTAGGCGCCCAGCCGCCAACCCAACCCCAGAGGCGACGGCAGATGCGTATCACTTCACGACTGCCCTTTCGTGATCGATTCGTGACAGTAGCGCGTCGCGCCACAGTCGATACCCCGCTTCATTCGGGTGCAGACCGTCCATGAAGAGTTCCGGGCGTTGATGGCCCTCGGCGTTCACATAGAGCGGATACAGATCGATGTAGTCCACGTACTGGCGATACGGGGAGGACTGGGCGAGTGCGTAGAGCCGTTGATTAACGGGTAAGACGGCCTCCTGATTGCGCCAGTCCTCGTTGCTCGGCAGCAGTGACTCCAGAACAATTCGGGCCGAGGGCTTCAAGGCATGAACCTCGTTCACCAACGCCACAATACCGGCATACACGCTGTCGACGAGAGGTTCTTCGCCACCGTAGGTGTTGTTGATCCCGGCCATCAACGGGATGAATTCCGGCATTAGGCGGGGATCGTCCAATTCTCCGAGCCCGCCCGCAGACTTCGCCTGCAGCCGATACAGCAGCCATTCGGTACGATCACCGGAAATCCCGAGATTCAACGCGCGGTTTTCAGGTGGGCCGTCTCCGAAGGTCTCATCCCAGATCACTTTTCCACCGATCTTGCCACGCAACCAAGGATTTGCGCCCATCGTGAAAAAGTCGGTGATCGAATCACCAATGAAAACGAGGTGATAGCGGGAAAGATCCGATGCCGTATTCAGATAGGCGGTAATGTCATTCAGACGCTTTTGTGGGTATTCGATACGCGGGACCGGTCGTGCCGCCGCAAAATCCGAAGCCTGGGCTAACCCGGCGCAGTAAAGACTGATACACGCCAAGATCACTTTCATTCGCATCGTTCGGTGCTCCCGCATGTGTCGACCGGCCTATCTTTTGATCATCCCACACGGATGTCGAAATGAAAAAAATGATTACAGCAGATGTCACAGAGCCGACGCTTTCGGCGATTTATTACTATGGAATTCAACGTCCCTGATGCACGGATGATGGCGAAGAGCCCGTATGCTAAGTTCTGTTGGACGGTTCACAAATGCCCGAGCGGAGGACCATGATGAGCAACGACATCACCGCATTCAGTCGAACGACGCGGCGCAGCGTCCTGCGTGCGCTGGGGCTCGCCGGCGTGTGGACATCGGCGTCTGCCTTCGGTGCGGTGCCGTCTTTGAGCGGTGCTCACTCCCATGCGAAACCTAACGCGACGGATGGCCAACCGGTTCGACTCTCCGCCAACGCGTTGGATCATTGGGTCGAAACATTTTTTCCGGCGTTCAATCACGGAAACCATCAACCGCCTTTTTCGCGAGAAAAGCACGCGGCACGATACGACGTCGAATTACGCCGAATCGTGACAGACACGCGGGTCCCGGAAACGGGTGAGCGGGTCAAGGTCAGTGGTCTCGTCGCCATTCCTGTCGGCGTGTCAGGTCCGTTACCCGTCGTGTTGTGGCAGCACGGTACCGTGTTGGGCTTTGACCAAGTTCCGTCCAAAATGACGCGCTTCGCTGAAGCCGGCTACCAACCGAGCGATGCAACGGATTCGCTCGAAACGCTCTTCAATCTCCAGCGACTCGCTGGCCAAGGCTTCGCGATCATTGCCGCCGATTACCTCGGGAAAGGGCCGTATCGCGAGGAACGATCGGAAGCCTATGCCGTTCGCGACGCCACCGTTCAAACCTGCCTCGATGTGTTCGATGCCGGACTGGCGACGTTGCGCGATCTCGGCCATGCCCCCGCGCAATTGTTCCTAAACGGCTGGTCGCAGGGTGGCCTCAATACGCAATGGCTGGCACAGGCATTGCGCGATCGGAAGATCGTGGTGACCGCTGCAGCCACCCAATGCGCATTCAATAACCTCGTCGAGTCGGTGCGTTATTGGACTGGGCAATTGCCCCTCAACGACTCGACGAACTATCCGCCGGTGCCAGGCTGGACGTCGGTCGCGCTCGTTATCCTGTTGGGCAGTTACCGGGCCTATTATGGGTTGCCCGATCTGTTCAAAACCGCCATTAAGCCCAAGTATCAGGAGTTCGCCGAGACGTACTGGTCAACCTACGCCCTCGATGGTTTTGATCTGTCGCGCGCACCGACCTCGGCGGGAGACTTACTGATTGATGGGATTCTCAGCGGGTATACGGCGGAATCGAATAGTGCGTTCGTCGCCCACTTGGGACGAAACACACCGGCCTATCAGTCCTACGATTTCCCAATCCGGTTCTATTACGGATTAGCCGACGACGCATTGCATCCGTCCAGTATGCGCATCGCTCTGACGGCCGCAGGCTCCCATGCGACGGGCATCGGCGTGCCCAACGGCAGCCATCGCGGCGCGTTCATCTCGAGTCTCTACGGCAATGCGGCGTCGACCGTCGGTCACGGCAACGTCGTCGACTGGTTCCGTTCGTTTCTCTAACGGAACGCGGGACGCCGCTGACTCGGCGTGACGTGTGACCGCATAGCGAAGGTCATCGTCGAGTCCCGCGCCCCGCTCGGCACGGCACCGGGTGAGCACGCGCTGGCCTAACCCGAGCGCGCTCCCCTGCGCGGCTGCAGTGCTTCGTTCAGATCGTGTTCGTCGCGAGAAGCGCATCCAATTGTGCGAATGTCTCGTGCGTTGCATCGAGAGAGCCAGCCCCTGCGGCGTCGAGCGCTTCTTGCGATGGGTAGCGCTCACTCATGACAAGGCGCGTCCTAGCGCCCAAATCTTCGAATGTAACGGTGGTCACCGAACCGCTCTCGCCGTTCTCTTCATTTGTCCAGACGATCCGTACGAACGGGACGACGTCCGTGTAGCGGCCAAAAAAATCGAGACCGTCACCAAAACTCAGGTGATAGGACCCACCCGATCGGACGTCCATGTCACAACGTTTGAGTTCGAGACCCATGGAGCGGGGCACCCACCACTGTCGGAAGAATTCTGGATTCCGCCACGCCTCATAGACCCGCGGCAGCGGACTGTCGAACAGGCGACTGGCCGTCACCTCCGTGGGACTGGTACGCGCTACCGTCGTTCGAACCGATTCCTGCACCCCGTTGCTAGTTTGCTCGAACACGTCTAGCCCCTTTTAACCCGCAACGCCCACGGTTTGATCCTGCCACAGGAATCCGCATCGGAGCCGAGGTCCCCGTCAAAACCCAAGAGACAGCCCCGCAAAGACGCCGCGTCGCTGGCCGAACTGCGGCGCACCCACGCCCACTCCCGTTCCGTCGCGGATCTCGTACTCCTTATCCAAGAGATTGATGATGTCCACCCGCGCCGTCAGCGTTGTCTGACCAGTGAGGGGAAACACATGCTGTAGGCCCAAATTGATTTGGGTGTAGTACGGCAGATGGTCGCCGTTCGGGACGGACGAACCGTCCGGCAGAGCCAGGTTTGCACGCAACCCAGAACCTTCAATGAAATCGGCACTGAAAGTCGTGTGCTTCCAGACGTAGGAAACGCCACCCGATGCCGAAAACTTCTGCTCGTGATCGAGATGA